>Ga0302202_10000357_pt1 | contig 59264 bp, 58 predicted proteins | sample II_Bog_N3_3_FD_194579 | JGI IMG/M metagenome (GOLD analysis project Ga0302202, IMG submission 194579) | Peat permafrost microbial communities from Stordalen Mire near Abisko, Sweden - II_Bog_N3_3 | ecosystem: Environmental > Terrestrial > Soil > Wetlands > Peat | place: Sweden: Abisko... | reverse complement strand
GTGCAGATCGAATGGATTGACTCCTCGTTGGGACTGGACTTTGGAGGGGTGGATAGCTATGAGGGATGAGTTCTCACTCGAACAACAACTCGAGGCCATGCTCACCGTGGCGCTCGAGCCGATCTCGCCCGAGGAACTCGCCGACGTGGTCGACGTCGACGCCGAAGCGGTCGTCGCGACACTGCGCTTGTTGCGCGCGGAGTTCCAACGCGAGCGACGAGGCTTTCAGTTGGTGGAACTCGCGAGCGGCTGGGTCATGCAGTCAGCGCCGGAGGTGGCACCGTGGGTCGCGAAGTTCGCGAACCGCGACGTGTCGCACCGACTCTCCTCGGCCGCACTCGAATCACTCGCCATCATCGCGTACCGTCAACCGGTTTCGCGCGCCCAGATCACCGCGCTTCGTGGCGTCAACGTCGACGGCGTGGTGCGACTCTTAGAGCAACGCGGCTACATCGAAGAGTTAGGCCGAGCGCCCGGACCGGGTCAACCGATTCTCTACGGGACGACCGAGTTGTTCCTTGACCGGATGGGACTGGCGACCTTGAACGACTTGCCGCCGATTGAAGAGTTCATGCCGCCGATCGAAACGGCCAACGCGTTGGCCGATGAGTTGGGCCTCAACTTCGATGACACCGAGGTGTCCTAGTTGGACGAGGGCGAGCGTCTCCAAAAGACGTTGGCGCGCGCCGGCTACGGCTCGCGGCGAGCCTGCGAGCTCCTCATAGCGGGGGGCCGGGTCACCGTTGATGGACGCGTCGCAGAACTGGGTAATCGAGTCGACCCCGAAACCCAGATCATCTGCGTGGACGGGAAGATGGCTCCGACCTCACAGAGCAAGGTCTACTTCCTTTTGAATAAGCCCGACGGCGTCGTCACCACGGCGGCCGACCCCCAAGGCCGAACCACCGTGCTCGATCTGGTGGAGTCGCCGGTGCGAATTTTTCCGGTCGGACGACTCGACATGAACACCGAAGGTCTGTTGATTTTGACGAACGACGGTCGATTGGCGCACCTCTTGACCCATCCCAGTTCGGGCATCGCCAAGGAGTACCTCGCTCGGGTCGAGGGCGACCCGTCGCCGGGGGCGTTGCGTCGACTTCGCGACGGGGTCGAGCTCGACGACGGCGTCACCGCCGTCGCGCAGGTGTCGCGCGTCAGCGAGGGACTGCTGCGTATCGTCATCCACGAGGGTCGTAATCGTCAGGTACGGCGCATGTGCGCGGCGGTGGGCCACGAGGTCACGAGGTTGGTGCGCACGCGCATCGGTCCACTCCAGGACGCGACGCTGTCGCCGGGTTCGTTTCGCCAACTTTCGCTCCAAGAAGTTCGTCGTCTCATGGAAGCCGTTGGAATGACCGAGGAGCTGGCCTCTACGATGCCTTCATGACTTCGTCACGTCTACAGGGGCTGCGCGGTGCGTCGCGCTGCAAAGCGAACACCGCCGAGGAGATCACCGAGGTCACTCAGGAACTCCTGCTCGCGATGATCGAGCGAAACGACGTGTCCCACGACGACGTGGTGAGCGTGATCTTCACCACCTCGCCGGACCTCACGGCGGGGTTTCCGGCGGCGGCGGCGCGCGGTATTGGCTTCGGCGACGTGCCCCTGCTCTGCGCCAGTGAGATCGCCGTTCCCGGCGCAATGCCCTTGACGGTGCGGATCTTGCTGCACACCTATAGCGAACGCCGCCGCGACGAACTGCACCACGTCTACCTTCGAGACGCGCAGTCCCTCCGCGATGACCTCCCCGAGTAGTCGCCGGGCCCACGTCGTGGGACTCGGCTTGATTGGATCCTCGGTGGCGCTCGCTCTGGCCGAGACGGGTTGGCGCGTCAGCGGGACGGATCTCGACGACGCGGTTGTCGCCACGGCCCTCGAGGCGGGGGTGATCGACGGGACCGCTGTCACCGAGGAGCACTCACTCATCGTGGTCGCGACGCCCGCGGGGACGGTCGCGGCGACCGTGAGCGCGCTATTGGCCAACTCGACCAATGAGGCGCTTATCGTCACCGACGTCGCGGGGGTGAAGAGTGCGATCGTCGCCGCGGTTCATGACCCACGGTTTCTCGCCGGCCACCCCATGGCGGGCTCGGAGTTGCGTGGTCTCGCGGGGGCTCGCGCGGACCTCTTTCGCGGGTGCACCTGGGTGCTCACCCCCACCGCCGCCACCAAGCCGGCGACCTACACCACGTTGCACGGCGTGCTGCGCGAACTCGGCGCCAACGTCGTCGCGGTCGACCCCGATGACCACGATCGCCTCGTGGCCGTGGCGAGTCACGTCCCGCATCTTTTGGCCGGCGCGCTGATGAACGAAGCGACCCGAGTCGCCGAACAAGACGCCGTCTTGTTACAACTCGCTGCGGGTGGTTTCCGTGACATGACCCGAGTCGCGGCCGGTGACCCCGCGATCTGGCCCGACGTCCTCTTCGAGAACCGCGAGGCCGTGTCGCAGTCGCTCCAAGCCCTCGAGGACCGATTGGCCGCACTGCGCGAGGCGCTCAACACCGATGATCACGACGCGCTCGCGGGCGACCTTCGCCGAGCGGCGTCCGCACGGCGCCAACTCCCGGGCCGTGCGCTGGACTCAGACAACTTGGCCTACCTGCGAGTCGCCGTCAGCGACCAACCAGGGGTCCTGGCGGCGGTCACGCGCACGGCGTCGGAACTGCTGGTGAACATCTTCGACATCGAAATCGCCCACGGCATCGAGGGCGCGGGCGGTACGTTGCTCCTGGCGGTTGACGCACGACAGGCCGCGTCCTTTAGCGACGCGCTTCGCACGAAGGGTTACCAGGTCGGACAGGAATGAACGATCTCCAGCGCGTAGAACACCCGCGCCAACTTCGAGGTTCGATTCGGGTACCGGGCGATAAGAGCACGTCGCATCGCGCCCTCATGCTCAGTGCCCTCGCGAGCGGCCAGAGCACGGTGACGGGTCTCTCCCCGGGCGAGGACGTCGTCGCGACGCGGGCGATTCTCACGCAACTCGGCGCACGATTCAGCGACGACGACGGACTCGTGCGCGTCGTCGGTCCCGACAGCGGGCTGAACCCGAGCGGCGAAGTCCTCCAGTGTGAGAACTCCGGGACGACGATGCGACTCCTCTGTGGGCTCGTGAGCACGATTCCGGGTACCCATCAACTCGGTGGCGACGCTTCGCTCTCCAAACGCCCCATGGACCGAGTTGCCGCACCGCTCGCGTTAATGGGCGCCACGGTGACCGGTTCGGGGACCCGGGTCACCCCGCCGCTGCACATCGAAAGTCCGGCGCGCCTGCGAGCCATTGACTACGTGGTCCCGGTGCCGAGCGCTCAGGTGAAGTCCGCGATTCTTCTGGCGGGTCTCGTCGCCGAGGGCACGACGGTGGTCAGTGAAAGCCTGCGAACGCGCACCACCACCGAGGACATGTTGCACGACGCGGGGGTCACGATCTCGACGGTGACCGCGGGGGAGGGCCGCACCATTACCTTGGCCCCCGGGCGACCGCGACGTCACGACTGGTTCGTGCCGGGCGATCCCAGTCAGGCCGCGTTCTTCGCGGTGCTCGGGGCCATTCACGCCAACGCCACCTTGGAGGTACTGAGTGTCGACGCGGCGCCCGAACGCGTGGGGTACGTCGCCGTGCTCGCTCGAATGGGCGCCGACGTCCGTCTCGTTGAGCGCGAGGGTGGAGTCGCGTTGACCTCGAGAACATCCAGCTTGCGCGCGACGGAGATTCACGCTGAGGAGGTCCCTTCGGTCGATGAGGTGCCGGTGCTGACGGTCGCGGCGTGTGCGGCTACCGGCGTGAGCGCCTTTCGCTCGATGGGAGAACTTCGCGTTAAGGAGTCCGATCGCTTTGCCGCTTCGCTCGCCCTCGCCACCGCGCTCGGAGCCACGGCGTGGTCCGACGGCGACGACTTCTTCGTCGAGGGCCTCGGCGACGCGTCACGATTTCTCGACTTCTCCTTCGCCACCGAGTTGGATCACCGCATGGTGATGGCCAGTGCCGTGGCCGGTAGCGCGGGAAAGGGCTGCACGATCGAGGGGGCGACGAGCGTCGCGTCGAGCTACCCACATTTCTTCCGCGACCTAGCGTTGCTCGGGTGAGTGTCCGGATCATCGCCATCGACGGCCCCGCGGGTTCGGGCAAGTCCAGTGTGGCGCGCGCGCTCGCCGCGGCGCTCGGCTGGTCGTTCCTCGACACGGGCGCGATGTACCGCGCGGTGACCGTCGACGCCCTGCGCCGGGGTGTCGACGTGCATGACGATGTCGCCATGGGTGAACTCGCCGAAAGTGTGACGCTCACGACGCTGCCGCGCGTGAGCGTCGATGGTCGCGACGTCGAGGACGAGATTAGAACTGACGAGGTCAATGTCGCGGTGTCGACCGTCGCCGCGAATCCGTTGGTCCGCGCCCAGATGGTGCAGCGCCAACGCGACTTCGCCGCCGCGCAGCCCCTCGGGACGGTCGTCGAAGGTCGCGACATCACCACGGTGGTCTTTCCCAACGCCACGGTCAAGGTCTTTTTGACGGCGTCGTTGGAAGAACGGGCGCGTCGCCGTGGGGAAGAAGGCGAAGCGTCGGTGGCGAGGCGCGACGACGCCGACTCCACGCGCCACGCTTCGCCGTTACGTCAGGCGGACGACGCGCTGGTGCTAGACACGACGGGACGAAGCGTCGATGACGTGGTTGGGGAGGTGATCGAATGTCTGAAACTGAAGACCTTGTCCTGAACCCCAAGAAGACGCCGATCTACTACGTCGCCGCGGTGCTGATTTCGGGCGCGGCGAAGCTGCTCTTTCGCCCCAGCGTCGAAGGAGCCGAGAACATCCCTCTCTCGGGGCCGGTATTGATCGCGCCGATCCATCGTTCGAACGTGGACTTCGCATTCACGCTGTTCATCTCGCCGCGCAAAGTCTTCTTCATGGCCAAAGACGGCCTCTACAACCATCCACTCTTTGGCAAACTCCTCGTTCGCCTCGGCGCGTTCCCGGTGAACCGCGACGCGGCGGACCGTGGATCGATGCGCTTGGCCGAAGAGGTCCTACGCCGGGGTCAGGCGCTGGTGCTCTTTCCTGAAGGTACGAGAAAAGACGGGCCCAACGTCGAACCCCTGCACGACGGAGCGATGTTCATCGCCGCGCGAACGGGGGCGACGGTGGTGCCCGTGGGGATCGCGGGCAGCGACAAGGCCATGGGCCACGGCGCCAAGTTTCCGAGGTTCGCCAAGATCCATATCGTCGTCGGCAAGCCGATCTCGCCGCCCGTGAGCGAAGGCCGCGTGTCGCGATCGCAGATCAGCGCCAAGACCGAGGAGTTACGAGAGGCCCTCGAAGCGGCCTACGCGACTGCGCGCAGCCGCGAGCGTCACTAGCGCTCGCGCCACCAGGTACCAAAGACCACCCGCGCGTAGCGAAACCCGAAGAGCCAGTTCTTGCCCTTCTTCGTGGTGCCCGAGGCGCGGGGGTACCAGACGGTCGGCACCTCACTGGCGCGCCATCCGCGCTTCAGGCACGTAATCAAGAGTTCGGCGGTCTGGTACTGCTCTTGGGTCAATCGATCGATCACGTCGGCGAGCATCGTGACGCGAAGCCCTCGGTACCCCGTTGACGTGTCGGTCAAGGTAGCGCCGGTCATGCGGTTCATCACGAAGGAGAAGAAGTGGACGCCGGTCTTGCGCACGAGGTCGCTGGTCTTGTCCTCACCCAGGCGTCGACTGGCCACCACGAAGTCAGCCTGGTCCGCCAGGAGCGGCGCCAGGATCTGGGGAATCTCGGCGGGGTCGTTCTGACCGTCCGCGTCGAGGGTCACCACGTACTTCACGCCGTGTTCGATGCAGTAGCGGTACGTCACCTGCAACGCGACCCCGTGGCCCAAGTTGACGGGGAACTCGATGACCTTCACGTCGGGATACGTGCGCGCGATCTCGGCGGTGCGGTCTTCACCCCCGTCAACGACGACGAGGGTGGTGTAGCTCTGACCGTCGATGGTGGCGGGCATCTTCGCTAACACGTCGCCGATGTTGCCCTCTTCTTCGTAGGCACAGATCGACGCGACCGTCTCTTCGGGCTTGAAGCCGGGGTAGTCGAGGTCGAAGCGCTCCTTGGCCCGATCGATCGCGAACGCGCGCAACCCCGCGAGACGCCGCGACTCCAAGTCCATACTCGCCATCAGATCTCCTTAAAGGGAATGCGCTTGGGCGAACACGTTGATCACCATGGGTTCGAAATGCTCGAAGGGCTCAGGCTCGAAGTCTGGGTCAAAAGCCTTCTGGTCCCAGTGGTCGGCGAAACGCTCGGCGAGCTCGTACCAGGGCTGGTCGCGGTGCTGGTCACGCAAGTTCGGGTCCATGCCCAAGTGCTCGTAGTAGTAACGCCCCTGGAAGTCTTGGTGGTAAGCGACCATGCAGTAGACCTCGTGGCGTACGTAGGGCTTCAAGATCTCCGCAGCGATCCTCGGGTGGTTGGGTACTGAGATGAGCTTGCCCACGTCGTGGAGCAACGAGGCGACGATCACCTCTTCGTCGGCCCCGTCGCGCTCGGCGCGCGTGGCGGTCTGGAGGGCGTGTTGCATCTGGTCCACCGAAAACCCGTCGGTGATCTCGCTCAGCCCCTGCACCATGGCGAGCACCTGACGAGCGACGCGCGGCTGGGCGTCGATGGTCTTTTCCACGATTTCCATCCACTGTTCGCGCGTGGAGACGTCCATACTGGGGAAAGAACTCACCGTGAGATACTACCTGAGCGCTTTTTTACTCAGCGACTCACGGCCGAGAGCACTTGGGCGGCGGTGAAGTCACGGTCCGCTTGACCGTCGAAACTCGATCGCTCGGGCGTCTGGAAGACCACGTCAACCAGGGCGGAGAGGGCCTTTAACATCTCGCGAAGCTCCGGCGGCGGAGGGAAGTACTCATCTTCGACGGTCACAGAGGTAACGGTGACACCCTCGCTCGGGTCGAGCACGCGCAGGACCTCATTCACGAGTGACTCCGGCGCGGACGCCCCGGCGGTGACGGCCACCGTGCCGTGAAGGTCATCGGGCAGCTCCACCGCGTTGTTGACACGCAGCACTCTCGGACATCCCGCCGCCTCGGCGACTTTCGTAAGCGCCACGGTGTTAGAGGAGTTAGCCGAACCGATCACGATCACCGCGTCGGCGTTGGTCGCGATGTCGCGCAATGCCGCCTGACGATTCGTGGTGGCGAAACAGAGGTCGGACCGATTGGGCATCCAGATATCGGGGAACACGACTTCGGCGTACTCGCGTAGGTCCTGCCACTCATCGAGACTCAACGTCGTCTGGCTCAACAGCGCCACCGGTCCGTCGTGCCCGCTGAGCGCGTCGATGTCGTCGCGCGTCTGGATGAGGTGCGCGGAGTCGGGTGCGACGGCCATTGTGCCGACCGCCTCTTCGTGGCCCTCATGTCCCACGTACAAGACCGTGTAACCCTTTTTCGCGCGCACCTTGAGTTCGTGGTGCACCTTCGTGACCAGGGGACACACCGCGTCAACCACCGTTCCACCACCTCGTCGGGCGGCCTCGATGACTTCGGGTGGCGAACCGTGGGCGCTCAGCATCACCGGAGCGCCGTGGGGCACGTCCGCGACGTCGTTGATAAAGACCACGCCGAGAGATTTGAAGTACTCGACCACGAACTGGTTGTGGACGATTTCGTGGTAGCAGTACACCGGCGGCTCAAAGACTCTCGTCATCCAGTCGAGCGCCTTGATGGCCTTTTCCACGCCGGCGCAAAATCCCCGGGGGGCCGCGAGCACGACCTTGTCCACATTCACCCACACGAGCCTAATGGGGTTGGAAATCTGCCTTGTTACTAGGCTAGAGCGGTGTCTGGCGCCCGAATTTCTTCCATCTCGTCGGGCTCGCCGGCTTCGAGCGTCGACTTGGTGGTGGGCGATGAGCTGGTCAGCATCAACGGGCGCGAACCCACCGACATCATTGAGTACCAGCAACTCATCGATGGTGAGTTGGTCACCCTGGTGCTTCGCCGAGAAGGCGAGGAACTGGCGCGAAAGGTGACGGTCGTCAAGGGGGAGGGCGAGCCGCTCGGACTGAACATCGATTCGGCCGTCTTTGACCGGATTCGTACCTGTGACAACCACTGCACCTTCTGTTTCATCTACCAACTGCCCAAGGGCATGCGACGTTCGCTCTACGTCAAAGATGACGACTTTCGACTGTCGTTCCTCTACGGGAACTACACGACGCTGACGCGTTTCACCGAGTTCGACCTCGAACGGATCGTCGAGGAGGGACTCTCGCCCCTCTACGTGTCGATCCACACGACGAACCCCGCGTTGCGCGCCGAGATGCTTCGAAATCCACGTGGCGCCACGAGTTTGCGCTGGTTGCGAGAACTCCTGCGCGCCGGCATCGTCGTGCACGGCCAAGTGGTCGTCTGTCCTGGGGTCAATGACGGAGCCGAACTCGAACGCACCCTCTTCGACGTCTTGACGCTCTACCCCGAACTCGCGTCGGTGGCGCTCGTGCCGGTGGGCGTGAGCGATCTTTCGGTCGAGGCGACGATGCGATCGCACACCGAGGACGAAGCACGCGGCGTCGTCGCACTCGCGGAGCGCTTCCAGCGTCTCACCCGCGAGGTCCTCGGGGTCGCCAAGGTCTTCGCGAGTGACGAGTTCTACCTCGTGGCCGGGCTCGACCCGCCAGGAACCGAGAGCTTCGAGAGCCTCGACGAAGCCGAAAACGGCGTCGGGCTCGTTGCCGCGTTCGTTGAAAGCTTCGCCGAGGGCACCGCGATGGCGAAACTTGGCTCGGGTTTCTTCCAGTCGGTCGACGGGGCCCCCGCGATTGGCTACCGCGCGCCGCGCACGCTCGAGGTCGCTCGCGAAGACGGAGAGGACGTCACGGTCTTGACGGGCGAGTACGCCGCCCCGATCCTGCGTCGACTCTTCGACCAACACGGTTTTGGCGACGTCGAGGTGAAGGCCGTGAAGAACCGATACTTCGGGGGCAACATCAAAGTCGCCGGACTCATGACCGGCCGAGACCTCGAAGACGCCCTGGCGGACGTGGCGCTCGCGCGCTTATGTCTGGTGCCCGACGTCTGTCTCTCCGAGGGTCGATTCCTCGACGGACTGTCGCTAGAGGACCTCTCGCGTCCCGTGACGCCCGTCACCACGACCGGACACGACCTGCGCACGACACTCGAGTCAGCGCGCGCGAGGCGACTGAGCCGAGCGTGACTAAACCGCAAGTCGTCGTGGTCGGGCGCCCGAACGTGGGCAAGAGTTCACTCGTGAATCGTCTCGCCGGAAAGCGCGTGGCGGTCGTTGAAGAACAGCGCGGCGTCACGCGCGACCGCAAGGCCGTCGAAGTCGAGTGGCGCGGCGTGACCTTTGACGTGGTCGACACGGGCGGTTGGCTCGAGGCGGGCGACACGCTCGAAGACAAGGTCTCGCACCAGGCCGACGAGGCACTCAAGCACGCGGATTTGGTGCTCCTGGTGGTGGACGCCGTGACCGGGCCCGTCGAAGAGGATTCGACGGCCGCACGCTGGGTTCGCAAGAGCAAGCGACCGGTGCTCTTGGTCGTCAACAAGGTCGACGACCAACAACACGAAGCCCAGAGTTGGGAGTTTCTGTCCCTCGGGGTGGGCGAGCCCTTCGCGGTCAGCGCGCAACACGGGCGAGGCGCCGGGGACCTACTCGATCGCATCGTCGACGAACTCGGTGAAGAGCGCCCCGAAGAGAGCGGCGAGGAAGAAGACGGCGCACTGCGCGTGGCCATCGTCGGGCGTCCCAACGTCGGCAAGTCCACCCTCTTTAACCAACTCATCGGCGAGGAACGCTCGGTGGTGCACGACATGCCCGGCACGACGCGCGACGCCATCGACACCGTCGTCGAGACGAGCGCCGGATTGATTCGCTTCATCGACACCGCGGGCATGCGTAAACGCGCCCGCACCGAAGCCGGGCTCGAAACCTACGCGGTGCTTCGCAGCCTCGATGCGCTCGACCGCGCCGACATCGCCATCTTGGTGATCGACGCCACCGACGGCGCCACCGGTCAAGATCAGCGACTGGCCGAACGAATCTCCGCGGCCGGGTGCCCGGCGTTGGTCGTCCTGAATAAGTGGGAACTCGTCGCCACCGAAGACCGTGACGCCGTGCTCGCCACGGTCGGTGACAAGCTCGCCTTCTTGGGCGACGCGCCCGTCATCAAGACCACGGCGCTCTCGGGCAAAGGTGTTCATCGCTTGTTGCCCGCGCTGTCGACCGCGGCGATTGACTACGCCAAACGCGTGCCCACCGGTGCCCTCAACCGAGCGATCCGTGACCTTCAGATCAAACAACCCGCACCCACGGGCAAGATTCGCTACGCCGTCCAAGGTGCAACGGAGCCGCCGACCTTCACCTTGTTCGTGGCGGGTCGACTCCCATCCACGTACATGCGCTACGTGGAGCGCAGCCTGCGCGAGCGTTTCGAGTTGGGCTCATCACCGATTCGAGTGCGCGTTCGAGTCGAGTAGTGGCGAACTGGTGCGAGAACTGCGACCGCCCCGAAGAGGGTGAGGTCTGCGCGGTCTGCGGGACGGCAATCGTCGAACCCGTCGTTGAAGGAGTGCCCTGGCGCTGGCGTTTCTTCATCGTCGCGTCGATCATCTATCTCGGCTGGCGGATCTATCAGATAATTTCGTGGATAGCCCACTAGGAGGTCTGCTGTGCCCATTTACGCCCTCGGCGATCGCGAGCCGACAATTCACCCCGACGCTTACGTCCATCCCGACGCCGTCGTCATTGGCGACGTCCACATCGGCGCCGAATCCTCCATCTGGCCGACGGCGGTGCTGCGGGGTGACTACGGCACCGTGATCATCGGGGAGCGGACCTCCATCCAGGACGGAGCCGTCATCCACGCCGTGGATCAGTACCCGACGGTCATCGGCGACGACTGCGTGATTGGCCACCTCGCGCACCTCGAGGGCTGCGTGATCCACGACCGCGTCTTAATCGGCAGCGGATCGATCGTGTTGCACGAGGCCGTCGTCAACTCCGGTGCGACCGTCGGCGCGGGAGCGGTCGTGCGGAATCGCATGGAGGTCCCGGGCAACGCCATGGCCCTGGGCGTGCCCGCGCAGAACAAGCTCGATTCGTGTAGCGACGTTGCGACCTTGGCGTCAGCACAGCTCTACGTCGCGAACGCCCGGCGCTACCGAGCGGAACTTCGAAAGATCTAACTGTTCGAAATCGCCACGAGCCGTTCGAGGGCGAGCGCCGCGCGGCCTTCGAGGACACTCGCACTCGCGAGCGCAAATCCCTCGGCCAGCGAGGCCGTCCGGCCGGCGACCATGAGTGCCAGAGCGGCGTTCGCGCACACGACGTCAAAGACCGGCCCGCGAGCACCCTCGAGGAACGAGCGGACGACGCCCGCGTTGTGCGCAACGTCACCGCCGCGAATGCTCGCCGCGTCGTGGTGCAGACCTAACTGGGCCGCCGCGTCGACGCGCTCGGTGGTGCGACCCTCCGGGGACACGAAGTGCAAGGTGGAGACGGCACCGAGGGAGAGTTCGTCGAGTCCGTCGTCGCCGTGCACGAGGATCGCGTAGCGAATACCCCTGGCGTAGAGCACTTCGGCCATGTCGTCGAGCAGCGCGGGGCGCGCGACCCCAATGAGTGAACGTTGCACCAGGGCCGGATTCGCCAGGGGACCGAGGACGTTGAAGATGGTCCGAAAACCGAGGGAGCGGCGTATCGGTCCGAGGTAGGCGAGCGCGGGGTGAAACGTGGGCGCGAACAGGAAACCAATCCCCGCTTCGTCGACGCACGCGCGCACCACGTCCGCGGTGACGTCCAAGCGAACTCCGAGCGCTTCGAGGACATCGGCCGATCCCACCGAGGAGGACGCGGCCCGATTGCCGTGTTTGGCCACGGGGACACCGCATCCCGCGGCCGCGAGTGCAGCCATCGTCGACACGTTGACGCTATGAAGTTGGTCGCCGCCCGTGCCCACGACGTCGATCACCTCCGGTGCCACTTGAAAGGTCGTCGCTGAGGCGATCATGGCGTCGATGAAACCAGTCATCTCCTCCGCGGTCTCACCCTTGGCGGTGAGGGCCGTGAGGAAGCTCGCGATCAACACGGCGTCGACGCGTCCTTCGAGAATCTCCGAGAGCGCCTGACGCGCCGCTTCTCGGTCGAGGTCGTCGCCACGAACCAATGGGTTAAGGACTTCGAGGGCGAAAGAGTCCACGCTAGAGACCTCCGTACCTGATGAGCGCCATGGACCAACGTTACTCACGGCCACTGCTTCGCCAGGTCCAACTACGATTTCGAGATGACGAGAACGTACCTCGACGAGATTTTGGCGAGCCATCGCTCGCGCGCTCAACTCGACGAACGCGACTGGCGCGCCCGCGTGGAGGAGATTCGCTACTCGGGCCCATCATTCGTGTTGGTACTTCGACAAGGCTCCTCGCCCTTTATCAAGGTCATCGCGGAAGTGAAGCGACGCTCTCCTTCGAAGGGCGTGCTCGCCCCCGATCTCGACGTCGCGTCGCTCGCCGGTACGTACCGTGACGCGGGCGCGAGCGCGATCTCGGTACTGACCGATCAGGAGTTCTTCGCCGGCTCACTCGAAGACTTGGCCAAAGTGCGACGCAGCGTCGAGTTGCCCATGCTCCGAAAGGACTTCACCGTCAGCGAGAACGACGTGCTCGACGCCGCGGCCGCCGGGGCTGGGGCGGTGTTGTTGATCGTGGCCGCCCTCAGCGATGCGCAGTTGCGGTCCTATCTCGACGTCGCGGAACGCTGCGGCATCGATGCCCTCGTCGAAGTACACGATGAGGAAGAAGGTCGACGCGCGTTGGGCGCCGGCGCGCGCATCATCGGCATCAACCAGCGCGACCTTCGAACGTTCGAGGTGGATCCGAGTCGCGCCGAGAAGGTAATCGCGTCGCTCCCTCGTGACGCCCTGACGGTCTGTGAGTCGGGGATTGCCACGGTGGGCGACGTCGAGCGCGCCGCCGAGGCCGGTTTTGACGCCGTGCTCGTGGGCGAGGCGTTCGTGACGTCAGCGGACACCAGCGCCACGGTAAAGGCCTTCTCGCTCGTGCCCGCCGTTCAACGTGCCTAGTCCCTTCGATACGGGCTTCGTCAAGATATGCGGCGTCACGACCGTCAAGGACGCCATCTTTGCAACGAGTGCCGGAGCGAGCGCGCTCGGGCTGAATTTGGCGGTCGACTCACCTCGACGAATCTCGGTCGAGTCCGCGCGTAGCGTCGTCACGGCCACCGAGGGTGCGGTATGGCGCTGCGCGATTTTTCGGGGTCGCCCGGACGAAGAGATTCTCGAGGACCTCGAGGGGCTGGGTGTGGAGATGGTCCAACTCCACGACACCCTCTCGGTCGAGTTGCTCGACGCGCTGCGCACTCGATCGTTGCTCGTCGTCAAGGCCCTGAACATTGACGGCCGCGACTTCGAGGAGTTCGATGAGCGACACGTCGATGCGGTATTGGTCGATGGGCCAAGACCCGGTTCGGGCGTCGCTCACTCGTGGGCGCGACTCCAGGAGCGACGTTTCTCGGTGCCGGTGATCGCGGCGGGAGGACTCACGCCAACCAACGTCGCCGAAGTGATTGCGTCAACGACCGTCGTGGGCGTGGATAGCGCGAGCGGCGTCGAGCACGTTCCGGGGACGAAGGACCACGAAGCGGTCACTAGTTTTGTTACCAACGCTCGACGCGCGTTTGCGTCGCGAGAGGAGTGAGGTGAGCGCAGCGCTCAACGTAATGGGGACGCCCGACGAGCGAGGTCGATTCGGTGAGTTTGGAGGCCGCTTCGTGCCCGAAGCGTTGATTCCGGCGTGCCTGGAACTCGAGTCAGCGTTTCGTGACGCGTGGCACGATGAGGCGTTTCTCGATGAGTTTCACACCGTCCTTCGACAGTTCGCGGGTCGTCCGACGCCGGTGACCCCACTTCCGAGACTGTCGGCCCGCTTGGGCCTGAACCTGTTTGCGAAGCGCGAGGACCTCGCCCACACGGGCTCGCACAAGATCAACAGTGTGGTGGGTCAGACCCTGTTGACCAAGCGCATGGGAAAGACCCGAGTGATCGCCGAAACGGGAGCCGGCCAGCACGGTGTCGCCACCGCCACGGCGGCCGCTCGGATGGGTCTCGCGTGCACCGTGTTTATGGGCGAACTCGACACGCGACGTCAGGAGCTCAACGTCTTTCGCATGGAGCTCTTGGGCGCCACCGTGGTGCCCGTGACGTCGGGCTCTAAGACCTTGAAGGACGCCGTCAACGAAGCGATGCGCGAGTGGGTGACCTGCGTTGAAGACACGCACTACTGCTTGGGTTCGGTGATGGGACCCCACCCATTTCCCTGGATGGTGCGGGAGTTCCAGAGCATCATCGGAACCGAGGCGGTAAAACAACTCGACGAACTCGGCGTTGGTACGCCGGATGCGGTGGTGGCGTGCGTGGGCGGAGGATCCAATGCCGCCGGAGTTTTCAGCGGTTTCGCTGACACCACCGCCCGGCTCTACGGCGTTGAAGCGGCGGGCGGCGCGGCCGTGCGAACGGGCTCACCCGGTGTCCTCCACGGTATGCGGTCGCTGTTGCTCCAAGACGAGTTCGGGCAGATCGAAGAGGCGTATTCCATCTCGGCCGGCCTCGACTACCCGGGTATTGGACCAGAGCACGCGCACCTCGCCGCGATCGATCGCGCCCAGTATTTCGCCGTCGGCGACGAGGACGTCATCCCCGCGATGCGACTCTTGAGCGAGTGCGAAGGGATCATCCCGGCGCTCGAGACCGCGCACGCGGTGGCCTGGGTGATGCGCGAAGCCGGTGGAGTATTGCCCACCGGTTCGACCGTGCTCCTCAACCTCTCGGGACGCGGTGACAAGGACGTCGCCCAGGTGCGCGCCATGCTCGAAGGGGAGTCGTGACCTCACTGGAAGCCCGACTCCGCGAGGTGCGAGCCACCGGTCGAAAGGCCTTCGTGCCGTACTTCATGGCCGGCGCCAGCGAGGAGTGGGTCCACCACGTCGAAGCGGCCGTCGCCGGCGGTGCGGACGCCATTGAGATTGGCTTGCCGTTTTCGGACCCGATGATGGACGGCGTCGTGATTCAAGAGGCGGGGCTGCGCGCCCTCCAGCGTGGCACCACGATCGAGTCGGTGCTCCAGGAACTCGCGTCAATCGACTGCGATGTACCGCTGGTTGCGATGACGTACTACAACATCTTTCTGCACTACGGTCTCGAACGCAGCGCCGGGCGGCTTCGCGAATCGGGTCTGAGCGGCGCCATCGTGCCCGATCTCTCGCTCGAGGAGTCGGGGGAGTGGCGAACGGCCTGTCACACGCACGACGTCGCCACGATTTTTCTCGCCGCGCCCTCGACACCACCCGCACGCTGTAAGGACATCGCCGCGCACAGTGAGGGTTTCATCTACGCCTCCGCCCGCATGGCGGTGACCGGAGCGTCGAGTGAGGAGAATGACGCGGAACGCGTCGTCGCCTCGCTGCGCGAAGAGAGTGACGTGCCGATCTACGTGGGCATTGGCATCTCGACGCCCGAACAGGCAGCTCGCGCCGCGTCGTTCGCCGACGGTGCCATCGTGGGCGCGGCCTTGGTGAAGATCATTCTCGACGGCGCGAACGTGAGCGAAGTTGAAAAATTCGTGCGCTCGTTTCGTAACGCACTCGATTGACGAGACGCTCCTGAGAAAAGTAACGGGAAAGTTTCGGCCAAGTTTCGCCGTGATTTCAATGGTTACTTACGAGTAAGGAAAAGAAGTTTGTGAATCGCGTCACACAATCCCGGAATTATTCGCGCGACGAGGGTCTTCGGTGGTGTTAAATCTCTTACGGACCATCATCTTGGTGGTTCGTGAGTGAACCTTTATTGGGGGGAATTGCATGGATGAGAAAGTAGCGGACCCGGGTCCATTAGGACTAGCGGCGTTCGCCATGACGACGTTCGCCCTCAGTAGTGCGAACGCCAACTTATGGAAGGGTGCGGGCGTGTTGCCGGCGCTCGCCTTGGCGTTCTTCTACGGGGGTAGTGCACAGTTGCTCGCAGGTATGTGGGAGTTCGTACGCAAGAACACGTTCGCGGCGTTGGCGTTCACGTCATATGGCGCGTTCTGGCTTGCTTTCTACGCGATCGAAAAGTTCGGCATACCTGGCGGCGGTCAAGACTCAGTAGGGATCTTCCTTCTGGGCTGGACAGTCTTCACGCTCTACATGACGGTGGCGGCACTGAAGGTGAACACGGCGGTCTTGACGGTCTTCGTCTTGCTGTCAATCACCTTCATTTTCCTGACCATTGGCGCGTGGGGCGCGGGGCACGCGACCATCACGCACATCGGTGGCTGGACGGGTATCGCCACGGCGATCGCCGCCTGGTACGCCTCGGCCGCGGGTGTCATCAACTCGACCCACGGCAAAGTTGTGCTTCCGGTCGGTCCGCGAGGCTAACGTAGGGGTCACTGGTGGCTCGCCACCGGACCCAACCGCCAACAGCGCCCGCTCCGAGAGGATCGGGCGCTGTTGGCATCTACGGCACAAAGCGCAGTACTCTCAACTTCAGCCGACCAGATCGGCCTACGAATAGTTTTCGAAGTGACAACGCAATACAGAGCGGGGGAAAGTAATGACTGAAGCAAAGCTGGAAGCATGGCTCGAGGAGACTCGCAGTTTTCCACCAAGTGCGGAGTTCGCGAAGCAGGCGAATGCGCAGCCTTCCATCTACGAAGAAGCCGCGGCCGATCCCGTCGCCTACTGGCGAACGCAGGCCGATCGACTCACGTGGACGAAGACGCCCACCAAGACGCTCGAGTGGGACCTGCCCTTCGCGAAGTGGTTCAGCGACGGCACGCTCAACGCGTCGTACAACTGCGTCGATCGCCACGTCGAAGCCGGCAAGGGCGACAAGGTCGCGTACCACTGGGTGGGCGACGCCGAAGGCGAATCGCGCACCATCACCTACGGTGAGTTACAGAAAATGGTCGCCAAGGCCGCCAACGCGCTGAGCGAACTGGGCGTGAAGTCCGGCGACCGCGTCGCGGTCTACATGCCGATGATCCCCGAAGCGATCGTCACGATGCTCGCGGTCGTGCGACTCGGTGCGGTGCACTCGGTGATCTTCGCGGGCTTCTCCGCGGAGTCGCTCTCCAGCCGAATCCTCGACTCGGACTGCCAGGTCGTGGTCACGGCCGATGGTGCGTTTCGACGCGGCGCCGCAGCGGCGCTCAAGCCCGCGGTCGACGAAGCGCTGAAGAGCTGTCCCAACGTGCGCGCCGTACTCGTCGTCCAGCGCACCAAGGGTGAGGTGGAGTGGGTCGAAGGACGCGACCACTGGTGGCACGACATCGTCGAGAAGCAGGCCGACACGCACGCGCCGGAGTCCTTTGACGCCGAGCACACGATGCTCATCATGTACACCTCGGGCACCACGGCGAAGCCGAAGGGCATCTTCCACACGACCGGTGGGTACTTAACGCAAGCGGCCACCACGTACTACAACATCTTTGACGTGAAGCCCGACACCGACGTCTGTTGGACCGCGGCCGACATCGGCTGGATCACGGGACACAGCTACATCGTCTACGGACCGCTGATTAACGGAGTCACCTCGGTGATGTACGAAGGACTACCCGACTCGGGTGGCCGGGACCGGTGGTGGCGCATCATCGAAGAGAACAAGGTGTCGATCCTCTACACCGCGCCAACCACGATTCGTACCTTGATGAAGTGGGGACACGAGCACCCCGCCAGCAAGGACCTCTCGAGCCTGCGGTTACTCGGCACGGTGGGCGAGCCCATTAACCCCGAGGCGTGGATGTGGTACCGAGAGCACGTGGGCGGGAACCGCTGCCCGATCGTTGACACCTGGTGGCAGACCGAGACCGGCGCGATCATGATCTCGCCGCTCCCCGGTATCACCGCCACGAAGCCCGGTGCCGCGATGAAGGCGCTGCCGGGGATCATGGTCGACGTCGTCGACAACGAAGGCAACTCGGTCGGCAACGGCGAGGGCGGGTACCTCGTGGTGACCCACCCGTGGCCCTCGATGACCCGCGGTATCTACGGTGACCCCGAGCGCTTCAAAGAGACCTACTGGGCGCGGTTCCCCGGCCTCTACTTCGCCGGCGACGGCGCGAAGAAGGACGAGGACGGCGACCTCTGGTTGCTCGGTCGTATCGACGACGTGATGAACATCTCGGGCCACCGGCTCTCGACGACCGAAGTCGAGCACGCCCTCGTGGGCTACCCGGCGGTCGCCGAAGCGGCGGTGGTGGGTGCCTCAGACCCCACGACCGGGCAGGCCATCGTCGCGTTCGTGACCTTGAAGTTGTCGGCCGAAGACGCCGAGAAGGACCAGTCCGCCACGATCGAGGCACTTCGCGATCACGTGGCCAAGGTCATCAGTCCTATCGCCAAGCCCCGTCAGATCATCTTGACCCCCGAATTGCCCAAGACGCGTTCGGGCAAGATCATGCGACGACTGTTACGCGACGTGGCGGAGAATCGACCGCTCGGTGACGTGACGACGCTGACGGACCCGACGGTCGTGAACTCGATCGCCGACCTCATGTCCAAGGGCGACGGCACCGAGGAGTAGATTGGCGACCCCCTAGGAGTCGAAGCCGAGGTTAAAGAGGGCGAGGAGTTTCAGCCAGAGGTTGCGGCGCCCCTCGTGGTCGTCCGCGCGTTGCAGCGACCACTGGGTGATGCGGATGAAGACCCAGCGAAAGGGCTCGGGCGGGAACGGCACGGGCTTCTTGCGCACCATGGAGAGTCGCGACCGTTCGGTATCGAGGTCGTCGAGGAGATCGAGCATGACCGAGGCGCCAAATCGCGTCGAGGCGACGCCCAGGCCCGTGTAGCCCATGACGTAGGCGACCTTGTCCTCGTGCGACGTGCCCCAAAACGGTGAGAACCGAGTGCAGGTGTCGATGGCCCCACCCCAGGCGTGGGTGAACTTGAGCCCCGCCAACTGCGGGAAGGTCTTCAAGAAGTGCGTGGCCAACGTGGCGTAGGTGGCCGCGTTGAAGTCGATGTGCTGACGCGCCTTACCTCGGAAGTTGTAGATCGTGTCGTACCCACCCCAGAGGATGGAGTTGTCCTTGGTGAGCCGGTAGTAGTGAAACTGATTGCCCGAGTCGGCCACACCTTCTCGGCCCGACCAGCCAACGCTGGCGAGCTGCTCGTCGGAGAGGGGCTCGGTGACCAGCGCGTAGTCAAAGACCGGCACGACGTACTTGCGGGCTTGTCGGATGAGCGAAGGAAAGACGTTCGTCGCGAGCGCCACTTTCATCGCGGTGACGGCCCCGTAGGGGGTGTGCACTCGCACGCCACCGCGCACGTCCTCCAGACGTTCGACCTTGGAGTTCTCGAAGATCCGCACGCCCGCCGCGATGCAGGCGCGTTCGAGTCCCCACACGAGTCGAGCGGGGTCGACCAGCGCGTTGCCGTCGTGGTCGTAGATCGCGCCTTCGTAAAGGGGGGAGTGGATGCGCGCGCGCACCGCGTCACGGTCCAGGACTTCCACGTTGTCGCCCATCTCGTTGCGCAGTCTCGCCTCTTCGATCATCCCTGCGAACTGCCACGGAGCGACCGCGACTCGCAGTTCGCCCGTTCGCTCCCAGTCGCATTCGATGCCGTAGCGCTGGACGGTCGCTTCGATCTCGTCGAGGTTCTCTCTCGCCAGACGCTCAATCACCGGCATCTCTTTGGGAAAACGATTCATCCCGTTGGTGAAGCCGTGGGTGAGTGAGGCGCTGCAAAAACCCCCGTTTCGACCCGAGGCGCCCGCACCCGTCTCGAACTGCTCGAGCACGACGACGTCGCGGTGCGGGTCACGCTCCTTGGCGAGCAGTGCGGTCCACAGGCCGGTGTAGCCCGCGCCCACCACGCAGAGGTCGGTGCCGAGTTCGCCGATCAGTGCGGCGTGGGACTCGGGTTCCAAGGGGTCCGCGTCGAGCCACCACAGTTCGGGCTGGACTTCGGCGAGGTGGCGTAAGACGAAGGGGTCCTTCTTCTCCATACTGGGACCGGCCCGTGGCCGGCATCACCCTCTCCTGGTGCTGCGTGTTTCGCGGGTCCCCTCCGCGCGAACGTCGGCTTCCACCCCGACCTTTGCTTCTTGATTCTACCGACGAGCACACGAGGAACGGGGCTTGGGCCACACAATTGAGCTACGTCATTCGTGCCCGATTCGGTCGTTTCGTTCGAAAACCGTAAAATATCTACACCCCCGAGCCCCGCTCCTTATCGAAAGTCCACGCAGCGATGAGAATTGCCAACCTCGCCGGTCGAGCGACGATCGTCACCGACAACGGTCTCATCGACCTGGCCACCAGTTCCCTCGGTGCGTTTTCGGCGTCGATCGATAAGTGCCTGGGCCAACTCGACACGATTCGTGCGTGGCTCGCGAGCGCCAGCCCCGCCGTCACCGAATCAACGACCCCGCGCGAACTCGTGGGTGACGGGCGTCTCGGTCCGGTGGTGATGCGTCCACAACAGATCTTTGCCGTCGCACTCAACTATCGTCACCACGCCGAAGAGATGCATCTCGTCCTACCCCGGGCGCCGATGATCTTCACCAAGTTCGTCTCCTCGTTGTGCGGGCCCAACGACGAGGTACCACTCCCGTCGATGACCACTGACTTCGAAGCCGAACTCGTCGTCGTCATCGCGAAGACGACACGCGACATCGCGGTGGACGACGCGCTGACGTCCGTGGCGGGGTACTGCGTCGGTCAGGACTACTCGGAGCGCACCATGCAGATGCAAGGTACGCCGGCGCAGTTCTCACTCGGTAAGTCGTTTCGGAACTTCACCCCAATCGGACCGTGGCTCACTACGACCGACGAGATCGCCGACCCCAACGACCTGGGCATTCGATGCGCGATAAACGGCACCGAATTCCAGAATTCCAACACCGCGGACATGGTGTTCAGCGTGGCCGAGATCGTCAGTTACTTAAGCCGTGTCGTGGAACTACGACCCGGCGACGTCATTTTTACCGGCAGTCCCCACGGCGTCGGTCAGGGGATGACGCCGCCGGTGTTCCTTCGACCGGGCGACCAGATCGTGACCTCCATCGACCATCTCGGTCGCATCGAGAACCTCGCCGTCGGCACCGACGCGGTCTCGTAATTCACCACGCCACTTCGAGCAGAGCAACGGCGTCAGCCGCTTCGAGCATGTGGTGACCAAGGGGCTGGAGTTCCACCTGCGTCGCGAGCAGACCCGTCGACACGCGCTCAACCACACCCCACTCCCACACGGCTCGAGGATTGAGGTGGCACCGTCGCGCGAGCCAGCGGGCCCGAGCTAGCGGATCCCCTTCGAGTAGTTCCACGGGATCTTCGCGCATCATGACGCCGAGGTCGTACTCCGCTTCTGCGCGAAGTCCGTCGGGGTCGATGAGTTTGAATCCACTGGGAGCAACCAGCGTGTTCCACTCGTGCACGTCACCGTGAACGAGCACCGCGCGCTCGTCGTCGTGCGCGTCGCTGCGTGACCGAGCGCTCGTCAACGCGTGTTCGACCGCGCGTTCGGAGCAGGGATGGTCGAGTTGTTCCCACGTCGCAACGATGAAATCCGCGAGCCAACGAGCTTTTTCTGCTCCACTCGGCAAAGCCCGCTCGGGCACCGGGCGCCATAGTCGTTCCGCCGTCGAACAGAGGATCTCGTGTCGTTCGCGAAGGGGAAGACCGAGGCTATGGAGCGTTGGCCCGAGCCGCTCGAGCAAGATGGCCTTGAGGGACACGTCATGGGCCAGGAGTTTCGCGCAACCCTGCCCATTGGCAATCTCCAGCACCGTCACCTCGTAGCGAAACTCGTCACCGCCGCGGGGAATAGGAAGTTTCAGTACGGCGGGTCGACCACTGGTGTCGCAAACCGCTCACACGAGCGCTTCGGTGGCGTCGGCATAGACCACTTCGAGCGCGAGGCCCCACTGCTCACAGAGCACCTCGAAGGTCTCGGGCACCGACGCCAGCCAATCCTGCGCCCCGACGGCTATCGCCTTATTCGTCACGACTATTGGGAGAGTGAGCACGGAATCATTCTCTCAAGCGGACGGGACTCAGTAACCTGAGCGGGAGCGAAAGGACCAGGCGTGACCAGTTTCGTAGGTTTTGACCTCGAGACGACGGGCGTGAGTTCCTTTCGCGATGCACCGGTCTCCTTCGGATTTGTCGAGTTCCGCGGTAACGGCGAGGGCGCCTCGAAAGTGGTCGAAGAGGGATTTGTCAATCCCGGGATGCCTATCCCCGCGGGGGCGACGGCCATTCATCGCATCACCGACGCCATGGTCGTCGATTCGCCACTCCTCGCAACGGCCGTCGAGACGATCGCCCAGCGGATCACCGACGTGTGGGCGAATGACGGTGCGATCGTCGGGATGAACGTGGGCTACGACCTGACGATGATCGAATCGCTCTGTCGCCGCCTCGAACTGGCGACGTTGAGCGAGCGCGGTGGGCCCGGTGCGGTGATGGACGTCCTCGTGATCGATCGACACTTTGACAAATGGCGAAAAGGCAAGCGCACCCTCGTGGACCTCTGTCGTCACTACGAGGTGGCGCTCGGCGACGCTCACTCCGCGTCGGCGGACGCCGAGGCGAGCCTCGCGGTGTTCGAACGCCAGCGTGAGCGATTCCCCGAGCTCGATGCGATGCCCCTCGTCGACGTCAACACGACGTTGCGGTCGTGGTACCAGGAGTGGTTGACGAGCTTCTCGAGCTACCTCGAGAAGAAGGGTGAAGCCCCCGTCAGCCCCGGTCGCTACGAGTGGCCACTGCAGGCCAACCACTAAAACTCGCCAAATGGTCGGGCTGGGGAGATTTGAACTCCCGATCTCTCGGCCCCCAGCCGAGCGCTCTAGACCAAACTAAGCCACAGCCCGCGAAGGGTTAATCCTACTCCGGCCGACCTGAGCAATCGGCCGTCACGGGTCGCGGCCCGTGACCAGTGCGTTGCTACCCTCCCGCCGCAGCGGTGAGTATCTCGACCGTGGCCCCATCGCGAATGCGCGTGATCGCCCACGTCGATCGAGGCACCACTTCACCGTCGATCGCCACGGCGACGCCCCGGGTCTCGATGTCGCGGCGTTGCAGTAACTCTTCGACGCTCTCGGCGAGGAATGCGTCGTCAGTTCCATTGACGCGAATCATCGCATCTTCTCGGCGAGTTCACGCGCGGTGGTGGCCGTTAAGGGCGCGAGAGTGACGCCGTGTCGGTAGTGACCCGACGCCCAAATCCACCGGCCATCGATGACTTCGACGAACGGCGCGAGGTCGTCGCTCGCGGGGCGCAGTCCCTGACGTGTCTCGAGGAAGGTCGCGCATTCGAGGGCGGGCACGAGTTCCAGCGCGTCGCGCAAGAGCCGCTGTAGTTCGCCAATCTCCACGGCGAGTTCGCCCTGTTCATCGGAAGAAGCCCCGAGCACGCAGTACCCACCCGGTCGACTCACGAGGTAGAGCGAGCGTCCTCGAACGAAGGCGCGCAGGGTGGGCGCCTCAGAACGATCAAAACCCTCAAGGCGAACCGTCATCCCGCGAACGGGGCGAACGTGGTTCACGGCCTGCTCACGAAGGCCCGCCGGAAGTGCCGCCGCGCCCGTGGCGAGGACGCCGACGTCTCCACGCATGGTCATCTCCGCGGTGCGCACTTCAACACCGTGGTCCGTGACGAGCGCACCGATGACCCGCTCGGTCACCACGTCGACCCCCAGTATCGCATTCGCGTCTGCGAGCACCCTCATCGCCTCATCGGGGTTGAGCCACGCATCCCCCTCGAGCAAGAGGCCCTCTCGTACTCGGGTGCTCACCCCCTCAAAGACGCCATCGACGTCCTCACGGCGCACGTGGCGTGACCGAGCGCCAAAGGACGTCGCGACCTCAGTGAACTGATCGACCAGTCGACGGTCGCTCCCGTCATAACCCACCAACAGCGTGCCCGTCTCCGAGAGCGTGAGGACGACGCCGGTCAGGTTCGCGAGTTCTTTCGCCATCGCGCGCCACGCCGTGAGCGCACCACGTTGAAGTCGGAAGTTCTCCTTTTCGCCGGGTGCTATCTCCGCGATTGGCGCGAGCATGCCCGCCGCGGCCCACGATGCTCCGCGGCCCGGTGTCGGATCAAACAGCGTCACGCCCCAGCCGGCGCGAGCGAGTTGGAATGCGCACGTCGTGCCGATGACGCCGCCGCCCACGACCAGTGCGCTACGGGGTCTCGAACTCACGCAGACAGCGTAGGGCGCTGAGACATTGACGAATTTTCGTTTATGATGGGGCTGGGTCAGCGCTGCCCCGGAGCCACGCCATGACCAAGAACCTCTACGACCCCTCCTTCGAGCACGACGCCTGTGGCGTTGGGATGGTGGCCGACCTGACGGGCCGCGCGACGAACGCAACGGTTCGCGACGCCTTGACGATTCTCGAGAACCTCGAACACCGTGGTGCGACCGGTGCCGACGTGGAGTCGGGTGACGGCGCCGGAATCCTGACGCAGATGCCCGACTCGTTCATCCGCGAGATCTTTGACGCACCGATACCCGAACGGGGGAGTTACGGCGTCGCCAGCTGGATGATTGCACCGTCGCTCGATATGGAACTCGTCCGGGCCACCTGCGACGAGATCTTTTCACGCGTCGGTCTGGTCTCGGGCGGGTGGCGCGACGTCCCGGTCGACTCTTCGATCCTCGGGCCGACCTCGCGCGCGTCCGAGCCGAAGTTCTACCACCAACTCATCGTGCGTGAGGAGGGGAGTGAGCGCTTCGACCTCGAGCGGGCGCTGTTTTGTGCTCGTAAGGTCCTCGAGCACACCTTGGACATTTACGCATCCTCGTGTTCGTCCCAGGTGCTCATCTATAAGGGGATGCTCTCGGCGCCCCAGTTGCGCCTCTACTTCAAGGACCTCGAGGACGAGCGGCTCACCTCGGCGATCGCCGTCGTGCACAGTCGCTTCTCGACCAACGTCTTGCCGCGCTGGGACCTGGCCCAGCCCTTTCGCTACATCGCCCATAACGGTGAGATCAACACCGTCCGGGGCAACCGAAACTGGATGACCGCACGCGAGACGACCCTCGAGAGCGAGTTGCTGCCCCTGCCGATCAGCGCACTCACGCCGATCATCACACCCGATATGAGTGACTCGGCGAGTTTCGACGAGGTCGTCGAACTTTTGGTCAACGCCGGTCGCTCGTTGCCGCACGCGATCTTGATGATGATCCCCGAGGCCTGGGAGCGATCGACGGCGATGAGCCCCGCTCGGCGCGCGTTCTATCGCTACCACGCCGGACTCATGGAGCCTTGGGACGGACCGGCGTCGGTGACGTTCTGTGACGGGACCGTCGCGGGTGCGGTCTTGGACCGCAACGGACTTCGTCCGGCTCGCTACTGGGTCACCAAGGACCAGCGCGTCATCTTGGCCAGTGAAGTGGGTGTGTTGCCCATTGACCCGTCGAACATCGAACGCAAGGGTCGCCTCCAACCCGGCCGAGTGTTCTTGGTCGACGTCGAACAGGGACGCATCATTGATGACGACGAGTTAAAAGCGACCCTCGCTAACGCCGTGCCCTACGGCGAGTGGCTCGAGCGTCATCAGATTTCACTCGACGCCATCGAGGCACCAGAGTCCTTGACCCCGTCCTACGTGTCGATCGTTCGACTGCAGAAGAGTTTCGGTTACTCCGAAGAGGACCTTCGTCTGATCGTGCGCCACATGGCCCAGGTCGGGGAAGAGCCGATTGGTTCGATGGGTTCGGACACCACGCTGCCGGTGCTCTCGAAGATGCCGCGCTCTATCTTTGACTACTTCACCCAGCTCTTCGCTCAGGTGACGAACCCGCCCCTCGACGCCATCCGTGAGGAACTCGTCACCTCCTCACGCGTTGTCATCGGTGGGGAAGAGAACCTCCTCAACGAAAGCGAAGAGCACTGTCACCAAATCGTGCTGCCGTCGCCGGTGTTGAGCGTCAGTGAGCTCTACAAGATTCGCTACATCGACGAGTACCCCGGCGTCATCGGTTTTCGCACGGCCGCCATCGACGGACTCTTTATGGCGCACGGTCCCGGTAGCGCCGCCGATCGGCTCGCCGCCGCGTTAGAAGATGTCACCAACGAGGCGGTCGCGAAGGTCCGCGCGGGTGTCAACGTCGTCATCTTGAGCGACCGCGGCACCTCGGCGGCCCACGCCGCTATTCCCAGCTTGTTGCTCGCTTCGGCGGTGCACCACCGTTTGGTGGCCGAGCACCTGCGCACGAGCGCCGCGCTCGTGATCGAGGCGGGGGACGTTCGCGAGGTACACCACGTCGCGTTGTTATTGGGCTTCGGGGCGTCGGCCGTCTGTCCCTACCTGGCTTATGAGTCCATCGACGCCCTCATCTCGACGGGTGAGCTCACCGAGTTGAGCGCCTTCGAAGCGCGCTACCAGTACGGCAAGACCCTCAACAAGGGCGTGGTCAAGGTGATGTCCAAGATGGGGGTCAGCACGGTCGCGAGCTACGTCGGCTCCCAGCTGTTCGAGCCCGTCGGGCTCTCCGAGGACGTACTCTCGCGCTACTTCCCGGGCTTTCACTCGCGTCTCGGTGGCGCGACGTTGGAGCGGGTCGCCGCTGACGTACTCAAATGGCACGCCGGCGCCTTCGAGCCCGAAATCGGCCAACCCGTGGAGATCGTCAATCGAGGCGAGTACCAGTGGCGCCGCGACGGCGAGCTGCATCTCTTTAATCCCCGTACGGTCCAGAAACTCCAGCACGCCACCCGCGCGAAGCGCTACGACCTCTTCAAGGAGTACTCAACGCTCGTCGACGAACAGAGCAGCGGAAAGATGACCCTGCGTTCGTTGCTCGACCTGGTGCCCAGTGCGGCGCCCATTCCCCTCGAGGAGGTCGAGGGCGCCGCCGAGATCTTCAAGCGCTTTAACACCGGTGCGATGTCCTACGGCTCGATCTCACAAGAGGCGCACGAGACGCTGGCGATCGCGATGAACCGCCTCGGCGGGAAGTCCAACACCGGCGAAGGTGGTGAGGACGAGGAGCGATTCGACACCTCCAATCCACGAGAGAACACGCGCTCGGCGATCAAGCAGGTCGCCTCCGGACGCTTCGGCGTGACGAGCCGGTTCTTGGTCAACGCCGACGACCTACAGATCAAGATGGCCCAGGGCGCCAAGCCGGGCGAAGGCGGTCAACTGCCCGGGTCCAAGGTGTACCCGTGGATCGCGAAGACCCGCCACTCAACGCCGGGTGTCGGTCTCATCTCGCCCCCACCGCACCACGACATCTACTCCATCGAGGACCTCAAGCAGCTGATCTACGACCTTAAGAGTGCGAACGACCAGGCGCGCGTGCACGTCAAGTTAGTGAGCGAACAAGGCGTCGGGACCATCGCCGCCGGGGTCGCCAAGGCCCACGCGGACGTCATCTTGATCTCGGGCCACGACGGGGGCACGGGCGCGGCGCCGTTGACGTCGCTCAAGCACGCGGGCACGCCCTGGGAGCTCGGACTCGCCGAGGCGCACCAGACCTTGGCGGCGAACGGACTACGCAGCCGCGTCGTGCTCCAGACCGACGGGCAACTCAAGACCGGTCGCGACGTCATCGTGGCGGCCCTCCTCGGCGCCGAGGAGTACGGATTCGCTTCGGCACCGCTGGTCGTCTCGGGGTGCGTCATGATGCGGGTCTGTCACCTCGACACCTGTCCGGTCGGCATCGCCACCCAGAACCCCAAGCTTCGCGAACGTTTTTCGGGCCAGCCCGAGTTCGTCGAGAACTTCTTTGAGTTCGTGGCCGAAGAGGTGCGCGAGTACTTAGCCCTGCTCGGGGCGCGCACCCTCGACGAGGTCATCGGCGACGTCTCGAAACTGCGCGTGCTCACCGACGTGGACGAGTTCAACGACCTCGACGTCTCGGCCCTGTTGTCCTTCGTCGAACCCGACCAACGACGCCAGAGCATCAAGCAAGACCACGGTCTCGACGGCGCGCTCGACTGGCTCTTCCTCGACGACGCGGTCGACGCCGCCAAGCGCGGAACGCCGTTTCACTTCGCCTCGGCGGTACGCAACGTCAACCGGGCGGTGGGCACCTTGACCGGGAGCGCGATCACCCGTTCACTCGGCGCTCGCACCCTCAACGATGATCACATCCAGGTTGATCTCGTGGGTTCGGCCGGCCAGAGTTTGGGGGCGTTCATCCCCGCGGGGGTGACGTTGCGCCTCTGGGGTGACACCAACGACTACGCCGGTAAGGGCCTGTCGGGTGGTCGTATCGTCATTCGCCCCGACGCCTCGGCCACTTTCGAGAGCGATGAGAACATCATCGCCGGCAACGTGATCGGCTACGGCGCCACCAGCGGCGAGATCTTCATCAGCGGTGTCGTCGGTGAACGATGCGGCGTGCGCAACTCCGGGGCGACGATCGTCGTCGAAGGTACCGGGGACCACGCGTGCGAGTACATGACCGGCGGGGTCGTGGTCATACTCGGGGGCGTCGGCCGGAACCTCGCGGCGGGGATGTCGGGCGGCACGCTCTATCTCTACGACCCCGAGGTGACGGTCCACGACCACCTGAGCGCCGGGGTCTACGAGATCGAAGTGCTCGAGTACGAGGACGACCTTCGCCTCCACGGGCTCTTGACCCGCTACCGCGACGAGACGGGGTCGAAGAAGGCCCAGCGCATCTTGACCGACTGGCGAAGCGAACGGATGCACTTCGTGCGCATCGAAACCTCGGAGTACCAACGCGTGCGCGACGAGGCGAAGGGTGGGTAAGGTCACCGGCTTCTTAGAGGTACCACGGCGCGGGCCCGAGTATCGCCCGGTGCCCGTGCGTCTGCGCGATTGGCGCGAGGTCTACGTCGCCCAGAGCGACGAGGAGATCGCCGCCCAGGGGTCACGGTGCATGGACTGCGGGATTCCCTTTTGCATGCAGGGCTGCCCGCTCGGTAATCGAATTCCCACCTTCAACGACGCCGCCTACAAGTATCAGTGGGTCCACGCCGCCGAACAACTCTTTGACACCAACAACTTCCCCGAATTCACCGGTCGGCTCTGTCCCGCCCCGTGTGAGTCGGCGTGCGTGCTCGGGATCAACAGCGATCCCGTCACCATCGAGCGACTCGAATACGAGGTGGCCGAGCACGCCTTCGCCCTCGGGGTGCCGGTCGCCCGGGCGACCCCGCGTGAAAGCGGACGTCGCGTGGCCGTCGTCGGTTCGGGACCCGCGGGCCTGGCCGCCGCGGCGCAGTTACGTAGCGTCGGACACGCCGTGAGCGTCTTCGAACGAAGCGACGCGATCGGCGGTCTCTTGCGCTACGGCATCCCGGAGTTCAAGATGGAAAAGTCGGTGTTGGACCGACGCCTCGCGGTCATGCGCGACAGCGGCGTCGAGTTCTTCCCCAACGTCACCGTCGGCGAAGGTGGCACGACCCTCGAGCAACTGAGGGGGAACTTTGACGCCGTCTTGTTGGCGCTCGGTTCGACGCGGCCCCGGATGATCCCCGTACCGGGCGCGGACCTACCGGGGGTGTACCCGGCGATGGTCTTTCTCGAGGGATCCAACCGTGCCGTCAACGAGGCTACGGCGCCACTGATCGACGCGGCGGGCTGCCACGTCGTGATCCTCGGGGGTGGCGACACCGGCGCAGACTGTCTCGGCACGGTACATCGACAAGGTGCTGCATCAGTGATCCAAATCGAGATCCTTGATCGTCCGCCCGACCAACGCCCCTTCGAGGAGCCCTGGCCGACGATGCCTCGGATCTTTAAGACCAGCTCCGCCCACGCCGAGGGCGGTGAGCGACTGTTCTCGAGCGAGACGCTGGAATTTCGAGGGACCTCGCGCGTCGAAGAGATCGTCATCAACGACCACCAGAGTGGTGAGTCGGTGACGATGCGAGCGGACTTGGTGCTCATCGCGGCGGGCTTCGTCGGACCTGAGGTGGATCAGCTCACCTTGGCCGAGCGCCACCTCACCGCCCGTCAGACCCTCTCGGTGACGTCGGACTGGCGACTTCGCGACCTCGAGGGGGCGACGCCGGTGTTCGCCTGTGGCGACGCGGTGCGCGGGCAGAGTCTCATTGTGTGGGCCATCGCGGAGGGCCGAAGTGCCGCCGCGGCGATCGACGCCGCGCTGGGGGGAGGGCCCAGTGCCCTCCCGGCACCCGTGGAGCCCTACGCCCTCTCCTGGTAGGGGGGTGCGGGGAATTTTGTAGCATGCTCCCAACGACGTTGTGAGGGGGGCCATGAAGAGCACGATGCAGGACGCGCCGCTGTTGATCAGCGGAATCATTCGTCATGGCGAGTACGTCTACGCCGACAAGAAGGTCTTCACCGTCACCCCCGACGGCGTGGAGGAAGCGACGTTCTTTCAAATCTCCAAGCGGGCCGAGCAACTCGCTGCTGCCCTGACCAACCTGGGTGTCGGGCCCGGGGACCGCGTGGCCACCTTCATGTGGAATAACCAAGCCCACATGGAGGCCTACTTCGCGGTGCCGAGCATGGGCGCCGTCTTACACACGCTCAACATCCGGCTCTTTCCCGAGCAGCTCGCCTACATCATCAACCACGCCGAAGACCAGGTCATCATCGTCGACGCCTCCTTGGTCCCGCTCCTGGCGCGCGTGCGCGACCAGATCCCCACGGTCAGAACGATCATCATCAACGGCGAGGAAGCGACCGGGGTGCTCGGCGAGACGTTGGACTACGAGAGCGTGGTGAGCGCCGAGCGACCCGGCTTCGTCTGGCCCGAGCTCGACGAACGTGATGCGGCGATCATGTGTTACACCTCGGGCACCACGGGCAACCCCAAGGGGGTCGTCTACTCGCACCGTTCGACCTGGCTGCACTCGATGGCCTCGACGACCGCGAACTCCGTTGGACTCTGCGAGCGAGACCGCTGTTTGCTCATCGTGCCGATGTTCCACGTCAACGCCTGGGGGACGATCTACACCGCGTTCTTCGCGGGCGTCGAGTTGATCATGCCCCAGATGTTCCTCCAGGGCGCTCCCATCATCAAGATGGTGCGCGAACTGCGACCGACCATCTCCCTCGGGGTCCCCACGATCTGGAACGACGTGCTCCGAGTCGCCGAAACGACGCCCGAGACCGACCTCTCGAGTCTGCGCGCCATACTCGCCGGGGGTTCCGCCGTACCGCGTTTCATGATCGAGACCTTCCGCGACCGTTTCGGTCTGGACATGATCCAAGGGTGGGGGATGACCGAGACGAGCCCGCTGGCCGCGGTCTCCATTCCCCCCGCGGGCACGCCGCCCGAGCACCAGGTGGACTACCGCGTGAAATCCGGTCGCGTGGTCGCGGGGGTCGAGATGCGCATCACCAACGACGACGGGACGGTGCTGGCGCGCGACGGGAAGACCGTCGGTGAGTTCGAGATCCGTGGGCCCTGGATCACCGGCTCCTACTTCGGGGTCGAGGACCCCGAGAAGTTCCGCGACGGATGGCTGCGCACCGGGGACATCGGTACGTTGGACGCTGAGGGGTTCATGGTGGTGAGTGACCGCACCAAGGACGTGATCAAATCCGGCGGCGAGTGGATCAGCTCGGTTGAGCTCGAAGCCACGATGATGGCGCACCCGGCGGTCTTTGAAGCGGCCGTGATCGCGGTGCCCGATGACCGGTGGCAAGAGCGACCGCTCTGTTGCGTGGTGCTACGACCCGAGGCGACGGCCACGGCGGAAGAACTCAAGGCCTTTTTGGCAGAGCGAGTGGCGAGGTGGTGGCTGCCCGAACGATGGACGTTCATCGACACCGTGCCCAAGACCAGCGTCGGAAAGTTCGACAAGAAGGTGCTGCGCGCGCAGTACGCGGCCGACGAGCTCGAGGTCGTGGTCGTCGACTAATGGAGTCCTTCGAGGGTCTCGCCGACGAGATTGCGGCGCTGGAGCGTCGAGTGGCGGACACCATCTTTGACGCGCTCCGTGCGCAACTGCGCTCCGAGGGTGCCGAGGAGGCCAAGGAGCTCGAGCGACAGCTCTCGAAGGTTCGACGAAGCCTGCAGAAGGCCGAGGCGTTGCTACGGCGCCAGGAGGAGGACTAGTCGGCCCACGCATTCACCTCGTCGATCACACGGCGCAGATCGAGGTAGTTGCGGCCGTCAAAGTCGAAGGCGATGGTATTTTCCGGCTCGAGTTGGTAGCCCGCGACCCCGTCAAATCCCGGTACCGTGGCGCGCAGCCGTTCCATCTGCTCGGGGGTGGGTGGGTGGCGCACCGTCACGACCGCTCGTTCGCCGTTGATGGCGAAGCCCACGTAGTTGGAGTAGAAGTGCTCGATCTCCTCGACGGTCTCCTCGACGGAGGTGGCTTGGCGCACGAGACACATGTCGCCGACGTCCACGTAGTCGTTACGCACGATGCCTTCTTCCATGAAGGTCATCCACTGCGTCCAGAAAAGACCGTCCGGCGTGTCGAGGAGCACCACCGGCGCGGGATTGGTCTTACCGGTGCTGAGCAGCGTCAGGACTTCAAAGAGTTCGTCCATCGTCCCGAGCCCTCCCGGCAACACCACGAAGGCGATCGATGGGCGCGTGAGGGCGACTTTGCGAGTGAAGAAGTAGTTCATCGTCACCAGGTTCGTCGTGGCGTCGATGTAGGCGTTGGCGTTCTGCTCGAAGGGGAGTTTGATGTTCACCCCGAGGGTGTTGGCCGTACCCGCACCCTTGGAGGAGGCCTCCATGATCCCCGGTCCCGCGCCGGTGACGATGATCCAGTTACGTTCGGCCATGGCCTGAGCGAGCTCGCGGGTCATCTCAAAGAGCGGGCTATCGACCTTGGTGCGCGCGGAACCGAAGATCGTCAGTTTCTTGCGGTCCTGCCACTTATCAAAGAGCATGAACGCCTCGAGGAGCTCATCGATCGCGGTCACCGCGACTCGAAGGTCTTTCGTCGCGGCGTCGGCTTCGGCGACCATGACAACGCGTGCGAGCAGATCTCGCAGTAGCTCGCGTCGCTCGGGGGACATGACGGTGTCCTCGTCGAGGTCCTCGAGGAGCGACTCGATCAGCGTTCGTGCCACTACAGGGTCTGATAGAGGGTGCTGCGTTGGTGCAGGGGGCGACCGAGGGGGGCGACGAGCTCTTCGAGGGAGGCGACGTCCATCTCCTGGCCGTGGGTAGCCCCCGCGGCGCGCGAGATGTTCTCATCCATCAACGTCCCGCCGAGGTCGTTGGCACCCGCTTGGAGGATGCGTCGTGAACCTTCGACACCCATCTTCACCCAACTCACCTGAATGTTGTCAATCAACGTGGCGTAGTGCAACCTCGCGACCGCGTGCATCAAGACCGCCTCGCGAAAGGTCGGTCCCTTGCGTGCGCGACCTCGCAAGAACAACGGCGTGGCCATGTGCACGAAGGGGAGCGGCACGAACTCCGTGAAGCCACCGGTCTGTTTTTGCAGGTCACGGGTGCGGATGAGGTGCGTGGCCCAACTGCGCGGCTCTTCGATCGCCCCGAACATGATCGTGATGTTCGAGTGCAGCCCGACCTCGTGCGCGGTGCGGTGTACCTCGAGCCACTGGTCACTGTTGATCTTGTCGGGGCAGAGGATGGTGCGCACCTCGTCGTCGAGAATCTCTGCGGCGGTGCCCGGGAGCGTCTTGAGCCCCGCGTCCTTCAGCCGCGTGAGGTACGTGGCGAGGCTCTGTTCGGAGCGTCGCGCGCCTTCGAAGACCTCCAGCGCGCTGAAGGCGTGGATGTGGATCGTGGGTGATCCCGCGCGCACGGCGGCGATGACGTCAATGTAGTAATCGCCGTCAAAGTTCGGGTGAATGCCGCCTTGCAGACAGACCTCGGTAGCGCCGCGCTCTTCGGCCTCGCGCACGCGACCACTGATCTCCTCCAGTGTCAACAAGTACGGGTCGCCGCGAAGGTTGAGCGAGAGAGGACCCTTGGAGAACGCGCAGAATCGGCACTTGAAGGTGCAGACGTTGGTGTAGTTGATGTTGCGGTTAATAACGAAACTCACGGCGTCGCCGACGAGGTCGTGACGCAGACCGTCCGCGAGGTCGACGAGGGCGTGGAAGTCGCCGCCTCGCGCGGCGAAGAGGGTGATGAGTTCTTCCGCCTCAAAGTCGTAACCCGGGACGTAGCGAGCGAGAATGGACTCGACGGCGCTCGTACGGGTCCTCAGTCGTGGGGCCGGCGGCGGGGTGTGATCGGTGCCCGAATACCACGCGTCGTTTCGAGCGAGAAACTCGCCGTCGGCGTGGGCGAGCACGTACGGCCGGACCTTGGCGTCGAGGAACTCGCCGGCACCGGCGATGAACTCCGGGTAGACCGTGAGGCGCGCGACGAGGTGGAAGCCACGAAGTGAGGTCTCCTCGGCCAACGTGTCAATGGCGGGCCACGCGCGTTCGGGATTCACGTGATCGGCGGTCACCGGCGAGATGCCACCAAAGTCGTCGATACCAAAGTCCAACAGACGCGCCGGGTCCTCGCTCAGGTTTGGCGGTGCTTGCAGGTGAACTGCCTCGGGGAGCACGAGTCGCGCGGCCGCGATGGTCCAACGGAACTCCTCGTCCGAAGCGGCGGGGTGGGTCGCCATGGCGGTGCGAGCCTTGGGTAGGAAGTTCTGGATGATCACCTCTTGCACGTGACCGAACTCTTCGTGCGCGGCCGTTATCGCGAGCAGCGTCTCGAGACGATCCTCGCGGCTCTCACCGATTCCGACCAGCAGGCCCGTCGTGAAGGGTATCTGGAGCTCGCCCGCCAGACGAAGCGTGTCGAGGCGGCGCTCGGGGGTCTTGTCCGGCGCGAGACGGTGCGCGGGGAGCTCCGCGAGACTCTCGAGCATCATGCCCTGGGAGGCGCTGACCTCACGAAGTTGTCCCAACTCGTGGCGAAAGAGCGCGCCGGCGTTGGCGTGGGGCAAGAGACCCGTGCTCTCGAGCACCATCTGCGCGGCGCTCGCGACGTAGTCAACCGTCGAGCGGTAGCCCCGCGCCGCGAGCCAACGCGCCGCTTCGTCGTAACGAAGTTCCGGTCGCTCACCCAGGGTGAAGAGCGCTTCGGTGCAGCCCGCGTCACGGCCCGCCTGCGCGATAGCCATTACTTCATCCAAACTCAGATACGGCGAGGCAACGTGCGCGGGCGCCTGCGCGAAGGTGCAGTAGCCGCAGCGATCGCGACAGAGTTTCGTGAGCGGTATGAAGACCTTGGGGGAGTAGGTCACGACGTAGCCGTGCGCGCCACGAGCGCGTTCGAAGGCGAATGGTGCAAGCGCCGCCGCCGTTTCGTTCACGAGATCACTGCTCGTCGTGGATCCTCGAAGGGTCGTCATGGCAGCATCCTATGACGTCCTCCGTGACGGCGAACCACACGAAACTTCCTCGATCGTGACACCTGCACGTGGATTACTTAACCGAGATCTTCGCGGTCAGTGTCGCCAGCAACTCGTCGAACGACTTCGCGAAGGCGGCCACGCCCTCGCTCTCCAACTGTGCGGTGACGGTACCTAAGTTGACGTCGGGCGCGAGGCGGTTCAACAACGCTGCGGTCTTCTGACAGGTCTCGTCGTTCAAGAGCAGCGAGGAGGAGAAGTTGGCGTGATCGAGCGTGTCCGCCAGCGTTGCGTCGGGCATCGTGTTGACCGTCTCGTCCGCGACCAGGCTGTCGACGTAGAGCAGGTCGTCGTAGGTCGGGTTCTTGGTCGAGGTGGAGGCCCACAGCGGTCGTTGCACCTGGGCGCCCTCGCTGAGCAGACTCGTCACGTCATCGCCGGCGATGCGGCGGCGGTAGAGCGCGTACGCCGCGGCGGTCTGGGCGTTCGCGGTGGTGCCGCGCCGCGGGTCGCCTTCGGGCAGGAGGGCGTCAACGGCGACGTCAACGCGCGAGACGAAAAAGGAGGCGACGCTCGCGATAGTTGACAGGTCGTGACCAGCGTCGTAGGCGTCGCGCAGGCCCTCCGCCCAGGCGGTGACCACCTCGTCGTAGCGTTCGAGCGAGAAAATCAGGGTCACGTTGACGTTGATCCCGGCACCGAGGGTCGCCCGGATCGCCGGCAGACCTTCAATCGTGGCGGGAATCTTGATCATGACGTTGGGTCGATCGACGCGCCCGTAGAGACGTTTGGCCGCCTCGATGGTGCCCGCGGTGTCGTGGGCCAGGGAGGGCGACACTTCGAGTGAGACGAAGCCGTCGAGGTAACGACGATTCCCACCGTCGAAGTCCTTGCGCGAGTTCGCGTGCACGTCCGTCAAGAGATCACACGCGTCGCGCACCGTCGCGACCGCCAACGTCTCGAAGAGCTTCTCCGGATCGGTCTCGCTCGAGGCGGAGATCGCTTCGTCGTAGGCCGACGTCGAGGCGAAGGCCTTGGCAAAGATCGAAGGGTTCGACGTCACGCCGCGCACGCCCTCGGCAATGTAGTTGGCGAGCGTCCCGTCCTCGACCCAGTCCAGACGGAGGTTGTCCAGCCAGGGGCTCTGTCCGTAGTTGTTATAGAGGTCGTCCAATGTGGTCATTTCTTCTCACCTAACACTCGTTCGACGTGCGCCACGACCGTTGCGGGCACGATACCGAAATACTCAAACACGGCCTTGCCGGGTGCGGACATCCCGAAGCTGTTGATCCCGATCGACTCATCGACGTAGTTGGCCCAACCAAGGGTGGCGCCCGCTTCGATCGCTACCGAGGGCACCGAACGTCGCAACACGGTGTTTCGGTACTCGAGGGGTTGTTCGTCGAAGCACCGCCAGCAGGGCAGCGCGACCACCCGGGTCACCACGCCCTTCGCGGCGAGTTCGTCGGCGGCCGCCAGACAGACACCGACTTCGGAGCCGGTGCCCACGAGGGTGAACACCGCGTCGTCGTGTTCGCGCACGACGTAGCCACCCTGGCGAGCGCCCGCGACGCTCGCCGCGTGGTCGGCGTCATCAAAGACCGGCATGTCCTGTCGAGAGAGGATCATCGCGGTGGTCGGTGGTTCGTTGGTCACGAGGTAGTGCTCAATGAGATCGAGAGCCTCATTGGCGTCACTCGGCCGCACGACGTGCAGTTCGGGCATCGCGCGCAGTGACATGAGGTGCTCGATGGGCTCGTGCGTGGGTCCGTCTTCGCCCACCCCGATTGAGTCGTGGGTGTAGACGAACATGACCGCGGCGTGGGAGAGCGCGGCCAAGCGAATGGCGCCACGTCCGTAGTCACTGAACACAAAGAACGTCGAACCGACCGGTCGCAGACCCCCGTGATGCGCCTGGCCCACCATGATGGCGTTCATCGAGAACTCACGAATCCCGTAGTGGAACTGGCGACCGCCGGGCGCGGCGGCATTATGAATGGTGAGACCCTTTAGCTCCATGCCCGTGTTGTCAGTGAGGTCGGCCGAACCAGCGGTGAGACCCGGGGTCTGGGTGGCGAAGGCGTCCATGGCGCGAGCCATCGCCTTACGCGTAGCGACCATCGTGCCCCCCGCGTAGAGTTCGGCCTTGGTGGTGATGACCGCGACACCGTTGGTGTCGAGTTGTTCGAGGAGTCGCACGCCGCGTTCGCCCGCCGCCAGGAGGCGAGCCTCCCAGGCGACGCGCTCGGCCCGGTTCGGGGCGACGAGCTCTAAGAGCTCGTGCTGAATCTCGGGATCAAAGTGGAACGCCTCTGGCGAAACGCCAATGATCTCTTTGACCTTGGCGATAGCTTCGGGGGAGAAGGGCGAGCCGTGCGCTTCGCGGGTATCCATCATCGTGGGTGAGGGGAAGCCAATGTGCGAACGCACGATGATGAGTGAGGGTCGCGCCGTCTCGGCGATGGCTGCGCGGGTGGCCGCTTCGAGCGCGTCCAAGTCGTTCGCCTGGTCGCCGAGATCGATCACGTGCCACCCGTAGGCGGCGAATCGTTCAGCGGGGTTGTCGCGAAGCGCCAGCTCGGTGACGCCGTCGATGGTGATGTGATTGTCGTCGTAGAAGATCGTCAGTCGGTCGAGGCCGAGCGCGCCGGCGAGCGACGCCGCTTCGTGGCTGATCCCTTCTTCAAAACAGCCATCGCCCGCGAAGACCCAGGTGCGATGGTCGACGAGGCCTTCGCCGTAGTCACTGCGCAAGATCTGCTCGGCGATAGCCATGCCGACGCCGTTGGCGACACCTTGTCCGAGTGGTCCGGTCGTGACTTCGACGGTCGGGGTCACGCCGCGTTCGGGGTGGCCCGGGGTCTTCGAGTGGATTTGGCGAAACTCTTTGAGGTCCTCAACGCTCAGGTCGTAGCCGAACTCGTGGGCGAGTGCGTACTGCAGGATGCAACAGTGCCCGTTACTCAAGATGAACCGGTCTCGATCGCTCCACTTCGGATCAGTCGGGTCGTGGCGCATGATTCGCGACCAGAGCATCACGCCGAGGGGCGCGAGGGCCATCGCGGTGCCGCTGTGGCCAGAGTTGGCTTTGGCGGGTGCGTCCATGGCGACCGCGACAATCTCACGAATCACTCGTCCTTCTAAGTCGCTCGCGCCGGGATACAGGGTGTCAGTCATCACTAGAACAGTACCGAATCGGCTTCGTCGTCGAATCGGGCGCGACTAACCTCGCCTCGTGGCTCTCCAGATACCGCCCAACTGTGACCTCACACTCGGCATGGTCTGCACCGACAAATCGACCCCCGGTTCGACCACTTGGCGCGTACGCGTCGACGAGCGGTTCCTCAACCCCGCGGGCGTCGTCCAGGGTGGGTTCTTGTCCGCCATCCTCGACTCGGCCATGGGCGCCTCGGCCGTAACGGTGGTGGGCGAGCGCAAGGTGATCGTCGCCAACACCGAGATGAAGGTGTCCTTCTTGCGCTCGGCGAGGGTCGGCGACGTGTTGACCTGCGTGGCCACGGTGCTAAAGCCCGGTCGCGTCATCTCGTTTCTCGAAGCGAGGATCCTCGACCAGGACGCGCGTCTCGTCGCCACGGCGAGTTCCACCTACCTCGTAAAAGAACGTACTGAGTAGGCTTGGGACGTGAAGAACAAGTCGTGGCGCCGGTTCTTGCGGGGGGCCTCTCTGCAGCGTGATTTCGAAGAACTGCGTAGCTTGCTCGTCCGTTACGTCAAAGAAGAGACGATCAAGCCCTTAAAGGACCTCGGTCGTTTCCTGCTCTGGGGCACCATTGGCAGTGTGTTCGTGGCCTTCGGCGCAGCATTGTTGCTGCTGGGATCGTTGCGCTACCTCCAGTGGCAGTTCCCGGTGCTCGACGGTTCCTTGTCGTGGCTGCCCTACGTCATCGTCGCGGCCCTTTCACTCATCGTCATCGGCCTCACCGCGTGGCGCGTCGTCAGCGGCACGGCCAAACGCCGTCTCAAGGTGAGCGAGTGACCTCGCGAAGTGAGACCCGTCGAGAGTTGGAAGCGTCGCTGCGCTCCTTCTTGCCCGAGCAGTTGCAAGTGGGTAACTCCATCACGTCGTCGAAACCCGTCGTCGCCGCCGTGGGCGTCGGCGGGGTCATGACCGGCTACGTGTGGGGCAGGATTCGGGGTCGTCGGGCACGTAAGTCAAAAGAGAAGGCGTAGTGCTGCGACGGATCTTTCGCATCGCGATCGCCGCGACGCTGGGGCGCGCGTGGGCACAGAAGGAGCCGAAATGGCTCTATCTGACCGAAGCGTTGCTGGTCCTTCGCTTTCTCGATCGCCGTAGCGCCAAATCCACCGCTCGGCGAAAGAGCGCGCAATCGTGAGCACGGCGGTGCTCGTCGAAGGCGAGCGCGTCATGTTGATTGATGCGAAGGATCGCCATTACCTGATCACGCTCACCTCCGGCGCGGCGTTTCACACCCACGCCGGCATCGTGCAGCACGACGACGTGATTGGCTCCTTCGACGGGTCACTCGTCAACTCGAGTTCCGAGCGAAAGTTCTTGGTGCTCCGTCCGACGCTCTCCGACGTGGTCCTCAAGATGCCTCGCGGCGCCCAGGTGATCTACCCGAAGGACCTCGGGGCGATTTTGATGCAGGCGGATATCGGACCGGGGATGCGAGTCCTCGAAGCCGGTGTCGGCTCTGGCGCTTTGTCGATGACGCTGCTGCGCGCCGGGGCGTCGATCACCGCGTATGAGATCCGAGAGGATTTTGCGCAGCACGCGAAGAAAAACGTGCGCGACTTTCTCGGCGACGACGTTGACTACGACGTAAAGATCCGCGACGTCACCCAGGGCATCGAGGAAACCGATCTCGACCGAGTGATTTTGGATATGCCCGAACCGTGGGACGTCGTCAAGCACGCCGAAGGGGCCCTGCGTCCCGGCGGCATCTTCTTGTCGTACCTGCCGACCATCAATCAGACCCAACTGTTACGCGAGTCCCTGCACCATCACGCCTTCGGCCTCGAAGAGACCGTCGAGATACTGCGTCGCACATGGCACATCGACGGACGCTCCGTCCGACCCGATCACCGGATGGTCGCCCACACCGGCTTTCTCACGTCGGCGCGGCGCCTGGTGGGTCGTTTGGAAAACGGCTAGTCGCCCAGCACCACGGCGAGGACCGCGAACGTCTACTGGAAGAGAAGCTCAGTCGCGTTCGATGAAGATGCACTCACCGGGGCACTCCTCGGAGGCCTCAATGACGGCGTCTTCGAATTCGCTGGGCACCACGGCAACGCCGTCGGCGCCACCGGGGTTGCTCTTGACGTCCGCGCCCTGCTTCACGTACGCGAGGCCGTCGTCGAGGAGAGTGAACACGGAGGGACAGATCTCTTCGCACAGCCCGTCACCGGTGCAGAGGTCTTGGTCAATCCAAACCTTCATTCGCGTGTCCTCCCGAGCAATCTACGTCTCGTTACTCTAGTGGGAGAGCGGTTCGAATCGTGACCCACGCGTTATCGCCCCGCTCCCCTAGGGTTGGCGTATGGACCGTTCCCACGGAAGTAGTTCGGCTGCAGGTGAAGAGCGCGATGAGGGTTTCGGCCCGGGCGTCACGAGAGATCTAAACCTCAGCGAGGTCGAGCAAGCCAACCGGCGTATCGAGGTGCTCGAAGAGAAACTGCTCGAGGCACGCGGACAGCTGTCCCAGAGCCGTTCGAATAACGAGAAACTCACCATCACCATCCAGCAGACCCGGGACCAGATCGCCGCCCTCCGTGACGAGGTGGAGAAGCTCACCCAGCCCCCCGCGGTCTACGGGACCTTTACGGGCTTTAACGAGGACGGTTCCGTCGATATCTTCGCCTCGGGACGCAAAATGCGCGTGGCGCTGCACCCCGGGCTCGACCCCGCTCAGATCGCCCGAGGCGACGAGGTGGTGCTCAACGAGTCCTTTACGGTGATTGGGGTTCGTGACTCCGACGGTCAGGGCGAGGTCGTGACCGTCAAGGAAGTGCTCGACGAGCGCCGGGTCCTCGTCTACGGGCGCGCGGACGAAGAGCGGGTGGTCGAGCTCGCCGAAGCCTTGCGGTCGGTCAAACTTCGAAGTGGTGACGCATTACTGCTCGATCTCCGATCGAACTTACTGACCGAGAAACTGATTCGCCAAGAGGCCGAAGAGTTGATTCTCGAAGAGGTGCCCGACATCAGTTACGCCGACGTCGGAGGTCTCGACGCACAGATCGAAGCGATCACCGACGCCGTCGAATTGCCCTACCTGCACCGTGCGCTCTTTCACGACTACGACCTCCCGGCGCCCAAGGGCATCTTGCTCTACGGACCCCCGGGCTGTGGCAAGACCTTGATCGCCAAGGCGGTGGCGAACTCGCTCTCCCAGAAGGTGGGGGAGTTGACGGGGAACCGCAACGTGCGCTCCTACTTCCTCAACATCAAGGGTCCCGAGTTGTTGAACAAGTACGTGGGTGAGACCGAACGCCAGATTCGCGTCGTCTTCCAGCGCGCGAGAGAAAAGGCCGAAGAGGGTGTGCCGGTCATCGTGTTCTTTGACGAGATGGACTCGCTCTTTCGCACACGTGGTACCGGTATCAGTTCCGACATGGAATCGACGATTGTGCCGCAACTCTTGGCCGAGATCGACGGTGTGGAGTCGCTGCGCGACGTGATCGTGATCGGCGCGACGAACCGCGAAGACCTCATCGACCCCGCGATCCTGCGACCGGGGCGACTCGACGTGAAGATCAAGATCGAGCGACCGGACGTGGACGCCGCCGCGCAGATCTTCTCTCGTTACCTCCACAGTGAACTGCCCCTCGATGAGGGAACGGTCCGCGAACTCGGCGGGGGTGACCGCGCCAAGGCCGTCCAGGCGATGATCGAAGAGACCGTCACGAACATGTACCGCATTGATGACGAGAACCGCTTCCTCGAAGTCACCTACCAAGGTGGCGACAAAGAAGTCCTGTACTTCAAAGACTTCGCGTCGGGCGCCATGATTGAAAATATCGTGCGCCGGGCGAAGAAGATCGCGGTCAAGCGTGAGATCGCCGACCAGGGGCGCGGGCTTCGCGCGAACGACCTCTTCGAATCGATCCGCCAGGAGTTCCGCGAGAACGAGGATCTCCCGAACACCACCAACCCCGACGACTGGGCGCGCATCTCGGGCAAGAAGGGTGAACGGATCATCTTCATCCGCACGCTGATCAACCGCGAAGAGGACGACGTGAAGGGTGGGCGTTCGATCCAGCACGTGGGCACGGGTCAGTATCTCTAGCTCGAGAGCGATCTCGAAGGTACTCGGCATTGAGACGGAGTACGGAATTGCCGGTGGGCCGGACCGCGACCCCATTACCTCCTCGAGCGTCATCGTCAACGCGTACGCCCAACAGGGTCGCACCCGCATCAACTGGGACTTCGACGGCGAGACCCCCGACATGGACGCGCGCGGCCGCGTCGACCTGACGTCCTTCGCGCCGGTGGTCGAGACGCACTTGGCCAACACCGTCCTCACCAACGGCGCGCGGCTCTACGTCGACCACGCGCACCCCGAATACTCCTCGCCCGAGTGCCGCACGCCGCTCGAGGCGACCCTGTATGACGTAGCGGGCGAGGAGATCATGCGCCGTGCGCTGGGCATCGCCAACGACGCGCTCGACCCCCACCACGCCATCACGCTCTATAAGAACAACTCCGACGGTAAGGGCAACTCCTACGGGACCCACGAGAACTACCTCGTGCGCCGCGACGTCGAGTTCGGGCATCTGGTGCGGGCCATGGTGCCACACTTCGTCTCTCGTCAGGTCGTGGTCGGGGCGGGCAAAGTCGGCGCGGAGACCGAGTCCGCGCTCGAACACGCACCAGAGTTTCAGCTCTCTCAACGCGCCGAATTCTTCGAAGAGGTCGTTGGCTTAGAGACCACGCTGAAGCGGCCCATCATCAATACCCGCGACGAGCCCCACGCCGACGCCGAGCGATTTCGACGGCTCCACGTGATCATCGGCGACGCGAACATGAGCCAGGTGGCGACGTTCGTGAAGGTCGGCTCAACCTCGCTGCTGCTCGCGGTCCTCGAGGAGCTCGGGACGGACGTCTTTCCGGCGATGCCGCGCGCACCGGTCCACGCGGTACGCGCCTTCTCGCTCGACGTCACGCTGCGTGAATCGGTGCCGTGCGAAGACGAGCGCACCCGAAGCGCCTGGGACTTCCAGGACGAACTCTGGACGTTGGCCGCCTCCTACGTGGAACGAACCGGCGCGAGCGCCGTGGGCGACGAAGCCGAGGTGGCGCTCGTGCTCACGCAGTGGCGCGAGATGCTCGACGGTGTGCGCGACGACCACGACGCGGTCGCCGATCGCGTCGACTGGGTCGCTAAGTGGCGCGTCGTGAAGGGTTACCAGGCTCGCTACGACTTGACGAGCAACGACGCCCGCTTACGCGCGATCGACCTCCAGTACCACGACCTTCGTCCCTCACACTCCCTGGCCCAACGGGTGGGACTGCGTTCGCTCTGCGATGAGAGCGCAGTTCGTGAAGCGGTTCACAATCCACCGCGCAGCACCAGGGCCTATTTTCGCGGTCAGTGCGTCGCTCGGTACCCCGACGAGATTGTCGCGGCGAACTGGGATTCGGTCGTCTTCGACCTCGGCGAGGGACCCCTTCAGCGAGTCCCCATGCTCGACCCCTTAAGGGGTACCCATGCGCTCACCGCAGAGTTGCTAGAAACGAGTGCAACGGCAAGTGAACTTCTTGACGCACTAGACAGGTAGAACTGACGTATGAGTGAACAAGAGCGAATCCAAAAGCAGCGCAGCGAACGCGCCAGCGACACCGCCGAGGACGTATCGGTGGACGCCTCCAAGGGCGATCAGTTGAAGGCAGACCTCGACGACTTGCTCGACGAAATTGATGAAGTCCTTGAAGAGAACGCCGAGGAGTTTGTACGTAACTACGTGCAAAAAGGCGGCGAGTAAACGTGGGTCTGCCGCTCTTTAGCGCCCACGGCGACCCGGGACCCTCATTTTGGCACTACGCCGAAGCGACGGGCCTCGCCACGCTGCCGGGATCGCTGGCGAGCGAGGTGCCCCACGCCACCACGGTGATTGCGGTTCGCTACCAGGGCGGGATTGTGATGGTGGGGGACCGCCAGGCCACCGGCAACTACATCGCGAGTCGCGACGTCCGAAAGATTGAGCCGGCCGACCGTTTTACCGCACTCGCGATATCGGGGAGCGCCGCACGCGGCATGGAGTTGTTAAAGATCGCTCAGCTCTCCTTCGAGCACTACGAGAAGATGACCGACTCGGCGCTCAGCCTGGAGGGGAAGGCCAACTACCTCTCGCCGATCGTCCAACGCAACAACCTCACGTCGCCCCTGTTGGTCCTGCCGCTGCTCGCGGGTTGGGACCAGAGTCGACTCGCGGGTCGCGTCTTTGAGTACGACGGCGCCGGCGGGTGTTACGAGCGTGCGGATTTCGCGACCATCGGCTCGGGTTCACCCTTCGCCGAAGGAGCGCTGCGCCTGGGCTTTCGCGAGGACCTCGATCGAGAAGGGGCCCTCGAACTCGGGGCGCTGGCGCTCTACGAGGCGGGGGACAACGACCCGAGCACTGGCGGACCGGACTTCGTGCGCAATATCTTCCCCATGATGGTCGTCGTGGACGAGAACGGTTTCCAGGAACTCCCGGCGGCCGAGGTGGGGAATCGTTTCCGCTTGATCAATGAGCGCCGTACCGAATCGCGAGGCGTGGCGGGAGGGACGCTGCGATGACGAACTACTTCTACGTCTCGCCCGAACAACTCACCAAAGACCGCGCCGAGTTCGCCCAAAAGGGCATCGCCCGCGGGCGATCGCTCGTTGCGTCGATCTACGACCAGGGCGTGGTCATGGTGGCCGAGAACCCTTCGGCGTCGCTCAACAAGATCTCCGAGGTTTACGACCGCCTGGCCTTCGCGGGTGTGGGCAAGTACAACGAGTTCGATCGACTTCGAGAAGCCGGCATCCGCTGGGCCGATTCGACGGGCTTCACCTACTCGCGTGAGGACGTCGACGCGAGGGCACTCGCGAACTACTACGCCCAGCACCTCGGGGACATGTTCACCGAGGGCCAGAAGCCACTCGAAGTCGAGATCCTCGTCGCGCAACTCGGTAACAACCTCCGGCCCACCAAGCTCTACCGCGTGGCCTACGAGGGCACCATCTCTGACGAACCTCACTTCGCCGTCCTCGGCGGGGACGCGGAGACGATTCGCGACCGCTTCGCCCTCACCGACGGAGCGCTCCACTCCCTCGCCACCACGCTGCAAAACGCCGTGGCCGCGCTGGCCGGGCCGGACCGCGTGTTGCCGGCCGAGGACATCGAAGCGTGCATCTTGGAAGACCGCGGCAATCGCCGCACGTTCCTCCGCCTCGGTGACGACCAGGTCAGGGAGTTTCTGAGCTAGCGCTCGGAGGACGAGATGCTGCGGAGGATCTACGGCGTAGAGACCGAATACGGGATCACCTTCTCCTTGCGGGGACAGCGTCGACTCAGCCCGGACGAAGTGTCGCGGTTCCTCTTTCGCAAGGTCGTCGCCTGGGGTAGGTCGTCCAACGTGTTCTTAGAGAACGGGAGCCGCCTGTACCTCGACGTCGGCAGTCACCCCGAATACGCGACCGCCGAGTGCGACAGTCTGCGCGACCTCGTGGCGCAGGACAAGGCGGGGGAGTCGATCCTGCGTGAGTTGGTCGGTTACGCGCAGTCGCAGTTGAGTGAAGAGGGAATCCGTGGGGATATCTTCCTCTTTAAGAACAACACGGACTCGACGGGCAACTCCTACGGTTGTCACGAGAACTACTGCATCGAACGCATCGAAGACCTCAGCCGCTTAGAGAACGTCTTCATCCCCTTTCTCATCAGCCGTCAGATCTTCACGGGCGCCGGCAAGGTCGTCACCAACGCCAAGGGCACCGCCTTTTCGATGAGCCAGCGCGCCGAGCACATCTGGGAAGCGATCTCCTCGGCCACCACCCGCAGCCGTCCCATCATCAACACCCGCGACGAGCCCCACGCGGACCCCGAGAAGTTCCGCCGCCTCCACGTCATCGTGGGCGACTCGAACATGAGCGAGTTCGCCACGTTCCTAAAGGTCGGCACCGCCTCGGTCGTACTCGCCATGATCGAAGACGACATCGTCCAACTGCGTGACTACACCATGGCCTCGCCGATCAACGCCCTGCGCGACATCTCCTACGACCTCTGGAGCAAGGAGCCCGTCAAGTTGATGAACGGGCGCGACCTGACCGCACTCGAGATCCAAGAGGATCTCTGCGAGCGCGCCGAGAAGTTCGTCGAAGTCCGCGACCTACCCGAGGACCAGGTCCACGCCGTACGACTTTGGCGCGAAGTCATCGAGCAGTACCGCAGTGACCCCATGGGACTCGCGGACCGCGTGGACTGGATCGCCAAGCTGCAGATCATCGAGCGCGAGCGCGAGCGCAGCGGCGTCGAGTTGAGTGACCCGAAGATTGCCCTCATCGACTTGTTGTTCCACGACACCAACCTCGATCGCGGACTCTTCTACCGCCGTTCACTGAAGGGGCACTTCGAACGGATGGTGACCGACGAGCAGATTGAAAAGGCCACCACCACCCCTCCCGCGACCACCCGGGCGCACATGCGCGGAACCTTTATCCAAGCGGCGAAACAGTGGCGCCGTGACTACACGGTTGACTGGGTACACCTCAAATTGAACGACGAGATGCAGCGCACGGTGCTCTTAAAGGACCCCTTCAAGAGCACCGACGAACGGTTCCAGAAACTCCTGGCGTCGCTCGAACGCCACGGCTGAGACGACGCTTCGGCCCCGAGTGGGCGGGGTGGCGCTCTGGCGGGCCCGAACCCCGAGATGTCGGCGTTGCTAGGAATTCTTTAAGAATCGACATCCGTCTCGGCGGCGCCTCGCCTCGAGAAAGCCAGAACGCGGCCCTACACTAGGGGCGTGTTCAGTTTGAGTCCCATAAAACTCATGGTCATCGCCGGGGTGATCATGCTCCTGATGGGCCCGGACAAGTTGCCCGAGGTGGCGCACAAGCTCGGCGCCGCGTGGCGAGCCCTGAAGAACATTCAAGAGAAGATCGAGTCCGAAGTGCGCGAGGCGATTCCCGATCTCCCGAGCACCGGCGACATCGCGCGCATTGCTCGTAGCCCGGTGAACCTCCTCAACCAGCTGGCCGACCGTGTCGACGCGAAAGAAGCCGCGGCGGCGGCCGTCAAGCCGGCGGTGACGGGAGTGGATCCCGCCAAAATGTCCGAACCACCACCGCTCTTAACGCCACCCCCGTTGCCGACAAAACGCACCGACGAACCCCCGTCCTTCGATCCGTCGCTCAACTAAAGCGCCGTGTCGAAATTTCGTCGCGCCGAAAGCGGAATGACGCTGGCCGAACACCTGACCGAGTTACGCCATCGCTTCCTCGTCATGGCCATCACCATCACCGTGTTCGGCGTCCTAGGTTTCATCTTCTACTCCCACCTTCTGAGCGTGCTGCAAGATCCTTACTGTTCCGCTGTACCGCATCACTGCAAGTTCCTCGCGACGAACCCGCTGGACGGACTCAACCTGCGCATCAAGATCGCGTTCTTCGGAGGATTCCTTCTCTCGTCACCGGTCATCCTCTGGCAGGTCTGGCGCTTCATCACTCCCGGACTCAAGGCTAAGGAGCGCCGCTACGTCGTCTCCTTCGTGGGGTCCTCGCTGCTCTTTTTTGGCGCCGGGGTGGTGGTGGCGTACTACAGCTTCGGACACGCCATCAAGTTCCTCAAGGCCATCGGAGGCCACACGCTGATTACCGAGTACAACCCAAACCAGTACCTCACGTTGTTCTTGCTCATGATGTTCATCTTCGGAATAACGTTCCTCTTTCCGGTGGTCCTGGTGGCACTCGAGATGATCAACTTCGTCACGCCCGCGCAACTCCTGCGCGGATGGCGCTACGCGGTGATCACGATCGTGGTTGCGGCGGCGGTCTTCACACCGAGCGGCGACCCGCTGTCGATGTGCGTGCTGGCCGTGCCCCTCATCGTGTTCTACTTTGGCTCCATTGGAGTGGGTAAGTTGCTGCATAAGTGAGCATTCTCGAATATCGAAGCCGGTTCATCGACGGGCTGGGCTTTGGATTGGACCGTTTTCAGCTTGACGCCATTGAGGCCGTCGATCAGCGAGTAAATGTGCTCGTCAGTGCGCCGACTGGTTCGGGCAAGACGTTGGTGGCCAACTACGCCATCGGCCGGGAACTCGAACGCGAGCAGCGCACGTTCTACACCACGCCCCTCAAGGCGCTGTCGAACCAGAAGTACCACGAGCTCAGCGAACTCTTCGGTTCCTCTCGCGTCGGTCTTTTGACCGGCGACACGTCGATCAATCGAACGGCACCCGTGGTGGTGATGACGACCGAGGTCCTGCGCAACATGCTCTTGACCGAGTCCGACCAACTCACCACGCTCGGACTCGTGATTCTCGATGAGGTGCACTACCTTCAAGACCCCTTTCGCGGCGGCGTCTGGGAAGAGGTGCTGATCCTCACGCCGTCGGCGGTGCGATTCGTAGCGCTCTCGGCGACGATAGGCAACGCCAGTTTCCTCGGCGAGTGGTTCACCCAGGTTCGCGGCCCCACGGTGATCGTGGTCGAGAGTGAGCGGCCCATTCAACTCCACAACCACGTCGCGGTCGTCAAGCGCGGACAACCCGCGGCGGAAATTCACGATCTCCTCGACGGGAGCCGGCTGTCCGAAGACGCGCGCAAGATCGATAACGTCATGAAGTCCTCGCAGCGTTTTCGACCAGGCGTGAAGTGGCAAGGGCCCAAATCAAGCGCGCCGCCCCCGCCCTACCGCGCCCCGCGACGCTCCGAGTTGATGCAAGCCCTGGAGTTAGAGGACCTCCTGCCGGTCATCGTCTTCATCTTTTCGCGCGCCGCGTGTGACGACGCGGTGCACCAACTTCGTCGCGACGGGCTGCTCTTCACGAAGCCCGAGGACCGGCGCGAGATTGAACGCATTGCCGAGGAGCGACTCGTTGACTTTTCGGCCGAAGACCTGGTCGCCCTCGAGTACGCGGACTTCGTCGACGCCCTGCGACGCGGCATAACGATGCACCACGCCGGCATGGTGCCGGCCTTTCGAGAGATCGTCGAGACGTGCTTCGAGCGCAACCTCTTGGCCGTGGTCTTCGCGACCGAGACACTGGCGCTGGGCGTCAACATGCCGGCGCGCTCGGTGGCGCTGGAGCGTTTCACGAAGTACTCCGACTCGGGCCGACAGTTCCTCACCAGCGCCGAGTACGCCCAGATGACGGGCCGCGCGGGACGCCGCGGACTCGACGACGAGGGTCACGCTATTGCCTGTTTCTCGAGTGACCTTTCCCTACAAGACGTCGGGCGCGTCGCCCTCGCGCCACCCGCCGATCTCCACTCGTCCTTTCGACCGACGTATAACTTCACGGCCAACCTCGTCAACCACTTCGACTACGAAACGGCCCTCGACGTCGTGCAGCGGTCATTCGCTCAGTTCGAGAACGAACGCCGTCCCGCCGGGCACCGGCGACCCCTGACCGACCAGATGGTCGCGCGACACCACGTGTTAGAAGAACTCGGCTACGCCGAAGGTTGGACGCTCACCCCACAAGGACAGTTACTTCGTTCGATCTATCACGAGTGCGACCTCCTCATCGCCGAGAGCATCAGCGCGGGTGTGTTCGAGAACCTCGAAGCGTCCGAGCTCGCGGGACTGCTGTCGTGTTTCGTCTACGAATCGCGCAGGTCCACTCGTGCGGTCAACGCGGCACGTCAGGTCTCTACCAAGAAAAAACGTGTGCACCACGACCGCCTCGGCCAGGACCGTCGGGCGAGCATCAGCGAGCGCTTGCGCGAGATCGCCGTCATCGACGCCACCATCCGCGAGGTCGAAGACCGCTACAAGGTCCCGCATTTCAAAGAGCCCGACGGCCACTTCGCCACGGTCATCGCGGCCTGGGCCCGTGGGGTGACCTTGGGCACCGTGCTCGATCTGGCGGACGTGGAGATCGGCCAGACCTCACCCGGTGACTTTGTGCGAAATGCGAAACAAGTAGCCGATCTCTGCGAACAGTTGGCCCGACTGACCCACCTCGAGGAGGTCGCGGACGTGGCGAATTCGGCCCGTGACGCGGTGTTGCGCAGCGTCGTGGCGGGGGCCTCCAGCGTCCACCCACGCGGCTAGATTCGCCCCTAACCTCGTAACTTCATGCACCCCTACGTTGCCGAAGAGTTCTCCGACGCCGAAATTGCGGTCCTTCGTCGCTACTTCACCAATTTAGAGGGTCCAGTTTTTGCCCTCGTCAACCTGCCCGAAGTCGTCAAGGGCGCGCTCTTCGCGCGATACTCACGTTCCTCGAAGAGCCTGCGGCGACTCTTCTTGGACGAGTTCGTGGGTGACCTCGAACTCGCCGGCGACGCCGGTATCGACGCGACCATCGGCCTCGAGCGCGCGGATGACCTCTACCAGAAGATCTTCTTCGAGTACGGCGACGATTCGGTGGCGCAACTCGGCGGGGTACACCTGGCCTGTGAGCAGGCGAGCAATGTCTTGACCAAGGTGCTCGAACGAGGTCGGCTCATGAGCTACCTCGAACAGTCCACCCGTTACCTCGGTTACGACCGACGTCTGGGGAATGGGCTCTACCGCTTTTATCGGGACAATGAGCTACTCGAGTCACGTTTCGGTGCTCGCTACATCGGTGAGATGGACCGGATGTTCGACACCTACCGTGAACTCCTACCGGTCCTCACGGACTGGCTGGCGCAGAAGTACCCCAAGACCCCCGAGGACACCGACTTCGTCTACCGACAAGCCATTCGCGCCAAGGCACTCGACGGGTTGCGCGGCCTCTTACCGGCGAGCGCGCTGTCCAATCTCGGCATCTACGCCTCGGGTCAGGCGTACGAGGCGTTGCTGTTGCGTATGCGGGCGCACCCCTTGCCCGAAGTGCGCGAGTACGCACAGATGATGCTCGACGAACTCGTCAAGGTGATCCCCTCATTCCTCAAACGTTTAGACGTCCCCGAACGCGGACTCGCGTGGACGCAGTACCTCGCCGATACTCGCACCGCGACCAGAACCTTGCTCGGTGACCTCGAGGGTGACGACGAGCCGGTGGGGGAGTACGTGCGACTCGTGGCCTATGACCCGGCGGGCGAGGAGCGGATTCTCGAAGCGATCGTCTTTGCTAACTCCTCGATCTCGCACGAGCGCGCGCGCAGCCTCGTAGCCGCGATGAGTTTCGACGAGCGTCGAATGGTGATGGCGACCTACGTCGGCGATCGCCACAATCGCCGTCATCGACCGGGCCGCGCGTTCGAACGCACCGACTACCGATTCGAAGTCGTCAGCGACTACGGGGCATTCCGAGACCTCCAGCGCCACCGTCTCCTCACCATCGAGTGGCAGCCCCTCACGACGGACCTCGGCTTCGACGTTCCCGAGGTCGTCGAGGACGCGGGCCTCGCGGCTCGATACCGCGAATCGCTCTCGCGCTCGGCTGATCTGTTCGAGGACGTGCGCCACGACTTCCCCAATCAGGCCCAGTACTGTGTCGCCCTGGCCTTTCGAATTCGATACGTCATGCAGATGAACGCGCGTGAAGCGATGCATTTGATCGAGCTGCGCTCTGGACCACAGGGGCATCCGAGTTACCGCCGAATCGCGCACGAAATGGCTCGACTGATCCGTGAAGAGGCCGGTCATCAGGCGATTAGTGACGCGATGCGCTTCGTCGATTTCTCCGATACCGACCTAGAACGTCTCGACGCAGAACGAGCGGCGGAGCGAAATCGTCTGAATCGGTAGGGATTGTGACTTTTATGCACTCTTTACGTTCAAAAGGCGCACGGTCTGCGAAAAAGGCCGTACAATGCCTGCGCTACAGAAGAGGATTTTATGGCAAGTGAAGTTGACAGCGAGGAAGTATTTGACGAAGAGGAGCTCGCCGACGGCTTCGACGAAGAGATTGTCAGCGAAGAAGAGTTAGAAGATGTCGTCGACGAACTCGAAGACGACACCGATGAGGTTGACGAGATCGACGTCATCGTGGTACCCGACCTCGTCGACGACGATGACGCGGTGCCGGTGGTCGTGGTGGTGGCCGAAGACGACGATGACGTCGTCGACGACGCGGACGTCGAACTGGCCTTAGATGAAGTGCTGGCTGAAACGATTCTGCGCACCTCGGTCCCCGAGGACGACGATGAGGCCCCCCTCGAAGTAGACACCACGCTGGAGGCGACTGAGGCCATTTTGCCCAAACAGGACGATGAGTTCCGCTGCAAGTCCTGCCGCTTGTTGAAGAAGACGAGCCAACTCGCTGATAAGACGAGCATGCTCTGTCGTGACTGCGTTTAGAAGTCGCTGCGTCGTTTGAGCGTTTCGCGCGCTGAGGTGGTCACGCCCGAGTTGGCGCTGCTGTGGAAACACGCCCTGAAGGACGTACTCGCCAAGCGCGGGGGAGAAGCCCTCATGACGACGTTGAGCGGAACGTTCTCTGACGACGAGTTACTCGCGAGCGTGGTGGCGACCGCATCACTTTGGACATTCATCGAAGAAGGCGAACTGAAGGGCTTTTGCCTCTGTCGCGCCCGAGCCGTTGAAGCTGTTTACGTCGCGCACGCATTTCGACGCCAGAAGGTAGCCACGACGCTTGTACGCACCTTGCTCGATGGTGATGACGCACCCGTCGACGCCCTCGCGTTACCCGGCGATAGGGCGATGAAGTCCCTCTACGAGTCCCTCGGTTGGAAGGCTCGACTGCTTACGATGCGCGGCGCGTAGCCGGCCGACGGACGATTCTCGTCGGTGGGGGCGGGGGCGGCACTCGCATGCCGAGGAGCTTCGCGAGTTCAGGAATGGCGCCAGCGTTGTGCACGGCGACCGCGTGACTGGACTCGTCGGCCGGAATACCCAGGGGCTTGACGTTGCGACGAATTGACGTGTCCGCGGCCAACTCGACGATCTCGTTCCAGGTCTTTGAGTCCTGGTCCGCGCTGAGCGACTCTGAGACCAGCGCTACGACCCGCACCGCCGCGTCCGCGCTCAATCTCGTTGAGACGTCCGGGGGGCGAGCCACGAGGGCCAGGGCCTCTTTGACGTTCTTGGCGGTGATGGCGTGCTCGAGTTTCTCATTCCACTGCGTGCGTAGGTGTTCAACGCGTGCGGTGAGGGCGGTCTGGAGCTCCTTCAACTGCACGCGCGCTTCTTCGTCGAGCGTGACGGTCTTGGCGGACGTGACGACCGCTCGGAGGTCTCGCAAACGCAACTCTCGGCCAGCACCAATCGCGCCGCCCGCACGGTCCTTCCACAACGCGAGGTTGGTACGGTTTCGCAGCTCTTCGGCGATGCGTTCAATGGTGGTGGCATCGACCATGGGACGACCTTGGGCCTCGGCGTTCTTGTTTTGCAGTTCGACGGCCGCGCGCACGGCGGGGACGCCACCGCGCAAGAGTTGTTCGGCGACGGGCAGCTGCTCCGGAGAGAGCGTGGCGAGCAGCGCGTTGCGGTGGATCGTGGTCAGCGGCGGCTGTTGGGGCCCCTGGGGACGTTCGCTTCGAGCACCACTCGCTGGCCGTCCCGGTCGATCACTACGAGGGCCTCTCGATGGACGATCGTTTCGAGTCTCGCCCTCGCCGGGACGCTCGCTTCGAGGCCCGCGAGGCGTTCGCTCCGGGCGAGGAGCACCATCGGCGGGCCGTTCGCCCCTTGGGGCTCGCGCGGGGCGCTCACCGGTGGTCGGACCGTCTTTGGAGTCACGTCGAGCACTCGGTCGCTTCGAAGCCGGACGAGCGCCACGGTCGCGGTCGCGGTCGTCGCCGTCGCGACGCGGACCGCGGCCCTTCGGAGCGTAGGTCACCACGACATCGGGACCCTTGGCCGGTTCGGCGATGCGCTCAACGCGCTCGTTCTTGGGATCGAGCGGGGAGGCGGTCTTTGGAGCCGTGACGGAGAGCACCTCAATGCCCTCCATGTACTGCTCGATGTCCGCCCGATAGACGTTGCCGATCACGGGTCCGCCCGGGACCAGCGAGGCCTGCAACACGCCCTTCGGAAGCTTGGCCCCCGCGGCGCGCCAGGTCGCGAGGTCACCACTCAAACTAGTGATTTCGATCTCAATGCGACGAGACATAGGGTTCTAATCTACTCGCTCGATGAAACGCAAACATTTCGAGTGGATTTAGTTCATTTTTACTTTCGTATGCGTAGCATGGCACCGTGAGTGACACGCCCGACAACAGTGGGGACGAGCACGACTCGAATACCACTCCCGACGCAGCGATCACGCCCGAGCCCTCTCCGCCACACGTGTTCGAGACCGAACCGCCACCGGAGGCGACATACGGCACGTTGAGTTATGACGGTGAGCCAACTACGGCTGGTGCGGCCGCATTTCCCGAAAGCACCGCGCGAGGGACCTCGAGCACGCCCGTGGTGGACGAAGCGCCGCTCGCCTCGCAGTCGCGACAGAGTAAGGGTCTCTGGTCGACGCGCCTCTCGCTCTTACTCGTCGCCGCCCTGGTGGGGGGACTCGCCGGACACTTCGCCGCGCCGAGTTCATCAAACGATGGGGGACTCACGATCAAAGCGTCGGGTACCGCGCCCGGCGCCGCCATCTTGCCCAACGGCGTGAGCATCCCCAAACTCGTGCAGCGCGTCCTACCCTCGATCGTCAGCATCGACGTGAAGGGGAGCGGCGAAGAGGACCAGGGCACCGGCATGATCATCTCGAAACGTGGTCTCGTCGTGACTAACAATCACGTCATCGCCGCGGCGGTCAACGGCGGCACAATCACGGTCACTCGTAGCGGATCAACGAAGAGTGAGCCGGCGACCTTGGTCGGCACGAACCCCGTTGACGACGTCGCACTCATTCGCATCAACAACGCGTCGAACCTACCGCCGGTGACCTTTGGCAACTCGAACGCGCTCCAGACCGGGGACGCCGTCGTCGCGATTGGCAACGCCCTCGGCCTCGCCGCGGGTACGCCGACCGTTACCCAGGGCATCGTCTCCGCGCTAGGTCGAACAGTGACCGCTGGCACCTCGTCGTCGTCCGAGACGTTGGAGAACATGATTCAAACCGACGCGGCCATCAACCCCGGAAACTCCGGTGGTCCGTTGCTCGACTCGAGTGGTGACGTCATCGGGATGAACACCGCAGTCGCGGGCACGTTGTCGGACGGCGAGAACTCGCAGAACATCGGTTTCGCTATTCCGGTGGCGACGATCGAATCACTCCTTAAGTCCCTCGCGGCGGGGGAGAGCGTGGTCACTCACGGCGCGTTCATCGGCGTAGAGATCGAATCGAACACACCGTCGCTCCAGGCTCAATACGGCTTCTCCGTTTCTACGGGCGCGGTGGTAATAAGCGTTATTTCCGGCACCGGCGCCGCTGCGGCGGGCGTCAAGCAAGGCGACATCATTGTCGGCATCAACTCAACGGCGATCCAGAGCGCCCAGGACGTGACCCAAGTCATCTCCGGCCTCAAGCCGGGCAATGAGATCGTCCTTCACGTCGTGCGGGGCACGAAGCACATCTCGATTCACGTGACCCTAGGGCACGAACCTGCCAGCTAATCCCACGGTCGCGATTCCACCGTCGACGGGCAACACCGCTCCCGTGATGTAACTCGCCGCGGGTGACGCGAGAAAGATCGCCGCGCCCGCCATGTCCGAGGGCTGACCGATGCGCTTCATCGGCGCCGACTCGGCAATCGACTCGCCGTACTCTTCGAGGGTGGCGTGCATCATCTTGGATTCGAAGGGACCGGGCGCGATTGCGTTCACCGTGGTCGTCGGCGCCAAGAACCTTGCCAAATGGCGCGTGAGTTGGTGTACCGCTGCTTTGGACGCCGAGTACGCGTAGGTTTCCATACTGGGTACGAGGAGCCCGTCGATGGATCCGATGTTGATCACGCGCGAGGGATCTTCCTTCGTGGCCGCGGCTTGGAGCAGCGGACGCAGGAACTTCGTCAGGTGGAAAACACCTTTCACGTTGAGCGCCAGCACGCGCTCGAACGCGGCTTCGTCGTAGTCGACCATCGGTGCGCCCCACGTAGCACCGGCATTGTTGACCAGCACGTCCAAGTGTGATTCGCGAGACGCCAGCTCTTCGGCGAGTCGCTTGCATTCGGCCTCGCTCGAGAGGTCGGCCGGAAGGGAAGTACACGGTCCAATCGCCGAGAGCTCCTTGGCGAGCGCGTCACCGACCGCCGCCTTGCGCGATGAGATATAGACGATCGCACCAGCGTCAATGAATCCCCGAGCAATCATTTCACCGATGCCCCGAGAACCCCCGGTGACTAATACAACCTTGCCCGAAACGTCAAACAGTGAGTTCATGGGGCGAATTGTAGGTCAGGCGATGGTGGTCACGACAAACGCCGTACGGGGACGCTCGAGATCAGGTCGTCGTTCGTGGGCGATGACGAGTGCTTCGTCGACGTCGTGGGCGAGCACGATCTCCTGACTCATGCCTTTGGAGAAATCACCCCACACAACTCGGAATTGGAAGAGCCCGTTTGGGCCCACCACTAGTTAGAAACGCGCAGCGCCGTCACCGACACGGAGGAAACCGTCGACTTGGTATCGGTGGAGTACTCGGCGCGGATCTGCCACACGCCGTCGGCGCTGAAGTTAAAACCGCATTCGACTTGGCTCTGCTGGACGGGCTGGTACGAGCACACGATATTGGGTTGGTTAGCGGCGGCCGGAGCGATCGCCACCATACGAACCACACCGCCGGTGTGTTCTGGCAACACGTCGGCAATTACGTTAAAAGTTCCGTTGGACGCAGACGCGGGCACGGAATTATCACTGAAATCGAAGGAAAGGACGACACTGTTTTGAATAGTGAGGTCAGCGCCGGCTGGAATAGCCACAAATCCGATGCTGCATGCTACAAAGAGCACAGCCAAAAGTCCCCGACGCATGAAATGACTATAACAGGATGGCTAATTTATAACGCCGATAATGTTCGTTATGTAAAGTTAGTAATTTGGACGTCCCAACGGACACAAGCAGCCGTTTTCCCTTTAATTCCCCACCATTTGGAGGGGGTTCGCTAGGTTCGTAGTACCCATGCCACCAAATCTGACCCTGAAACCGCGCGAATTTGTAATGGCATTGTCATCTGCGGCGATTGGCGGCTTTATCGGCACCATGCTGCGCGATCTGCTCTTAAAGCTCGAGCATCTACCGTCGCCCACGAACCTGGTCTCCTGGCCCCAAGAGATCCCCTGGGCGCTACTCGCAATCAACTTCGTCGGCGTGTTTTTCGCCACTCGTCTCCTTCGCGGACACCTGCGCCACCATGATCCCAACGACCGTACTCGGGTGCTGGTCATCACCGGTTTCTTTGGTGGACTGACCTCGTACTCCGCTTTGTTCGTTGATTTTGCCGCAATCTGGCATGTCAGCCCCTTCGGCTGTCTTTTGGTGGCCGTAGGCGCCATTTTGAGCGGCGTCCTGGCGGGGTGGCTAGGGCTCAGGAGCGTGTCGACGTGACCCTCGTGCTCGTGTCACTTCTTGGAGCCGTTGGCTGCGTCGTGCGGTACTTGATGGAGTACGCCCTGCGACGACACCACCCCACGATTCGCCCGTGGGCGACGGTCGCCGCCAACACCCTCGGCTGTCTCGTCGCTGGCTACGCCGCGTACCGGCTCATCGGCGCGAGCGACGCTCACCTGCGATCGATTGTCATCACGGGCTTTTGCGGGGGACTCACGACGTTCTCGTCGGCCTTCGCCATTCCAATGATCCTCCAGCGTGAGCACCGTTTGGTCTATTCGGTGACCTTGATGGCCACTACCCCACTGCTCTGTACGGGCGCGTTTCTCTTGGGGACGGTGTTCGCGCGGTAGCGGTGGGCGCGGTAGAGGTCGATGGGCAGCCATGTAATACTTTGGGCGTCCATCTCGTGAGCCAGTCTCGGAATGGGAGTAACGGAGGCAGAGTGAAGCGACGCGGACCACTCACGGTCGCCTGCCTGTTATCGCTGGTCACCGCGGGCCTGTCACTCCCGGCGAACGCGGCATCCACGAGTCCCGCGACGCACTTTTCGGCCACGGCGCTGCTCGCAAAATCAGAGGCCGCGACCGTCGCCGCAGGCAGCGTGCGAGTGACGGGGCTGGAGACGTTCTCTAACGGGTCGAAGTGGGCTTCGGTCCTCGACAGCGCCGCGGACGAGTCAACCCAGACGGGCAAGGGCTCCGGCCAACACGAGATCGTCCTCGTCATCGGCCCAAAGGTGTTCATCTACGGGAATGAGCTGTACTACCTCAGCGCGACGGGCAAGGAGAATCCTAAGTTCGCGGATCGATGGGTCTTGGTGAATTCTTCCAGTTCGCTCTATCACTACAACCAGACCGGTGAACTCCTGAACTCGCTGGCGAAGAGCGTGTTTGACGTGAGCAGTCCGAAACTCGAGGGTGTCGTGAAGTACTACGGGCACCAAGCGGTCAAGATCTCCGCGAAACTCCCCACGTCGTCTTCAGCTCCCGGATCACCACAGACGATTTACATCTCCACCACGGCACCGTATTTGCCGTTGGGTTATTCCTTGCGGGTCTCTTCGGACGACGAGGCGCTGACGGCCAAGGCGACGTTTTCAAAATGGGGCGAAACCGTCAAGGTCGTCGCGCCCACGACGTACGCCTCCGCGTCGTAACGCTCAGCCCTCCAGCCTGCGCGCGCGACTACGAAGCTCCGCTCGCACTCCTCACGAGCCAGAGGAACGTGGGGTCGGGTTTCTCCAAGAGTTCGGGGTGCCACTGCACGGCGAGGAGACGCCGATCCGCACTCTCGAGACCCTCGACGACGCCGTCGGGCGCCTTGGCCGATACCAACAAGCCCTCGCCCACTTCGTCGACGACTTGATGATGGAGGGAGTTCACACCAATCTCCCCCGCGAACAGTTCTGCGGCCAAGGTTCCTTCGA
>Ga0302202_10000350_pt1 | contig 59618 bp, 57 predicted proteins | sample II_Bog_N3_3_FD_194579 | JGI IMG/M metagenome (GOLD analysis project Ga0302202, IMG submission 194579) | Peat permafrost microbial communities from Stordalen Mire near Abisko, Sweden - II_Bog_N3_3 | ecosystem: Environmental > Terrestrial > Soil > Wetlands > Peat | place: Sweden: Abisko... | reverse complement strand
GCCCTCCGGCCCCGCCGCCGCGGACAGGCCGACCAGCCCGTCTTCGCCGATTCCGACAATGGACAGCCAGGGGGCCGGCGTGTCATCGCTCGCGGTCATGACGTCCTTCCCGGAAAGACGATTGCGGGTCCTGATCCTCGGCGGCACCGCCGACGCCAACCGGCTCGTGGCCGCAATGGCCGACGATCCGCGCATCGACGCGATCCTGTCCTATGCCGGCCGCACCGAAAACCCGACGCCGCCGCCGGTTTCCTGGCGGGTCGGCGGTTTTGGCGGCATCGACGGCCTGGTGGCCTATCTGCGCGCCGAACAGATCGCGCGCGTGGTCGACGCCACCCATCCGTTCGCCGCGCAGATCAGCGCCCATGCGGTGGCGGCCTGCGCGGTCGCCGCGGTGCCGCTGCTGGCGCTGGAGCGGCCGCCCTGGCAGCGCATGCCAGGCGATCGCTGGATCGAGGTCGATGATCTCGCGGCGGCGGCCGCCGCGCTCGGCGCTACGCCCCGCCGGGTGTTTCTCGGCATCGGCCGTCAGCATCTCGAAACTTTCGCTGGCTGTCCGCAGCATGCCTATCTGGTCCGGCTGGTTGATCCGCCGCGCGCGCCGCTGCCGCTGCGCGAAGCCGAGGTGATCGTGGCGCGCGGGCCGTTCGAGCGGGCCGGCGACCGCGCCATGCTCAGGGATTACCGCGCCGACATCGTGGTGGCCCGCAACGCCGGCGGCCACGCCGCGTTCGCGAAAATCGAGGCGGCGCGCGATCTCGCGCTGCCGGTGGTGATGCTGCGCCGGCCGGTGATCCCGGCGCGGCCAAAGGTCGAGACGGTGGCCGAGGTGCTGCGCTGGCTGGGTCATGACGGCACTCCGGCCGAGCGCGGCGTATAGACGAAGGGCGGGCCGCCGGCGCGCGCGATCAGCCGCGTCCGCGACGAGCCGATCAGCACCAGGGTGCGCATGTCGGCGCGGCCCGCTACCGCCTCACGCAAGGTCACGGCCTCGATCGCCTCGGCGGCGTCACTGACCGCGCGGGCAAACACCACGGGAACGCTATCCGGCAGTTCCTCCCGCAACAGCTCGAAGGCGCGGCCAAGCTGCCACGGCCGCGCCGAGGACAAGGGGTTGTAGAGCGCGATGACGAAATCGGCCTGCGCCGCCAATCGCAACCGGCGCTCGACCAGCTCCCATGGCTTCAGATTGTCGGACAGGTTGATGGCACAGAAATCATGGCCGAGCGGGGCGCCGATCCGGGCCGCGGCGGCGAACATCGCGCTGATGCCCGGCAGCACCCTGATATCGAGATCGCGCCAGGCCGGATCGCCGGCCTCGACGGCCTCGAACACCGCCGCCGCCATCGCGAACACGCCGGGGTCGCCCGACGACACCACCACCACGCGCTTGCCCGCGGCGGCCAGCCGCAATGCCAGGCCGGCGCGGTCGATTTCCTCGCGGTTGTCGGAGCGGTGGCGGGTCAGCCCCGGCCGTTCCGGCACCCGCGCCACATAGGGCGCATAGCCGACGAGGTCGGTGGCTTCGGCCAGCGCCGCGGTGACTTCCGGAGTCACCAGCTGCGCGGCGCCGGGGCCGAGGCCGGCGATGGCGAGCCAGCCGGTCATGGCCGCCGCCCGCGACCGTGGACCAGGATCATCGAGAAGTAGGGCGCCTCGTCGTCGGTCTTGTCGGCAAGCCGCAGCACCTTCTCGCCCGCCATGGTGCCGCGCTCGACATAGACCGCCCGCTCGGCAAGGCCGGCGGCCTGCAGCGCCCGACGCACTTTCGCCAGATTGCGGCCGAGCTTCATCACCACCAGCGCGTCGACCGACTGCAGCCGCGCGCACAACGTCGCTTCGTCGAGCGTCGCCGGCAGCACGGTCAGCACATCGTCGCCAAAGGTGATCGGCACGCCGCTGGCGGTCCAGCAGCCGGACATGCCGGAAATGCCGGGCACCACCACGACAGGCGCGCGGCCGGTGATGCGGCTGTGCAGATGCATGAACGAGCCGTAGAGGAACGGGTCGCCCTCGCACAGCACCGCGACGTCGCGACCGTCGTCGACATGGCGCAGCAGCCGCCGCACGCAATCGTCGTAAAAACCCCGCAGCGTCGCGCCATAGGCCGGATCCTCCAGCGCGATCTCGGTGGTGACCGGATATTCCAGCGCCTCCTCGATCACGCCTTCCGTCAGCATGCCCTCGACCACGGCGCGGGCGTTGCCGGGGCGCCCGATTTTCCGGAAATGCGCGACCACGCCGGCGCTGGCGATCAGCCGCGCCGCCTTGACGCTCATCAGTTCCGGATCGCCGGGGCCGAGGCCGATGCCGTAGATGGTGGCGGGCGCACTCATTCGGTTTCACTCGCGACCGCATTGAGGGCGGCGGCGGCCATCGCGCTGCCGCCGCGGCGTCCGCGCACGATCACGCTCGGCAGATGCGCTGCGGCGCGCAGCGCTTCCTTGGATTCGGCGGCGCCGACAAAGCCGACCGGAATGCCGATCACGGCGGCGGGCGGCGCCACCTCCGGCTCCGCCAGGATTTCGAGCAGGCGAAACAGCGCGGTCGGCGCATTGCCGATCACCACCACCGCGCCCGCCAGCCGGTCCCGCCACAATTCCAGCGCCGCCGCGCTGCGGGTGGTGCCGAGTGCCGTGGCCAGCGCCGGCACGCGCGGATCGGACAAGGTGCAGATCACGGCATTGTCGGCGGGCAGCCGCGCCCTGGTAATGCCATGGGCCACCATCTGGGCGTCGCACAGGATCGGCGCGCCCGCGCGCAGCGCGGCCGACGCGGCGGCGCTGAATCCGGCCGTGAACACGATGTCGTCGGCGATCTCGACCATGCCGCTGGCATGGATGATCCGCACCGCGACCTTTTCATCGCCGGGATCGAAGCGCGCAAGCCGCGCTTCGGCGCGGATGATGGCGAAGGAGCGGTGGTAGATGGCGGCGCCGTCGGTCTCATAGGCATGGCTCATGGCAGCGCCCCCGCATCGGCCGGCGCGATCGCATGAATCGCGCTGTTGCGCCGCGTGGTCCAGTAGCCGGCGTCGCGCATCTGCCGAAAGCGCTGGCGCATCACGGCAGCGGCCTCGGGATTGGACTGCTCGATGAAGCGCCGCACCGCCTCGTCGCCAAGCGTCGCGTCGTAATAGAGATCGAAATGATGGCTGGCGACCACGCCGGCCAGATGTGCGAACAGCGCCATCTGGTCGAGGGTCGCGGCGATCTCGGCGGCGCCGCGAAAGCCGTGCCGCATCTGGCCCTTGATCCACTGCGGATTGGCGGCGCGGCCGCGGACCACGCGGGCGACTTCTTCGGTCAACGTCCGCATCCTGGGCGCGTCCGGATTCGCCGTATCGGCGTGGTAGAGCGCGGGCTCAGCGCTGCCGAGCCGGCGCGAAGCGGCGGCGAAGCCGGCTTCATGCGCGGCATAATCCGGCGCCGACAGAACGTCGGTCTCGGGCAGGTCCTGGGCGTGGACAAAGGCGTCGGTTGCGGCGGTGCGCGCCTCCAGCTCCGGACGCGCCGCCGCCCCGTCATCGGCGCCGCCATAGGCAAAGCCGCTGTCGGCAAGCCAGGCTTCGCCGGCAGCCTCCGCGGTGGCCGCCGTGTAGCCGGCGGTCACCGCCTCGACCACGCCGATGCCGTAGTCGCCCGGCGCGGGGCCGAACACCCGCGGACCGGGCGCGCTGCGATAGGGATTTTCCGTTTCCGGTTCGTCGCGCGCGGCGAGCGCCGCCGCCGCCTGCTCGAACATGGCCGGCAAGCCTGCGAACACGTCGCGGAACAGGCCGGAGATCCGCAAGCTGACGTCGATCCGCGGCCGGCCGAGCATTGCCAGCGTGATCACGTCAAACCCGGTGACCCGGTCCGAGGTGGTGTCCCATACCGGTGCCACGCCCATCAGCCGCAGCGCCATCGCGAATTCCTCACCGGCGGTGCGCATGGTCGCCGATCCCCAGAGATCGAGCATGATTTGGCGCGGATAGTCGCCATGGTCCTGCAGATGCCGGGTCAGCAGCGCATCGGCGAGGCGCTCGCCCTGAACGGCGGCGGTGCGGCTCGGCACCGCGCGGCAATCCACGGTGAACAGATTGCGGCCGGTCGGCAGCACATCGCGCCGGCCGCGCCATGGCGAGCCCGCAGGCCCCGGGGCGACATGCCGGCCGTCGAGGGCGGCGAGCAAGGCCGAGCGTTCGCCGGCCGCGCAGGCTGCGAACGGAATTTCGCCCTGACCGGCGTCGGGCGCCAGCGGCACGCGGCCGAAAATGTGCAGGCCGTCGGCCACCAGCGTGTTCTTGACGTCGCAGACGAAACTGTCGAGCCGTACCACGGCCTCGCGCGGCGTCATGGCTTCGGACAGGCCGCTGTCGCGGTCGAGCCCGGATCGGCGCGCCGCCGCGATGATGGCGCCGGCCAGCCGCTCGCGCCGGCGCGGATCGAGCCCTTCGGCGACGGAATATTCGTCGAGCAGCCGCTCGATCGCGTGCAGTCCCGGCGGCGGGTTTGCCGTGCCGAGCGGCGGCGTCATGTGCCCGATGGTGACGGCGCCGAGCCGGCGCTTGGCCGCGGCCGCCTCGCCGGGATTGTTGACGATGAAGGGGTAGATCACCGGGGTCGGACCGAGCAGCGCCTCGGGCCAGCATGACGGCGACAGCGCCACCGATTTTCCCGGCAGCCATTCCAGCGTGCCGTGGGCGCCCATATGGATCAGCGCGTCGCATCTGGCGACATGCCGCAGCCACAGATAGAACGCGACATAAGCATGCCGCGGCGCGCGGCGCGGATCGTGATATTCGGCGGCGCGGTCGGCGCGCCGGCCGCGGTCGGGCTGCAGCGCCACCAACGCGTGGCCGCAACGCACCGCCTTGAAAACGAAATTGCCGTTCGAGATCGCCGGGTCGCTGTCCGGCGCGCCCCATTGCGCGTCGAGGTCGGCGATCAGCGGCGGATCGAGGCCGGCGAGCAGGCCGCGGTAGGTTTCAACGGGCCAGCGAATGGTCTCGACTTTCAGTCGATCGATCAGCGCGGTGCCGTCGGCCGGCGCCTCGATGGCGTAGCCGCGATCGCGCAGCACCTTCAGCATCTCGACGGTGCTCGCGGGCGCATCGAGGCCGACCGCATGCGCCATCTGGTCGTCGCGCCCGGGATAGGCCGACAGCACGATGGCCAGATGCTTGTCGGCCGGTGCGGTTCGCCGCAGCACGATCCAGGCCAGCGCGCGCGCGACAATGGCGGCGATGCGTACTTCATCGCCGCAATGGACAATGCGGGCATAGCCGAGCGCAGGGTCGGCAGCCTCGAGTTTCTTGAACGAGGCGGCCCCGGCGAACAGCCGGCCGTCCAGTTCCGGCAGCACGACATGGATCGCGAGGTCCGAAGGCGACAGCCCGCGGTCGGACTCCGCCCATTGCTCGCGGCTGGAACCGGCCAGCGCCACCTGCAGCACCGGGGCATTGACGGCGTCGAGCGGCGAGCCGGCGTCGCCATCGCCGCGCGCCGAAAACGCCGTGGCGTTGATGATCAGGTCGGGCGCGATCCCGACCAGCCACTGCCGCAGAAAGCCGGCGCTTTCCGGATCCTTCAGGCTGCCGGCAAACAGCCCGACCGGCCTGACGCCGCGGCGGGCGAGTTCGCCGATCAGCCGGTCGACCGGATCGGTGTCGGAGGCGGCGAGAAAGGCGCGATAGAACACCACCGGCACGATCGGCGCGCCGTCGCTCGAAAGATCGAGCTCGGACGGCTCGACCACTCCGGTCCCGGGAACGTAAAAGCCGTGGCGCGGCAGGGCGGTGCGGTCGACCGGCGGCACTGCCGGGAGGCCGGCGGCGAGTGCCAGCTGCGCCAGCGCGGCGCGCGCGGCGTCCGGTCCGCCGCTGTCGCACAGCGTCTTCAGCCGGCGCAAGGTCGACGGCGGCAGGTTCGAGGCGGCATCGAGCCGCGGATCCGGCCGGCCGTCGCCCGGCACGATGGCGAGGGCGATTCCCTTGGCCGCGGCCAGCGCGCTGACCTGCTCGACGCCGTAACGCCAGTATTCGACCCCGCCGAGCAGCCGGATCAGAATCCCGCGCGCTCCCGACAGCGTGTTCTGCAGGTAAAGATCGACCGACAGCGGGTGGGCGAGACGGCGCAGATTGGCCAGCCGCAGGCTCGGCAGCGTGTCGCGGCCGCCGCGCCAGGCGGTCGCGAACGCGCCGAGATCGCTGTCGGCAAACGACAGCACCACGAGGTCGGCGGCGGCCTGGCCGAGATCCTCGGCCGCCGCAGCCTCCTCAAGTCCATGCCGTTCCCGCAGCAGGATGTGCATGCTTCACCCGGTCAGGACCGCGGCGATCGCGTCGCGATCGATGCCGCGCTCGCCGATCACCACGATCCGCGACAGTCGTTGTTCGTCCGACCGCCACGGCCGGTCGAATTGCGCGCGGACCCTGCAGCCCACGCCCTGCACCAAGAGCCGCATCGGCTTGCCGGCGACCGCGACATAGCCCTTGGCGCGCAGGACCTGGTGGTCGCGCGCGATCGTCTCCATTCGCACCACGATCGCCTCGGCGCTGACTTCCGACGGCAGCGTCACCACGAGGGTCTCGAAGTCGTCATGATCATGGGCGTCGTGATCCTCGTGATGGCTCGGCCGCGCGGCGAGATCGTTCTCGGCCGCGGCGCCGAGGCCGAGCACGACGCGCGGATCGATGCGGCCTTCGGTGGCTTCCAGTACCGGAATGCTGCGCGGCGATTCCGCCTGCACGATGCCGCGTGCCCGGGCGAGGCGGTCGGGGTCGACGAGGTCGGCCTTGTTGAGGATCACGATGTCGGCGCAGGCGACCTGGTCCTCGAACACTTCGCCGAGCGGGGTGTCGTGGTCGACGCTGCTGTCGGCAAGCCGCTGCCGCGCGATCGCCGCCAGGTCGGGCGCGAAGCGGCCCGAGGCGACGGCTTCGGCGTCGGCCACCGCGATCACGCCGTCGACCGTGATGCGGGATCGCAGGTCCGGCCAATCGAAGGCTTTCAAGAGCGGTTTCGGCAACGCCAGTCCGGAGGTTTCGATCAGGATGTGGTCGGGCGGCTGCGCCCGCCCCAGCAAGGCGGCGATGGTCGGCACGAAATCGTCGGCCACGGTGCAGCACAGGCAGCCATTGGTCAGTTCGACAATCGCATCTTCGGGGCAATCGGCGTCGGCGCAGCCCTTGAGGATGTCGCCGTCGATGCCGAGATCGCCGAATTCGTTGACCAGGATCGCCAGCCGGCGGCCCTGCGGGTTCTGCATCAGGTGGCGGACCAGCGTGGTCTTTCCGGCGCCGAGAAAGCCGGTGATGATGGTGACGGGCACTTTTTCGATACTCATGCGATCATTCCTGGAGCGATTGCGAATTTCTCATTTCGGTCCGCGGCAACGGTCAATGAAATTTGTCATTCCGGTGCGCTTGTAACGCGCGAAGCGCGGCACCCGCGAGCCCGCAATCCATAACCACCGCAGGGGCTATGGATTCCGGGCCTGCGCTCCGCCGGGCTGTCGCCGGCCGGAGCGCATCCCGGAATGACGAAGAATGGATCATGTCCTCTGCGATTGGTTTCATGGAATCGCTCCCCTAGATCGATGGCGGGATGCGGGCGATCACATTCTTGCGGAAGATCATCGGCCGCTCCCGCCATGGCACCAGGCCGTCGGCGGTGGCGGCATAGCGCGAGGCGCCGGCGAGCAGGTCGTCGACCGCGGCCTCGCCGAGATCGCCATAGACGTAACTCCAGCGTCCCGGGCCGCTGAGGGCGACGCTGCAGCCGCGGTTGCAATTGGACAGGCACTCGGCTTCGACGATGCGAAAGCCGGGCGTTTGGCCATTTCGGCGCAGCGCCTCGACCAGCCCGTCATGCAGCCTTCGGCCGGCGCGCGGCACGGTATCGCGGTCTTCGCCGGCCAGGCAGGTGACGCAGACGTGCAGGGTCGCTGCGGTATCGGAGGAGGTATCGGAGGATGGCGAACCATCCTCGTGGCGAGGAGCGTCCGGTGCAGATGAATCCATGGCAAAGCCCGTCGATGCACGGCGATCGCGCGAGGCGCGATAGCCGGACCTGCGGCGAGCGGACCTGCACTCCGTTCGTCCAACTCTCTCACCCCGGGACGCCCCGTCCGGAATGGCGAAAATGGCAGGCGACGGCAGGTTTCCTGGCTCGCGGGTCATGGCCGGCACCACCTTCCCGGGCAAATCGGCCCAGTGGCATCAGGTGCAGGCTTTCCGCTCACAGTTGCGGGGGCAGCTCCGGCTTCGCTGCAAACAAGGGAACTTGCCTTGTTCGCCGCGCCCGGTATTCCCTCTTAGTCCGGTCCGATGACCAGACACCGTCGGCTAGGGTACTGCATCAGACGGAAACGGGACCAAGTCAATCCCTTCGCGACAGCACGAAGCCGGCAGGTTGCCGGCGGCGCCGCGGTATGATCCTGTCGCCGGCCATGGATCTGGACCGCGGGACATCATGAGCGAGATCGAAAGCGACGAGGCGGCGCGTCACCGCGCCAAGATGGTCAAGCGCAAGCAGGTCCAGGATGCCGAAGAGGCCTCCAAGACCATCGCCAAGGGCCTGCTGATGGTCAACACCGGTCCCGGCAAGGGCAAGTCGACGGCCGCCTTCGGCCTCGCGCTGCGCGCGCTCGGCCATGGCTGGCGCGTCGGCATCGTTCAGTTCATCAAGGGCCGGGCGACCGGCGAGCAGGCCGCGCTGCAGTCGTTCGGCGACCGCGTGGTCTGGCATACCGCCGGCGAGGGGTTTACCTGGGAGACCCAGGACAAGGCGCGCGACATCGCCGCCTGCCAGCGCGCCTGGGGCATCGCGCGCGGCCTGATGGACGATCCCAGCATCAATCTTCTGGTGCTCGACGAGCTCAACATCGCGCTGCGCTACGATTACCTGCCGCTCGACGCGGTGGTGGCGGAGCTCACCGCCCGGCGCGGCGACCTGCATGTCATCGTCACCGGCCGCAACGCCAAGCCGGCGCTGATCGAGGCGGCCGATCTCGTCACCGAGATGGGCGCGGTCAAGCATCATTTTTCCGCCGGCGTGAAGACCCAGGCCGGCATCGAATTCTGATGGCCGCGCGCGCGCTGATGTTCCAGGGGACAGGTTCGGACGTCGGCAAGTCGCTGGTCGTCGCCGGGCTGTGCCGCCTTTTGGCCGACCGCGGCCTGTCGGTGCGTCCCTTCAAGCCGCAGAACATGTCGAACAACGCCGCGGTGACCGCGGACGGCGGCGAGATCGGCCGCGCCCAGGCGCTGCAGGCCCGCGCCGCGCGCACCGCGCCCGTGGTCGACATGAACCCGGTGCTGCTGAAGCCGCAAAGCGAGGTCGGCGCCCAGATCGTGGTGCAGGGCCGGGTGTTCGGCCAGGCCCGCGCCCGCGAGTTCCAGGCGCGCAAGGCCGAGCTGATGCCCCATGTGCTCGACAGTTTTGCAAAACTCCGGGCGCAATGCGACATCGTGCTGGTCGAGGGCGCGGGTTCGGCGTCGGAAGTCAACCTGCGCGCCAACGACATCGCCAATATGGGATTTGCCCGCGCCGCCTTCGTGCCGGTAGTGCTGATCGGCGATATCGATCGCGGCGGGGTGATCGCGAGCCTGTGCGGCACAAAGGCGGTGATCGATCCCGACGACGCGCGACTGATCGAGGGCTTCATCGTCAACAAGATGCGCGGCGATGCCACGCTGTTTGCGGCCGGCATGGCGTTCGTGGCCGAACGCACCGGCTGGGCGCCGCTCGGCCTGGTGCCGCATTTTCGCGACGCCCATCGGCTGCCGGCCGAGGATGTGCTCGGTCTCGAAGCTTCGCCGCGGCGCGCGCCCGATGGCGGCGGGCGCCGCGTTCGCGTCGTGGTGCCGGTGTTGCCGCACATCGCCAATTTCGACGATCTCGATCCGTTGCGGCTGGAGCCCGGCGTCGAGCTGGTGCTGCTGCGCCACGGCGCGCCGCTTCCCGTCGATACCGATCTCGTCATCCTGCCCGGCTCGAAGGCGACGATCGCCGATCTCCTGGCGCTGCGCGGCTTCGGCTGGGACGCCGACATCATCGCCCATGCCCGCCGCGGCGGCCGCGTGCTCGGCCTGTGCGGCGGCTACCAGATGCTCGGAAGCCGCATTGCCGACCCCGACGGGATCGAGGGACCGCCGGGATCGGCCGAAGGCCTCGGCCTGCTCGAAGTCGCCACCGAACTTGGCGGCGACAAGTCGCTGATCGCGGTCCGGGGCCGCAGCGTCGCCGACGACGTCGCGGTGTCGGGCTATGAAATGCATATCGGCCGTACCCTGGGTGCCGGAACCGGGCGCCCGCTGCTGCGGTTCGATGACGGCAGGCCGGATGGCGCGGTCTCCGCCGATGGCAGCGTCGCCGGCTGCTATCTGCACGGCCTGTTTTCCGCCGATGCGCAGCGCGCCGCCTGGCTCGCCAGGCTCGGCGCGCCGCCGAGTTCGCTCGGTTACGAAGTCCTGGTCGAGCAGACCCTCGATGCGCTGGCCAAGCATCTCGAGGCACATATCGACGTCGAGAAATTGCTGGCGCTCGCGCGCTGAGGTGGGTGCTGGCGGCGTTCGTGACTGTGCCCTCTCCCGCAAGGGCAGAGGGCGCAGTCACGAGGGCGGGGCGTACGCCTCAGCCCTCCAGCGCAGACACCAGCAATCCGATCCCTGCCAGCACCGCCAGCGCGCCGCCGAAGGCGACGCGATAGAGCGTCAGCGCGCGGTCGATATCCTCGGCGGTCGCCTCGGCGCGGCCGTCGCCCATCCAGTGGTCGTCGACCACCACGCCGCGATAGCTGCGCGGGCCGGCGAGCCGCAGCCCGAGCGCGCCGGCCATCGCGGCTTCCGGCCAGCCGGCATTGGGCGAGCGATGCCGCCGCGCGTCGCGCCGAAACGCCCGCCAGGCCGAGGCTGCGGAGGCGCCCGGCACCACCAGCGCGGCGGCGATGAACATCAGCCCGGTCAGCCGCGCCGCCGGCCAGTTGACGAGATCGTCGAGCCGTGCCGCGGCCCAGCCGAAGGCGCGGTGGCGCTCGGTGAGGTGGCCGATCATGCTGTCGGCGGTGTTGATCGCCTTGTAGGCGATCATCCCGGGCAATCCGCCGAACAGAAACCACAGCGCCGGCGCGGTGACGCCGTCGGAGGCGTTTTCGGCAAGGCTTTCGATGGCGGCGCGGCACACCGCGGCCGCATCCAGCGTCTCGGGATCGCGGCCGACAATGTCGGCGATGCGGCGCCGGCCGCCGGCGAGCCCGTCGGCGCGCAAAGCGGCGGCGACCGCGCGCACATGCTGATCGAGACTGCCGAAGGCGATCAGCACGGCGACGACCACGATGACGACGGCCAGGCCGAGATAGCGACCCGCGCGTGAAACGGCCTCGAGCCCGATGCCGGCGCCGAGGCTCGCGGCAAGCAGCAGCAGCACGGTGGCGACGCCGGCGGCGCGGCGCCGCGCCAACGACATCTCCGGCCGGTTGAGCCGGGAATCCATCGCCTCGATCAGGGCGCCGATCCACGACACCGGATGACCGATTGCGCGAAACAGCGGCGCGGGATAGGCCAGCACGGCTTCGATGCCGAAGGCTGCGATCAGGATCAGGATGCGGTCGGGCAGATCGGACATGGATGGCACTATGCGCCTCGGTGATGAAATCGGGCAGACGGCGGCGGACTTGCGGATACACGGCGGCCGGATCGACGTGGCGGCCTTACTCTATCCGGCGGCGCCGCGTCCCTGGATCGATCTGTCGACCGGGATCAATCCGGTCGCCTGGCCGGTCCCGCCGATTCCGCCGGCGCGCTATCAGCGCCTGCCGCTGGCGCGCGACATCGCCGACATGATTGAGGCGGCCGCCGCGGCCTATGGGCGGCCAGCAAATGCCGCGATCCTGCCGGTTCCGGGCAGCGAGCTGGCGCTCCGGCTGTTGCCGCGCCTGCTCGGTGCCGGCCGCGTCGGCATCCTGACGCCGACCTATGGTTCGCACCAGGCGGCCTGGCGCGACGCCGGCGCCGAGGTGCATGAACGCGCAGCGCTGCCGGATCCGGCGCGGCGCGAGTTCGAGACCCTGGTCGTGGTCAATCCGAACAATCCGGATGGCCGCGTGCTGCCGCGCGCCGAACTCGCCGCCTTCGCACCGGCCTGGACCGCGACCGGGCGGCGGCTGATCGTCGACGAAGCCTTTGCCGATGTGCGTGCCGATCTGTCGATGCTGGCGCTGCCCGAGCTGCCCGCCGGCACCGTGGTGCTGCGCTCGCTCGGCAAATTTTTCGGCCTCGCCGGGCTGCGCGTCGGTTTTGTCGTCGCCACCGAGCCGGATGCGTCGGCCTGGCGCCGGCTGTTCGGCGACTGGCCGGTGTCCGGTCCGTCCTGCGAGATCGCCGCCCTGGCGCTGCGCGACACCGCATGGATCGCGGCGACACGCCTGCGCCTCGCCGCCGACCGGACCCGGCTCGACGCCATGCTCGGCGGTGCCGGCCTGAAGCTGATGGGCGGCACCGATCTGTTCGGCCTGTTCGAAGCCAAGGATGGATTCGATTTGCTCGGCCATTTCGCCCGCGCCGGGATTTTGGTCAGGGGTTTTGCCGCCGCGCCAACGCATTACCGGTTCGGACTGCCAGCCGACGAAGCCGCCTGGCGGCGGCTTGAAGCCGCCTGCGACACATTGCCGGCCTGACGGTGCGGCGCGCCGCGCGCCCGCGTCGATGCGGCCGATCAGGTCATGTCCCGGCATGCCGCGCGGCCTCCTCGCCGGCGAGGCGTCCGAACACGGTCGAGAGCGCGACGCCGAGACCGGCGAGATAGCCGCAGCCCAGCACATTCGCCGCCATGATCATGCCGGCCGCGAACACGTGGCGCACGGGCCTGCCGTCGCTGCCCAGGACCCGCATGTGATCATCGACCGCCACGCCGAAATGCGTGAAGGTTATTCCCGGCCGCATCGGATAGGCGGCGAACGGCGGCACCGTGAGCGGGAGCGCGCCGCGCGATTTCGCTGGCGCGAGGCCTGCGGTGCCGCGCTCCCTCGGCGGGCGGTCGTCGGCCGCATCGGTCGCCGCATTGTAATCGCGCAAGGTGGCTTGCAGCGCCGCCGGATCCAGTCCGAGCGATGCGGCGAGGCCGGCGATGGTGTCGGCGCGGATCGGCGGCAGCGCCGTCGGCGGGGCGCGGCCGAGGCCTGCGGCATCCAGGACCAGATAGGCGACCTGATCCGGACGATCGGCGATGCGCGCGCCCCATTGTGCATAATGCGTCTTGCGCGCTTCCTCGCCTTCGTCGTGAAATCGCCTTCCGTCGCGGTCGACCACGATGCCCTGCGGGATCGCGGTGATGCGGGTGACGATGCCGCCGTCGAATTTCGGTCCGCGGGCGTCGACCGCGACCAGGTGGCAGCGCGCGGGATCGCCGACCGGCCGGATGCCGGCGTCGAGCAGCAGGCGCAATACCCTGCCGGTGACATAGGGCGAGCCGCGGACCATGAAATTACCGGCGGCGGCGCCGAAATCCCGGCGCAGCCAGTCGAGGTCGGCCTGATGGCCGCCGCTGCACAGCACCATGGTTTTCGCCGTGACGCGCTCGATGTTGCCGTGATGCGCAATGTCGGCTTCGCAATCCCGATCGTCGGCGAAGCGCAGCGCCACCACGTCGCTGTCGTAGCCGATTGCGACGCCGAGTCGGGCCGCGGTGGCGTAGAGCGCGTTGATCATCGCCTTGCCGCCGCCGAGAAAGAAGGCGGTGCGCCGCGAATAGGGCATCGCGCCGCCGGCCGGATCCTGCAGCCGCACGCCGTTGTCGACGAGCCAGGCCGCGATGCCGGCGGAGCCGCGGATCAATCGCCGCGCCAGCGCCTCGTCGGTGGCGCCGGCGGTGACCCGAACCAGATCCTCGAAGAAGGTGTCCTCGTCATAGGCGTCGGGCACGTACCATTGCGGGCGCTCATGCATCAGGCGGAAATTGCGGGCATGGCGGGTGTTGCCGCCGCGCAGGCTGGCCGGCGCCTGCTCGACCAGGCGCACCGAGGCGCCGCCGCGCCGTGCCGCGATCGCGGCACACAGCCCCGCGCTGCCGCCACCGACCACCAGAACGTCCAAGCGCTGCGCGGCCGCCTCGCTCATGATCGCGTTCGGTGGATCATGTTCGTTTCCGTTCACCGACATGAGATCGGTCAACTCATAGGAAGGCCGGCCGCGCATTGTCAACCGCGCGGCGCCTTTGCGACCTGACCTCCGCCTGGCAATCGGGCCGCCCGGCGCTTGCGCGGCGCCGCCCATCATGCTCTCGTGGTTGGCGTCCTTCGGTGCCTCGCGAGAGGTGAAACGGGAATGCGGCAGTGCGAGCGATCGCGCGAAGCCGCGGCTGCCCCCGCAACTGTAGGCGGATGGTCCTCGATCAACGATGCCACTGCACGCCGCCAAGCGGGTTCGGGAAGGCGATCGAGGTATCCGCGAGCCAAGAGACCGGCCGGAAGACACGGAATCAACTCATTCGACGGCGGGTCGAAGAGAGGAGTTGCCTATGATGAAACGCAAGACCTTTCGATGGTTACGAAGCCAGCGCTTCTCATGCCAGCGCAGGGCGATCGCTTATGAAATTTTCCATGCCATCCGCGCGCGCGAAGTTTTCCGATTTTGGATTGCGTTTCAACGAACCGTCCCTGCGAGCGCAGGGACCCATGCCGCGAGGAATCTCGTTTCGGCACTGCGACAGATGCTTTTTTTCCTTTTGAGGCCAGGGCTGATGGATCCCTGCGTTCGCAGGGACGACCCGCCGGGAGTTCGTGCGAGGCCACGATTCCGCAATATCTGGATCAATTCAGCCGGATGCGTCTCCGCTTTCCTGGAGGGGAAGGGCAAGGGTCTCATCGTTCCATCTCCTTGTCATCTCCTCCGCGTTTCGCCCTTCATCCAATCGAGCACACCGCATGCAAACCAATGCCTCGTCCACTTCATGGAATGAACAGCCGATCGAACCGATCGATCATGCGCTCGAGCCGCAGTTTCGTGCGCGAATTGACGGCAAGGCAAAACCGCTCGGCTCGCTCGGCGGCCTCGAGGATCTCGCGGTCCAGCTCGGCCTGATCTGGCATCCGCTGGAGCCGCGCACCGGGCGCGCCGCGGTGTTCGTGTTTGCCGCCGACCATGGCATCACCGCCGCGGGCGTTTCGCTGTATCCGTCCAGCGTCACCGGCGCGATGGTCGCGACCTATCTGGCCGGCAGGGCCGGCGTCAATGCGCTGGCCAGGGCCTGCAATGTCGAGGTGCAGGTGATTGACGCCGGCGTCGATGCCGAGATTCCAGCGCATCCCGGCCTGATCGATGCCAAGATCAGGCGCGGCAGCCGCAACGCCGCGCGCGAATCCGCGCTCACCGTTGCGGAAGCCGAAGCCGCCCTGGCGCGCGGAGCTGGAATCGTCACCGAGGCGATCGATGCCGGCATCGACGTGGTCGCGATCGGCGAGATGGGCATCGGCAACACCACGTCGGCGGCGCTGTTAATGCACCGGCTGGCGCCGGCACCGCTGGCCGACTGCATCGGCGCCGGGGCCGGCCTCGATGCCGCCGGGATCGCGCGCAAGCTGGCGGTCGCCGGGCAGGCCGCCGCGCGCAGCGCCGCGACATCGCCGCTCGAGGTGCTGGCCGAATTCGGCGGCTACGAGATCGCGATGATGGCCGGCGCGGTGCTCGGCAGCGCCGCGCGGCGCCGGCCGGTGATCATCGACGGCTTCATCGCCACCGCGGCGGCGCTGGTCGCGGTACGGTTAAGTCCCGCGGCGCGCGGCTATTGCGTGTTTTCGCATCGCTCCGCCGAGCGCGGTCACAGCGTGCTGCTGCAGACCCTCGAAGCCAGACCCTGTCTCGATCTCGGGCTGCGGCTCGGCGAGGGCACCGGGGCGGTGATGGCGGTGCCGCTGCTGCGGGCGGCGTCCGGCATCCTGACCGAGATGGCCGATCTTTCCGACGTGCTGGCCGGCACCTTGCAGCCGCTTCCGCAGGGTCCCGGGCATGGCTGACCTGATCTTCCTCACCGGACCGGTACGCAGCGGCAAGAGCCGCCGCGCGGTCGAGATCGCGCGCGGCTGGGGCGAGGCGGTGGTGTTCGTGGCAACCTATCGTTCCGACCCAAGCGACGCCGAAATGGCCGAGCGGGTGCGGCTGCACCGCGCCGAGCGCGGCGCGGCGTGGCGCACCCTGGAGGCGCCCGCCGACATCGCGCAGGCCCTCGCGGCGTTGCGGCCGCAGCCGTCCGGCGCCGTCGTCGACAGCCTGGTGCTGTGGCTGGCCGACCGCCTCGACCAGGACGATGCCGGCCTGATGGCGGCGTGGCAGCGTCAGCTCGACGGCTTTCGCGCCGCGCCGCATCCGGTCATCGTGGTCGGCGACGAGATCGGCTGGAGCCCGGTGCCGATGGAGGGGGCGTTGCGCCGGTTTCGCGACCTGGCCGGGCTGCTCGGGCAGCGCACCGCGGCGCAGGCCTCGGAAGCCTGGCTGATGGTCGCCGGCTGCGGCGTGCGGCTGAAATGACCGTGCGGAGAGAATCGCAGTCTTTGCTCCGCAATCCGCAACGATTGGGACCATAGCATGGGCAACGAAACGCCGTCGCGGATGGTTGAGCAGCTCAAGGACTGGTGCGACGATATCGTCGTCGCGACCGCGCTGCTGACGCGGGTGCCGATGCCCGTTGCGGACGGCGCGCAGGCGCTGGTGCGCGCGCAGCGCGCCTTCCCGCTGGTCGGCGCGGTGATCGGCCTGGTCATCGGGCTGGTCGACCTGGCCCTGCTGAAGATCAACGTTCCGGCGCTGGCCGCGGCCGCACTTGCGCTCGGCGCCGCGGCTGCCCTGACCGGCGCGCTGCACGAGGACGGCCTCGCCGACGTCGGCGACGGTTTTGGCGGCGGCAAGGATCGGACCGCGAAACTTGCGATCATGCGCGACAGCCGGCTCGGCACCTATGGCGCGCTGGTGCTGCTGGTCGGCTTTGCGGCAAGGATCTCGGCGCTGGCCAGCCTGCCTGTGGCCGCCGTCGTCCCTGGCCTGGTGGCGGCCCACGCGCTGGCACGGGCGACGATGCCGGTGCTGGCGGCGGCCCTGCCGTTCGCCCGCGACGACGGACTTGGCAGATCGGCCGGACGGCCCGATCCCGCCACCGCAGCCATGGCCGTGCTCATCGCCGCCGTGATCGCGCTGTTGTGCCTGCCGGCGAAGGCAGCGCTGCTCGCCGCGGCGATCGCGGCGGCGGCAGCCGCAGCGGTGGCGTTGCTGGCGGTCCGGCAGATCGGCGGCGTCACCGGCGACGTGTTCGGCGCCGCCGAGCAGGTGGCGGAAACCGCCGTGTTGGTCGCGCTCGCGGCGGCGCTGGCGTGAGCGCCGTGATGAGGGAGCGCAACCGTCTGTGGCTGGTCCGGCACGCGCCGGTAGCCGGACCACGCGGCGTCATCCACGATTTCGACGCGCCCGCCGACACCGGCGACACCGCGGCACTGGCCGCGCTGCGGGCGAAATTGCCCGCTGCGGCTTCGGCCTTCGCCAGTCCCAGCGTGCGGACGCTGGCGACCGCGGCGGCGCTGGGCTTGCGGGCGCAGCCGGAGGCGAATTTTCGCGAGCAGGATTTCGGCGACTGGACCGGACGCCGTCATGACGATCTCGCGGGCGAGCCCGGTACCGCCTATGGCGATTTCTGGCGCGCGCCCGCTACCGCCAGGCCGCCGGGCGGCGAAAGCTTTGCCGGGCAGGTCGGCCGCGTGCGCGTCGGCCTCGATGCGCTGCCGCCCGGCGATGCCGTGCTGGTGGTGCATTCCGGCACGGTGCGGGCGGCGCTCTCGATCGCGCTGCAGATCGCGCCGGAACCGGCGCTGCGCTTTGTCATCGATCCCCTGTCGCTGACCCGGATCGATCGGCTGACCAACGGCTGGCGCGTCGTCTGCGTCAATGTCTTATGGTCTGGTGGATGAACTACAGCGGCTATCGGGAGGGACAGATGCGAAAGATCTTCGTCATCGGCATCGGCGTCGGCGATCCCGATCACCTGACCGTCCAGGCGATCAAGGCGCTCAACCAGGTCGACGTGTTCTTCATTCCCGACAAGGGCGCCGAGAAGGCCGCCTTGCGCGAGCTGCGGACCACGATCTGCGAGCGCTTCATCGAGCGCAGCGATTACCGCAGCATCGATGTGGAAATTCCGCAGCGCGCAGCCGGCGGCGATTATCTCGCCGGGGTCGACGCCTGGCACGGCCGGCTTGCCGATATCTACGCAGGACTGTTCGAGCACGAGCTTGCGGAGGACGAAGTCGGCGGCCTGCTGGTGTGGGGGGATCCGGCGATCTACGACAGCACGCTGCGGATCATCGAACGGGTGCGCGCCGGCGGCCTGGCCGTGGAGTTTCAGGTGATCCCGGGCATCAGCAGCGTGCAGGTGCTGGCGGCGAAACATCGCATTGCCCTGAACCGGATCGGCGAAAGTGTGCTGCTCACCACCGGACGCAAGCTCGCCGAGGGATTTCCGGGCGGATTCGGCAGCGTGGTGGTGCTGCTCGACGGCGCGCGGGGTTTTGCCGGCCTCGACGAACCCGACCTCGAAATCTTCTGGGGCGCCTATCTCGGCACCGAACACGAAATCCTGCTGTCGGGAAAACTCGCCGACGTGAGCGACGAGATCGAGGCGATGCGCCGCCGCGCCCGCGCCCAGCATGGCTGGATCATGGACACCTATCTGCTGCGCAGGTCGGAGCCCGGCCGCTGACCCGTGGAGCAAAATAAAAACGACCCCATGGGAAACGACCCATCGTCATTCCGGGATGCGCTCTGGCCGGCGATAGCCGGCTGGCGTGCAGGCCCGGAACGACAATTAAAACGGCTGAGCCGGGCCGCGCCGGCAGCTCCAACCGGCCGAAGCCGTGATTGCAATCGACGTGTCGGGCGGCCATGCTGGCGCCGGCGATGAAAGAGAAGATGATGGAACCCGGGGATATCCAGGCCGATGCGGAATTTTCCGCGGCCGAGCGCGATGCGGTCTACCGCTGCATCTTCAACCGCCGCGATGTGCGCGGGCAGTTCCTGCCCGATCCGATCCCCGATGCGGTGCTGGCGCGGCTGCTCCAGGCGGCGCATCACGCGCCGTCGGTCGGTTTCATGCAGCCCTGGGATTTCATCGTGGTGCGGGATGCCGCCGTCAGGCAAAAGGTGCGGGACGCGTTTCAGTCCGCCAATCTGGAAGCGGCCCAAATGTTCGAGGACGAAAAGCAGAAGACCTACCGCCGGCTCAAGCTCGAGGGCATCGTCGAGGCGCCGATCGGGATCTGCATCACCTGCGATCGCAGCCGCAGCGGCGCGGTCGGGCTCGGGCGAACCCACCAGACCGACATGGACCTCTACAGCGCGGTCTGCGCGGTGCAGAATCTCTGGCTCGCCGCCCGCGTGGAAAATATCGGCGTCGGCTGGGTCAGCATCATCCGGCACGACGATTTGCGCGCAGCCCTCGGCATCCCCGCGTCGATCCAGCCGATCGCCTATCTCTGCGTCGGCTATGTCTCGCATTTCCTGCAGAAGCCGGAACTGGAGACCGCCGGCTGGCTGCCGCGGATGCCCTTGTCGGACGTGGTGTGGGTCGATCGCTGGCACGGCCGCGACACGACGGACCCGCTGCTCGATTGCCTTTGATCGCATGCCTATGACCCGATCCAACCTGCCGCTCGATGCCGACCGCCTGTGGGATGACGTGATGGCGCTGGCCGCGATCACCGACCCGGCGCGGCCCTATACGCGGCGCTCCTTTACCGCGCTGTTCCTGGAAGGACGCGCGCTGCTGGCGCAGCGGTTTGCGGATGCCGGATTGACGACAAGGATCGATACCGCCGGCAATCTGATCGGCCGCCTCGACGGCGCCGACCCCGCGCTCGGGGTGATCGCGATCGGGTCGCACAGCGACACCGTGCCGTCGGGCGGGCGTTTTGACGGCATCGCCGGCGTGGCGACCGGGCTGGAGATCGCGCGCGCGTTGCGAGATTCCGGCGTCCCTCTCGCCCACAGCCTTGAAATCATCGACTTCCTGGCCGAGGAGCCCAGCGAATACGGACTGTCCTGCGTCGGCAGCCGCGGCATGACCGGATCGCTGGACGAGGCCATGCTCGATCTGACCGAACCCGGCGGCGAGACGCTGCGTGACGCGCTGCGCCGCGTCGGCGGCGATCCGCTCCGGCTCGGCGAGGCGACGCGCAGCGACATCAGCGCATTCCTGGAACTCCATATCGAGCAGGGCATCGTGCTGGAATCCCGCGCGCTCGATGTCGGCATCGTCACTTCGATCGTCGGCATCCGCCGCATCGAGATCGTGTTTCAGGGCGAGGCCGATCATGCCGGCACCACGCCGATCGACCTGCGCCACGACGCGCTGGTGGCAGCCGCGGCCACCGTGACATCGGTGCGCCGGACGGCCGAACGGCTGGCGGCCGAGGGGCCGGGTTATTTCGTTGCCACCGTCGGCATCCTCACGGTCGATCCCGCGGCATCGAATATCGTACCCGGCCGCTGCCGCCTGATCGTCGACGCGCGGGCGACCGATCCGCAGCTGACGCGGCGCTTCGCGGCGATCCTCGAGGCGGAAAGTGCTGATCATGCCGCGGCGGCCCGGGTGACGCGCGCATCGTTTGCGACCTTGTCCGACGGACCGCCGGTCGCCTGCGACGAGCATCTGCGGTCGGCCTTGCGGCAGGGCGCCGATGAGCTCGGCCTCGCCGCGATGGACCTGCCGAGCGGCGCCGGACACGATGCCGCGTTCATGGGCCGCATCGCGCGGTCCGCCATGGTGTTCGTGCCGTGCCGCGCCGGCAAGAGCCACGCGCCGGAGGAATGGGCGGACCGCGAAGCGCTGGCGGCGGGAGCCGCCGTGATCTACCAGGCGGTCAGGACTCTCGATCGTTCATTGGCGCAGGACGCGGGCGTTGGAGCGGCATGATTGCACGTCGCCGGTTGGGCTCTGACGCCCCGCCTCAATCCTCGTAGCTGTCGATCACGGTATCGGCGATGGCGCGTTTGGTGATGACGCCGACGATGTCGCTGGTCCGCGGCCGGTGGGCGCCGCTGAACACGATCGCCGCACCCGAGCGATGGCGTTTCAGCCTGGCGAACACCAGGCTCAACAGGTCGACGTCGCGGCAGATCACGGCGCGCGGTTCGACAAAGCCTTCGACCAGAAGGTTCGGATTGGTCTGCGACGCCCGCCACAGCCCCGAGCGCGGCGGAATCAGGCCGACGATGCGGCCGTCGCGTTCGACGATGATGGCGCGCACGTCGTCGGTGTCTTCGGCGCTGATGGCCTGCTTCAGGGTGGTGCCGGCCTGGGCGAGGATGAAGCGCCGTTCCATGATGTCCTGGGCCTGCCGCACCAGATAGAGATTGATGTGCCGCTCCTTGGGGATGCGGTGGCCGCGATGGCGCAGCTTGATGGTGTAGATGGTCTCGCCGATCAGCGCCCGCCTTATGCCGGCGGCGACCGCGACCCCGACGATGACCGGAACGATGATGGCGTAGTCGCGCGTCATCTCGAACACCATGACGATGGCGGTCATGACGCCGCCGGTTCCGGCGCCGACCATCGCCGCCATGCCGACGATCGCGGCCGACGGAAGCGTCAGGCCGGCATGCGGAAGCACGATGCCGACGACCGACGCGAAAGCCGCGCCCAGCGTGGCGCCGAGATAGAGCGACGGCGAGAAGATGCCGCCGGAGGCGCCGCAGCCGAGGCTGATCGTGGTGGCGAGCAGTTTCAGCACGAACAGCAGGGCCAGCAGCCCGGCGCCGGTCATCTTTTCGTCGAGCACCGACTGGATCACGCCATAGCCGACGCCGTCGACATAGGGATGGCCGAAGGCGTGGATGAGGCCGACCATCATCAGGCCGATGACGGCCATCCCGACCATGTTCTGGGTGTAGGAATTTCCCGGCAGTTTCGGAAATCCGTCCTCCATCACCACCAGCAGGCGAATGAAGGCCCAGGAGGCGATGCCGCACAGGATTCCGAGCAGCACGAAGGCCAGCGCCTCCTGCAGGCCGAGCGACGGCGCCAGCAACTGCTGGAGCTTGGGGACGACGAAGGCCGGATCGGGCCCGATCAGGATCCGGCCGATGGTGGTGGCGGCGCCGGTAGCGATCACGACCGGGAGAAAGGTGCGGTTCGACACTTCCGGCAGCAGGATTTCCAGCGCGAACAGCACGCCGCCGAGCGGGGTGTTGAAGGTCGCGGCAATCCCGGCGCCGGCGCCGGCGGACAACAGGGTGATCTTCTGGCTGGTCGACAGCCGGATCGCCTGCGAGAACGCCGAACCCAGCGCCGCGCCGATCTGGATGATCGGACCTTCGCGGCCGACCGCCGCCCCGCTGCCGATCGACAGCGCCGACGCCAGCGACTTGATGATCGCCACCTGGCCGCGGATGTTGCCGCGCTTGTAGAACACCGCGTCCATCACCTCGGGGACGCCGTGGCCCTTGGCCTCGGGCGCGAAGCGCTGCACCAGAAACACCACCACGAGGCCGCCGAGCACGGGCGACAGCCATACCCAGTCGCCGAACCGGCTCGGCCCTTCGCTGACATTGGCGTCGTACCAGACGCTGAGCGTGCCGTTGTAGAAGGCGTTGTGGAACAGCCCGATCAGCATGCGCAGCGCGACGGCGCCGCAGCCGGTCATGACGCCTACCAGCAGCGCCAGGCCGCAGAGAACCAGGAGGTTGACCCGTCGTTCCTCGTCGCGCGCCGGTGGGCCGCTGCTGGCGACGGGCTGAACGGCAAGCTTGGACGGGGAGAACGGGGCTGAGGACATGTCGGGCACGCGGGAGCGAGGAACGGATCACCCCAATCGACACGAAGTGCCAATGAAATCAATGGGTAATTTGACCGATTTTGGTCTAGAAGCGGCTTGCCTCAACCACGCGGTCGCGCCGCCGCGCGCACGCCGCATTTTGCAGGGACCCACCGACCATGACTGACTTGCACGGCGTCTTTCCCTATCTGGTCTCGCCGGTCGATGCCGACGGCAGGATCCGCAGCGCCGTGCTCGGCCGGCTCTGCGACGATCTCGTCGCCGCCGGCGTGCACGGGCTGACGCCGCTCGGCTCGACCGGCGAGTTCGCCTATCTGAACAACGTCCAGCGCGAGGCGGTGGTGCGGACCAGCATCGAGGCCGCCGGCGGGCGCGTCCCGGTGATCGCCGGCGTCGCCTCGACCTCGACGCTGGACGCGGTGGCGCAGGCCAAGTCGTATCAAAGGCTCGGCGCCGACGGCATCCTGGCGATCCTGGAAGCGTATTTTCCGCTTACCGAGGCGCAGGTCGAAAGCTATTTCCGCGCCATCGCCGACGCGGTCGACATTCCCGTGGTGATCTACACCAATCCGCAATTCCAGCGCTCCGACCTCACGCTCGACAGCATCGCGCGGCTCGCCGCCCATCCGCGGATCGGCTACATCAAGGACGCCTCCACCAATACCGGGCGGCTGCTGTCGATCATCAACCGCTGCGGCGACAGCCTGAAGGTGTTCTCGGCGTCGGCGCATATTCCGGCGGCGGTGATGCTGATCGGCGGGATCGGCTGGATGGCCGGCCCGGCCTGCCTGGTGCCGCGGCAGAGCGTCGAGCTCTACGATCTCTGCAGGGCCGCGCGCTGGGACGATGCGCTGGCATTGCAGCGGCGGCTGTGGCGCCTCAACGAGGCGTTTGCACGCTACAACCTTGCGGCCTGCATCAAGGCGGGTTTGGCGATCCAGGGCTACGAAGTCGGCGATCCCGTCGCGCCGCAGGCGCCGCTGACCACAGGCGAGCGCAAGGCGGTCGAAACGGTGCTGCGGGATCTCGGCTGACGGAGGCGCGTTCTCGCTGAGGCCGTGCGCTGTAACGTCGGGCCACCAACAAACGGTGAGTCTGCCGGGCGGCTTAAAAGTCGCTGGTTGCCGAAGCAAGCCCTGCAAATCGCGAGCGCGCTTTGCCGGTTGAAGTCCATGGATGAGCGCAGCCGCCGCAACCCGGCGTATCCAGTTCCACTGAGTTTCCATTCCGCGCCCATCGTTCGCGTGACGACACACGGTTGGCGAATTCAGTTCCGCTGGAACAAGCACGCTTCGGCGGAAGCGTCGTCTCGTCACTGTCGTCAAGGAAAAACCCTCCGCCGATCAGGAACGTTCACACCGCTGCACCGTTGGCCAAGCACCCCCCATCAAAAGAGGTTTGGCGATGTATCACCACGTAAAGAAACTGATGTTCACCGTTCGCGTCGATGAACCGGATCCACGTTTCGGCAACATGCTGCTCGAACAATTCGGTGGAGCAAATGGCGAGCTTGCCGCTGCGATGCAATATTCCATTCAGGGCCTCAATTGTGAAGATCCGGACCGCAAGGATCTCCTGATGGATATCGGAACCGAAGAGCTCAGCCATCTCGAGGTCGTGGGATCCCTGGCACGCCTGCATTTGAAGCCGTCCAAATTCGACCGCGAGGCTGCGGAGACCGATCCCCTCATCGCCATCGCCGGCGGCGGCGGCGTCAGCCTGTTCAACTCGCAGGGCAGTGCCTGGACGGCCGATTATCTCAAGATAACCGGCGAGCTCGACGTGGATCTGCGCAGCAATATTGCGGCCGAAGCCCGCGCCAAGATTGTCTATGAACGGCTGATCAATTTCTGCGATGACGCCGGCACAAAGGACGCACTGCAGTTCCTGATGACGCGTGAAATCACCCATATGAAGGCTTTCGCGCTCGCGCTCGAAAGCATGGGCAAGCCGGCCTTCAGTATCGGCCGCATTGCGCCGACGCCCGGCCTGGTGAACCAGTTCTTCAACGATTCAACCGGAACCGGCGATGAGGGCGAGATCGACACCCGCGGCCCGTGGAACCAGGGCGGCGATTGGGTCTTCACGGAATCCCCCGCGCTTCAGGGCGCCGATCCGGCCGCAACCCCCTCGATCGTGGCCGAGAGCTCGCCGATGGACGCTCCGGCCGGCTTCGACGAGCTTCTGATCGATCAGCTGCGCGACATCCTGCATGCGGAAAAACAGCTGATGAAGGCCTTGCCGAAGATGGCGGAGGCGGCGCGTTTCGATCGCTTGAGGGAACTCTTCGAAATCCACCTCGCCGAGACCGAAGACCAGGTCGAGCGCCTCAATGAATGTTTCGAGTTGCTTGGAAAGTCGGCGCGCGCGAAGCCTTGCAAGGGAATGCAGGGCCTGGTCGAAGAAGGCCAGGAAGTGATCGAGGAAAGTTCCGAAAAGGACGATGCCGCCGCGGATCTGGCGCTGATCGGCGCCGCCCAGAGGGTCGAACATTACGAAATATCGGGCTATACGACCGCCCGGAATCTTGCGCAGCAGTTGCGTCACAGCGCGGTGGTGGCGCTGCTTTCGAAATCGCTGGCCGAAGAAGAGAACGCCGATCAGTTGCTCAATCAGGTGGCGCGTTCGCTCATGTCGGTCGCCAAAATGCCGGACGCCATCGAGCAGGCCGCTTACGAGACCGAGCCGGCCGCGGAGTAGACCGCTGCGACCTGCGACCATGACACGACGTGCCGCCACGCGCGGTCCGTCGTGTTCCGCTGAGCCGGTTCTCACCGGCTGCGGCTGATGAAGTCGCGAATGCGCGCTACACCACCACGCTGAGCCGCTTGGCCGCGCGGGTGATGCCGGTGTAGAGCCATCTGGCGCGGCTGTCCTGGAAAGCGAAGCTCTCGTCGAACAGCACCACGTCGTCCCATTGCGAGCCCTGCGACTTGTGCACCGTGAGCACGTAGCCGTAGTCGAACTCGTCGTAGGGCTTGCGCTGTTCCCACGGGATGGTCTCGATGGCGCCGCCGAAGCAGTCGCCGCGCACCGAGACCTTGGTCACCTTGTGGCCGAAATCCTCGTCCGGCGACAGCCGCATGGTGATGATGCTGGATTTCGATTGCGCGCGCGACTTCACCCGCCACAGCCCGCCGTTGAACAGGCCCTTCTTGCGGTTGTTGCGCAGGCAGACCAGCTTGTCGCCGGCGACCGGCAGCGGATCCTCGATGTTCTGCTTCTGCCGCACCCGCATGTTGTAGGCACGCCGCGTATTGTTGCGCCCGACCAGCACCTGGTCGGCGCCCATCACCCGGTCCGGATCGAGCTCGGTGCGCGATACCACCTCGCTTTCGCCGTAGCGGCCGATGTCGAGTTCGCGGCCCTCGCGCACGTCCATCGACATCCGCACGATCGGATCGTCCTGGGCCTGGCGGTGCACTTCGGTCAGCATCGCGTCGGGCTCGCAATCGGTGAAGAAGCCGCCGCCCTGGATCGGCGGCAGCTGCGCGGGGTCGCCGAGCACCAAGAGCGGGCACTCGAACGACATCAGGTCGCGGCCGAGTTCGGCGTCCACCATCGAGCATTCGTCGATCACGATCAGTTTCGCCTTGGACGCCGGCGCGTCGTCCCACAATTCGAAACTCGGCTGCTCGACGCCGGATTCGCGGGCGCGGTAGATCAGCGAGTGGATCGTCGAGGCGTTGTCGCAGCCCTTGTTGCGCATCACCAGCGCCGCCTTGCCGGTGAAGGCGGCGAATTTCACCTCGCCGTCGACGCCGTCGGCGATGTGCCGCGCCAGCGTGGTCTTGCCGGTGCCGGCATAGCCGAACAGCCGGAATACCGGCGGCGTGCCGTTCTTCCCGGGCCTGGCCTTCAGCCAGTCGGCAACGGCCTTCAGCGCGGAATTCTGGTGCGGCGTAAAGGTGGGCATGGGATCTCGGCGGCAGGCGGAGCGGACAGGGCGACCGCGACTCAACCCGGGGCAAAACTAACCATTCGTGCGCTCAACACAAGCCGCCTTCCGTGGCGCGGAATTGACCCAAGGAAATGATCCAAGCAAATGACCAAGGCTGGACTCGGCCCTGGCCCGGAATAGACTGGGTGCAACAACAAGCCGGTCGCGGGAGAGACGTCATGAAATTCGGCATCTTCTACGAGCTGCAGTTGCCGCGTCCCTGGGAAGCCGGCGGCGAGCTCAAGCTCTACCAGGACGCGCTGACCCAATTGGAGATCGCGGACCGCTGCGGCTACGACCATGCATGGGTGGTGGAACATCATTTCCTGGAAGAATATTCGCATTCGCCGTCGCCGGAATCGTTCCTTGCCGCCGCCAGCCAGCGCACCGGCAAGATCCGGCTCGGCCACGGCATCTTCCAGCTCACCACCAATCATCCGGCGCGCGTCGCCGAGCGCATCGCGGTGCTCGATCTCCTGAGCAACGGCCGCTGCGAATTCGGCATGGGCGAGAGCGCCTCGATCACCGAACTCACCCCGTTCGGCCGCGACATGGAAACCAAGAAGGAGGTGTTCGAGGAAGCGGTCCGGGCCATCTTCCCGATGTTCAGGGACGGCGGCAGCGAGCACCATGGCAGGTATTTCGACATTCCGCTGCGCAATGTGGTGCCGAAGCCGGTGCAGAAGCCGCATCCGCCATTGTGGATGGCATGTTCGCAGCTACCGACCATCGAGCGCGCCGGACGCCACGGCTTCGGCGCGCTCGGCTTCCAGTTCGTCAGCGCCGACGCCGCGCATGCCTGGGTGCACGCCTATTACAACGCCATCACCCGGCGGCTGAACAAGCTCGCGGACTACCAGATCAATCCGAACATGGCGCTGGTGTCGTTCTTCATGTGCGCCAGGACCGACGAAGAGGCGCGGGCGCGCGCCGAGGGCGCCACGTTCTTCCAGTTTGCGCTGCGCTTTTACGGCGCGGCACAAAACCGCCAGCGTCCGGCGCCGGGCACCGTCAACATGTGGGACGAATACAACAAGTGGAAGCGGGACAACCCGCAAGCCCAGGAGGCGGCGCTGCGCGGCGGCCTGATCGGCTCCCCCGAGACCATCGCCCGGAAGCTGCGAAGGTTTCGCAGCTCGCATATCGACCAGGTGATCCTGCTCAACCAGGCCGGCAAGAACAGCCACGAGCACATCTGCGAGTCGCTGGAATTATTTTCCAGGGAGGTGATGCCGGAATTCCGCAGCGATCCCGAGCACGACGCATGGAAGGCCGGAGTGATGAGCGGCGCGATCCAGCTCGAGGAGATCGACACCGAGGCCTTCACCGACCGCTACGGCAAACTGGCGATCGAGGTCGCCAAGCCGCCGGTGGTCGCGGCGGGCTAGCCGCTCGCGACGAAACATCAGCCCGTTGCGCCGGAACAGCCTTGCGTCGAACTAGACCGTCGCACTCAGCGACGCCGGAGTGTCGATGACGACCGTGCTGCCGCGCACGCCGGACCACACCGCCACGATGGTCTGCGGTTCGGTTACCAGCGGCACGCCGACCACCAGGGTCGTTGGAATGCGACCGTCGCTTTGCGGGTTCTGCTCGTTGTAGGTGAAGCTCGCCACCACGGGGGAAACGGTGCCGTTCACGGAAATGCCCAGCGTCCCGCCCGGAAAGTCGCCTCCCTGCGCATAGGGGTTCGGCAGGTTCAGGACAACGATCGCCGTGGTGTCGACGCCTCCCGGAATCGTGATCTTGAGACCCGGAATCGGCACGAACGTGCCGGAGTTCGTCGTCTGCTTGCCGCTGGTTTGCGCGTAAAGGCCCATGGCGTTCCTCCCTCTCCCGTTGCCCTGTGCAGACTAACAACAAAGGGTTGAGCGAGGCAATATCGAATTTGTGACAAATCAAAACGCGACCTTGGACTTCAGACGCCGACAGCGAGCACGGCGTCCCCGCGAAACGCCGATACCGCAACGGGAATCGAGCCGGTGGGCGCCCGCGCATCACCGGCCGAAAGCCGGGCGGGTGGCAGGGCCATCGGAACGTCAACGAGGAGTGCCGCTGTTCGAAATCGCCTTTGCCTCAGCGCCCGCCGCCCGGGCCCTGCGAAGCATCGAACAGCGCAATTTCGCGTTCTTCGATGGATCCGTCGATTCCGCTCTGCCTTGCGACCAGCACATAGTCGATGCATCGCTCACCCAGCCTCTCGGTGGTGAACCGGCGTCGAAGTCTGGCGCCATGAACGATATTGAAATACAGCGCCGCGCTTTCGTCCTCCAACTGTTGCAGGCACGACAACTCTTCAAAGTCTCCCGTGAGACGACGCACGACATACAGCGGAATCATGTTCGGGCAGCCTTGCTGAGCGGCTCGCCGGCGATCGGACGCAACTCTTGCGGCGGGGAATTCACGGCGACGGCGGCTGGCTGCGGCATCTGTCCCTCCAAGGCGGAGCCGAGGTCATAATGATCGGGCCAGCACGATTTTGAATTCCAAAATTGCGCCGATTGCATGCGCAACATTCTCCCAAGGCGGCCGGCCAGCAAACATGCGTCTTGGCGAGAGATTTCCGGTAAAGGCCGCAACCCGGCGCGGCTCCGGCGACGAGATGGACTGCATTGCGCGTGTCGATTCCGTGAAAAGATCTTTCACGGCGCCGGTGGATTTGGCGACAGCCATCTTATTTCAGGCGGAGCACTGGCGGAACCCGCCGCGCGAGCCAGATTCGATTGACGTTATCGCGGACCGAATCCGGTGGCCAGAGACCTGCAATGGCGGCGCTTCAGAAAACTGCAATCGTCGTGGGGGTTGGCTCCGAACAGGGGCTCGGCGCTGCGCTGGCGCGGCGGTTTGCGACGGAGGGCCATCGGGTGGTCGTTGCCGGGCGCACCGAAGCCAGGATTGCGCGGGTCGCGCGCGCCATCGCCGATAGCGGGGGAACCGCGGACGCTTTCACCGCCGACGCCACCAGCGAATCCGACGTGGTGTCGCTGTTCGATTTCGCCGAGGCCTCCGGCCACCTCGTCGATCTCGTGGTGTTCAACGCGGGCAACAATCTTCGCCACGACTTCCGCACCATGCCGGCCGCGCTGTTCGAGCAGACCTGGCGGGTGGCGACGTTTGGCGGATTCCTGGTCGGACGGGAAGCCGCCCGGCGCCTGGCGCCGCGCGGCAGAGGCACCGTGATCTTTACCGGCGCCACGGCGAGCCTGCGGGGCAAGCCGCCGTTCACTGCCTTCGCCTCCGCCAAGGCCGGGCTTCGATCCCTGGCGCAGTCGATGGCGCGCGAGTTCGGTCCGGTCGGAATTCACGTCGCGCATGTCGTCATCGACGGCGGCATCGATGGCGAGAAGCTCAACACCGCCGCCCCGCAATTGAAGCTCGCGCGCGGCGTCGACGGAATGCTCAACATCGATGCGATCGCCCAGACCTATTGGCAGCTTTATTTGCAGCATCCGTCGGCATGGACGCATGAACTCGACCTGCGGCCATTCAAGGAAGCCTTCTAGCACCGCAACCCAGCCAACAACCCGGGAGAACACCATGGGACTGCAGAACGAAAAAATCGCGGCACTGTCGTTCGTGACGGCCGATCTCAATTATCTGGCGCCGCCGCTCGACAGGCCGCGCACCTATACGTTCGAGCCGCCGTCCGGCGAACCCCGGTCGAACATCGTGCCGGAGCCGCACCGCCTGCCGATACATGACCTGCGTCCGATCAGCGAGACGGTGTCGCTCGACCGGGAAGGCTTCGCCCTGGTCAGGCAGAAAAGTGCGGTGCGGGACTTCTACGACGAAGACGAGGTCAGGCGCGTCTACTATCCTGAGGCCGAACGGCTGATCAAGGCTTCGACCGGCGCCGACCGGGTGTTCATCTTCGACCACACCGTCCGCAAGCGCGTGGAGGGGGCGGCAGACCTCCGCGACGGCGCCCCGCGGCAGCCGGTCGCGCGCGTCCATGTCGATCACACCGAGAAATCCGGTCCGCAGCGCGTTCGCGACCTGATCCCGGAAGAGGCCGAACAATTGTTGAAGGGCCGGGTGCAGATCATCAACCTGTGGCGGCCGATTCGCGGGCCGTTGCTCGACTCGCCGCTGGCGGTCTGCGATGCCCGCACGGTTCAGCCGGACGAACTGGTGGCGTCCGATCTGGTCTATCCGCACCGCGTCGGCGAAACCTATGCGGTGAAATACAATCCCGATCATCGGTGGTTCTACGTGCCCGGCATGACGGAAGACGAAATCCTGCTGCTGAAATGTTATGACTCCAGCAAGGACGGGGGCGCGCGCTTTGCGCCGCACAGCGCGTTTGCCGATCCGACGACGCCGGTCGACGCGGCGCCGCGCGAGAGCATCGAGTTGCGCACGCTGGTGTTTCACGCCAGCTGAGCCGCGCGAGCAGGGGCGTCTCTAACCTCCCCGCGCGCGGGGAGAGGTCGAAATTCGCGGTAGCGACCAAAACGAATCAGCGGCGCCTGTGGCTATGCCCTCTCCCCTTGCGGGAGAGGGCTCAATAACGCCAGCAAGAAACTCAGCTGGGTGAGGGGTCAACGCAGAGCACTACCCCTCACCCGACGGAGTTTGTTGCTGGCATATCTCGAGCCCTCTCCCGCAAGGGGAGAGGGCACAGTTACGAGCGCCCGGCGCGTTCCATATGCGATAGCCTGCCGCGCGCGGGGAGAGGTCGATTATTTCGCGACGTCGATCCGAACTTAAAAATCGTCTAGCTAGTCTGATCCGGCGGGCGCTGCGGTGAAGCTGCGATCCACGGCCTTGCCGACATCCAGGGTTTTGGCGAGGATGCCGTAGCGGGTGGCGCGGTCGGAGGCCTCCTGCACCTGCCTGACGACGTCGGCATCGATGACGATCGGGCTGGTTCGCTGCGCGGTGTAGGCGCTGAGCAGCACGTCTTCGGGGAGCCCGGTCAGAGCGGCGGTGGCCCTGGCATATTCGGCGAGGTGGTCGAGCGACCACAGCCGCGCCTTGTTGAGTCGCCGCACCAGATCCTGCACCGCGGCGCGCTTGGTGGCGATGGCCTGTTCGGAGGCGACCAGGAAGGTGATGGTGGGTGTCAGCCCCTCGCCATTGGCGACAACCCGGGCATGGTCGCGGATGGTCGCATAGGACACGTAGGGCTCCCACACCGCCCAGCCGTCGATCGAGCCGGCGAGCAGTGCGATCTTGGCGTCGACCGGACCGAGCGGCGCGAATCTGGCGTCGTCGATTCCATGTCCCGCCTGCTCCAGCGTCGCGTCGATCAGGAACTGGCCCCAGCCGCCACGGGTACCGGCCAGCCGCTTGCCCTTCAGATCGGCGGCGGTCCTGATCGGGGAATCCTGGCGGACCAGAATGGCCTGGGTCCGGGCGTCGGCGCGCGTGCCTCCGATGGCCTTGATCGGTGCGCCGGCGGCGTACACCGTCAGGAAAGCCAGGTCGCCGGTGTAGCCGACATCGAGCGCACCGGCGTTCAGGGCCTCGAGAATCGGCGCCGCGGCGGGAAACTCCGACCACTCGATTCTGTAGGGCAGATCCCTGGCCAGCCCTGCAATCTCCAGAAGCGAGCGGTTGCCGCCCTTCTGATCGCCAACCCGAAGCGTGACAGTGTCGGCGGCGAGCGCCGAGGCGACTATCGCAAATCCCAATGCCGCGCCGAGCAGCGCGGCGCCGGCGTTGCGATGGCGGGTGCGAAACCCGGATCTGGCTCTGACTGTGTTCATGTCGATAGGTCTTTCCGGTTTGGCTTGCAGCTTGATGGCCGAGCGCTGTCCGCGATGCGCCAAGCCTACGAAGAACGATGTTGCAGTCAACAAAATGGCTGACTGAATATTCGCGACGACGCGCTACCAGTGTCGTGTTTTTCAAGTCGCCGTGGAAAATTGTCTGCGGCCAGCATGAATCGGGCGCGCGCTGGTCAGGTCGCGCCGCCAGCGATCAGCTGGATCCTGCCAAAAGCGCAAAAACCGTTCCATCGCGGAAGCAGATGATAATGGAGATAATCTCTCCGTCGGCTTTGACATTCAAAATTCCATTTCATTGACGATGGCGGCGCCGCCACGCATCATTCGAGCATGATTTGAACGGCGCGAGAGTTGAAGAACGCGCAGCGATTGAACCCAATTCACCGATCGGACGCGCAACGTTCCGGGTCGCGGCGCCATGGCGCAGCGCCAAGGACTGCTCCGCGCCGGTCGAACCCGGGAGCGTGCAATGTCGACAGATGCAAGGAAGGGCAACGCGTTGCCGGACCGCCGCGCAGTGCTGCGCGCCGGAGCTGCGGCGGCTCTGGCGGCGCCGATCGGGGTATTCGGCGCCCAGGCCTTTCCGCTCCGCAAGCCGGACGCCAACATCGATTTCTCGCAGTTCCCGATCTGCAAGACCGCATCCGAGGCGCCGCCACCCGGCGGCGCGCCACGCAAGCTGAAACTGTCCTGGAATGCCGGCGCGGTCTGCCTCGCGCCGCTGCCGGTCGCCATCGATTACGGCTTCTTCCAGAAGCAGAATCTCGATGTCGAACTGGTCAACTACAGCGGTTCGACCGACCAGTTGCTGGAGGCCATCGCGACCGGCAAGACCGATGCTGGCCTCGGCATGGCCCTGCGCTGGCTGAAGCCGCTGGAGCAGGGATTTGACGTCAAGATCGCGGCCGGCACCCATGGCGGCTGCATGCGCGTGCTGTCGCGTACCGATTCGGGGGTCGACCGGCTTGCCGACCTCAAGGGAAAGATCGTCGCGGTCGGAGATCTCGCCGGACCCGACAAGAACTTCTTTTCGATCCAGCTCGCCAGGCAGGGCATCGATCCCAACAAGGACGTCGAATGGCGGGCTTATCCCGGCAACCTCCTGCAACTCGCCGTGGAGAAGAACGAGGTCCAGGCGTTCCTCGCCTCCGACCCGATCGCCTATCTCTGGCTGAAGGACAGCGCCTACCGGGAAGTCGCCTCCAACCTGGACGGCGAGTACAGGGACAAGAGCTGCTGCATCGTCGGCTTGCGCGGCAGCCTGGTGCGCGAGGAACCGCAGGCGGCGCGCGCGATTACCCAGGCGCTGCTCGACGCCGCGATGTTCACCGCGCAGAATCCGGACAAGGCCGCGGCGTCGTTTCAGCCCTACGCGCCCAAAACCGCCAGCCTGCAGGACCTGCAGGCGATGGTGCGGTACCACACCCACCATCATCATCCCGTCGGCGCCGTGCTCAAGCAGGAGCTCAAGGCCTATGCCGACGATCTGAAACTCGTTTCCGTGTTCAAGCCGGGCACCGACACGGCGAAGTTTGCGGAGCGGATCTATGTCGATCTATTCGGCGTCTAAGACAATCGGGCTGCCGCAGTCGGCGGAAGAGGGTGCCGCCTTTGCGGGACGCCCGTTGTCGCTTCCGATCGGGTTTGCAGCCGGCCGAGCCGGCCTGTTGGCAGGCGTCGCCTGGGCGGGCTTCGGCCTCTCGTGCCTGATGTGGCAGGATCTCGGCGACTGGTCGCGGACCCGGCAACTCGCCATCGCCGCCTTTGTCATCGCCGCCGGCATCGTGGCGACGTCGCTGGGCGGCGGCCGGCTCGGCCGTTTCGCCGCGGGCCTGCAGCGGCGCGCGCCCTGGCTGCTGGCGCTCGGGCTGCTGCTGACGCTGTGGGAAATCGCGACCGCAAAACTGGCGTGGCTGCCGCTGCCGTTTTTTCCGCCGCCGCAGGCGATCATCGAGGTCTACACTGATGATCTCCCCAAGCTTTTGGACAGCGTCGTTGCCTCGGTGAAGCTGCAGCTCGGCGGTTACGCGATCGGTGCGGCAGCAGGGTTCCTGACCGGCGTGTCGATCGGATGGTCGCGCAGCGTCGGCTACTGGGTGCATCCGGTGCTGCGCTTCATCGGCCCGCTTCCGGCCACGGCGTGGCTTCCGTTCGCGTTCTTCACCTTTCCGTCGAGCTGGAGCGCCAGCACGTTCCTGATCGCGCTGGCCACCGCATTTCCGGTCACGGTGCTGACCTGGTCCGGGGTGGCGAGTGTCAGCAACGCCTATTACGACGTGGCGCGAACGCTCGGCGCCACGCCGTCATTCCTGGTGCTGAAGGTCGCTGTACCGGCGGCGCTGCCGCATGTGTTCGTCGGGCTGTTCATGGGCCTAGGATCGTCCTTCGCCGTGTTGGTGGTCGCCGAGATGATCGGCGTCAAGGCCGGCCTTGGCTGGTATCTGCAGTGGGCGCAGGGCTGGGCGGCCTATTCGAACATGTATGCCGCGCTGATCGTGATGTCGCTATTGTGCTCGGGCGCGATCACCCTGCTGTTTCGAACCCGTGACCGGCTGCTGGTCTGGCAGAAGGGCGTCGTGAAATGGTAGCGCTCGCGGCCGCCGAACCGGTTGCGCCGGCGCCGGCCGGCGCCTCGCTGCACGTCGAGGCCGTCAGCCACGCCTTTGACATCGACGGCACCGTGCTGCCGGTCCTGGAAGATGTCAGCTTTGCGGTCAAGCCCGGAGAATTCGTCGCGCTGCTCGGTCCGTCCGGTTGCGGAAAGTCGACCCTGCTGCGGCTGGTCGCCGGACTCGATCCGCCGCGATCGGGTACGTTGCGCGAAAACGGCCAACCGATCACCGGGCCGTTTCCTTCCCGGGTGGTGGTGTTCCAGGATCCGACGCTGTTTCCCTGGCGAAACGTCTGGGACAACGTCGCGCTCGGCCTCGAAGCCCAGGGTGTCCTGAAGCGCCAGCGTCATCGCGTCGATGCGGCGATCGACCTGGTGGGCCTGTCGGCATTTCGCAAGGCCTATCCGCATCAGCTCTCGGGCGGCATGGCGCAACGCGTGGCGCTGGCACGGGCGCTGGTCAACGATCCCAGCATGCTGATCCTCGACGAGCCGCTCGGCAAGCTCGACTCGCTGACGCGCATCACCATGCAGGCGGAAATCGCTTCGCTGTGGCAGCGCAGCGGATTTACCACGCTGCTGGTGACCCATGATGTGGAGGAGGCGGTGTTTCTGGCCAACCGCGTCATCGTGTTCAGCGACCGGCCGGCGCGGATCAAGGCCGACATCGCGGTCGATCGCCCCTATCCACGGCACCGCGGCGATGCCAGACTGGCGGAATTGCGCAGGAACATTCTGGGGTTGCTCGGACTGGACGTAACATGGTGAACACGCCGGGCAACGCCATACGCAAGGAGCTTTCGATGGACGCTGCTCCGGCGATCTTCGACCGGGCCAACATGCTGGCTGGCGAATTCGCCGGCCGGGCGGCCGAACATGATCGCAATGCGAGCTTTCCATTCGAGAATTTCAACCGGCTGTCCGAGGCCGGCTTGCTGGCGCTCACCGTGCCGGCGGCGCTGGGCGGTTCCGGCGCCGGCGCACTGGCCGCGGCGCGCGTCATCAACATCCTCGGCAAGGCCGATCCGTCGACCGCGCTGGTGCTGTCGATGCACTATATCCAGCACCTGGTGATGGCGCGAAGCACGCGCTGGCCGGGCCGCCTGTCGCGCCGGCTGGCCCGCGAAACCGTCGACGGCGTGGCGTTGATCAACGCGCTGCGCGTCGAGCCCGATCTCGGCTCGCCCTCGCGCGGCGGCCTGCCGGCCACGGTCGCGCGCAAGACCGCGACCGGATGGCGGCTCAGCGGCCGCAAGATCTATTCGACCGGAGCGCCGATCCTGAAATGGTACGCGGTGTGGGCCAAGACCGATGAACCCGATCTGCGCGTCGGCCTGTTTCTGGTCCCGGCGGGACTGCCGGGAACCCGCATTGTCGAGACCTGGGACCATCTCGGGCTGCGCGCCAGCGGCAGTCATGACATCGAGTTCGACGACGTGGTGTTTCCGCTCGATCACGAAATCGACGTACGCACCCCGGATCAATGGCTGGTGCCCGATTTCACCCAGGCCACCGTTCACGCGATCTTTGTCGCGGCGATCTATGACGGCATCGCCCGGGCCGCGCGCGACTGGCTGATTGAATTTCTGAAGACCCGGACGCCGTCGAATCTCGGCGCCGCGCTTGCCACCCTGCCGCGGGCGCAGGAGATCGTCGGCGGCATCGAGGCCCGGCTTGCCGTCAATGCGCGGCTGGTCGACAGCTTTGCCGCAGACTACGACGACGGCGTGCTGCTCAGCGCCTCGGAGTCCAACATCGTCAAGCTGACGGTCACCAACAATGCGATCGCGGTGGTGGAGGACGCGTTGTCGCTCGCCGGCAATCACGGGTTGACGCGTGCCAACCCGCTCGAAAGGCATTATCGTGACGTATTGTGCGGGCGCGTCCATACGCCCCAGGACGACGCGACGCGGCTCCATGCCGGGCGGCTGGCGCTCGGCCTCTGAATGGTGACCGGAAATAACCTGCAACCCTTTCTCATATCTTCGGAGCAGCCCATGTCAGTGGAATTCATCGGATTCATCACCAACAACAATTCGTCCGAAACCATCGTGCGCTCCGGGCCGATCCTCGACCGGCCCCATATCGAGACGGTGGCAAAAGCCCACGAACTCGCCGGCTTCGACCGGGCGCTGCTGGCGTTTCATTCCACCATCCCGGACGCGCTGCAGATCGGCCAGCACGTCCTCGGCGTCACCAGGAAACTCAAGGTCATGATCGCGCAGCGGCCGGGATTCACCGCACCGACGCTGCTGGCGCGTCAGCTTGCAACCATCGACCAGCTCTCCGAGGGACGGGTATCGCTGCACGTCATTACCGGCGGCAACGCCACCGAACTGCGCCAGGACGGCAACACGCTCGATGACAAGGACGAGCGTTACGCGCGCACCGATGAATTCCTCGACATCGTTCGCGCCGAATGGACCAGCGACAAGCCGTTCGATTACCACGGCAAGTACTACCGGGTCGAAAAGGGATTCTCGCAAATCAAGCCCTATCATCCCGACGGCATCCCCATCTTTGTCGGCGGGGCCTCCGACGCCGCCATCGAGGTTGCCGGCAAGCATGCCGCTACTTTCGCGCTGTGGGGCGAATCCTATGCCCAGGTCCGCGACGTGACCGCGCGGGTTCGGGCCGCGGCCGCCAGACACGGAAGACCGACGCCGCGCTTCAGCCTGTCGGTTCGCCCGATCCTCGCCGACACCGAGGAAAAGGCCTGGCAGAAGGCCGATGCGATCCTGCAACAGGCCACGGCGTTGCAGGACAAGACCGGTTACCGCAAGCCGGCCGACGGCCATGCGACCGCCGGCGCGCGCCGGCTGCTGGCGCTGGCGGAGCAGGGCACACGGATCGACAAGCGGCTGTGGACCGAGATCGCCAAACTCACCGGCGCCAACAGCAACACCACCGCGCTGGTCGGAACGCCGGAGCAGGTCGCCGAGGTGTTCGGTGACTATTACGACCTCGGCGTCAGTCATTTCCTGATTCGCGGCTTCGATCCCCTGATCGACGCCATCGAATATGGCCGCGAACTGATTCCGCTGACGCGCAGGCTGATCGCCGGGCGCGGCGCCGCCAGGGGCGTCGCAGCGGAATGATACACCGCATCCTCGCCGCGGCTCTCCTGCTCGGTGCAATGGCGTCCGCCGGCGCGCAGACCAGCTTGCGGGTCGGAGATCAGAAGGGAAATTCCCGGGCGGTGATGGAAGCGGCCGGCGTGCTCCGGGATGTGCCCTACCGGATCGAGTGGAAGGAATTCCCGGCGGCGGCGCCGCTCCTGGAGGCGCTCGGCGCCGGCGCGATCGAAACCGGGCTGGTCGGTGACGCTCCCTTCACCTTCGCCGCGGCCGCCAAGGTGCCGGTGAAGGCGATCGCCGCGATCCGGCAGAGCCGGCAAGGCCTGGCGATCCTGGTTCCCCGCGAGTCGCCGATTCGCGATTTCGAGGATCTGCGCGGCAAGAAGATCGCAACCGGCCGCGGCTCGATCGGGCATCAGCTGATTCTCGCGGCATTGGAGTCCAGAGGATGGCCGTCGGCCGACGTGCAGATCGTGTTTCTCGCGCCGTCGGATGCAAAGGTCGCCTACAGCCAGGGCTCGGTCGATGCGTGGTCGACCTGGGAGCCCTATGTCAGCCAGGAGGAAGTGCTGTTCGCGTCACGGCGCGTCATCACTGCCGAAGGAATCACGCCGGGACTGGGCTTTCAGGTCGCCTCGCCGGACGCGATCCGCGACAAGCGGCCGCAACTGGAGGATTTCGTTCGCCGGCTCACGGCGGCCCGTGCCTGGTCGCTGAACAATGTCGGCGCCTACGCCGAAACCTGGGGCAGGCTGATGGGCATCCCGCCCGCGGTGCCGCTCAACTGGCTGGCCCGCGCCAAAATCCGCATCACGCCGATCGACGATGGCATTGTGGCTGACGAGCAGAAGACCATCGACCTGTATTTTCGGGCCGGCCTGATCAAGCAGAAGCTGGACGCCGCCGAAATCGTCGATCGCTCGTTCGCGGAGGCGATAGGCAAGCGCGAAGGCCTCTAGGCCGGCGGTTTCCGGAAAAATTCTCCAGTTGGCGGCGAGCACAGCAAATACTTCTTCGGCCGACGCTTTTTTGGCATCAGAAATCGACTTGTGTGAAAGATATTTCTATATACCATTATTTGAGCATCATTTTTGGAAGGAAATTCTAGCATGACCGATATTGTGGGGCCGCTCCCGGAGCCGCCGCGTCGCATCGATGCGATCGACCGCAAGATCCTGCGGGTGCTGCAGCTCGATGCGTCGCTCTCGGTTGCCGAAATTGGCGAGCGGGTCGGCCTGTCATCGACGCCGTGCTGGAAGCGCATTCAACGCATGGAAGGTGAAGGCATCATCACCGGCAAGGTCGCCCTGGTCGATCAGAACAAGATCGGGCTCGGGCTCTCGGTGTTCGTGTCGGTGGAAAGCTACGATCACTCCGAAAGCTGGCTGAAGAAGTTTGCCGACGCGGTGAGCGTGATGCCGGAAGTCATGGAATTCTACCGCATGGCGGGCGATGTCGACTACATGCTGCGGGTCGTGGTCGCGGACATGCAGAGCTACGATATTTTCTACAAGAAGCTGATCGGCGCGGTGGCGCTGAAAAACGTGACGTCGCGCTTCGCCATGGAGAAGATCAAGTCGGTGACGGCGTTGCCGGTCCCGGCATTCGAGGCTGCGTAGTAGATCGCTTCCAAGCCATCCTCCGGTTCAGACCACGGCCGTGCGAGGCTTCCATCCTTCGAGACGCTTGCTGCGCAAGCTCCTCAGGATGAGGCCGGAGTGTTCATCGAAGCCTCATCCTGAGAGGATGTGAAGCAATCTCCGGCCTCATCCCCGCGTAACGGCTTCGCCGTTATTGCTGGAAGAGCGCGCGCTCTTCGCGCGTCTCGAAGGATGGCCGCAGACGACGGCCGTGCGAGGCTTCCATCCTTCGAGACGCCCAGCTTCGCTACGCTCTGCTGGGTTCCTCACGATGAGGCTGCGCGAGAATTCCGATATGTTCGATCGGTGAGCCGCGCGTAAGGCGCCGATCGGTCATTCTTTCTACCTCGCGGCATTTTGCGAGAAAAGCGTTGTGCCAAGTCGATCGACAAAAGAATTCTGTAAGATTGCCGTTGCGCTTGGTTCGTCGTCATATTCGCTCCGATTGACATGGGTTTCGTTGAGCGGCCGGTCGGTCGGGCAGCGCCGTTCAAGCGGTGAAGTGGGGGTGTCGGATGTCGGATCTAGCGGTCAAGCCGTCGCAGCCGATCGCGTTGCAGGCACGATTAAACGAGGATTGGCTCGCCGTCGGGATAGGCCTGCTGGTATTCGCGGCGGGCCTTGTCAGCCTCAGCGGAATCGATCTTCTGGGATGGGCGGTGACGACATCGGTCTATACCGACGTCGCCCGGGCATTGGGCCCGTTTGCAAAGGCCTATGGCTGGCTCGGAGGTGGCGGCGCATTGCTGGCGACCTATGCCGCCTTGCTCGTCGTGCTGAGTACCGGCGTGGCGACGCTGGGAGCCGATGTCCGAAAATTCGCCATCGCATTCAGCGCGGTGTTCGCCATCGCCTATGGTAGCTGGATTCTCGGCAGCTACGCCTATATCGCCGCGGTGACGCCGGCCGAGCAGAATAGATTCGGGATCAGTTGGTCGCTCAAGCTGACCAATGAAGGCGGCTTCGTCGTTGCCCTGCTGGCGGGTTTGTTCATCGCCAACTTCCTGCCACGCCTTGCCGGGTGGCTCAAGCAGGCGATCCTGCCGGAACTCTACATCAAGATCGCGATCGTGATTCTCGGAACCACCGTGGCGGTGACGGCGGCCGGCCGGCTGAATCTCGCCTCGTCGCTGCTGCTGCGCGGCGCCGCCGCGATCGTCGAGGCCTATCTGATCTATTGGGCGGTGATCTATTACATCGCGCGCAAATGGTTCGGCTTCAGCCGCGAGTGGTCGGTGCCTCTGGCGTCCGGGATTTCGATCTGCGGCGTCGCCGCGGCGATTGCAACCGGCGGGGCGATCCGGGCCCGGCCGGCGGTGCCGATCCTGGTGTCGTCGCTGGTGGTGGTTTTCGCGGTCGTGGAGATTTTGATTCTGCCGTTTCTCGCGCAAACCTTCCTGTGGCAGGAGCCGCTGGTGGCCGGTGCCTGGATCGGCCTCGCCATCAAGACCGATGGCGCGGCGGTTGCCGGCGGCGGCATCACCGAATCGCTGATCTTGGCCAAGGCGGCCGCTGAAGGCATCCGCTATCAGCCGGGCTGGATTCTCGCGACCACGACCACCGTCAAGATCTTCATCGACATCTTCATCGGGGTCTGGGCGTTCATTCTCGGCTACATCTGGACCAATCATATCGACAAGGGACCGGACAAGGCGAAGGCTTCGGAAATCTGGCAGCGCTTCCCGAAATTCATCCTCGGCTTCATTTTCGTCTTCGCGGTTTCGCTCTGGCTCGCGATCGGCTCTACCCCGGAGATTGCCAAGGCGCTTCCCGCCGCGGCAGGCGAGGCCAATGTCTTCCGGGTCATCTTCTTCATCCTGACGTTCTTCTCGATCGGCGTGCTGTCGGACTTCCGCAAGCTGTGGCAGCAGGGGTTCGGCAAGCTCGCGGCGGTCTATTTTGTCAGCCTGTTCGGATTTGTGATCTGGGTCGGGCTGCTGATCTCGTGGCTGTTCTTCAGCGGTTTCAAGCCGCCGCTGGCAAGCTAGCGAAGCGATTCCATGAAGCCGATCCCATGGTTTCCTTTGTCATTCCGGGCTCGCTCATGCCGCGCTTCGCGCGTCACACCCGCCCCGGAATGACAATGATCTTTGCTGCAGACCGAAATGATCTGAACTTCAAAATCGCTGAGCTAGTCGGTTCAAGGGGAAAGCCCGATGTCGCAACCCGATCTCAAGAATGAAATCAACGCGGCTGCGGTCGAACCGCTGCTGCCGATCGAGAAAAAGCTGATCGGCTGGAGCCTGGGGATCGGCATCGGGCTGCTGATCGTGTTGATCGCGCTCAACCATTTCGTTCCGATTGAATTCTAGTCGCCCCGGCCTGCCATGGCGAATGCGCGGGCTGGCGCGGCGAATCCTTCCCGGAGAATAATCGACTGCGGCGGAGGTCAGTGCGGCGATAAAGCTTCTGCCACGGCTCAATCCGACAGGAAGCATATTGCTATTTCGGCGATGCTCTCGACAGGCGTCGCCGCCAGCGCCAAGTCTGCTGCGTGGCCGATTGCCCGGATTGGCGCGCGGAGAATGATAGCCATGAAAAAAGTGAATTCGCTGCTTCGTCTGACGTCGTCCCGGCTGCGCCGCCAGCTCGCCGTGATCGTCGAGATTGCCGCGGCCAGCCTGCCCTCCGCCGGGGCCTAATTCGGTAATTTTCGTCTGATCATGTCAGGCGACGACCTTGCGAAGCTGTCACTCTCTTCCGCGCGCGCGAGTTGCTCGGATTTTGAGTTGCAGCTCGACGAGTCGTCCTCCCTGCGCGCGCGAACGCAGGAGGAATACGCGATAGCCCTGCACTTTTCCCGGAAGAGGTGAGGCGCGGCCGGCACGTCCCCCGCGGGCATGTGCCCCGCCTGCGATGTCGCGGCGGGCCTCGCCTCGAGGATCGTGTGATGAGCGCCGCGGCCGTGAATATCGGCTGATCGATCCGCCGCTGGTCAAAAATGCGATGGCCCGATCGATGCGCGGTATAGCGGCAAGAATATTGAACTTCCTTCATTTGCATTGAAGCAATAAATCCACCGTCGCGGAGATGCTGCGCAGCCGTGTCGTTGCTATTTTTGCGCGGCCCTCGACACCACCGGGCGTCCCCACCATCATCCTGAGAGCGAATGGCCGCCAGGCGCGGCGACATTCCCCAGGAGAGTTTCGATGCAACGCCGCGAATTCGTCAAAATGTCGGTGGCAGCCGTCGCGATCGCTGCGCAGCCAGGCCAGCCGCGCGCGCGAGCGCGTGTCTTGCAAGCCTGACCGTTGCCGACAACCCCCATCACAGAGGATCGAGACATGCGTTGGTTCAAGCGGTTGATTGCGGTCGCGGTGCTGTCGATGAGCACCGCGCTGGCCGGAATGGGCGCCAGCTACGGGCAGGACAAGGTCGTCCGCATCGGATTTCAGAAATACGGCAAGCTGGTGCTGCTGAAGAGCAAGGGCAGCCTGGAAGCCAGATTGAAGGCGCTCGGTTACGGCGTGACCTGGACCGAGTTCCCCTCGGGACCGCCGCTGCTGGAGGCGATCAATGTCGGCGCGATCGATTTCGGAAACACCGGCGAGGCGCCGCCGATCTTCGCGCAGGCGGCGGGCGCGCCGATCCGCTACGTCGCCTATGAGCCGCCGGCGCCGGCAGGCGAGGCGATCCTGGTTCCGAAGGACAGTCCGCTCAAATCCGTCGCCGATCTCAGGGGCAGGAAGGTCGCCCTGAACAAGGGCTCCAATGTGCATTATCTGCTGGTGAAAGCGCTGGAAAAAGCCGGCGTCAAATATTCCGACATCACGCCGGTATTCCTGGCGCCCGCCGACGCCCGCGCTGCCTTCGAGCGCGGCTCGGTCGATGCCTGGGCGATCTGGGATCCGTTCCAGGCGGCGGCGGAATCCGCCACCGCGGCCAGGACCCTCGCCGACGGCCGCGGCATCGTCGCCAACTATCAGTTCTATTTGTCGTCGCAGAAATTTCTGGAAGCCGATCCCGGGGCACTCGACGCGATCCTGGCCGGGCTGCGTGAAGTCGATGACTGGGCGAGGTCCGACATCCACGCCGTCGCCGAACAGCTCAGCCCATCCGTGGGGCTGCCGGTGCCGGTGCTCGAGCTTGCGCTGAAGCGGCAGTCCTATGGCATCAGGCCCATCGACGCCGAGGTGGTCGCCGCGCAGCAGCAGCTGGCCGACACCTTCCTGAAACTCGGTCTCATCCCCAAGGCCATCACCGTTTCCGAAGTTGCAGGAAAGCCCGGCACATGAGCGTCAAACAATCGTCCAAGGAGCCGTCCATGGCCAATATTCTCTGGTTCCTGCCGACCCACGGCGATGGCCGCTATCTCGGCACCACCGCCGGAGGCCGCGAGGTCAACTTCAATTACCTGCGCCAGATCGCGCAGGCCGCCGACCAGCTCGGCTATTTCGGCGTGCTGCTGCCGACCGGGCGAAGCTGCGAGGATTCCTGGGTGGTCGCCTCGGCGGTGGCGCCCTGGACCGAGCGGCTGCGCTATCTGGTGGCTGTGCGGCCCGGCCTGCAATCGCCGACCGTCGCCGCGCGCATGACCGCGACCCTCGACCGGATCTCGAACGGGCGGCTGCTGATCAATGTCGTCACCGGAGGCGATCCGGTCGAGAACAAGGGCGACGGCATCTTCCTCGATCACAACGAGCGTTATGCGGTGACCCGCGAGTTTCTCGACATCTACAGCGACCTGCTCGCCGGCAAGACCGTTGATGTCAAGGGACGGCACATCCACATCGAGGACGGCCGCCTGCTGTTCCCCCCGGTGCAGTCGCCGCGTCCGCCGCTGTATTTCGGCGGATCCTCCGATGCCGGCATCGATGCCGCCGTCGACACCGTGGACAAATACCTCACATGGGGCGAGCCGCCGTCGCAGGTCGCCGAGAAGCTCGAGCGCGTCAGGGCGGTTGCGGCCAGGCGCGGCCGCAAGCTCTCCTTCGGCATCCGCCTGCATGTGATCGTCCGCGAAACCAGTGCGGAGGCCTGGGCGGCCGCCGACGAACTGATCAAGCACGTCACCGACGAGACGGTGGCCTCGGCGCAGAAGATCTTCTCCCGCATGGACTCGGTCGGCCAGCAGCGCATGATGCAGCTGCATGGCGGACGCCGCGACAGGCTCGAGATCAGCCCGAATCTCTGGGCCGGTGTCGGCCTGGTGCGCGGCGGCGCCGGCACGGCGCTGGTCGGCGACCCGCCGACGGTGGCGGCGCGGATCCGGGAATACCAGGACGTCGGCATCGATACCTTCATCCTGTCGGGCTATCCGCATCTGGAGGAAGCCTATCGCTTCGCCGAACTGGTGTTTCCGCTGCTGTCGCTGCAGCAAACGGAGAATGTCACGCGGCTTCGCGTCAATACCGGACCGTTCGGCGAAACCATCGCCAACGAACACCGGCCCCAGGTCAAGGCCTCGCAATCATGAGCCTGATCGAGAGCCTGCCGCGCATCCGACGCTGGCGATTGCCGCGTCCCGACGGCCTGGTGCCATGGATCGTACCGCTGGCCATCGTGCTGGTCTGGCAGGCTGCCTGCGTCGGCGGCCTGGTGCCGGCCAGGGTGCTGCCGGCGCCGACCGAGGTCGCGTCGGCGGGCTGGAAGCTGCTGCTGTCCGGCGAATTGCTGCGCAACATCTGGGTCAGCTTCTGGCGCGCGATTGTCGGCTTTGCCATCGGCGGCAGCATCGGCTTCGTCTTCGGGCTTGCCAACGGCCTGTCGCAGCTCAGCAACCGGCTCACCGACACCACGCTGCAGATGGTGCGCAACGTTCCGCACCTGGCGCTTATTCCGCTGGTCATCCTGTGGTTCGGAATCGATGAATCGGCAAAATTGTTCCTGGTGGCGCTCGGGGTGTTCTTCCCGATCTATCTCAACACGCTGCACGGCATCCGGACCGTCGACCCGCAGCTGATCGAGATGGGGCGGATCTACGGCATGAGCGACGGCGAGCTGTTCCGGCGGGTGATCTTCCCCGGCGCGTTGCCGTCGATTTTCGTCGGGGTCCGCTTTGCGCTCGGCATCATGTGGCTGACCTTGATCGTGGCGGAAACCATCGCGGCTTCCTCGGGTCTCGGCTACATGGCGATGCAGGCCCGCGAATTCATGCAGATCGATGTCGTGGTGCTGAGCATCCTGATCTACGCGCTGCTCGGCAAACTTGCCGACAGCACCTCGCGCGCCCTCGAGCGGCTGACGCTGTCCTGGCATCCGGCCTTCCAGAAATAGTGAGAATCCCCATGCAAGAAGCCCTTCGCTTTCTCGTGCCGGACGCCGAGCCCGTGGATCGCACGGACTTCATCGAACGCGCGCGGCGGCTGCGGGATGCTCCGGAAGCGTCTTCACGCCGCGGCCTTCCGCTCAGCATTCGCAGCCTGCACAAGTCGTTCGGCGCCAACCAGGTACTGCGCGGCGTCGATCTGCAGATTCCGGCAGGCCAGTTCGTGGCCATCGTCGGCCGCAGCGGCTGCGGCAAGAGTACCCTGCTGCGGCTGATCGCGGGCCTCGAAACCATCGACACCGGCAGCATCGGCTTCGGCGAGGCGACCCGGCCCGCGGATGTCCGGGTGATGTTCCAGGAGCCGCGGCTGCTGCCATGGGCGCGGGTGCTGTCGAATGTCGAGGTCGGCCTCGGCCGCGACCGCGCCTCTTCGGACGCGCAATTGCGCGCCGAACAGGCCCTCGCCGAGGTCGGCCTCGACGACAAGCGCGGCCAGTGGCCGGCCGTGCTGTCAGGCGGACAGAAGCAGCGCGTGGCGCTGGCGCGCGCGCTGGTCAGCCATCCGCGGGTGCTGGCGTTCGACGAGCCGCTCGGCGCGCTCGACGCCCTGACCCGGATTTCCATGCAGCGGCTATTGGAGCGGGTCTGGCACGATCAGGGTTTTACCGCGATCCTGGTCACCCATGACGTGGCGGAGGCCGTCGCGCTGGCCGACCGCGTGCTGGTGATCGAGGACGGCCGCATCGCCAGGGATATCGAGGTCGACATCGCGCGCCCGCGCCGCCGCGGCTCGGCGGCGCTGGCGGCGCTGGAGGGTTCGATCCTGCGCGATCTCCTGCAGTCCGCGGACGAAACGACAGAGCTGTGAGGCCATCATGAACACCGCCGTCCGCAACGTCACCATCGATCACGAGATTGCCGCCAGCGACTTTCGCGGCGCCATGCGGCATTTGACCGGCGGCGTCAGCGTGATCACCGTCGGCCGCGGCACCGACATCACCGGCATGACGGTGACGTCGGTGTCGTCGCTGTCGCTCGACCCGGCCTCCCTGATCGTCAGCATCAACCGGGAATCGTCGTCATGGCCGCTGCTGAGGCGCCACGGCTCCTTCGGTGTCAACATTCTTACCGCCGACCAGCTCGATGTCGCCGAGCGGTTCACCGGGAAAGATGGGCTGAAGGGCGCCGACCGCTTCGCCGGCGCGCAATGGACCACGCTGGTGTCCGGCGTGCCGATGCTGGTCGGCGCCTTGTCGGCGATCGACTGCGCGACCGAGGATATCATCGAGCGGCACTCCCATGCCATCGTGGTCGGTCGGGTGCTGGATATCAGGAATTCGCGGCGGACCGCGGCGCTGGCCTATTGGCAGGGCCGATATGTCGCGATCGACTGGGATGAGGATGCCGCGCGGCTGGCGGACGTCAGTCTGCCGGACCGCAGCCGCCTGGTCCGCAATCAGACCTGACCGCACGCCATCGCAGGATCGCCGCCGCCTGTTGGCCGCGGCGGTAGCGTTTTTTGCGCGCGCGGCCTAAAACACCGTCAGCGCCGGCGATCGCCGGATGTGGCGGCGGGTCAGGCGATGGAACGAAGGCTTCTCTTGGTCGGCAACGCGGCCGCGGCGCCTGCGGGCCGTGGCCGGTCGGGACGCTGCAACGCGATCCACGACGGCGCTCGGATCCGATGAAGCGCCTGGCGGTCTGGATCTTCTATGGCGTCGGCGCGCTTGCGGTCGGCTATCTCGCGTTGTCCGCCTATGCGCGCTTCACCGGGCAGGACCTGCAGCCCGGCGATCCCATCCACATCTTCCGCAAGCCCGACGCTCCGAACTATTCGGCGGCGATGGGGGGCGATTTCGCCTGATGGCGGGAGACGAAGGTGCGGCCCATGGTGATGTTCTTCTGGGCGCGGATCTGGGTGTTGTCGTAGGTCCAGCACTCGCCGGAATCATCCAGAAAGCAGACCCAGAGCAGATTGTATTCGGGACCGTAGTCGATCAGCAGGTGGGCGTATCCGTCGCCCTTCGGGGTGATGACGGGGATCGGCGGATCGAGCTGCAGGGTGGACATGGACCGACTTTCAAACGGGGATGCCTGAGGGCCTGATGGAAACGAGGCTGGCGCCAAACGGTTCCGGCGCGGGGCGTTGTTCCGCGCCGGATTTGCGCCGGAGGCCCGCGATGCGCCTGGGTTCGGTGCCCGACATTGCGTTCGAGAGCAGGCTGCCGCCGGGCCGATCCGGGTCGCCTTGAAGAGGATCTTGCCCATATCACTGGGCCTGGTGCGTCAGATTGACGGTATCTTGACACCTTAATCCGGCTTGCACGGCACCGTCGGGTGGTAACGCGCTACTTTGCATGGGGTTGTTTTCGATATTTTGGTCGGAGGGCGGCATCGCGCCGGGAACGGACGCGCCTTTGCCCTCCTTCCGGACCTGAACGGTGCCCTCGCAAATCCTCCGGTCAGGCCGTCGCGGCGAGGCGGTGATAGTCGCCGGCGCCGGCGGGGGTGATCGGCAAGCCGCCGTCGGCATATTCGTTGAGCTTGTTGCGCAGCGTGCGGATCGAGATGCCCAGGATGTTGGCGGCATGGGTGCGGTTGCCGAGGCAGTGTTTCAGCGTTTCCAGGATCAGGTCGCGCTCGACATCCGCCACCGTGCGCCCGACCAGCGCGCGGGTGACCTGTTCGGCGGCGAAGGTGGCGTGCGCCACCGCCGGCACGGTCTTGGCGAGGTCGAGACGGTCGCCGTCCGGGGTCAGGATGGCGTCGACGCCGATCTCGTCGCCCTGCGCCATCAGCACCGAGCGGTGCATGGTGTTTTCCAGTTCGCGGACGTTGCCCTGCCAGCGGTTGGAGGTCAGCACCCGCCTGGCCTCGGCGGAAATCGGCCGCAGCGGCACGCCGTTGGCGTCGGCGTATTTCTTGGCGAAGTGCAGCGCCAGTTCGAGGATGTCCGCCGGCCGCTCGCGCAGCGGCGGTATCTTCAGGTTGACGACGTTGAGCCGGAACAGCAGGTCCTCGCGGAAGGTGCCCTCGCGCACGGCATCGGCGAGGTTGCGGTTCGAGGTGGCGATGATGCGGATGTCGACCGGCACCGGCCGGGTGCCGCCGACCCGATCGATCACCCGCTCCTGGATGGCGCGCAGCAGCTTGGATTGCAGCCGCACGTCCATTTCGGAGATTTCGTCGAGCAGCAGGGTGCCGCCGGTGGCCTCCTCGAATTTTCCGATCCGCCGGGCGACCGCGCCGGTGAACGCGCCCTTCTCGTGGCCAAACAATTCGGATTCCAGCAGATGCTCGGGGATCGCCGCGCAGTTGATGCTGATGAACGGCTTCCTGGCGCGGTTGGAGCGAGTGTGGACGTAGCGCGCCAGCACCTCCTTGCCGGTGCCGGATTCGCCGGTGATCATCACCGAGGCGTCGGAGCCGGCGATCTGCTGCGCCAATTTGATCACCTTGGCCATGGCTTCGTCGCGGTAGACCATGTCGCGCGAATCGTTGGCGACCGCGGCCAGCACGGCGGCGATCAGTTCCGGGTCGGGCGGCAGCGGGATGTATTCCTTGGCGCCGGCGTGGATCGCGGCCACCGCGGCGCGGGCGTCGTTGGAGATGCCGCAGGCGACGATCGGCACGTGGATATGTTCGGCCTCCAGCCGCATCACCAGGTCGCGGATGTCGAGCGCGACGTCGACCAGCAGGAGGTCGGCGCCCTTGCCGCCGCGCAGCACCCGCATCGCCTGTTCGTGGTCCTCCGCGTGGGTGACGGAAGCGCCATTGTCCATCGCGATCTTGGTCGCCGTGGTGAGCTGGCCCTTCAATGTGCCGACGATGAGTAGCCGCATGGTAATCTCCTGTTCGTCTGTTCGCGCCGGTCGTGCGCCCAATCGTTAAAGCGCCTCAGGCGCGTTCCGCCTTGATGATTTCCGTCATGGTTACGCCAAGCTTGTCTTCCACCAGCACCACCTCGCCGCGCGCCACCAGCCGGTTGTTGACGTAGATGTCGATGGCCTCGCCGACGCGGCGGTCGAGTTCCAGCACGGTGCCGGGGCCGAGCTTCAGCAACTCGCCGACATCCATCTTGGAGCGGCCGAGCACCGCCGAAACCTGCACCGGCACGTCGAACACCGCTTCCAGATCGGCGGCGATGCGCGAGGCCTGCTCGTCGTCGTGATAGGCCACGTCGTCGAGCGGCGGCGCGCCGGCAGCGTTGAGATCCGGAAGCGGAACCTGTGCGTCGGTGTCACTCATGGCTCAGTCCTCATGGCGGCAATGCCGGTCTGACCGCGGGACGCCATGTAGCGCCCGACCAGGTCGTTGATTTTCGTCTCGATCGCGGCGCGCTCCAGCACCACGCCGCCATCGGCCCATTCGATCTTGCAGTCGCCGGTGGGGATCTCGGGCTCGGCGAGGATCACCAGCCGGCCCTCGAAGCCGCTTCGCTTGGCCAGCCGCTCGATGCGCTCGCGCGCGGCCTCGTAGAGCGATTCGTTGATCCGGACCACCAGATGCGGCGTCGAGACCAGGTGCGAGAAACAATCGCGCACCAGCCCGGTGATCTCGCCAAGCGGCTCGCCGGCAATCAGTTCGCTGCACAATTTGCGCGCCACCGCCACCGCGACATCGACGGCTTCGGTCTCCATCCGGGCCTCGATGCCGGAGAACCGGCTTGCGATGGCCTGAACGGCGATCCCGATCTCCTCGAGCGCCAGCGCGGCGCGGCGGTCGCTCTCGGCCTTGGCCTCGCGCTGGGCGGCGTCGAAGCCGTCGCGATAGGCGCGGGCCTCGGCGGCGGCGACCTTCTGGGCAATTTCCGCCGCCGTGGCCGGCCGCTCGCGCGCCTTGTCCGGCGCCGAGAAGTCCATGTCGAACAGGAATTTTGCGGGTGCGGCCATCAGTATACCAGTTCGTCGTCGGCGCGGTTCTTGGTCAGCATGATCTCGCCCTTGGCGGCGAGGTCCTTGGCGAGGTTGACCAGCAGCGCCTGCGCCTCGTCGACATCGCGCAGCCGCACCGGACCCATGGCGGCCATGTCGTCGAGCAGCATCTTGCCGGCGCGGGACGACATGTTGCCGAGGAAGAAGGCGCGGACTTCCTCGTTGGCGCTCTTCAGCGCGACGCCGAGCTTGTCCTTGTCGACGTTTCGCATCAGGGTCTGCGCCGATCCGGCGTCCAGCTTGACGAGGTCGTCGAAGGTGAACATCAGCGCCTTGATGCGTTCGGCGGATTCGCGGTTTTCCTCTTCCAGCGAGGTGATGAAGCGGGTCTCGGTCTGGCGGTCGAAATTGTTGAAGATCTCCGCCATCACCTCGTGGGCGTCGCGGCGGCGGGTCTGCGACAGGTTCGACATGAATTCGGTGCGCAGCGTCTGCTCGACGCGCTCGATCACTTCCTTCTGCACCGCCTCCATTCGCAGCATGCGGCCGACCACGTCCAGCGCCATGTCCTCGGGCAGGATCGCCAGCACCCGCGCGGCATGTTCCGACTTCAGTTTCGACAGCACGACGGCGATGGTCTGCGGGTATTCATTCTTGAGATAGTTGGCGAGCACCTCCTCCTGGACGTTGGAGAGCTTCTCCCACATGTTGCGGCCCGCCGGTCCGCGGATCTCGTCCATGATGCCGGTGACGCGCTCGGGCGGAAGATAGAGTTGCAGCAGCCGTTCGGTACCGTCGAAAGTTCCCATCAACGCGCCGGACGCCGACATCCGCGAGACGAATTCGAGCAGCAGGTCTTCGACCACGTCGGCCTCGACGGTGCCCAGCGTCGACATCACCATCGAAAGCTCGCGCACTTCGTCGTCGTCGAGCAGCGACCAGACCTTGCCGCCATATTGTTCTCCCAGCGCCAGCATCAGGATCGCGGCGCGTTTCGGGCCGCTCAGCGTCGGGCCTTTCGGGCGCGTGCCCTGGCGACCCGCCAATGTGGCGATGACGCTGGCGATATCGTTGGCGTTTGTGGTCTGGGGTACGGCCATGTCAGGTCACGCCGGCTCGGTCAGCCATTGACGGATAATGGCGGCGGTTTCGTTCGGATTGCGCTCGGCGAGTTCGCCGACCCGATGCACCGACTGGGCGTGGACCTGGCCCTGGACCTGGGCGACGTCGATCAGCGACGGGGTGCCGGGCACCAGGCTCTGGCCGGCCGCGCCCGCCGCCGCGCTGCCGTCGGTCAGCGCCGGCGCCGCGCCGTCGGCGAGCGCGGGAACCACTTCGGAAGCGAGGATGCGCCGGACCAGCGGCCGGATCACCATGAACAGCACCACCAGGCTGAGCAGCATCATGACGCCCAGTTCGATGACGTACATCACGTCGTCCTTGGTGAATTGCAGCATGCCCAGCAGCCCCGACGGTTCGGCGATCGGAACGATCGCCGGCGCTTCCGCGAATTTGAGGTTGACGACCTCGACCTGGTCGCCGCGCTTCTGGTCGAAGCCGATCGCCGAGCGCACCAGCGTGGCGATGCGCTCCAGCTGTTCCTTGCTGCGCTCCTGGTAGACCATCTCGCCCTTTTCGTTCTTGGCATAGCTGCCGTCGACCAGCACGGCGACCGAGATCTTGTTGACCCGACCGGCCTCGGTGACTTCGGTCTTGGTGGTGTGCGAAATCTCGTAATTGTTGGTTTCCTCGGTCTTCTTGCTCTGGTCCTTGACCGTCGCGGCATTGTCGGCGCGCTGCGCGCCCGGCAATTCGTTGTTGACGGTGACCTGACCGCCGCTGTCGCCGGAAGCGCTGGATTCCTCGCGGGTCTGGCTGGAGCGCAGCACCCGGCCTTCGGGATCGAAACGGTCCGAGGTCTGGGTCACCTTGTTGTAGTCGAAGTCCGCCGAGAGCTGGACGCGGGCGCGGCCGGCGCCGACCACCGAGGACACGATCGCCTCGACCTCGTTGCGCATCCGCTTTTCGAAGCTGGCGCGGCGCTCGTCTCCGACGGTGTTGTCGGCGCTCTCGCCGCTGGCGCCGTCGGCAAGCAGTTGGCCGGACTCGTCGACGATCGATACCCGCTGCGGCTTCAGGCCGCTGACGGCGGAGGCGACCAGATGGCGAATGGCGCGAATCTGCTGGGGTTCCAGCGCGCCGCGCACCCGCACCACGATCGAGGCCGACGGTTCGGGGGTTTCGCGGGAAAACAGCGGCCGTTCGGGCAGTACCAGATGGACCCGGGCGGCCTGGATGCGGTCGATGGAGCCGATGGTGCGGGCCAGTTCGCCCTCGAGCGCGCGCAGATGATTGATGTTCTGCACGAAACTGGTGGTGCCGAGCGCGTCGGACTTGTCGAAGATCTCGTAGCCGACGCCGCCCCCCTTGGGCAAGCCGCCCTCGGCGAGTTTCATGCGCAGCCGCGTGACCTTGTCCTTCGGCACCAGTATCACCGCGCCGTCGTTGCGCAGCTCATAGGGGATCGCCTGGCGTTCCAGGTCCTTCAGGATGGCGGAGGAATCCTCCATGCTGAGGTCGGTAAACAGGGTGGTCATCTGCGGCGTGGTGACGCGCATGATGACAAAGGCGAAAAAGCCGATCAGCGCGGCCGTTACCGCCACCATCGCCATCAACCGCGAAGCGCCCAGACCCTTTAGGAAGCCTACAAGACTCTGCAAACCAACCGCCCCCGAGATTCGGCTCCAGGAGCCGACTGGGCAATTATTGCCTATGGGATGGTTTCGATATGGTTAACGAAGGTTAAGGCCCGCGGGTAAAGTTCAAAATGGCAAAGATCGGCCTCGCAAACGAAGCCGATTTTCGTCAAATGCGCTGGATTGCGGCGAGGGTTTATTGGCGATATTGCTGGATGCGGGTGGTGCGCAGTCCGGCAAGTCCATGCTGGTCGATGGAAAACTGCCAGGACAGGAATTCGTCGACCGTCAGGGTGTAGCGGCTGCAGGCCTCCTCGAGGGAGAGCAGGCCGCCGCGGACCGCGGCAACGACTTCGGCCTTGCGGCGGATTACCCACCGTTTGGTCCCGGGTGCGGGCAGATCCGCGATTGTTAACGGACTGCCGTCAGGCCCGATGACGTATTTTACCCTCGGGCGATGGGGTTCTGTCATGGCGTACTCACAAACTCTCAACCACTGAACTAACAGTAACAACCTACCCCCCGCGGCTTAAAATTTGCCTAAGCCCAAGGCTCCAATAAGATTCTCCTTGAAAATGCTTGCAACGGCTTCATCCCGGCGCCGGAGGGCGCCAGGATGAGGCAGGTGATGAACGGAGCGAAAAAGGTTGCGGGCCGCGGCCGTCCGCGCTCAGCTAGTTGGAACTGCTGGCACTGGCGACGCTGGCGATCTGGTTGACGGTGTAGGTCTGGCCGTTGACCGTCAGCAGCGGCGGCGACTTGGCAATGTCGACCGAACTGACCACGCCTTCCACCTGGGTGGTGACGGCCACGACCGCGCCGGTGCTGTCGGCCGCCGTCGCGGTCAGCGTGTACTGGCCGGCCGGATACTGGGTGCCGTCGGTGCCCTCGCCGTTCCAGGTGAAGGGCTGGTTGTTGCCGGCCGAGACCGCGTATTTGCCGGTAAAGACGGTCTGCCCGGTGCTGCTGGCGATCGATATGTTCACGGTCGAATTTGACGGCACGCTCAGCTGCCAGGTCGCCGACGAGTCGGTCAGCGCGGCGGTATTGCCATTGACCACCACCGTCTGGCCGACGAAACCCAGCGCCTGGGTCGATTGCGCGGTCTGCTGCAGCGACACCAGCGTTGCCAGCGAGTCATTGGTGTTGAGCTGCTGCTGGACCCCGGCGAATTCGACCAGCTGTTGGGTGAACTGGTTGGTGTCGAGCGGATCCAGCGGGTTCTGGTTCTGCAATTGCGTCGTCAGCAGGGTCAGAAAGCTCTGGAAGTTGCCGGCAATCTGCGAGGATGCCAGCGCGCTGGCGGAGGAGGCCGCCGAGGCCGACGAAGAAGATGAGGCCGAGGTTGTGCCCGAAACGATCGGGCTGGCCGATACTGCTGTCATGTCCGTCTCCTCAGACGCTGATGTCCACGCCGCTGCTCGATGCGAGCATTCGGCCATAAGTTCGTCCGGCGACCGCCGCTGGAATGCTGTCGTCGTCGCTGATCACCAGCCGCTGGGCATGGCCGCCGGTCTGGCTGCCGCTGTTCTGGCCGGAAGATGACTGGTCGCGCAGGCTGAATTGCAGGCCGCCGCTGCCGGTCTTGAGGCCGGCGTCGTCCAGCGCGCGCTGCAACTGGGGGGCGTCCTGCTGCAGCATCGACAGAGTGGCCGGCTTTTCGACCGTCAGATGCGAAGTCACCTGGCCGTTGCGATCGACGTCGATGCGAACATCGATGCGGCCGAGTTCGGCCGGGTCGAGACGGATTTCGAAACTGCTCTTGCCGTTCTTCACCGACGCGGCGATTTCCATCGCGAGGCCGCTCAACGGCACCGCCGCGCCGGCTGCCGCCGTCACGCTCAATGTCGACGGGGCCGCGGTCGCCGCGGGAAGCTGGGCCTGGATCGTTGCCGCCGCCTGCGCGCCGGCGTCGGGCGGGCCGGCCGGCGAAGCGGCCGTGGCGCCGGCTGCCGCATGCTCGTGGGTCGATACCGCGGCGGCCGGAGTCGATGAGGCGCCGGCGGAGCCGTCCGCCTTGGCCGCGTCGGTGCTGCCATCGCCGGCGCCCTGCGGCGTGGCGACGGCGGGCTGCGGCGAAGCCGTGGCGGCCGGATCGGCCTTGCCGGACGCGGCGTCGGCACTGCCCGATGCTGCGGTCCCCTTGGACGGCGCCGCCTTCGCCGCAACGGCTTTGGTCGCGGTGCCATCCGCGGCCAGGGTTGCATCGGCCGCCGCGGTGGTCTCGGTCGCACCGGCGCCGGTTTCGCTTGCCGCGGTTTGGGCAGCGGTTTTTGCGGCCGCGGCCGCCGCCGAGGCAGTCGCGCCGGCGGCATCGGAATCGCTCTTGAGCTGCGCCGAGGATGCCGCGGCGGCCGAGGCGCTCGCGGCAATCGCGGCGGCCGCAATCGCCAGCGGTGCGGTGGCGTTGCCGTCGGCGGAAGCCGTGGTTGCCCCCGTCAACGCGATGGTGACGGGAATAGCCACCGCAACCGGGCTCGGGGTCGCCACGGGCGTGGCGCCGAGCAGCGCGGCGGCGGCCGAATCCGCCGCGGAGGCGTCGCCGGACGACGGCGCTGCAGTTGATTTCGGTACGGCGGTCTTGGCGGCGCCGGATTTTGCCTTGGAATGCTGCAGCGCGTCGCTGCTGGTGTCGGCGCCACTGGCACCCGCGCCGGCATTGGCCGCGGCATCGGTGCCGGTGTTGGTATTGGTGTTGGCGTTGGTGTTGGCACTACTATTGGTGCTGGAATTGGCATTCGAACTGGAATTGGCATCGCTGGCGGGGGGCGGGCCGGCCGAGGCATTCTGCTCGTTTTGATCGTTCGAAGCGTTGTTGGCGGACTGGTTGGGCGCCGAGTTGTCCGGTGGCGGCGTGTTGTCCGGCGCTGCGGCGGCTGCGGCCGACGCGGCATCGGAACCCCGTTGCCAGGAAGATTGTGCCTGTGCGGCGGCGTTGTCGTTGCCGGTGTTGGCCGCCGTGCTGTTATCGACCAGCGCTGCGAAACTGTCGTTTCCCTGCGATGAACTGGAGGCGTACCTGGTGGCCCACGGCGTCGCGGTCTGAAAAGACACGTTGGTTGCGGCTTCTGGCGTGACGCTGGACACGGGCGGCCTCTCGCGATGGATCTGGCTTGGGATTAGCAAGGACCGGGCCAGCCCGAATTTCATAAAATATATAGCTATTTCAATGCGTTGATCCAGCGTGGGTAAACCATGGCGCAGCCTTTGGGGATCCCTTTTCTGCCCGCCGGCAAGATTTGCCGTTTGCGGCCCCGCAAAACGGGCGGCCGTGATTGCCTCACGGGAATACGGCCTATATTAAAGAGCAGCTTTTAAGCCGCTCCGATCAAGCCGGCTCGCCTGGCCGGAGCCGCTGCAAGGCTTTCTGAAACCCAAGCTGACTCGCTGACCGCAAGGCGGCTTCCTGATCGCGAGGCGTTCGATGGCGTCGCGGTCGCATCGATGACCGGAATCATGCTCAACAGTCTGGACCTCAAAGGCCGTCCACAGGACACCCGGATCGTGGTCGCCATGTCGGGCGGCGTGGATTCGTCGGTGACGGCCGCGCTGTTGAAATCCGAAGGCTATGACGTCGTCGGCATCACGCTGCAGCTTTACGATCATGGCGCGGCCACCCACCGCAAGGGCGCCTGCTGCGCCGGGCAGGACATTCACGATGCCCGCGACGTCGCCGAGCGGATCGGCATTCCGCATTACGTGCTGGATTACGAGAGCCGCTTTCGTGAATCGGTGATCGACAGCTTTGCCGAAAGCTACGCCTCGGGCGAGACTCCGGTGCCCTGCATCGAGTGCAACCGCTCGATCAAGTTTCGCGATCTCATGACGACGGCGCGCGAACTCGGCGCCTCGGCGCTGGCGACCGGGCACTATGTCGCTTCGCGGCGGATGGCCGACGGATCGCGCGCGCTGGTCTGCGCCGCCGACGCCGATCGCGACCAGAGCTATTTCCTGTTCGCGACCACCCGCGAGCAGCTCGATTATCTGCGCTTCCCGCTCGGCGACATGACCAAGCCGCAGGCCCGCGAACTGGCGCGGCGCTTCGGCCTGATGGTCGCGGACAAGCAGGACAGCCAGGACATCTGCTTCGTGCCGACCGGGCGCTATACCGACATCATCGGCCGGCTGCGGCCCAATGCCATCGAGCCCGGCGACATCGTCGACCTCGAGGGCAGCGTCATCGGCAGGCATCAGGGCATCGTGCACTTCACCGTCGGCCAGCGGCGCGGGCTCGGCATCGCCGCCAGCGCGCCGCTCTACGTGGTGCGGCTCGACGCCGCCGGCCGCCGCGTCGTGGTCGGACCGCGCGAGGCGCTGCGGATGGACCGCATCGTGCTGCGCGACGTCAACTGGATCGGCGACGGTCCGCTCGATGCCGCGGTCGGCGAGGGCCTGGAGATTTTCGTGCGGGTGCGGTCGACCCGCGCGCCGCAGCCGGCCTGGCTGCGCGCGGCGGACGGCGGTTATGAAGTCGAACTGGTGGCCGGCGAAGAGGGCGTATCTCCCGGCCAGGCCTGCGTGTTCTATGATGCGCCCTCGGGCCGGGCGCGCGTGCTGGGCGGCGGCTTCATCCAGAGCGCAACCGCGAAGGGCGCAATCGCCGGCGGCGCGACGCGGCCGCGGCCGCTGGTCGACGCCATGCGCGGATAGAGTTCAGGGCGGCGCATGGCTTCAGATATCGACCGCGCGGGGGTCGCAAGGGCTTATGGGCGCTGGGCGCCGGTCTACGATCTGGTGTTCGGCAAGGTGTTCGACCATGGCCGGCAGTCGACCATCGCCGAAGCCGACAGGATCGGCGGCCGGGTGCTCGATGTCGGCGTCGGCACCGGATTGTCGCTGTCGGACTATTCGCGCACCACGAAAATATCCGGCGTCGATATCTCGGAACCGATGCTGCGCAAGGCGCAAGCCCGGGTGCGGACGCTGGGTCTCCGCAATGTCGAAACGCTCGCGGTGATGGACGCCAGGAATCTGGCGTTCGCCGATTCGTTCTTCGACGCGGTGGTGGCGCAATATGTCATTACCGCGGTGCCCGATCCGGAAGGCACGCTGGACGACTTCATCCGGGTGCTGAAGCCCGGCGGCGAACTCATCCTGGTCAATCACATCGGCGCCGAATCCGGTCCGCGCCGCGTCTTCGAACTGGCATTCGCGCCGCTGGCCCGGCGGCTTGGCTGGCGGCCGGAGTTTCCCTGGGCGCGGCTGGCGGATTGGGCCGCCAGGCATGGCGGCGTCAGCCTGACCGAGCGCCGCCCGATGCCGCCGATGGGGCACTTCTCCTTGATCCGGTACCGCAAGGCCTGAGCCACGCGGCCATGTTCCGAAGGCCGGGCGAGGGCAGCGAAACACGCCCCACCGGATTTTGAGGAACCTGTGCGCCGGCAGACCGTTTTCCCTGCATGGTTAAAAAATCAACGCTTTACCTGTTCGCGGTGCTGATGGCGGCTTGCGGCGCGGCGAGCGCCCAGGCCCCTCCGGCGCCGGCGACGCCCCCTGCCGAGACCGCGCCTCCCGCACCCGGGCACGCGGCTGATTGCGCGCCGACGTCGTCGACGCCGCAGGGCAATGTCGTGCCGCAGGGCACGACCGTGGGCCAGGGCACTGAGCCGCTCGGCGACAAGCTGGCCAGATCCGACGGCGTGTTGTGTCCGCCCCCGGGCGTCGACCCGGCGATGCACGCACCGACGCCCGATAGCGGCACCATGCCGGTGGTGCCTCCGCCCGGCAGCCCCGGCGGCGATCCCAGCGTGCGGCCGAAATAGGCTCGCTTTGCCAGCGGCTTGCCGGCATCCGAGGCGGCCGGCAACCGACCTGGCGAAACCATCGGGTTTGCTTGACATGCCCTCGACCGGCTTCTTATATGCCGCGCGTTCGCGACCGCGGCAGACAGAGCCGCAACGGACGCCGTGGCGGGGTAGCTCAGCTGGTTAGAGCACGGGAATCATAATCCTGGGGTCGGGGGTTCGAGTCCCTCTCCCGCTACCAGAACTCAAAATGTCCGGCCCGGACAGATAGGTAACACCACGTACCTAAGACATGGGTGACAACC
>Ga0302202_10000347_pt1 | contig 59864 bp, 55 predicted proteins | sample II_Bog_N3_3_FD_194579 | JGI IMG/M metagenome (GOLD analysis project Ga0302202, IMG submission 194579) | Peat permafrost microbial communities from Stordalen Mire near Abisko, Sweden - II_Bog_N3_3 | ecosystem: Environmental > Terrestrial > Soil > Wetlands > Peat | place: Sweden: Abisko... | reverse complement strand
CCCGGATCTCAAGTTCTCGAGGCGATGCCGCCAGCTGCCGTGGCGATCGGCTTGCTCCCGGCCCTGGCGGTGCGCATCCGCGCACGCTGCGCCAGCATGTAGTGCGTCAGATGCCGCGCGGCATAGCCCGATCCGGCGACGAAACGCATCAGGGGCCCATAACTCATCACCGCGGCTGATCCGACAAAGTGCAGATTGGGCACATTCGATTGCAGCCCGGTCGACAACTGCGGCGAGCCGTCGACACGCCTGATAGCCTCGAGCAGCCGGGGCGCGAACAGGTTCATCCTTTCGATATCGCTGCGATAGCCGGTCGCCAGCAGGACATGGTCGTGCTGCGCCGAACCGCTGTCGAACCGCAGCATGACCATCGAACCCTGCACCCGCGCCTCGAGGACCATCCGGGCCGGACCGGTTTTGACCCCCGCAAATCCCGGCTTCAGCCAGCTCGTGGCGCCGGGCCTGAGACACCGCGTGTTGATCATCCCGCGCAGGACCGGCGGCATCCGCCGCACCGCTCCGGGAAACTCCGCCAGCCAGTTGAGCGGAAAGGGGCCGACCCCGGACCGGGTTGCCAGCAGTTTGTGCACCCGCCACTTCAGATCCTCCGGCTGGTCTGCCGGCCTTTCCGAGCCGAGCCAATGGACATTGCCCCGGCTGACCAGTTCGACGTCCGCACCGGCCTGGTTGAGGAGGGCAGCGTACTCGCATGCGCTCTGACCCCGGCCGACCACGGCGACCCGCTTGCCGCGGAACACCGACAAGTCAACGTGTTCGGAAACGGAGCTGACGTAATCGCGCGGCAGGCCCGAAAACACCTCCGGCCGAAATTCCTGGTTGGCGAGCCCGGCGGCGACCACGACACGCTGCGCGGTCACATGGCCGCCATCGTCAAGCCACAGGCAAAAGCCGTCTGCCAGCGACTCGATGCGCTCGACCTTCCTGGTGTCGGGATCGGCCACGGTATTCTGCCTGAACCACTCGCCATAGCCGATAAAGGTTTGCAGCGGAATCGGTACCGACGGCGGCGTGGCCTGGCCGGCGGCGAAGGCTGCAAATGTCAGTTCGCCTTTCGGGTCCGAAAGGTCGCTCGCCTGTGGCGTCGATCGAAGTTTCATGCCGCTCGGCATGTGATCCCGCCAGAACGACATCGTCTCGCCGAACACCTTGGTCTCGATATCCGCGGCTTTCAGATGCGACGCAACGGAAAGCCCGTAAGGGCCGGCGCCGACGACAGCGACTTCGCATTCAAATTTCGACATCGAGGGGATCCCCATGACCGTTAAAAACCAATCGAACTCGTCTGCATCGATATCCGCGCCGGTCAGCGGCGGGGACCTTAAACACCAATCCTGTTCATCGCGGCGAAGTCGCCGCAATTTATCTTGACAATCTCAATGGGCGGTCGGTTTGGCCCCGATCTTGCCGGCATTGGCGGCACGCAGACCGAGCGCCGCCGCCGAGGAAGCGATCGCCCGGCAAACCACGCGGTACGCCGTGAGCGGCATCTCCAGCAAACCGGGAAGCGGATCGGCCCAGTCGAATGCTGCAAAGGTTACCTTGCGGCTGACAACCTTGATGTAGGAGAGCAAGCCGAGCTTGCCCTGGAGGATCAGCAGGGCTGCGACGATGATATCCTTCGGCAGATGGATCCAGACCTGGCCTATAGCGGGCCGGACCGCGGGGATCGCGTCGCCGAGAACGATGTTGCGCATCAAGATCGGAAGATCCTGGCCCGCGGCCTCGCACAGGGCGAACCAGGACCAGGGGCGCGGATTGACGTCGAGCACCTTGTAGCTTCCGTCACGCGAGTCCCGCTTGAACTCGATTTCGACCAGCCCTTCGAAGCCGATCAGCGACAGCAGCTTTCTTGCCGCAAGCTTCACCGCCTCGTTGTCCACCACTTCCACGAAGGTACTGGTATGGCCGAACTCGATCGGGAACTGCCGCACCCGGCGCGCGCTCATTTCCGCGACCGGCGCACCGCCATGCCAGAGCGCCGCGTAGGAAAACTGCTGCTCGCCGCCGCCCGGAACCAGTTCCTGGACCACGACGTCGTCCTGACCCACCAGGGCGGCGGCATGGCGATAATGCCGCGTCAATTGCTCGCGTGAATCGGCTCGCAAGGCCTTGCGCGACGTGAAGGCGTTACGCCGCAACCGCATCGCGGGCTTCAGCACGACCGGGAACTGAACCTCGACAGTTTCGGCATCGTGTGCCGACCGGATCCGGTAGCTCCTGGGATAATCGATGCCGGCGGCGGCTGCCGTGTCCGCAAGAAGCCGCTTGTCGCAAACCTTCTGCAACTCGCGCCAATCGCAGCTCACGATCCTGAACACCGAGCGCAACCGGACGAGGTGCTGAGCGACGCATTTCACCTCGGCGTCGGCGCACGGAATCAACAGCCAGTCCTGCAGATCGTGCCGGATGGCGAAATCGAGCAGCCATTGCTCGGCATGCGGCGACAGCGCGCCGGGCCAATCGAAGCTGCGGCGGACATGCCTGGAGAGCTTCGGCAGCGGATGGTCGTCGGTCAGCAGCACGACCGGAACGTTGTTGCGGCCGAAGCTGCGCGCCACCGACAAGGCGCCATGCGTGCCTCCGAGCAGGACGACCCCGGTAGCCGCCAAAGCAGCCCGATCCGTATGGTGATGGCGCTGAAGTGCCAATTTCTCCTCACGTCGGTAGCGTTCGAAGGCCGAATCCGACTCCGGCCCGACCTTCAGAACTTCGCCGGGGCCCGACGTCCGCAATGACGGGCCGCTGCGGGCGTTGGTGTGAACAGGCGGCCTTCCATTTTCATGATAGGCCTCTATGGCGCCGCCCCGAAGATCATTGTGATTTTTTGCTTAATGGCGCTGAAACCATGGTCCGGCCTGGCGGCTTGCGCGGCCTGCCCGCCGAAAACAGCTTCAACCCCCTGCTCTCGCGCCGGAAAAGATCGCCGCCAGTGGCAAGCCAGGCCTTGGTTAACTGACATCGTGGCCGCGGAATCAGGGCGATTGGAGGAGGAGCCGTCACTTCAGAGACGGCCAGGGATTGGCTGATCTGCCTGGGATGCACGAGCCGCCGCGTCGGGCGATCGCGGGCCACGCTTTCGGCTTGATCGGGCAGCGCGCCGCCGAACCGCATGTTGCGTCCGCTGTCGTCTACAGGTAACGCCGCAGCATCGGCAGCGCCTGCTCGACGCAGATGCGGCCTTCGGCAATTGCCTCCTTGGCGCGGTCGAATTCCATCAAACCCATGTCGCGCAGTCGCGGGAGCAGCATCACATGTGGCGGCTCGCCGGCGAGACGGGTCCGGGTGATGTGGTCCTGCATGATGTTGATCGAGTTGGCGAGCACGTCGAAATAGCCCGGTGCCGAAGACTGCTGCGGCAGCAGCTGCGCCGCGATCTGCGCAGTCTGTTCACGCATCGGCGCCGGCAAATGGCTCAGCACCCGATCGAGAAATTCGTGCGAAACCGGCGCCGCCGCTGTCGCTGCCGAGGCGTCGGGCTCGGCCTCGAACCGTCGCCCCAGCAGGTCTCCATTGAGATTGATCGCGATGATCACCTCGGCTCCGAGGGCACGGCATACCGAGACCGGCACCGGGTTGGAGAGGCCCCCGTCGACCAGCCATTGATCGTCGATCCTTGTCGGACTGAAAATCGCAGGGAGCGAGATCGAGGCCCGCACCGCTTCGTGAATTGGTCCGGACTGCAGCCATATCTCGCGGCCGGTGGCGAGATCCGTGGCGATGGCAGCAAAAATCCTGGCATAGCTCTCGATCGGCGCTGCAATTCCGAGCCTGCGCAGGAATTCGACCACTTCCTTGCCGTCGATCAACCCGCCACCCGAAAAGCGGACATCGATCAGCGCGATAATCTCCCGCCAGGTTGCGGCCTCTGCCCATCGCCGCAGGTCGGCCAGCCGACCGGCTACATAGGCCGCTCCGACCAGCGCGCCGATCGAGGTCCCGCAGACGATCTCGGGCTCAATTCCCGCCCCGGTCAACGCATCGATGGCGCCGATATGCGCCCATCCGCGGGCGGAGCCGCTCCCCAGTGCGAGGCCAATTCGGCGGCGTGTCATCAGGCGACGGTCCTGTTTGGAGCGATCATGCCATGCCGGACTGGCGGCTTGCCCGCCGTTCGCCCGGAGTCTTTCTTGCAATCCGCAGAAGCAAGACTGCCGCAGAATATCGCGCGGACATTGATCCAGATTAAAGCCGGCTCTGGCGGCCCGTCATAAACGAGCTTGCTTGGCAATCCTATATGGTTGCGCATGGGTCGCGCTGGCGCTCGCCTTGCGAACCGCCTGAAAACATCGAACGCCTGCCTGCTGGCAACGTCACCGAAGGCGATAGGCATCATGAACGAAGTGCTGCGCAGTCGCCTTCAGAGCCTGTCTTCAGCCTATGCTCAGGGCAAGCTGGAGTTCGTCGCCAATTTCATAGACGAGCATATAGATTTCATCAGCTATGCGCCGGTAAGCGTCTTTCCCTGTCTCGGAAAGCAGCGCGGCAAGGCCGCCGTTGCGAAAAGCCTCGAGACTATTCACGCCCATTTCGAACTTCACGCCTACAAGCCCGTCCTGATGGTCGTGGAGGCGGACGATGCGGCCGTGATCATCCAGGCAAGAGCGACGCAGCGCGCCACAGGGCGCGTCATTCAGCTGCTGCTGGCGCAATTCCTGCGATTTCGGGACGGGCGCATCGTCGAGTTGCGCGAGTTCATGGACTCCTTTGATGCCGTCGAGCAGGTGCTTGGCCGTGAAATCGATCTCTGAAGTCGGTCGCCGCTGCCCGCCAGCCACTCGACGCAAGTTGGGGCGGGCGAATCCGGCCATGCTGCGCGATTGCGGCAGACCATCCAGGGGAGCGCAGCCGAATGGCAAGTCCGTTCTACACCGCCGAACATGACGCCTATCGCGAGGTGGTGCGCCGCTTCGTCGAGAAGGAAATCGAGCCCTATGCCCACGAATGGGACGAAGCCGGCGAGTTTCCCCGGGAGTTGTATCGCAAGGCCGCCGACATCGGCCTGCTCGGCCTCGGCTTTCCGGAGGCCTATGGCGGCACCGAGGTCGACCGTTTCATGTGGATCGTGGCGGTGCAGGAACTGGCGCGGGCCGGCGCCGGCGGCATCAGCGCCAGCCTGAAGAGCCATTCGATCGGCGCGCCGCCGATCGCGCGGGCCGGCACGTCCGAATTCAAGGCCCGCGTGCTGCCCGAGATTCTCTCGGGCCACAAGATCTCGGCGCTGGCGATTACCGAGCCGGGCGGCGGCTCCGATGTCGCCGGCCTCCGTACGTCGGCGCGGCGCGACGGCGATGTCTATGTCGTCAACGGCGAAAAGACCTTTATCACTTCGGGGATGCGGGCCGATTACATTACGACGGCGGTGCGCACCGGCGGCCCCGGGCCCGGCGGCGTCAGCCTGCTGGTGATCGAGGGCGGCACGCCGGGCCTGTCGCGCACGCTGCTGAAGAAGATGGGCTGGTGGGCGTCGGATACCGCGACCCTGCATTTCGACAATTGCCGCGTTCCGGCCGGCAACCTGCTCGGCGAGGAAGGCGCCGGCTTCAAGATCATCATGCACAATTTCAACCATGAGCGTCTGACCATGGCGGCCGGCTGCACCGCGGCGGCGCGGGTCTGCCTCGACGACGCCATCGACTATGCCAAGCAGCGCCACACCTTTGGCAAGCCGCTGGCGCAGCATCAGGTGATCCGGCACAAGCTGGTCGACATGGCGCAGCGGGTCAACGCCTCGCAGGCGATGCTGGAAATGCTCGCGTGGCGGCTCGACCAGGGCGAAAATCCGGTGGCCGAGATCTGCATGCTGAAAAACCAGGCCACCCAGACCATGGCGTTCTGCGCCTCGGAAGCGGTGCAGATTTTCGGCGGCGCCGGCTATATCAGGGGGATCAAGGTCGAGCGCATCTACCGCGAGGTCAAGGTCAATGCGATCGGCGGCGGCAGCGAGGAGATCATGAAGGATCTCGCCAGCCGGCAGATGGGATTGTGAGGGGCTTGCGTCACTCCGGGGCGCGTCGCAGACGCGAGCCCGGAATCCAGGGGTGTAACGGTCGATCGAGATACCGGGTTCGCGCCACGCGCGCCCCGGAATGACGAGGGACACCGAGCATGCTACTCAACTTGCGTCATTCCGGGGCGCGGAGCGAAGCGAGCGAGCCCGGAATCCATACTCCCTGTCGTGGTTATGGATTCCGGGCCCGCGCCCCAGGGCGGCTATCGCCGACCGGAGACGCATCCCGGAATGACGAGGAAATGAAAAATGCTCTTTAGCAGCGACCACGAAGAACCCCGCCGGGCCCTGCAGAAGTTCATCGCCGCGGAAATCAATCCGTTCGTCGATGAATGGGAGAAGGCCGGCATCTTCCCCGCCCATGAATTGTTCAAGAAGCTCGGTGATCTCGGCTTTCTCGGGCTCAACAAGCCGGTCGAATTCGGCGGCCAGGGACTCGATTACAGCTATGCCCTGATGATGGCCGAAGAGCTCGGCGCCATCCGCTGCGGCGGGGTGCCGATGGCGATCGGGGTGCAGACCGACATGGCGACGCCGGCGCTGGCGCGGTTCGGCTCCGACGAGGTGCGCTCCGAATTCCTCATCCCGGCGATCGCAGGCGACGCGGTCGCCTGCATCGGCGTGTCGGAGCCCGGCGCCGGCTCCGATGTCGCCGCGATCAGGACCACTGCGCGCTCCGACGGCGACGATTACGTCATCAGCGGCGGCAAGATGTGGATCACCAATGGGGTCCAGGCCGACTGGATCTGCCTGTTGGCCAATACCGGCGACGGAGCGAAACATCGCAACAAGTCGCTGATCTGCGTCCCGATGAAGACCAGGGGCGTCGAGGTGGCGCGCAAGCTCGACAAGATGGGCATGCGCTCGTCCGACACCGCGCAGATCTTCTTCGACGAGGTGCGGGTGCCGAAGCGCAACCGGATCGGCGAGGAAGGCCACGGCTTCACCTACCAGATGCTGCAATTCCAGGAGGAGCGGCTGTGGGCGGCCGCTGCGTGCCTGAAGGCCCATGAAATCATCATCGCCGACACCATCGAATACGCGGCCAACCGCAAGGCGTTCGGCCACAGCATCCTTGACAATCAGACCGTTCACTTCAAGCTGGCCGAGATGCAGACCGAAATCGAGCTGTTGCGGGCGTTGACCTATCGGGCGGCGGAAGCGCTGATTGCGGGCGAGGACGTCACGAGACTGGCGACCATGGCCAAGCTCAAGGCCGGCCGGCTGGGGCGCGAACTGACCGATGCCTGCCTGCAATTCTGGGGCGGCATGGGTTTCATGAACGAGACCCCGGTCAGCCGCGCCTATCGCGACGTCAGGCTGACCTCGATCGGCGGCGGCGCCGACGAGGTGATGCTGACGGTGCTGTGCAAGATGATGGGCACGCTGCCCGGAATGAACCGGAAGTAGCGGGATATCCTCATCCCGAGGAGCATCGCGAAGCGATGCGTCTCGAAGCATGAGGGGCGTGCTGCAGATGGTTCGAGACGCGCGCGAGAGCGCGCTCCTCACCATGAGGCTACAAGGGAGGCCGGACTGACATGATCACACTCTATCACTGCCACGCGGCGCGCTCGTTCCGGCCGCTGTGGATGCTGGAAGAGATGGGGCTGGCCTACGATCTCAAAATGCTGCCGTTCCCGCCGCGGGTTTTCGCCAAGCAGTATCTTGCGATCAATCCGCTCGGCACCATTCCGCTGATGATCGACGGCGAAACCAGGATGACGGAGTCTTCGGGGATCTGCCACTATCTCGGCACCCGCCACGGCCCGACGCCGCTGGTGGTCGGCGTCGACGAGCCGGCCTATGGCGCGTTCCTGAACTGGATGTATTTCAGCGACGCGACGCTGACCTTTCCGCAGACCCTGGTGCTGCGCTACACCCAGCTCGAGCCGGAGGAGCGGCGCAATCCGCAGGTCGCCAGCGATTACGCCAAATGGTTCCTGGGCCGGCTGCGGGCGGTCGAGGCCGCGATGGCCACGGCGGAGACGCTGGTCGCCGATCGCTTCACCGCCGCCGATATCGTGATAGGCTATGCGCTGCGGCTCGCTGCCAACATCGGGTTAGCCAGGGATTTCGGACCCAACGTGTCTGCCTACTGGCAGCGCCTGCAGCAACGCGACGGCTACAAGCGGGCGGTCGCCGCGGAAGAACTCGCCGGCGAGCAGCAGAAGGTGGCGCGGCGGTCCTGAAGCGCGGGATGCCCGGATGCGCCCTTGCGCATTCCGATGCCTCCTTGCGCATTCCCGGGTGCGCCCTTGCGCATTAGGATGCGCCCTTGCGCATCTGGATGTTTCGCATCGCCCTGGAATGAGGCTATGGTCGGCGCAGCGCAGCGGCCAGAGAGCCGCTGCCGGGAGATTCGACCATGGACAACAAGGGCCGCGACTCCGGCCACCTGATGCTGATCACGCCCGAACGGGTGTTTTACGCCGGCCTGCTCGGCCATCCCCGTGAACGCTGCCCGGGGGCGTTCTATGTCTACGTGTCGATCGAGGGGGCGATCCGGCTGACCACCGCGGGCGGCCGGGAAAGCTGCGGCGAGCTCGCCGTCGCGCTGGCGAACGTCCGGCATACCGTGGCAAGCGACCATCGTTCGGCGATCTGCCTCGTGATCGAGCCGGAAACCGTTCGCGCCGGCGCCTTCGAGCAACTGGCCGGGCGGCTGGTGGGAGTCGAGGCGCCCAGGTTTGCGCAGCGCATCCGCGCGTCCTACGCCGGGTTGCGGCAGCGGCGCTGTGGCGACGACATCACCAGTGCGGAATTCGACGCGATGTGCTTTGGCGAAGCGCTGCCGCGGCGCGCGCTCGATCCGCGCGTGGCGCGGTCGGTTGCGGAAATCGGCCGGTTTTGCGGGGAGCCGGTGACGGCGGCCGGCTGCGCCGCCGCGGCCGGATTGTCCGCGTCGCGATTCCTGCACCTGTTCAAGCAGGAGACCGGAATCTCGTTTCGGGCGTTCCGGGCCTGGAAGCGCGCCCGGCACCTGCTGCACTTTGCCAACCAGGACCTCAACCTCGCCCATCTGGCGCAGGACATCGGCTATCCCGACTCCACCCATTTCAGCCATTCGATCCGCCGCTTCTACGGACTGAAGCCGCGCGCGATCTTCTCGGGTTCCCGCGACCTTGCGATCTACCGCAGCGACGCCGGCATGCTCGACAGCGCCGGCCAGGGACGGCTGTGACGGCGTTGCGCCGATAGCGCGTGGACGCAAGTAGCGCAGCCGCGCCCGACGCATGATCCGCCGAACCCGTGGGGATTTGCAAAACCCAAGAAAATCAAGGCGGCTCGCATGAGCGAAAAGGCTGTGATCACCTGCGCGCTGAACGGCGTGCTGACCGACCCCAAGCAGCATCATGTTCCGGTCACCCCGGAGGAGATGGCGCGCGAGGCGAAGGCGGCCTTCGACGCCGGCGCCAGCGTGATGCATATCCACCTGCGCCAGCAGGCGCCGGGCAAGGGACACCTGCCGTCCTGGGAGGTCGGCGTCTCGCGCGAAATCCAGCAGGCGATCCGCGAGGCCTGTCCGGGCGTGATCATCAACCACACCACGGGAACGTCCGGGCCGAACTATCAGGGCGCGCTCGACTGCGTGCGCGAGACCAGGCCGGAAATGGCGGCCTGCAACGCCGGTTCGCTGAACTATCTCAAGGTCAAGGCCGACAACAGCTGGGCCTGGCCGCCGATGATGTTCGACAACGCGGTCGAGAAAGTGCAGGACTATCTCGACGTGATGAAGGCGGCCGGCACGGTTCCCGAGTTCGAATGCTTCGACGTCGGCATCGTGCGCTGCGTCGGGATGTACCGGCAGACCGGCATGTATGCAGGGCCGCTGGAATATAATTTCGTGATGGGCGTCTCCTCGGGCATGCCGGCCGATCCGGAATTGCTGCCGATCCTGCTGAAGCTCAAAGTGCCGGAAGCGCATTGGCAGGTCACTGCGATCGGACGGGCGGAAATCTGGCCGCTGCATCAGCGTTGCGCCGACCTCGGCGGCCACCTGCGCACCGGCCTGGAAGATACCTTCTATCAGCCCGACGGCACCAAGGTGACGTCGAACGGCCAGTTGATCGAGAGCATCGCCGCCTGCGCGCGCCGCGCCGGCCGCGCGATCGCCAGTCCGGCCGAAGCTCGGCAGATTTTCGGGATCGGGCGATAGGCCTTGTTTTGCAGTGGCCCAATCCACCATCGCCGCAGGGAGGATGGATTCCGGGCCTGCGCCTCAGGTCGGCCATCGCCGACCAAAGGCGCATCCCGGAATGACGGTGGTGAGGGCCAAAACGGGTCGGCTTAGGTGGGAGGAATCAACATGACCGATCTCGCGGCAACCGGCGGTGTGCCGGGGCCCGGACGCATCGGGCGGGTGGCGATCGGCGATCTGTTGAAACGCGCGGCGGCACGCTTTCCGGACCGGATTGCCGTCACCGACGGCGCCCGGCGCGTGACCTTCACCGAGCTCGAGCGCGATGCCAACCGCTTTGCCAATTACCTGGTGGGACGGGGATTGCAGCCCGGCGCCAGGATTTCAACGATCTGCAACAATTCCGTCGAAATGGTCAAGGCGCTGTTCGGCATTCATCGCGCAGGCCTGGTCTGGGTGCCGATCAACACCATGCTCGGCCCTGCCGACATGGACTACATCCTCGACCATGCCGAAGTGAAATTTGCAGTCATCGACGACAATCTGCATGCGCAGGCCGAGCGGCGGGCAGCGCTGCAGCAGCGCGGCATCGACCTGATCGCGGTCGATCTGACCGGCAAGGCTGCTGCCGCGGGGCTGGAGAATTTCAACGAGCTGCTGAACGGCCAGTCCGAGGTCGAGCCCGAGATCGAGATCGACGACCGCGACCTGGCGATGATCATCTATACTTCGGGCACCACCTCGCGGCCGAAGGGTGCGATGCATTGCCATCTCGCGGTGGTGATGGCGGTGATGAGCAACGCCATCGAGATGCAGCTCGGCCGCAACGACGGCATCACCGGGCAGTTTCCGCTGTTCCATTGCGCCGGCCATGTCCTGCTGCTGAGCTATCTGTCGGTCGGCGGGCGCATGGCGCTGATGCGCGGCTTCGATGCGCTCGCCTGCATGGAAGCCATCGTGCGCGACAAGCTCACCGTCTTCGTCGGCCTGTCGCTGATGTACCAGGCGATCCTCGACCACCCGCGCCGCAAGGAGTTCGACCTCTCCGGCCTGAAGGCCTGCATCTACACCATGGCGCCGATGAGCCGGCCGCTGCTGGAACGCGCGATCGCCGAGCTGTGCCCGAATTTCGTGCTGAGCAGCGGCCAGACCGAGATGTATCCGGCCACCACGATGTCGCAGCCCGACCGGCAACTGAAACGCTTCGGCAATTACTGGGGCGAATCGCTGATCGTGAACGAGACCGCGATCATGGACGACGAGGGCCATCTGCTGCCGAGGGGCCAGGCCGGCGAACTGGTGCATCGCGGGCCAAACGTCATGATGGGCTACTACAAGGACCCGAAGGCGACCGCGGAGGTGCGCAAATTCGGCTGGCACCATACCGGCGACCTGGCGCTGATCGATGAGCACGGCGAAGTGCTGTTCCTCGACCGCAAGAAGGACATGATCAAGTCCGGCGGCGAAAACGTCGCCTCGGTGAGAATCGAGGAGACGCTGCTCGCCCATCCGGCGGTGCAGAATGCCGCGGTGGTCGGCCTGCCGCATCCGCAATGGGGCGAGGCGGTATCGGCCTTTGTCAAACTGAAGCCGGGCGCCGTGGCCAACGAGGCCGGTCTCGCCGAATATTGCCGCCAGCACCTTGGCGGCTTCCAGGTACCAAAGCTGGTGCGGATCCTCGAGGAGATGCCGATGACGGCGACCGGCAAGCTGCGCAAGGTCGAATTGCGTCATGCCTTCAGCGATTATTTCGCGGACAAGGGCGCGTGATGGACAGATCAGGAAAGCTCGTCATTCCGGGGCGTGCGCCAGGTCGGCGATCGACGACCGAAGGCGAACTCTCGGACCTCATCCTGAGGAGCCCAGCAGAGCGCAGCGAAGCTGGGCGTCTCGAAGGATGGCGGTCTGGCGCGGCCGTCGTGCGCGGCCGTCCTTCGAGACGCATCGCTTCCGCGACGCTCACCAGGATGAGGGGCGAGGATGCCGATATGATTTCGAACCTCGAAACCGCCGAGCAGTGAGCCGAATGTCTCATGGCCATCCTTGAATCGACCATCGCGACCTCAGGCGCGGCCTACAGGGCCAACCGCGAAGGCATGCTGGCGCTGATTGCGCGGATGCGCGGCCTCGAGGAGCGGGCGCGGGCGGCTTCGGCCGCCGCCAAGGACCGCTTCCACAAGCGCGGCCAGCTGTTGCCGCGCGAGCGCGTGGCGCTGGTGCTCGATTCCGGCTCGCCCTTCATCGAGCTGTCGACGCTGGCGGGCTACATGTTCGACATCGCCGACGCCGACAAAAGCGTTCCCGGCGGCGGGCTGATCGCCGGCATCGGCTTTGTTTCGGGCATCCGCTGCATGGTCAGCGCCAATGATTCCGGCATCGATGCCGGCGCGCTGCAGCCCTACGGTCTCGACAAGACACTGCGGGTGCAGGAACTGGCGCTCCAGAACAAGCTGCCCTATGTGCAGCTGGTCGAAAGCGCCGGCGCCAACCTGTTGCGCTACCGGGTCGAGGATTTCGTGCGCGGCGGCAACATCTTCCGCAATCTGGCGCTGCTGTCGGCGGCCGGCTTGCCGGTGGTCACGGTGACGCATGGTTCGTCGACCGCGGGCGGCGCCTACCAGACCGGGCTGTCGGACTACATCGTGATGGTGCGCGGCCGCACCCGCGCCTTTCTGGCCGGGCCGCCGCTGCTCAAGGCCGCCACCGGCGAAATCGCCACCGAAGAGGAACTCGGCGGCGCCGAGATGCACACCAGCATTTCCGGGCTCGGCGACTATCTCGCCGAGGACGATCGCGACGCGCTGCGCATCGCGCGCGATATCATGGCCAACCTGCAATGGGACCGCCCGGGCACCGACCGGATTTCACACCTCCCGCCGCGGCACGATCCGGAGGAACTGCTCGGCATCATGCCGATGGATCACAAGCGGCCGGTCGACATGCGGCAGGTGATCGCGCGGATCATAGACGATTCCGATTTCACCGAATTCGGCGCCAATTACGGTCCGGCCACGCTGTGCGGGCACGCCCGCATCGAGGGCCAGGCGATCGGGATCGTCACCAATAACGGCCCGCTCGACCCCGCCGGCGCCAACAAGGCGACGCATTTCATCCAGGCCTGCTGCCAGTCGCGCACGCCGTTGCTCTATCTGAACAACACCACCGGCTACATGGTCGGGCGCGCCTATGAGGAAGCCGGCATGATCAAGCACGGCTCGAAGATGATCCAGGCGGTGACCAGCGCCACCGTGCCGCAGATCACGATCTATTGCGGCGCCTCGTTCGGCGCCGGCAATTACGGCATGTGCGGGCGCGGATTTCATCCGCGCTTCTGCTTTTCATGGCCCAATGCCAAGACCGCGGTGATGGGCGGGGAGCAGGCCGCCGAGACCATGGCGATCGTGACCGAGGCCGCCGCGATCCGGCGCGGCAAGCCGGTCGAGAAGGAAAAGCTCGAGGCCATGAAGGCGCAGATCATCGGCGTGTTCGACGGCCAGATGGACGTGTTCTCGACCAGTGCCCGGGTGCTCGACGACGGCGTGATCGATCCGCGCGATACCCGCAGCGTGCTGGCCGAAGTGCTGGCGATCTGCCGCGAGGCCGAGGCGCGCGCGCCGCAGCGCATGCAGTTTTCGGTGGCGCGGCCATGAGCGGCTCGTCGATCCGGCGCACGCCGTTCCGCAACATCCTGATCGCCAATCGCGGCGAGATCGCGCTGCGGATCATGCGCACCGCGGGCCGTCTCGGCTATGGCGTGGTCGCGGTCTATTCGGACGCCGACCGCGAGGCGTTGCACGTCCGCCTCGCCGACCAGGCGGTGCGGATCGGCGAGGCGCTGCCGGCGCAATCCTATCTCAAGATCGAGGCCATCATTGCCGCGGCAAAGGCTGGCGGTGCCGACGCGGTGCATCCCGGCTACGGCTTTCTGGCCGAGAACGAGGAATTCGCCGGGGCCTGCCGCGAGGCCGGCCTGGTGTTCATCGGACCCTCGCCGGAAGCGATCCGGGCGATGGGCAACAAGGCCGGCGCCAAGGCGATCATGCAGGCGGCCGGCGTGCCCTGCGTGCCCGGCTATCAGGGCGCCGACCAGGGCGACGCGGCCATGCTGGCGGAGGCCGTGACCATCGGCTTTCCGGTGATGATCAAGGCGGTCGCCGGCGGCGGCGGCCGCGGCATGCGGCGGGTGGCGGATGCCGCGTCGTTTCCCGACCTGCTGCGCAGCGCGCGCTCCGAGGCGCAAGGCGCGTTCGGCGATCCCGACGTGATCCTGGAGCGCGCGATATCGGATCCGCGCCACATCGAAATCCAGGTGTTCGGCGACCGCTATGGCCATGCGGTCCATCTCGGCGAGCGCGATTGTTCGGTGCAGCGCCGGCATCAGAAGCTGATCGAGGAAGCGCCGTCGCCGGCGGTGTCGCCGCAGTTGCGGGCGCGGATGGGCGCCATTGCGGTGGCCGCGATCCAGTCGATCGGCTATGAGGGCGCCGGCACGCTGGAATTCCTGCTCGACGGCAGCGGCGAATTCTATTTCATGGAGATGAATACGCGGCTGCAGGTCGAACATCCCGTCACCGAGGCGATCACCGGGCTCGATCTCGTCGAATTGCAGCTGCGCGTCGCCAGTGGCGAGCCGCTCGGGCTCACGCAGCAAGACATCACATTCTCCGGGCACGCCATCGAGGTCCGGCTGTGTTCGGAGGATGCGGCGGCCGATTTCATGCCGCAATCGGGGCGGCTGGCGCTGTGGCAAACGCCCGACGCGATCCGGGTCGAACACGCGCTGCAGTCCGGCGCCGGGATTCCGCCGTTCTACGATTCCATGATCGCCAAGCTGATCAGCCACGGCGAGACCCGCGACCAGGCGCGGCGCCGGCTCATTTTGGGGCTCGAGCACACCATTGCCTTCGGGGTCACGACCAATCAGGCGTTTCTGGCGGCCTGTCTGCGGCATGGCGCATTCGCCGCCGGCACCGCCACCACGGCGTTCATCGAACGCTACCGCGACGATCTGCTGGCGCCGCGCGAGGGCGGCTCGGAGGCGGATATCGCGCTGGCGGCGCTGCTGCTGCATGTCACCGGCCGCCATGCGCCGCCGTGGCGCAGCGGGCGAACCCTGGCGGCGACGTTCCCGCTTCCCGCGCGCGTCGAGCTCGATCGTGTCGTCCACGATCTCGAGCTCACCCGCGAACGCGACGGCGGTTACGCGGTCCATCTCGATGGCCGCGTGCACCGCTTCGAGATCGCAGCGCTGGGCTGCGATTCCCTGCGCTTCCGCAGCGCGGGCCTGACGGAATCGGCAATCTTCCATCGCGACGGCGACCGGCTTTATTTGCTGCATCGGGGCGTCACCCTGTCGGTCCGCGACCACACGCTGGCTGCGCCGGCCGCGACGGCGGCGGCGGAGCGCGACGGCAGGATTCGCGCGGCGATGAACGGCCGCGTGGTCGCGGTGCTGGTCCGGCAGGGCGAGCGGGTCGAAGCCGGCCAACCGGTGATGACGCTGGAGGCCATGAAGATGGAACATGTGCATACCGCGCCGATCTCCGGCACCATTGCCGCGATCGACGTCGCCGAAGGCGACCAGGTGACGACCGGAAAGATTGTCGCCGAGATCGAGGCCGGCCCGCCGCAGGCGTGAGCGGGACGGCGATGGCCAGCCTGGGGCATGGCCTAAATCTTGAATGAAAAGCCTCGCGCGCGAAGACGATGCGGTCTTGTCGTGAGGTTCGCATGGATATGCCATCGAGTGCCCCGGCCGGCGACCTGGTCAGCCGGTCCGTCGCAAGCTTCGCACCAGCCCGGGCGGAGGCCGCGCTCGATCAGCCCAATTACCTCCATCATGCGGGGAGTCCTGGGTTTTTGGCATTGACCGCATTGGGCGTCGTGTTCGGCGACATCGGCACCAGCCCGCTCTACGCATTCCAGGTCGCGTTGATCGGCATCGGCCATCCGGTCCCGACCGCCGCCGAGGTGCTTGGCATCGTGTCGCTCATTCTTTGGGCGCTGACGATCATGGTGTCGCTGAAATATGTGGTGTTCGTGCTGCGCGCCGATAATGACGGCGAAGGCGGCATCCTGGCATTGCTGTCGCTGGTCGGCGCCGATCAGGTCGCCCACGGCCTGAAACTTCCCGTCCTGGTGCTGCTCGGCGTGGTCGGCGCCTCCTTGCTCTATGGCGACGGCGTCATCACGCCGGCGATTTCGGTGCTTTCCGCCATGGAAGGGCTGAAGCTGGTCGCGCCCGGCTTCGAACATTTCATCGTGCCGGCTACGCTGTTGGTGCTGATCGGACTGTTCGCGATCCAGCGCCACGGCACCGGAAGCATCGGCAGGCTGTTCGGCCCGCTGATGGTGATCTGGTTTGTCGTGATCGGGGCGCTGGGATTGGTCAATGTCTGGATGGCGCCGGCCATTCTCAGGGCGATCAATCCGGCCGAGGCCGCCCGCTTTCTGGTCGATGACCCCAAAATCTCCTTTGTGGTGATCGGCGCCGTGTTCCTGGCGCTCACCGGCGGCGAGGCGCTCTACGCCGACATGGGCCATGTCGGTGCCACCGCGATCCGCCGGGCATGGTTCGGCCTGGTGCTGCCGGCGCTGCTGCTCAATTATTTCGGACAAGGCGCGCTGATCCTGAGCGATCCGTCAGCGGTCGACAATCCGTTCTACAAACTGGCGCCCGGCTGGGCGCTGCTTCCCATGCTGGTGCTGGCGACATTCGCCACCATCATCGCGTCGCAGGCACTGGTGTCCGGGGTGTTCTCGTTGACGCGGCAGGCCATGCAGATGGGATTGTGCCCGCGGGCCCGGATCATCCCGACCTCGGCCGAGGAGGCCGGTCAGATCTATGTCCCTGCCGCGAACTGGCTATTGATGGTCGGCACGCTGCTGACCGTGGTGCTGTTCAGATCGTCAGACAGCCTGGCGGCCGCCTATGGCATCGCGGTGTCCGGCACCATGCTGATCACCACGATCCTGCTCTACCGCGTCGCGGTGTCGCGATGGCGATGGCTTCCCGGCGCCGCGATCCCGATCATCGTCGTATTCGGCGCGATCGACGCCACCTTCCTGGTTTCGAATTCGATCAAGATTGTCGAGGGCGGCTGGTTTCCGCTCATCATTGGCTCGGCGATTGCGATCCTGATGCTGTCCTGGCGCAAGGGCGCTTCAGAAGTCAGGCGGCGGCTGCAGGAAATGTCGATGCCGCTCAAGGAATTTCTCGATTATGCCGACAAGGCCGTGATCGGCCGCGCCGAGGGAATGGGGGTCTGGCTCACCAAGGTCGAGCACGGCGCCTCGCCGATGCTGCTGCGCCATATCGAGCACAACCGGGTCCTGCATGCGACGGTGGTGCTGCTGACCTTCGTGTCTGACCGAAGGCCGCGGGTGCCGTTTCACGAACGCCATTCGGTGCACCGTCTCGGCCACGGTTTCTACCGCATTCAGGTCAGGCTGGGATTCATGCAGACCCCGGACATCCCGCTCAGCCTGATCAACTGCAACAAGCTCGGCTTCGATGCCGACCTCGACCACAAGAACTATTACATCGCCCATGAGACCATCGTTCGCCGCGAGGCGGCATCGTCGATGGAGCCGATCTCGTTTGCGATCTTCTCGTTTCTGAACCGGATCGCGAGTCGGGCGCCGGATTTCTTCAAAATCCCCCAGGACGCCATCATCGAGGTAGGGTTTCGAGTCGAGGTCTGATCTGACGGCCGATGCAGCCGCATCGTCGCTATCGATGACCGACCGGCGGTTGGAATGGCATCGGCTAGCCGGCCTGGCTGTTCGGCGCGGCGGCGGCGAGGATGCGGTCGGCTTCGACGCGCCAGTCGGCGCTGCGGGCAAAGGCTGGGCTGCCTTTCGGGCCGAACACTCCCTGATCGGCAAGGTCGGCAACCCAGGCCTGGCGTTCGGCCGTGCCCTGCGCCGACCACGGCGTCAGACCGATCTCGCGCACCGTTTCGGCGACCTCGCGGACTTCCTCGCTGCGGCGCCGTCCATGCTCGATCACGCGCTGGAAGAAGTAGGCGCCCTGCTTCTCCCAATCGATGCCGGGAAAGGTTTCGGCCAGCGACGCCAGTACCGCGTCCTCGACGCCATAGGCGCGCGCGGTGGTGAAACTTTCGATCACCATCGCCTCGAGTCCCTTGATCATCACGCTGCGGCACATCTTGACCGCCGAGGCGACGCCCAGTTTCTCGCTGGCGACCCTGGCATCGAAGCCCAGCGCCACCAGCAACGGCGCCAGTTCCGCGGCGCCGGTGCCGCCGAGCAGCAGGGGCACCTTGATGCGGTAGGGCGGGATCGATGTCATCACCGCCGCCTCGACATAGCGGCCGCCATGGCCGTCGATCAGCGCGGCCGCGCGACGCTTGGCGCCCGGCGAGGCCGAATTGAAGTCCAGGAACCAGCCTCCCGGCTTGATGGCGGGCGCGCAGGCCTGCGCCACCGGCACGGCCTGGCTGGCGGTGACGGCGGAAACGACCAGGTCGGCTTGCGCGGCGAGATCGGCATGGCAGGACGCCAGCGCGACACCATGGACCGAGGCGTGATCGCGCAAGGCACCGGCCAGATTGCCGCCGAGCTTGACGTCGTAGGCGGCGACCGCGAAATTCTGCCGGCGCAGGTCCTCGGCCAGAATGCGGCCCACCTCGCCGTAACCGACGAGGCCGATATTCCAGTGCGTGGGGTTGTTCGGCGGTGTGGCCATTCGAATTCATCTCCAGGTCGGGATCGGCGGCCTCGAGATGGCAGTGCGATCCGAACCGTTGTCATTGGCGGGTCACCCTAATCGTGAAGTCTGGTCACCGCCAGATGCGGCTTTTCGCCGATGCGGAGCCTGCGGGCGTGCCGGCCGGCTCCTGCGAGAGGTCGATGTCCTTGTCGACTTTCCGGCCAGCCGCAGGATGATTGAACAAGGACATCCGCGGAATCTCGGATAAGGTCACCGCACATGGACAATCAGGAAATAGCTTCGGCAGTTCTGGGCAACGCCATCGTCGAGTGGCTGTCCAACGAGGCGCTGCTGGAATCCGAACCGGCGGCGCTCTATGGCGAGCTGTGCCAGCGCCTGCGCGGTGTCGGAATTCCGATCATGCGCGGGCAGTTGGGCTTTCGGATCCTGCACCCCCTGTACGACGCCAGCACCATGGATTGGACCGCGCAGACCGGCGTGGTGGTTGAGCATATCAGCCCCGAGGCCAGCGGGCAGGAGCGGTTTCTGCGCAGTCCGATCGCCCATGTCCTGGCCCATCGCCTGCCGGTATTCCGGCGCCGGCTGACCGGCGCGACCGCGCTGCTCGATTTCGAGATGCTCGAAGAGCTTCGCGTCTCCGGCGGCACCGACTATGTCGTGTTCCTGCTGGGATTTGACCAGGCCGGAAGCAACGGAATCGTCTGTTCCTGGCTTGCCGACCGTGGTGACGGCTTCAGCGATGACGAGCTGGCCCTGCTGCTGCGCGTCGTTCGCCAGCTCGGCATCGCGATGAAGTCGAAGATCGAGCGCAGCGTCGCCGAGAATGTCGCCCATGCCTATCTGGGCAGGCGCGCCGGCCAGGCCGTGCTCAACGGCCTGATTCGCCGCGACGAGGGAGAAAAGATCACGGCGGCGCTGTGGTACAGCGATCTGCGCCACTCGACCGAATTGGCCGAGCGGCTGCCGGTGGAGGATTTCCTCAACCTGCTGGGGCGTTATTTCGAGATGACGGCGGCAGCCGTCCTCGACCATGGCGGCGAGGTGGTCTCGCTGATCGGCGACGCGGTGGTCGGCCTGTTCCGTGTCGAGGGCTCGCCCGAAGAGGCGTGCGGCCGCGCGCTCGCCGCCGCCCACGAAGCCCGCCGGCGCCTTGCCGCCTCGCCGCGGGTCGCCGGCGACCTGATGCTCGACTTCGGCATCTCGCTGCATCTCGGCCAGGTGATCTATGGCAATGTCGGCGTGCCCGAGCGGCTGCAGTTCACGGTGGTCGGGGCCGCGGTCAACGAGGTGGTCCGGGTGCAGGACCTGACCAAGTCGCTCGGCTGCCCGTTGCTGGCCACCGATGTCTTCGCCGCCGCCGTGCCGGGTCCCTGGCGACCGCTCGGAGCGCACGTCCTGCGCGGCTTCGAGGCGCCGGTGCCGATCCTGACCATGGCGCCGCAGGCAGCCTGAAAATTTACGCTCCCGGACGGAGCTGAACCCCGGCTCCGCTCAGAGGATTCGAGACGTCTTGTCGCCCCAATAGCGGTCACGCAACAGCCGCTTGTAGAGCTTGCCGGTGGGAAGCCGCGGCAGTTCGGTCTCGAAGTCGATCGAGCGCGGCACCTTCTGGCGCGACAGCGACTGGCTGCAGAAGCTGATCAGTTCCTGGGCGAGATCCGGCCCCGGCGGAATCCCCGGCATCGGCTGCACCACCGCTTTGACTTCCTCGCCGAGGTCGGCATTGGGAACGCCGAACACGGCGGCATCCGCGATCTTGGGATGGGTGATCAGCAGGTTCTCGCATTCCTGCGGATAGATGTTGACGCCTCCCGAGATGATCATGAAGGTCGCGCGATCGGTCAGGTAGAGAAAGCCGTCGCCGTCGACATAACCGACATCGCCGACCGTGCTCATGCTGCCGTCCGCCGAGCGGGCCTCGCGGGTCTTGTCCGGATCGTTGAAATATTCAAACGGCGTGGCGGTCTTGAACCACACCGTGCCCGGCGTGCCGACCGGGCAGGGCTGCATCGCCTCGTCGAGAATGTGCAGCTCGCCGAGCAGCACCCTGCCCACGGTCCCCTTGTGGGCCAGCCATTCGGCGCTGTCGCAGGCGGTAAAGCCGAGGCCTTCGGTGGCGCCGTAATATTCATGGATGATCGGCCCCCACCACTCGATCATGGCCTGTTTCACCACGGCGGGACAGGGCGCGGCGGCATGGATCGCGACCTCCAGCGACGACAGATCGCGGCGCCGCCGGGCCGCTTCCGGCAGCTTCAGCATGCGCGAAAACATCGTCGGCACCAGCTGGCTGTGGGTGACGCCATAGGTCTCGACCAGTTCCAGATAGCGTTCGGGGTCGAAGCTTTCCATGATGATGGCGGTACCGCCGGTCCGGATCGTGAGATTGACGGCGGCCTGCGGCGCCGAATGATACAGCGGCGCCGGCGACAGGTAGATCATGCCTTCGCGGTAGCGCCAGAGGTTTTGCAGGAAATCGAACAGCGGCATCTGCTGGATCGGCGGCTGTTCCGGCAGCGGCCGCAATATGCCTTTCGGCCGCCCGGTGGTGCCCGACGAGTAGAGCATCGCGGTGCCGATGGCCTCGTCGGCAATCGGCGTCCTGGGCAGCCCCGCGGTGGCTTCCTGCAACCCGACAATGCGCTCGCTTTCGCCAGCCCCATCGGCAACGATGCAGAGTTCGACATTGGGGCATTGCTTCAGCGCCTCGCGGGCGACCTCGAGTTTTGCCGTGGAGGTAATCAGGATGCGGGACTGGCTGTTGTTGACGATGTAGGCAAGCTCGCCGCCGGTCAGGAACGAATTGATGCAGGTGAAATACAATCCGGAGCGCTCCCCGGCGCCGCAGGCCTCCAGGTACCGGCTGTTGTTTTCCATGAAGATGGCATAGTGGTCGAGCCGCTTCAGGCCGCGCCGGCGAAGCAGATGCGCCAGGCGGTTGCTGCGGGCTTCGAGTTCGGCATAGCTCACCGCCTCGCCAGAATTCGCCATGATGAAGGCGGGCTGCAGCGGACGGAGATGGGCATGCTTGGCGGTGTACATCGTGTCTCCAATGAACTCATGCGGCCAGGACGAGAATCTCGCGCAGCTCGCTTGGGCTGTCGATCCTGCGCGGGTTGCGCGGCACCCACGGCGTCGCCATGGCCAGCTGCGCGATCCGCTCGAAATGTTCCGGGCCGATCCTGACGTCGTGCAGGCTGCGCGGCAGTCCGAGGCCCCGGATGAAGCCGTCCAGCACGTCGGCGGCATCCGCGCCGGGCTGTCCCATCGCCGCCGACACCAGCGCCTGCCGTTCGGCGTTGTCGGGCTTGTTCCAGCGCAACACCGACGGCAGCATCACGCAGGACGTGTAGCCGTGCGGCACGTCGAACACCGCGCCGAGCACATAGCCGATGCCGTGGCTCGCTCCCATCGGCACCCCCATGGACAGCGCTCCCATCGAGAGCCATGTGCCGATCTGGCAATCCATCCGGGCATCGAGGTCTCCGGGGTTCTTCTTCGCCCGCGGCAGCGCCTGCGCCAGCATCGACAGCCCCTTCGTCGCCTGGGCGTCGGCATAAGGATGCGCCTCCCGCGAGCACAGGCCTTCGACGCAATGGTCGACGGCGCGGATGCCGGTCGAAAGCCACAGCCATTCCGGGGTGTGCACGGTGATGGCGGGATCCAGGATGGCGGCGCGCGGCATCGTCAGTCCATGGCGCAGCATTTCCTTGGCCCTGCTGCGCAGGTTGGTGACGCCGGCGATGGCGCTGAATTCGCCGCCGGCGATCGTGGTCGGCACGCTGATCTGACGCACGGTCGGCGCCGTGATGTCGGGGGCGAGCCCCTTGTCGGCCCGGATCCTGTCAATGTCCTCGACGCGGCGCACATCGTTGGCGAGGCAAAGCTGCACCGCCTTGGCGCCGTCGGTGATCGAGCCGCCGCCCACGGTGACGATGAGATCGGCGTCGGCGGCGCGCGCCTGCTCGGCGGCGGCAATGACGGCCTCGCGCGGGGTGTGCGGCGGCATGGCGTCGAAGGTGCCGACGCAACGCGGTCCAAGCGCGCGCCGGATTTTGTCGATTTCGCCGGTCTGGCGGTTGAGCGTGCCGCTGACCATGAGAAAGGCGCGGGCCACGCGCAGCCGCTCGACCTGCGCGACAATGGCCTCGGCGGCAGGATGGCCGAACACCACCTCGTCCATGGCGCCGAAGACGACACGTCCCTTGTGCACGGCGATGATCCTCCCCGGGCCGTTTGGCTCAGCTGTTTTGCAGGCAACTTAACGGAGCTCGGGCGGGGAGGGGAATCATAAAATGCACCGCCGCGCGGCTGATGCCTTCGTCGGCGGCGACGATCCCAAGCCATGCGCCGCCCCATTCCATCCAGGCAGGCGGGAAGGCGGCTGACGGCAAGGCGGTGCTGGATTGCTCCCGTCAGCCGTCAAGCAGCCGGACGGCATCGGCGACGGCGACCGGTTGTTCCGAAAACACCCGTTCGGCGGCTTCGCGTTCCCAACCGGCATAGCGGGGCTCGAGCGGATCATGCGGGCTCAGGCGGTGTTCGAGCACAAACCGCGCATAAAGGGCCCTCCGCGCGTCCGCCCCGGGCTGGGCTGCCTCCCACATCATCAGGATGGCGGTGGTGACATGATAGAGTGCGCTGGCCACTAGCCGCGCCGTCTCCTCCAGCGCAGGTTCGGCGGCCGCCTGTTCGGCGAAGGCCATCGTCCGATCCAGCGCCAGGCGAAGGCGATCCCGGAACGCCGCCGGGAACGGCGTGGCCTGGTCGAGCCGCTTGCCGAGGACGGCCGCCAGGCTGCGGTGGGCGCGGCCCTTGCCGACGGCGCGGCTGACAATATCCAGCGCGTTGATGTTGCTGGTGCCTTCCCAGAGCACGCCGATATGGGCATCGCGGATCAGCCGCGCATGCACCCATTCCTCGATGTAGCCGTTGCCGCCGCGGACTTCCATGGCCCCGGTGGCGACCGGAATGTTGTCGCGGCAGGCGCGGAACTTGAGCAGCGGGGTGACAATCCGCAACAGGCTTTCGGCCTCGCCCGAGCCGGCATTGGCGCGATCCATCGCGCTTGCGGCAAACAGGAACATCGACAGCGCCTGTTCCGAGGGCACGGCGATCTTGAGAAGCTGGCGCCGCAGCAGCGGATATTCGATGATGCTCCTGCCGAATGCCGACCGGGTCCGCGCGCAGATCCGTGCCTCGTTGACGCAGCGCCGCATCATCGCGGCAGCGCGAACGCCATGGGAAAGCCGCGACAGGTTGACCTGCTCCATCATCTGCTTGAGGCCGCGATCGGCTTCGCCGACCAGATAGGCGACCGCGCCCTCGAGCCTGATTTCGCCGCTCGCCATCGAGCGGGTGCCCAGTTTGTCCTTGAGGCGAACGATGCGGTAGGCGTTGCGGCTGCCGTCCTTGAGCCGGCGCGGCAGCGCAAACAGCGCCAGCCCCCTGGTGCCGGCGGTGGCGCCCTCGGGGCGCGCCAGCAGCAGCGCGACATCGGCGTCGGCATGCGAGCAGAACCATTTGTCGCCGAACAGCCGCCACACCCCGTCTTCGCAGCGGGCGACGGTTTCGATGGCGCCGACATCGGAGCCGCCGGCCCGCTCGGTCATGAACTGGGTGCCTTTCCACAGCGTGGCGAGATCGTCGGACAGCATCTTCGGCAGCAGGTAATCCCTGAGTTCGGGGCTGGCGAACTTCCGGATCAGATGGATCGAGGTGTCGGTTACGCTGATCGGGCACATCAGCCCGAACTCGGCCTGCACGAACAGATATTGCAGCGCATATTTGGCGACCGCCGGCAGCGGCCGGTCCATCCGCAGCGTGCCGGCGCGGTGGCTCATGGCGTGAAACTGGAAATCGCCGAACGCTATTTTCTCCATTTCGCGATAGGAGGAATGATAATCGATCCAGTCCTGGTCGCGGCCAAAGCGGTCGCGCGGGTTCAGCACCGGAGGGTGCTTGTCGGCGGCCCTGGCCAGTTCATCGAGCTTGCCGCCCGCCAGCACGCCGAGCCGATCGAAGTGAGGTTCGAGCCGCCGGAAGTCCTCCGGCACGAGATAGAGCCGCAACAGATCGCGCAGCCCGCGATCGATGGCGTAGAAATTCTGCCCGGCGCAATCCGGCGCCAGATGGTCGGCGCCGCGATCGCGGTCCTGCGCTTCGGGCAACCGCATGGGAGAGGACGGCGCGTGCATGCTGGACCTCGCTTTCGGATCGGCCGATCGGCGCCGGTGGCGCGGCGTCGCGACCGGACCGCTGATTACCGCGCTGACGGAGTATCCCTTCTGCCGGATTATTCCAGCATTTTCGGCCAGTTCGGTTGCGGTTTCTTGAAAGCCGGCGGCGCCGGTTTCGGCGCAGGGCGGCAATGCTCCGTTGATCAAGCGGCCGGTCTGGAGGTAGGCTGCGCGACTGTCATTTCAAGCAGCTAATTTAGGAAGGGATTGGACGATGAAGCGGACAAGTTTGCGCGCTACGTCATGTGTCGCCCTGCTGGTCGGGCTGATTGTCTTGCCGGCTTTCTGTCTGGCGCGGGATTCGATCATTCGTGCCAGGTTTGGCTATGACGGCGTTGCCGATTGCGAACAGCCGTCGGTTCGAAATATGCCCGTCCGGGTCGAGGGCGTGGGGACCCTCAATGTCGATCGTCATGCCTCGCTCGATGTGACCGGCATCGCCATGGGGATCGCCGTCAAGCGGGAGCATTACGACACCACCCTCGGAGCCAGGCCGACGGCAGCGGAAGACGGCGCCGCCGCGTTGCGCGTGGTCGGCAGGCATCATCTGCAGGCGATCCGGTATTATCCGAACAACAGCGTGGTCGCCGATCTCTACGTCACCGGCAATTCATGCGTATTGAAAATCGAGCATCGGCTGAAGCCGGGCAAGCGGCAATACACCTTCAGCAGCCCGATGGGAGGCCTCGCCTATTGCGAACGCCCGCGCACCGTCCGGACTTCCTGCGAGCCGATCTAGTTCGGCTCCTGGCCGAGCCGGCCCGGTCGCTGTTTCGTGATGCCGGCGCAGGCTTCATCCATGAACGAGGCGCCAGAGGATCGCGCCGAGCGCGCCGAGCCAGAGCAGCATGGCGGCAACGGCCTGAATTCCGAAGCCGAGGCCGCGCTTGTCGGCGGCTTGCGAATAGCCGGTCAGATAAAGGATGCGGCCGGCGATCCAGACCAGGCCGAGCGCCGCCGCCAGCGCGTCGTTGATGTAGATGGCAAACAGCCACAGCGCCGGCAGGAAGATCGGCATCCATTCCAGCGTGTTCATCTGCACGCGAAACACCCGCTCGAAGTCGGGATTGCCCGAGGTGGCCGGCACCTTGATGCCGAATTTGGCCCGCGCCTTGCCGACCTGGGTGCTGGTGAAGAAGTAGAACAGGATGGCCAGGCAGGTAACGAGCGCGGTATAATTCAACATTTGCAATGATCCTTCTTCAAATGGCCGGGATAACCGCCGCAGCGGCTGCGGGCGCGAACCGCCGCCTCAATAGCCGGTCATCTCCAGATATCCAACCCCGTCATGGCTGCCGCCAAAGACGATCGGCCCCTCCCAATAGGGGAAGCTGGTGCCCATCCAGCTTGCCGCGTTCAGGGCATGGCTCTGGACGGCAAGGCCGCGCTGCGGAATTTCGATGCGCCATGCCGTCGGCAGCTTGCGGCCGGCAACTTCGGTCGGCGCCATCGGCGTCATTTTGACCTGCGCCGGCAGCAGCTGCTGTGAGCTTCCATCCGGCGATATCCAGTTGCCGGAACAGTAATCGTCGCCGTCGGCCTGGCGCAGCCGGAACAGCATCAGTTTTTCGCCGCCGGTCAGATGCAGCGAGAACCAGTCCCATCCGATCTGGTCCGTAGCCAGCGGCTGACTGCTCCATTCGCGGTCCATCCAGGCCTGACCGGTCACCGCGACAGCCTTGTCGTCGATGGTGACACTTCCCGTCGCCCTGAAAAACGGCTGGCTGAAATAATACGAGGCCTGGCCACGCTGTGATTTCCGGCTGTAGCCGTCCACGCCCTGCAGCACCAGCGGCCGGTCGGCATCGAGCCGCAGCGTGTAGCCGAAGTCGGCGCCCGATGCCTTCAGTTCGAGCGGCGCGATGAAGCGGTCGCGCATCCCGTCGAGCCCGCGCATGTCCCAGGAATCGATCCAGGCGTGAAACGGCGTCGCCTCGACGCCGGCCTCGCCGACGCCGCCACGGGCGAAGGTCTCGCCGTATCGGTGCGTGTCGGCGCGGGTCACCGCGGCATGGCCCATCCAGATCTGCTGGTTGGCCCAGCCCGGCTGCGGCGGCCCGGATCGCATCGCCTGACGGAACAGGGTCCACTGGATGCCGTGGGCGGCTCCGGCGGCATCGACAAGATTGGCGGTGACGTACCACCACTCGATGCGAAAATCGGGATGCGGGCCGTGATCGGCCGGAAACGCAAAATGCCTGCCGGGAACGACCTCCGCGAATCCGTCCGCGGCCGTGCCAAGTCCGGCAAAGCCCTGCGCCCATGCCGCCCTGCGGCCCAGCCCGAGCGCAAGGATGGTCGCTGCGAAGGCGCGGCGGGATATCGCGGGCTTACCGCTCATCGGCGAAAATCTTGATCAGGGTTGCCGGCTGCATGCGCGCCAGCTTGAGAGCCGGAAGCAAGGCGGCCGACAGCGCGGCCAGCATGGCCACCGCCAGCAGTTCGAGCAATTGCAGCGGGAAGACATCGAACGGCAGCCGCCAGCCGAACGCCTTCACGTTCACCACCGCAATCAGGCACCACGCCACCGACAGGCCGAGCGGCAGCGCCAGCAGCGCGGTGATCAGCGCGACCGACATCGTCTTCAGGAGCTCGATGGCCGCCAGCCGCCGCCGGGTAATTCCGATCGCCCATAGCGGGGCGAGCTGCGGCAGCCGGGAATGGCTCAGGGTCAACAGGCTGGTCAGCAAGGCGACGCCGGCCACCCCCAGGGTGAAGGCATTCAACGCCCCGGTCACGGCGAAGGTCCGGTTGAAGATCCGGGTCGACTCCGCCTTCAACGTCGCCTGGTCCAGCAGGTTGCGGTCATCAAGCCCGAATTTATCCCGCAGCGCCGACATCAGCGCAGGGATCGCGGGCGCTGCGACGCGCAGGCCCAACCGGGTCTGCGGAATGTCCGGAAAATGCCGGAGCAGCGCGTCGATATTGACCGCCAGCTGGCCCTTCGGATTGCCGTAATCGGCGTAGATGCCGACCACTTCGATCGGCCAGTTGCCCGAAGCGGTTGCTATCTCGATGCGATCGCCGACCGTAAGCCTGAGCCGCCGCGCCAGTTGCTCGCTGGCCAGGCCGGCATTGCCGGCGCGAAGCCGGTCCCAGCTGTCGGCGGTGGATTGAAGCAGCGGCCAGTGACCGGAAATGGTGGCTTGATCGGCAAGGCCGAGGATCTCGATCGGCGTGCCGTCGATCTGGCTGTCGGCGCGACCGCCGCGCAGGATCGCCTCCACCTCGGGGCGCCGCTGCAGCCACGCCTTGATCTCGGCGGCCTGCGCATTGTCGGCGGCATTGAGATAGACGTCCGCCGCCAGCCGTCCGTCGAGCCAGCCGACAAAGGTCCGGCTGAAGGTCTCGACCATGGTGCCGACACCGACATTGACGGCGAGCGCCAGCAGCAGCGCCATCAATGCCAGCGACAATCCCGAAAGCTGCTGGCGGCTGTCGGCCCAGAACCAGACCGCCAGCGCGCGATGCGCCGTTCGCTGGCCCCAGGACAGCACGACTTCCAGCATCGCCGGCAGCGCCAGCGCGGCGCCGAGCAGCAAGCAAGCCAGCACGGCGAATCCCGCCACCAGCGAATCGCCGAACCACAACAGGCCGCCCGCGGCGGCGAAGATGGCGAGCGCCAGCGCGCCCTGCAGAATCAGCCATCGCTGCTGCGCCTGACGCCAGGCATGGGGTTGCGCGGCCACCAGCACCGGAAGCCGCGCCGCTTTCACCAGGCTGGCGGTCGATGCCGCCAGTGCGCCGACAATGCTGATGGCAAGGCCGGCGAGCCACCATTGCGGCCGCAGCGTCAATTCTCCGGGAATTTGCGCGCCATAGAGTCCGCGCAGCGACGCGGCGACATCGGGCAGCAGCGCCGCGGCGATCAGATAGCCGCAGACCAGTCCCACCGCGCCCGCGGCCAGCGCCAGCGACACCAGTTCGACCAGCAGCACGGTGTTGAGCAGGCGCGCGGATACCCCGCAGGCGCGCAGGGTCCGCAACATCGGCCGGCGCTGCTCGAACGCCAGGCCGACCGCCGAATTGACGATGAACAGCCCTACGACAAACGACAGCAGGCCGAACGCGGTCAGGTTGAGGTGAAAACTGTCGGTGAGGCGTTCGAGATCGCTCTCCGCCTCGGGCCCGACCAGGCGGAGCCTGTCGCCGACCACGCGATCGAGCGCCGCGCGCGGGGTCCTGGCGTTGCCGATCAGGAGGCGGGAAACCCGGTCCGGCATGTCGAGCAGCTTTTGCGCGATGCCGATATCGACCACCAGCACGCCCGGCACCAGTTGTGGCTGGACGCGGAGCGGCGGCAGCGCCATGCCGCCGCTCGCCGGCGGCGTGGCGCCTTCCGGCAGGTCGAGATCGGACAGCGTTTCCGGCGCCACCAGGGTTTCGCCGGGTGGCGTCAGGAACGGTTGCAGACCCGCTTTCCCGATCGCGGGCGCATTGCCCACCGAAGCCGGCAGCGTGACCGGTTCGATGCCCAACAGCCGAAGGCTGCGGCCCCCGACCTGAACGCGGCCTTCGACAACGGGGGACACCGGCCAGCCGGCGCGGCGCAGGTCGACGAACAGTTGCTGCGGAAAGCTCGCGCCGTTGCGGCCGACCAGGGTGGCCGTCCTGGCGCCGCCGAAAGTGGCGGCGGCGCGGTCGTAGCTGCTGCGCGCCTGCTGGTTCAGCGCCTGCACGCCGCTCCACAGCGCGGTCGCGGAAATCAATCCGATCAGCAGGGTCGCGAGCTGCATCGGATGCCGCCGCCAATGACTGAGCAGAACCGCGAGGATCCAGATCATCCGGGTCATGCGATGCGCCCGGCGCTGAGGGTGATCTGGCGGTCGAGCGTGGCGGCCAGCCGGGCACTGTGTGTCACCATCAGGAAGCCGCAGCCGGTTCGCGCCACCAGATCGCGCGCCAGCGCCAGAACCTCGTCGGCAGTCGCCTCGTCGAGATTGCCGGTCGGCTCGTCGGCGAGCAGAAGCTGCGGCCGCACCGCCAGCGCGCGGCCGATCGCGACCCGCTGCTGCTGGCCGCCGGACAATTGCTCGGGATAGCGCTTCAGCAGGCTGCCGAGCCCCAGCCGCTGCACCAGTTCGCCATGCCACGCCATATCGTGACGGCCGGCAATGCGCGACTGGAACGACAGGTTGTCGGCGACGTTCAGGCTCGGAATCAGGTTGAACTGCTGGAACACCAGGCCGAGGCGGTCGCGCCGCAGGGCCGCACGGCCGGCATCCGGCAGAGCCGATACCAAGGCGCCGGCGAGCCGGATCTCGCCGGCGTCGGCGCGGTCCAGCCCGGCCACCAGATGCAGCAGGGTGCTCTTGCCGCTGCCGGATTCGCCCGACAGCGCCACGCGCTCGCCGGCGGCGACGCAGAGGTCGACCCCGCGCAGCACCGCGACCTGCTCTCCGGCGGACCGATAGGTCTTGGTCAGATTGCGGACGCTCAACAAGATGTGGTTGCCAGTTGCCATGCCGAGCGGCCGCGATACCTCACAGCGGCTTTCGATATTTCAGCACGAACTCATCGACCGGCAGTTGCGGATGGAACACCGCCGCATCGCGCGGATCCTCGGGATGACGCAGGAAATCAGCCTCGGCCGCGAGCTTGAATCCCGCCGCCTCGATCTCCTGGCGCAGCGCGCTTTCCTCGATGCGGTGAAACGTCTTGCCGACTGTGGTGCCATCGCCCGGACGCGCGGAATGATCGGCGATGACCAGAATGCCGCCGGGCTTCAGCGCCGCGAACAGCCTGCGGTCCATCGCGGCACGGTCGACCGGCATGTAGGTCATGTCGTGGTAGGCGAAGAAAAACGTGATCAGGTCAAGCCCGCTGACATCGGGCGGAATCGGATCGTCGTAGTTGCGGACCACATGCACGACATTTTTCATGGCGGGCTTCTGGGCGCGGAGTTCGAACCTGTCCTTGACCGAGCGCTCGATCACCGCGGCGGAATCCTGCGCATAGACGATGCCATCGGGCGCCACTGCCCGCGCCAGCAATTCGGTGCTGTAACCGGCGCTGGCTTCCATATCCAGCACCTTCATCCCCGGCCGCGCGCCGGTGAAGGCCAGCATCCTGGCGGGCTGACGGCGCGCATCGGTCTGGCGGTCGGCGTCGCTGCGGTCGGGCGAGGCGACAATGGCTTCGTAGTCCGGCGCCTTGGCGTCCTGCGCCGTCGCCGCAGTCATGTTCGATCCGAGGATCGAAAGCCAGGCCACCACGCCGAAGGCGCGCGCGCAGCGGTGCAGGGATATGGTCATCTGGTGCAAACCCTTTTGATGGTCGCCCAACATATCAAGGCCGGGCGGCGGGAGCACGGCTCAATCGAGGCGGCGACGCGATCGTGATCCGGTTGCAGCGGACTTGCCAGACATCGTCAGGCAGCATCGCGGCCGTCGCCATCGTGTGCAGTGCACACGATCCGGCCAAAATGTTCAGTTGCATTGCCGATCACCCCATGGCTAGCATTGCACGAGGCCGATCAACAGGGCCAGCAGACGATAGCTAGGGAGCGACCATGGCCACGCAACCGACGCCCAAGGGCGCCTGGAAAATCACGTTCCTCCTGTTCCTCTTCATGCTGGTGAATTTCGCGGACAAGATCGTGGTCGGCCTCGCGGGCGTGCCGATCATGACCGAGCTGAAGCTCGAACCGGAGCAGTTCGGCCTGCTGGGCTCCTCGTTCTTCTTCCTGTTTTCCATCTCGGCCATCGTGGTCGGCTTCATTGTCAATCGCATCGCCACCCGCTGGGTTCTGCTGACGCTGGCGGCGATCTGGGCCCTGGCGCAGTTTCCGATGGTGGGCACGATCAGCTTCAGTACGCTGCTGATCTGCCGCGTCATCCTCGGCGCCGGCGAGGGGCCGGCCTTTTCGGTCGCCGCCCACGCGATCTACAAGTGGTTTCCCGACGAGAAGCGAACCCTTCCCACCGCGATCCTGTCGCAGGGATCGGCGTTCGGCGTGGTGCTCGCGGTGCCGGCGATGAACTGGGTGATCGTGCATTACAGCTGGCATTATGCCTTCGGCGCGCTCGGAATCGTCGGCCTGATCTGGGTCGGAGCCTGGCTGATCCTGGGCAAGGAAGGACCGCTGGTTCAAACCGTGGCGATGGCCGCGGCGGAACCCCGGATTCCCTATCTCCAGCTTCTGACCTCGCGCACCTTCATTGGCTGCTGTGCCGCGACGTTCGGGGCCTATTGGGCGCTGTCGCTCGGCCTGACCTGGTTCACATCGTTCATCATCAAGGGTCTCGGCTTCTCGCAACAGGACGCCGGCTGGATTTCGATCATGCCCTGGCTGTTCGGCGCCGGCATCGTGCTGCTCACCGGGTGGATTTCCCAGGTGCTGCTGGCGCGCGGCTTCACCACCCGCGGCGCGCGCGGTGTGCTCGGTTCGGTGCCGCTGATCGTCGGCGGCCTGATCCTCGCCGCGCTTCCGCATGTCCCGCTCGGTGGAGTGACGGTGGTCCTGTTGGTGGTCGGGTCCGGATTATGCGGATCGATCTATGTGGTCTGTCCGCCGATGCTCGGCGAGTTCACGCCGGTGTCGCAGCGCGGTGCGGTGATCTCGATCTATGGCGCGATCTATACCCTGGCCGGCATCCTGGCTCCTTCGGTGATGGGCAGCGTGATCCAGCACTCCTCCGCCGGGCTGGTCGAGGGCTACATGACCGGCTTCACGATCAATGCCGCCATCCTGATCGGGTCCGGCCTGCTCGGCCTGCTGCTGCTCTGGCCCAATACCGAGCGCGCGCGGCTGATGGCCCAGGCGGGGCAACCGAAATTCGCCTGACGCGGCAGCGTGCGGGGCACCTCTCCCCGCCCGCGGCAGGGCTATCGCTTATGGCAGGGCCGCACAGCGGGTCGTCCCTGCAAACGCATGCAAACGCAGGGACCCATCAGCCCTGGCCTTCAAATGTGAAAAAGCTTCCGCGACCGTGTCCAAACGAGAGTCCGCGTTCGCAGGGACGACTCGTTGAAAAGCAATGCAAAGTCGGAAAACTTCACGCCCGGACGGCATGGAAAATTCCGTATGCAACAGCCCTGCCGCAAATCGGGGCGACGGAGCGAGTGGACGCGCGCCTCTGCGCATCAACCCAAACTACTGCAGGCTGCCCTGGGCGCCGCGCACCAGCCGGCCGGGGCGTGATCCGGTGGCGGTGCCATGGCGCTGCGTCACCACGCCGGAGACGATGGTGGCATCGTAGCCGTCGACCTGTTGCAGCAGGCGCCGGCCGCCCACCGGCAGGTCGTAATGAACCTTGGGCGGATGCAGATGCAGCCGGTCGTAGTCGATGACGTTGAGGTCGGCCTTGTATCCGGGCGCGATGACGCCGCGATCGTACAGCCCGACCGACAGCGCGGTCTTGCGTGACTGCGCTGCCACCACGAACGGGATCGACAGCTTCTCGCCACGCTTGCGGTCGCGGGTCCAGTGCGTCAAGAGATAGGTCGGAAAGCTGGCGTCGCAGATGATGCCGCAATGGGCGCCGCCGTCGCTCAATCCGGGTACCGCATGCGGATCGCGCAGCATCTCGTGCACGGCGTCGAGATTGCCGTCGGCGTAATTGAGGAACGGAACATAGAGCATGCCCTTGCCGTCATCGGAAAGCATCGCGTCATAGGCCAGCGCTTCGGGCTGCCGTCCCTGGCGGCGCGCCTGCGCGCCAATCGCGTTTTCCGGCGGCTGCTCGTAGTCGGGGGGATCGCCGAGCAGGTACATCTTGTCGTAGTTCGGCCGGAAGAACAGCGGATCGTCGGTCGCGGTCGGCGTTTCGCTCAGGATCGCTGCGCGCACCTCGGGCTGATGCAGCCGCTTGAGCCGCTCCTGCAGCGGCAGCCCGGCGATGGCGCGGTAGCTCGGATGGGTCTGGAACGGGTTGCGCGACAATTCCAGCCCCAGCAACAATCCGACCGGACGCGCGGCGATCTGTGCAGTGATCGACAGGCCGCGGGCGGAAGCCTCGTCGATGCTGTCCAGGGTCTGGCGCCAGCGGCGCGGCGCCTTGTCGGCCTGCGTCACCGAAAATGAAATCGGGCATTGCGTGTTCTCCGCCACCCGCAGCATCATCGGCAGGTCTTCGTGGATGCTGGCCTGATCGAGCACGAATTGCAGCACGCTGCGGCCGACCCGGTGCATGGCGCCGGCGATCGCCGTCAACTCGTCCTCGCCGGCCTTCAGCGTCGGGGTGAAGTCGCCGGTCGAGGTGCGGTGGTTGAGGGTGCGCGAGGTCGAGAAGCCCAGCGCGCCCGCCCGCACCGCGTCTTCCGCGAGAGCGGCCATCGCGCTGTTGTCCGCCGCCGTGGCCGGATCGCGGCGCGCGCCGCGCTCGCCCATCACATAGACGCGCAAGGCCGCGTGCGGCAACTGGGCGCCGATGTCCATGTCGAAGCTGCGTTGCGACAGCCAGTCCATGTAGTCCGGAAAACTTTCCCAGGCCCAGGGCAGGCCGGCGCTGAGCACCGGCTCCGGGATATCCTCGACGCCCTCCATCAATTGAATCAGGCGCTGGTGGTCGGCCGGCTTGCAAGGCGCGAAGCCGACCCCGCAATTGCCCATGATGGCGGTGGTGACGCCGTTCTGCGACGACGGCGTGATGTCCTGGCTCCAGGTGACCTGGCCGTCGTAATGGGTATGAAGGTCGACAAAGCCCGGCGTCACCAGCCGGCCGCGGGCGTCGATCTCTTCCTTGCCCGTACCCAGGCCGCGGCCCACGGCGGCAATGCGGTCGCCCGCGATCGCCACGTCCGCTTCAAACAGCTCGCCGCCGCGGCCATCGGCGATGCTGCCGCCGCGGATCACGAGGTCGGGTTTGCTGGTCATGGCGTTTCGTCCCACGTTCGTTTTTGCTGGCGCATCATGGGTTGCCGCCGCCGGCTGTCAACCGTCGCGGCCGAGATTCAGGGATGCATCAGGCTGGCGTCAGAACCTTCAAGACCCGCTTGCGGGCTGCGGTCGGTGACCAGCGCGAGCAGAACGGTGAGGATCATGAACACCACCGAAGCCCCGAACACCCAGTGCGGCAAATTCTGGTCCATGATCCAGCCGAACAGCAGCGGGCTGACAATGCCGCCGATGTTGAAGCCGGTCGAGACGATGCCGAAGGCCCGCCCGGCAGCCCCCGGCGGCGCCGCGTTGCGGACCAGCATGTCGCGCGAGGGAGCAATCACGCCGCCGAGGAATCCGGCCAGCGCCATCGCCGCCGTCAGCAGCGGCGACGGCAGGTTGATCGCCGCAATCATGAATACGATCGCTGCATCGATCGCAAAACAGGCGGCGGCGACCTGCCCGTGGCGCTTGGTGTGATCGGCCAGGAAGCCGCCCGCCAGCACGCCGACGGCGCTGGCGCCAAGAAACGCCGTCAGCGCAATATTGGCGGCTGAGAATGACGCGCCATAGCCGCTCATCAGCGCCACCACGCCAAAATTGCCGATCCCGGCGCTGGACAGGCTCAGCAGCATGAAGAAGATCGTCAGCACGATCAGGGCGTGGGTGATGACGTTTTGCCGTGGCGCGCGGACGCCTTCGATCTCCCGGTCGGCGGCGCTGGCGTCGGGAATGCCGATGACCACCAGCAGCAGCGCCACCAGCGGGCCCACCGCGCCGGTGACGATCAGCGCGCCATGGCCGCCGATCGTTGCCGCCAGGGCAGCGACGACGGCCGGCGCGACCGCGCCGCCGAGGAAGCCGGCAAAGGTGTGGATCGAGAATGCGCGGCCCATGCGTGCCTCGTCCATGTGGGCTGAAAGGATGGCATAGTCGGCCGGATGATAGACGCTGTTGGCAAGCCCGAGCAGCACCGCACTCGCGATCAGCCAGGGATAGCTCAGATGCAGGCCGAGCATGATCAGGGCACCGCCGCCAAGGGTAAGACCCATCAGCAGGATTTTGCGGGCGCCGATATGATCGGCAAGATAGCCGATCGGCGCCTGGGTCAGGCCGGATACGACCGCGAACACCGTGAGCGCGAAGCCCAGGTCGATATAGCTGACGCCGAGCCGGTCCTTCAGAAACGGGAACAGCATCGGCAGCACGAACATGTGGAAATGGCTGACCCAGTGGGCCGTCGAGATCCCGACCAGCGTGCGCAGCGAGGTGTCGATCTTTGCTTGTTGCGGTGCGGCGAGAACGTCGACCATCTCTGATTAAAGCCCCGTAGGAACGACCCGGCTGGGCCCGCGCGCAAACTATCGGCTAGCCTGGTTATTTGTCCATGAATGGGGCTGCATGGCAGCCCTCGCCGACGGCGCGGGAACGGGGAAATGCGCGGTTGAATTCGAGAGACAAAGCCGCCTGTCCCGGAAATGATGTCGGCATGGCCGAGTCCGCGCACGTCTCAAAGCCGCTCCGGGTGCTGGTGACCGAGGGCTCCAGCACCTCGGCGCGGGAGGCGATCACGATCCTGGGCTTGTCAGGCCACCACATCGAAATCTGCGACCCCGGCCGGTTCTGCCTTTCGAGGTTCTCTCGATTCGTAGCAAAATTTCATCATTGTCCCGGGCTGCGCGACGATCCCTTCGGGTTTCTCGGATTTGTCGAAACACTTCTGGCCACGCGGCATTTCGATGTGCTGCTGCCGATCCACGAACAGGGGTTGCTGTTGGCGCGGATGCAGCAACGCCTGACCGGACGCGTCGGGCTGGCGCTGCCGAGCTTCGAAAGCTACCGCACGGCGCACGGCAAGGCCGGTTTCAGCCGGCTGCTCGCGCAGATGGGCTTGCCGCAGCCGGCCACGCGCATCGTGAAATCCGCCGCTGAGCTGCGCGACGCGGCGCAGTTCCCTTGCGTGGTCAAGACATCGGTCGGCACCGCCAGCCGCGGCGTCTGGTTCGTCCGCAATGCCGAAGACCTGGAACTTGCCCTGCGGGATCTCACCGCCGGTGGCGGCCTCGCCGACGAGGTTTTGGTGCAGGATCTTGTCGCGGGCGCGACCGAGAAGGCCCAGGCGGTGTTCGGCCGCGGCCAGCTGCTCGGATTCCATGCCTATCGGCGGGTAGCCGCCGGCGCCGGCGGTGGCGAGGCGATCAAGCAGAGCGTCAGGCGTCCCGAGATCCGCGCGCGGGTCGCTGCGATCGGCCAGCGGCTCGCTTGGCACGGCGCCTTGTCGGTCGACTATGTGGTGCCGGATGACGGCGGCACCGCGCTGTTGATCGATTGCAATCCGCGGCTGGTCGAACCGATGAGCGGGTATCTCGCCGGGGTGGATCTGGTCGGGCCGCTGCTGCAGCTTTCGCAGGGCCAGACGCCATCGGCCGCAGCCGAAAGCCGCTGCGGGGTGCGGACGCATCTGGCGATGCAGGTTCTGCTCGGAAGCGCGCTGGGCGGCGGCAGCCGGCGGGACGTCGCTCTTGCGTGCTGGCGGCTGCTGACCGGCGGCGCGCCCTTTGCCGGCAGCACCGAGGAGTTGACGCCGCTTCGGCTGGACTGGCCCAGCGCGGTGCCGGTTGCGATCACCGCGATCGTTCTGCTGGTCGCGCCCCGGCTGGCGGCGATTCTGGCGCAAGCGGGCTTTGGCGCGCATCTGCTCGATATCGCAGGTATCCGGCGGATCGAGAGCGAAAACTTTCGCTAGCGCAGATTACAGCGGCTGGTCGTCATCGCCGTAGCGGTCGCGCTTGGGCGTGGCGATGTCGCCATCCTCGCCGTCGTCGTCCTCGACCGCCGCAGGCGGCGATTTCGCCGGCTTGCGGCCTTGCTGCCCGGGAAGCTCGCTGCTTTTGCCGGTTCCACCCATCTTGTTCCGCTCCCTGGATCGCCGCCTTGCCCGGATCGCTGCCCGTTCACCTCAATCCCACCGTCTTTGACGCGGATATTGGCTGCAAGCGGACAATCTTTCCTGCCTTTTTCCGATGTTCAGTGTAAAGGGAGGCGCAACCAGGAGTCATGCATGAAGAAGCCGAAGATCGAAGCCGAAGAGCACCAGCCGCGCAAAATCATTCGCGCCGACAAGGCGCCGACCGAGGGCTACTCGCTGGTGGTGGATGGTCACTTCAAGTCGCACCACGACACCGTGGAAGCCGCCGAAGAGGCCGGCATGGCTTTGAAAAATCAGTACCAGATGCTTCAGGTGCAGGTTTACGACGCCTCGACCAAGACCCGATCGATGATCGAATGGCCCGCCCCGGTCTGATGCCGGGCTAGGTGCGCCGCCCGCCGCTTTGCTGGCCTGCCAGCCAATCCGCCAAAGCGGGACCCTTTTCTCCTGGCTTCTTCGGTTTGGCGCGGGCCTTTTTGGCTGTGGCGGCCGGCCGCGCGGGCTCGGCGGCCTCGCGGGCCAGCCGCAAGGCTTTCAGCTTCGCCATGTTGTCGGTGACGGCCTTGAGCGCGGCATCGCGGTCGGTCCTGCCGCTATGGGTTTGATTGGCGGCGCGCGCCGCCTTGTTGAATCGCGCATCGGCGCGGTCGCGGTCTTCTTTTGACATTTAAATGATTTTCTTCTTCTTGGGTTTGGCTTTGGTCTTGGCTTCGGCCGGCTTGTCGCGGTCGGCGGCCTCCTTGGCCAGACGGATCGCGCGCAGATCCGCCGTGCGCTTGCGAATCGCGACATCCGCGGCGGCAATATCGGCCATCGCCTTGATGCCCTCGGCATCCTGGGCCAGCTTTCGGTTCAGCCTGATCTCCTTCATTTCGGCCGGACTTTTCGGTTCGTCATCCATTCGCAAGCCCCAACATTCGTGGCGCGCCCCATCGGGCGGCGGTCGTTGTTCCAATCCTATCATGCCTAGCATGGGCAGGGGGGCTTCTTTAACCCCAAGACGCCCGCAAAAGGTCGATTTAGGGCTGAATCAGCCATCGTGGTGAAGGAAGCGAGGTCGCCCCTCCACGAAGCGGCCGCCAGCCCGAAACGCGGTGTTATGGCAGCGTCTTTCTGCTGCATCGCCATCGCGCGATCGAGCGGATCCACGGCCGTCAGGCGGCCAGCACCGGGCCGCCGGCCTTTTTCCACGCGTCGATGCCGCCGGCGATGTGCGCCGTATTGGCGAGGCCGGCTTCCCTGGCGGCGGCCACGGCCATCGCCGAGCGTTCGCCGAACGCGCAGAAAAATACGATCCGGCGCCCGGTCGCCGCCGCCACTTCGCGCAGCATGCCGCCCGGTCGCAGGCTTTCGCCGATTCCGGGATAGGGCGCGTGCAGCGCGCCCGACAGCGTGCCGTGCTTGGCGCGTTCGCTGGTCTCGCGGAGATCCACAAGCAGGACATCGGGCCGGCCGAGGCTCTCGATGGCCTCGCGGGCGCCGAGTGCCTGGCCCTGCCTGGCAAGTTCGTCCTGATGCAGGCCGACATGCATGTTGGCCGGCACCGCCACATCCATCATCTTCGGATTCGGCAGTTTGAGATTGCCCATCAGCTCGACATATTCGTCGATCGAGCGCACCTGCAGCCGCGGATTGAAGCGCCTCTCCTCGCCGATGGTGGAGACGGTATCGCCCTTGTAGTCATGGGCGGGAAACACCATCGTCTCGTCGGGCAGCTTGAGCAGCCGGCCGAAAATCGATTCGTATTGCGCCCTTGCGCTGCCATTCTGGAAATCGGTGCGGCCGGTGCCGCGGATCAAGAGCGTATCGCCCGTGAAGACCCGGTCGCCCATCAGGTAGCTGTAGGAATCATCGGTGTGACCGGGCGTGTACATCACCTGCAGGCTGAGGCCCTCGATCGTCACCTGGTCGCCGTCGGCGACGCGCATCGCCACCACGTCGGCCTTGCTCTGCTCGCCCATGATGGTGACGCAGTGGGTGCGGTCGCGCAGTTCGCCGAGCCCGGTGACGTGGTCGGCGTGCAGATGGGTGTCGACCGCCTTGACCAGCCTGAGATCGAGTTCGCGCAGCAACTGGCAGTAGCGATCGACTTTCTCCAGCACCGGATCGAGGATCAGCGCCTCGCCGCCGGCGCGGCTGGCCAGGATATAGCTGTAGGTTCCCGAAACGCTGTCGAACAGCTGGCGAAAGATCATGGCTGGTGGCTACCGCTTTCGGCGGGAATCATAGCAGATTTGTACTGCCTGCACCGCTCGGGCTAGAAATCTATTCTGTCCCTGACGGAGTCAAGCCCGGCCTTGGCGCAAATCTCGTCCTTGTCGCCGCCGGGGGCGCCGGAGACGCCGATGCCGCCGAGCAGAGCGCCACCGGCTTCGATCGGCAGCCCGCCCGCCAGCATCGCGACCTGCGGCAATCGGGCGAGGCCGGCGTCCATCTGGCCTGACCTGATCGATTTTGCGAGTTCGCCGGTGGGGAGGCGGAAACTCAGGGCGGTATAGGCTTTGCGGGTGGCGGTGTCGGCGGCGGGCGGCCCGGCAAAGCGGTCCCGCAGCATCACCTGCGGCTGTCCGAAACGATCCACCACCGCGACCGCGACCTGAAATCCGTTGTCGCGGCATTGCTTCAGCGCGGCCTGCGCCGCCGCCAGCGCCACGTCCGGCGACAGCGACTTGTACACCACGATGGCATCGTCGCCCGCCAGCGCAGGCGGCGCGCCCAGCGCCAGCAGCGCCGCCACGACCAGGGCCGCACGCCGCATGGTCGATCCCTCGGGTCGGGCCGGGTTCATCGCTTAGGGCCGGACATAGCTCCAGCCCTGTTCCTGCAACTCCATCAGGTGGACCACGCCCGAGGGAACGATGCTGGCGTCGGGCAGGATGGCGATCGCGTGGCCTTCCGCCTTCTCCATGCCCTGCTTGGTGTTGTTGCAGGCCGAGAACTGGATCTTGCCCGGGAATACCAGGTCCTTGAGACGCTTGATGCGGTCCTGCACCGGCGAGGTGTCGGCCCGCAGCATATGCAGGCCGGGGCCGAAGGCGACGATGTCGAGATCGACGTCTTCGTTTTTCGCGCGATAATATTCGATCACGGCATTGGCGTTGTTCAGCGCCAGATTCATGATCTGGGGGTCGTTCTGGTCGACCTGGATGGCAATGCGGTGCAGCTTGCCGTCGGCGGCTTGCGCGGCCGAGGCCAGCGCCATCGACAGCAGGGCCATGGTTGCGAGGCGGGTCAGGAAGCCGGTCATGATAAAACTCCTCAGGGTCGAACCAGGGTATAGCCGTTTTCGGTCAGCGCCAGGATCTGCCCGACGCCAACCTGAACCGGGGTCGCGGCGGCGATGATCGCCGGCCGCCGGCCGGTTTCGCGTTCGATGGTATCCACGGTGTTGAGGCAGACATCGAAACGCACGCCTTGCGCGACCAGGCTCTCGACCCGCTTGCGGTTGGAATTGTCAGGGCGCAGCAAATCGATGCCCGGCCCGAATGCCACGACCTCGATGGCGACCTTGTCCGGATCGTAGAGCTTCAGGAGATTGTAGGCGACGCTGATCACGAGGCGCTGCTTTTTGGGGTCGTCGTCGGACAGCTGCAACGCGATGCGGTGCTCGGCGAACGGCTTGTCCGGCAGCGGCGCCGGCTGAGCCCGGGCCGCCGTCGCTGCCGTCAGCAGCAGCACTGCCATCGCGGCATGGCCGAAGCTGCGAAGCCCCGCGCGTCGATCTCGGAGGAAATGCATCATCCCTGTCCCGCGATGCCCGGATTGTCGTCCACACCCTTCAAGGTGACGCCGGCGCCGCGGCTCTCCGGCACGGTCGGGGAGCGCAGATGCCCGGCAAGGACGTCCCATACCGGGCGTCCCTGCTGCGCGTTGACGGAAGCCCATCCCGCCACCTTGTAGCTCCTGTTGGCCTCGAGCGGGCGGCCGTTGTCGAGCCTGAGATCGGATATCCGCCGTCCGATGCTTTCGGCGGGCGTGCAGGCATAGGCCATGCCGCCGACCCGGACCATGTCGCCGCCCTGCTGGTAATACGGATCGGCATTGAAGAGATTGTCGCAGACGTCCTCGAGAATGTCCTTGATCTGGCCGCCGGTCATGCTCTGCAGGTAGGTCTCCGAATAGCTGGTGGCGGTTTCGGCAAGCACGTCTTCCATGGTCACCGGCTGGCCCGGCAGCAGGCTGACGCCCCAGCGGAACCCCGGCGACAGCGCGATCTCGGCATCGAATTCGCGGCGCAACGCCGCGCAGATCAGCTGATCCACGGTGCCGTTGAAATTGCCGCGGCGATACAGCAGGCGATCGGCGGTCGCGATCTTCTCGGCATAGGCGGCCGCCTGCGGCCCGCGGATTTTCTCGATCAGCGCCTGCATGGCGGCATCCGGCTTCAGCAGTTCCGAGAACACCGGCAACAGCCGGTAGCGTACGCCGCCGACCCGGCCCTTGGCGATATCGAGGTCGAGCACGCCGAGGAATTTTCCGTTCGAGCCGGCATTGGTGACCAGGGTGGTGCCGCCGGCATTGCTCACGGCGATCGGCTGCGGAATCGCGTCATGGGTGTGGCCGCCGAGCACGACGTCGATGCCGCTGACGCGGCTGGCGAGCTTGAGATCGACATCCATGCCGTTATGCGACAACAGCACCACGGCATCGACCTTGTCGGCGCTGCGCAGCGCATTGACCAGTTTCTGCAACTCGTCGTCGCGGATCCCGAAGGTCCAGTCCGGGGTAAACCGCCTGGGATGGGCGATCGGCACGTAGGGAAAGGCCTGTCCGATCACCGCGACGCGGTAGTTGCCGATTTGCTTGATGGTGGCCGGCTTGAACACCCGCCCCGACGCCGGATCGTATGCCTTGGCATCGTTGAACGCCGCTTCCTCGGTCAGGAACACGTTCTGCGCCAGAAATTCGCCCTTGAAGCGCTCGAGGTTGCGGCGCAAGGCGGCTTCGCCATAGGTGAATTCCCAGTGACCGGTCATCGCCTCGATGCCGAGCAGGTTGGCGGCCTCCACCATGTCGGCGCCCTGCAGGGTATTGGCGAGCCCGCTGCCCTGCCACAAATCGCCGCCATCGAGCAGCAGCGTGCGTCCGGCTCCGGCGTCGCTGCGCAGCCGATCGATCAGGGTCTTGAGATGCGCAAAGCCGCCGAGCCTGCCGAATCGACCGGCGGATTTCTCGAAATCGAGGCAGCTGAAAGCGTAGGCGTCGGCGCTGTCCGGCTCGATGGCAAAGCGGTCGAGAAAGGCCCGGCCGGCCAGATGGGGCGGCCGTCCCAGCATCGTCCCGACCCCGATATTGACGCTCGGTTCGCGAAAATACACCGGCAGCAACTGCGCATGGGTGTCGGTCATGTGCAGGATGCGCGCATTGCCGAACCGCCCGAGATCATAGGGATTGGCGTTGTCGGCGCTGCGCGCGCGCCGCGGCGGTCCGGCCGCCAGCGCGGCGGCAGCAGCGGTGCCCTTGAGAAAATCCCGGCGGCGGATGCTCATGCGATGTCTCCGCGCGTCACGGGGGGCTCAGCGTATTTCGAGGTTTTTCCAGAGGGTCTTCTCGCTGGTCGCCTGCAAGATCGAAGCCTTGGCGAGCGCCTCGGCTTCCCGGGAGGCCGCGACCGCCTGGTCGAAATCGCCGCTGTCGGCGGCCTTTTTCGCCGCCGCCAAAGCTGCCGCAGTCGCAGTCCATTGATTGCGCAACGCGCCGGCCTGGCCGTTGGCAGCTTCGGCAGCGGCGTAAGCGGTCCTGAAATCGGCCTGCGAACTCGCGGCCGAGGCTTGGGTCGCCGCGGCCAGCAGCAGCGCTGACGCGACCGAGAGGATGAATTTTCGCGGATTTGCTGTCATGGCCGCGCGCCCGGGCCGGAAATCGGCAGTCCGTTGCTGACATAGGACAGATAATATTCGAGATCGCGGTAGTCGTCGTCCTGCGGATCGAGCGGCACGCCGCGGGTCTGGATGTTGCAGGTGATGAAGCGCCGGCTGACCGTTCCCATGCCGCCCCATTCGGAACGGTAGATCGGCATGGCGTTGAGGATGCCGAGGGCGGGCGCCAGTACTTCGGCGCGAATCCGCTCGCCCGGCTCCTGCACGTGGCAGCTTGCGCAGGAGAAATTGAGCTGGCCGCGCCTGGTATAGAAATAGCGCTTGCCGTTCTGGTAGGCCGCCAGCGCCCGGGGGTCGTCGGGGATCTTGATGTCAAAAGGCTTGCCGCGGGAGGTGAAGGCCATATAGGCGGTCAGCGCCGCCATTTCGTCCTTCACATAGGAGAACGGCGCCTCGCCATTGGCCTCGCGACAGCGGTTCAACGCCAGTTCGAGCGTGACCACCTTGCCCTCGTTGCCGTCGAAATAGGGATAGTTCTGGCGAATGCCGATGCCCTGGTTCGGGAAACAATCGGCGTAGCTCTTGCCGTTCCTGAACGGCTTGGCGAACATTTCCTTGCCCATATCGAGCGAAAACTCGTATGGCGGGAATTGCTCGATTTCTTCCCATTGCCGGCGCATGTCGGCATTGAGCGAGTAGGGGCCGTTGACGAAATCCTCCAGCTTCACCTTGGGGAATTTGCCGGTGAAGTAATTGCGGAATGCACGGGCGTCGGCCGCGGGGTCGACGGTCTCGGCGGCGTGCAGGGCGGCCAATTTCGGCGCCGCCAAACCGAGAATGGTCAGCGCGACGACGGCCGGGGCAAGATGGATCGCAGATCGCACGTTCACTTCTCCGCTGGCGCGCGCGCTATTGAATCTTCGCCGTGGTGGTATCGGTGGCGCCCTTGTTGTCGACCCAGCTGATTTTCAGGTCGTCGCCCTTGCTGCCGCCCTTGAAGCTGAACTTGACATAGGGGTCCTTGGAGACCGCAGCACCCCAGTCGGCGACAAACACGTTCTTGCCGTCATGTTCGAAGGTCACCTGCTGGATGAAATGCGGCGGAATGATCGCGCCGCCGGCGTCCTTGACGAAGCCGGAATCCATCGGATGCTGGATCAGCGCCTGGACTTCGGTGGTGTCGCCGCTTGAGGTCGCGCGCACGCGAATTGTCGATGCCATTGCAATACTCCTTCGCCCCTGGTTGGCGCATGATCTTTTCGCAAAACCGGCTTTCGGGTAGTCTCGGACGCCGGCGGCTTCGGATCATGCGCATCAGCCGCCGCAGCCGCCGACCGTGACCTTGACTTCCTTGGTTGCGCTGTAGAGCTTGCCGCCGGCTTCCACAATCGCGATCACGTTGCTGGTCTTGGCCATTTTGAGCCGGTTGGCGACGCTCGGCACGGTGCCGGGCGGGATCCGGTACGACGCCGCCAGCGCATTGGGATTTTCGGCCACCAGAAACGAGATCGAGGTCACGTCGGCAAGCGTCGAACTGACGGAGATCGGAACCACCGCGCCGTTCTCGGCAATTTCCGGCGCGTCGAGCTTGACCTTGTCGGAGGGCTCGGCGGTCCGGCCATAGAGCGACTTGATGGCGTCGGCCGCGCTCTTCTGTTTGAACGCATCCTCCGGATAGGCATCATTGGCCGCGGCCAGCGCCGGAGTCACGCTGAAGGGAACGGCGCCGAGGCCGACCAGCGCCACCGACACGGCGCCCTGCAGGATCAGGCGCCGCGTCGCGGTCGTCCGGTGGCGGGTCATGGTCATCTCAGGTCTCCTTGGGCAAGCGTGCTCGCCATCACAGGGTTTGCAGGAAATCGGCGATCGCGTTGATCTCCTGTTCGGTCAGAATGCGGTTTCGACCGAACGGAGGCATCACGGTTTGCGGGTTGCGCCTGGTTTCGTCGGTGAGGATCGCCACCAGATCGTCGCGGTCGGGATATTTGCTTTTGATGTCCCTCAGGGCCGGCCCGATGCTGCCGGGAAGATCGCCGCCCTCGATGGCGTGGCAGCTCAGACAATTGCCCTTGCCGCGGTCGAACGCCAGCTTCTTGCCCTCGTCGGCGGCGGATTGGGCGGCGGCCGGGCCCGAGGCCGCCATGGCGCCGGCCAGCAACGCCAACGCGAGCACCTGCAACAGGACGGGCTTGCTCGAAGGGCTATCGGTCAAGGGCGTTTTCCGAAGTTTCTATTTCGGTTGCATGGTGTCGAGCGGTCCGGTGGTGCGAGGCGTGATGTCACGGCCCTCGGCCGTCGACGTAATCCTGACGTCAGCCGGATTCGCGCAAGCGCTCATGCACGGCTTGGCCGCCGTATCGGGTCTTGGGTCCGTCCAGATAAAGCCGTCGCGGTTGGGCATTTTGACTTTCGGCAAGCTGTCCCGGTCGGCAACGAAGTCGTTCGAAACAACGTCGTTGAGATTCAGAACGTAGGCGGTCAAAGCATAAACGTCGTCCGCTGACAATGTGTGCGGCGCCGGCATCGGCATGGCGCGGTCGATGTAGTCCCACAGCGTCGGCGCAAACGGCCAGTAACTGCCCACCGTCAGCTCTGGCCGGTCGTCCCTCAGCGTTCCGGCTCCGCCCGCCAGCTTGGGAAAGCGGCCTTCGCCCTCGCCGAAAGTTCCATGACAGGCGGCGCATTGGTCGGCAAAGACCTCCGAGCCGCGGTCGACGCTGCCTTTGCCCGGGGGCAGCCCCGCACCATCGTCGCCGCGCACGTCGATATCCCATCCGGCAATCTGGGCCGGCGTGGCCCTTTCGCCATAGCCGAAATGCCCGGGTTCAGCGGCGTCGGCGCCCGCGGCGACGATCGCGCAGAGGCCGAGCAGCAGGGATTTGCTAGCCGAGCTGAACATCGAACACGCTCCCGTCAGGCTTGACCTGCCAGGTCTGGATCGAATTGTTGTGATAGACCGAATTCGACCCGCGTTGCTGGCGCAGTTGCGCGATGGTCGGCTGCACATAGCCGGTGTCGTCGATGACGCGGGATTGCAGCAGCGCCGGCCGGCCATCCCAGCGCCATGGCAGCGTGAACCTGGAAAGCGCCTTCGACAGCACCGGCTCGTGCAACTGTGCGACCTGCCAGTTGACCCCGCCGTCCACGGAGACGTCGACGCGCGTGACCTTGCCGCTGCCGCTCCAGGCCAGTCCGCGAATTTCGTAGAGTCCGGGGCCGCCGGGCGGCTTTTCGGGACAGGGAAAGGTGATCACCGACTTGGCGTCGATCGACCAGGTAAATCCGCGCGCGCTACCGTCCGGCATCAGGTCGGTATATTTCGAGGTCTCCTCGCGGGAATACCATGGCCTGGCGCCAAGCTTGATGCGGCGCAGCCACTTGATATTGACGTTGCCTTCCCAGCCCGGCACCACCAGCCGCAGCGGATAACCCTGTTCGGGCCGCAGCGCTTCGCCGTTCTGGGCGTAAACCACGAGGCAGTCGTCGAGACACTTGTCGAGCGGCAGGCTGCGGTTCATGTGGGCGCCGTCGGCGCCCTCGACCATGGCCCACTGCGCCGCCTTGCCGACCCCGACCTCCTCGAGCAGGGTCGAGAGCCTGACCCCGGTCCACTCCGCGCAGCTGATCATGCCATGGTTGAACTGCAGCGAATTCAATTGCGCGCCGCGCCATTCCATCCCGCCATTGGCCGGGCACTCGATGAAATGGATGCGCGACACCGAGGGAAAACGCAGGATGTCCTTCATCGTCAGCACCAGCGGGCGCTCGACCAGGCCATGAATCAGCAGCCGGTGCTGCGCCGGATCGATGTCCGGCCGCCCCGCATGATGACGTTCGAAAAACAGGCCGTTTGGCGTGATGATGCCCTGCAGATCCTGCAATGGCGAAAAGCTGACGGAGGATTCGGTGCCGGCCGTGAGCCACGGCACGTTGCGCCGGATCACGCCGGCCTCGGTGTCCGCGGGCTTGCCATAGGGCCGGTCCACCACGCCGGCCCCGATCGATTGCGACCAGGCTGCGTCGGCGGGCGGCGACGCCGGCGCGGGCGCCGTGTTGCCGGGCCTGGCTGCGAGCGCAAGGCTGCCGGTCAGCGCCGCGCCGAGGCCGAGAACCGCGCGCCGAGCCAGCGGATTGCCGAGCCCCGCCGCCTTGGCTACCACGGGCATTCTGCGCCAAAGGTGGGGCCGCACGTTTCCTCGCTTGCCGGCTTGCCGCCGCACTTTATCGCCGTTCCGCCAGCCCTATCGGCATCATCTAATTTAGTCAATGCTAAACAAGTAAAGCTGCGGTAGTGTCGAACATGCCTTGCACGCGCCAGCCATCCGGTCCGGAACTGAAGCCATGAAAGCCGTCGCAGCAACCGCCGCCGTGACCGGCGCCGCCGAAGCGGCGGCGCTGAAGAAACTGGCCAGGCAGGCCGGCGAAGCCGCGGGGCTGCTGAAATTGCTCGGCAACGAAAAGCGCCTGCTGATTCTCTGCTATCTTGCCGCGCGCGGCGAGATGACGGTGGGAGAACTGGTCGAGGTGGTGAAACTGAGCCAGTCGGCGCTGTCGCAGCATCTGGGCAGGTTGCGGGCGGACGGCGTGGTGGCATTCCGGCGAACCTCGCAGACCCTGCATTACCGGGTCCTCGACCGGCGCGCCCTGCAGGTGCTGCAGCTGCTCAAGGAGATCTATTGCGGCGATCTGAAATGACGCGGAGCTGACATGGCGGAATATGTCGTGGAATTCGGCAAGGATGGCCGCCGGGTCGAATCCGATGGCCGGCTCGACGCGGCGGCGTTTCACCGCAACCATCAGGCGATCTGGGCGGTGCTGCAGCCGTTCCTCGCCGGCAAGTCCGGCGACGTCGTCGAGGCCGGCAGCGGCACCGGCCAGCATGTCGTCGAATTCGCGCGCCAGACGCCTGGCATCATCTGGTGGCCGAGCGACCTCAACGAACAGCACCTGAAGAGCATCGACGCCTGGCGGGCGCATGCGGGGCTGTCCAACATTCGCCCGCCGCTGCGCATCGACCTCGCCGATCCGGCATGGTGCCACCAAATGCATGACGGCAGCGGTCCCGGCCAATTGCTGGCGGTGTTCTGCGCCAATGTCATCCATATCGCGCCGTGGCGGGTGGCCGAAGGGCTGCTGGCTGGCGCCGGGCGGCTGTTGCGCGCGGACGGGCGGCTGTTCCTGTACGGGCCGTTCAAGCGCGGCGGCAAGCATACCGCCGTCAGCAATGCGGTATTCGACGCAAGTCTTCGCGACAACAATCCCGACTGGGGCGTGCGCGACGTCGAGGCGGTGGAGCAGCTGGCCGAAGCCGCCGGCCTCGCACTGGTCGAGATCGCCGAGATGCCGGCCAACAATCTCGTTCTGGTTTTCGGGCGCCGAACCGCCGACTGACCCTGGCAGGTTTCGCAGCGCCGAATCCGTTTTCGAAAAAAGGGTCGAGCGCGGGCTTATGCCGAACCGTCCGACCAGCCGATCCTGTCCTTCAGGAATGCATAGCCCAGCGCGGTGAAGGCAGCCCGCTCCCTGTTGTCCCTGCCGTAGCCATGGCCGCCGGCCGCGGGCTCGTAGAACCAGGCTTCGTATCCCAGCGCCTGCAGCTTGGCCGTCATCTTGCGGGCGTGGCCGGGATGGACGCGGTCGTCGCGCCGGGTGGTGGCGATCAGGATCGGCGGATAGTTCTGCCCGGGCCTGGCGGCATGATAGGCGGAATAGGTCTGCAGCCAGGCCCATTCCTCCGGCTTGTCGGGATCGCCATATTCGGCGATCCAGCTGGCGCCGGCCAGCAGCTTCGAATAGCGGCGCATGTCGATCAGCGGAATCGTGCAGAACAGGGCGCCGAAGCGCTCGGGATAGCGCGTCAGCATGTTGGCGATCAGGATGCCGCCGTTCGATCCGCCTTCGGCGGCGATCCGGCCGGCGCGGGTGACGCCGCGCCGCACCAGGTCGGCGGCGACGGCGGCAAAATCGTCATGCGACAGCCGCTTTCCGGCATAGCGCCCGGCGTCGTGCCAGCGTGTGCCGAATTCGCCGCCGCCGCGAAGGCTGGCGACGACGCTGGTGCCGCCGCGCTCCAGCCACAGCTTGCCGATCGCCGAATTGTAGGAGGGCTGCATCGAAATCCCGAAGCCGCCATAGGCGTTGAGATGCACCGGGGCGTCGCCGGTCTCGGTCGCAGGGCCGGTCTGCGCATAGGGAATGCGTTCGCCATCGGTCGAAATCGCCTCGTGCCGGGTGATCACGAGTCCGTCGCTGGAAAATGTCTTCGGCGCGCGCTTCAACACGGTGGGACTTTGCAGATCCTCGATCAGCAAGAGCGAGGGCGGCGTCAGCGGGTCCTGGATGCTGGCCAGCAGGTCGCCATTGCTTTCGGCCTCGTCGCTGTCGAAACGCCAGACGTTGACGACCCCGGTTTCGGGCATTCCCGGCAGTCTGGCGCAGGCCCAGCCGCTTTCCGATGGCGTCCAGACCTCGAAAACCGGACGCAGCTCGTCAAGAACGGAGATGATCAGTTTGCCGTTGGCCCAGAAGAAATGCTGCACCGCGCGGCGCGGTGCCGCCTCGAGCAGGATCTCGAAATTCCGCTCGCCTGCCAGGAACGCCGGCAACGACATGCCGAGCACGGTATCGGGCGCGTAGCTGCGGGTTCCGACCGTCCAGGATCTGCGCGGCCTGACGGCGAACCAGTCGCGGTGAAAATCCGCAATCGCATCGGTCGGCAGATCGAGTTTTGTCACAGCGCCGGAGCCGTCGCCAAGCCACAGATGGCTGTTGAAGAAATCCAGCCGTTCAGAGAACCAAACGCGCGGAACGCCGGCGGTCCGGTCGAGCTCGGCGTTCACCGCCATCCTGTCCGGCGCGGTCTCGAAAATCACCGGCGCCCGATCGACCTCGGTGCCGCGTCGCCACAGCCTGACGGTTCGCGCATAGCCGGACGTGGTCGCCATGTTCCCGCCATGGGCACTCGACAGCAATAGCGCATCGGCATCGAGCCAGGCGCTGCTGCTCTTGGCCTCCGGCAGGATGAAGCCGTCGGCAACGAACGCCCTGGTCTCGATGTCGAATTCGCGCAAAACCGCGGCATCGCTGCCGCCGCGGGAAAGGCTCAGCATTGCCAGCGGACGGCTCGCCGACAGCGTCCGGATTCCGGTCAGCAGCCAGTCGGCGTTTTCGTCAGCCGCGAGCCGGTCGATGTCGAGGATGGTTTCCCATTGCGGCTTCGTTGCGCGAAACTCGTCGAGCGTGGTCCTGCGCCAGAGCCCGCGCGGATGCTCGGCATCCTTCCAGATGTTGTAGACGAACGGGCGGCGCCGGCCGATGAAGGGAATGTTGTCCGGCCGGTCGTAGATCGCGGCCAGGGTGTCGCGGTCGGCGGCGAACCCGGCGCCGGCGAACTGCTGCAGCGTCCGCCGGTTCTGCTGCTCGACGAAGGCCAGGGCAGGTTCGCCCTCGATGTCCTCCAGCCACAGATACGGATCGTCGTCGGGGGCAGCCAGGGTAGGCCGGTCGTCGATGAGCATGATTCGAACTCCATCGACGCCGATCCGGCACGCCGAACGCCAGGCTAATTGGCAGGCTGCAAATTACGCTGCTGTGGCCGCGCTGTCCAATCTGCGTCATCCGCATGGCGCGCGCCCGTTCGCATCGGTTGATTGCGCCGGCGCCCGGCTTCATAGTACCGGGAATCACGCAGGCCACTGCTCGCATTGGCCGCACAGGGGCGGAATCAGCCGATGATCGACCTCACCGCCACCGCCGAGATTGCCGATGACGCCCGCGCGCGATCCAACGTGGTGCGGCTGGCGGCGGCGCAGGCGCTGACCGGCGCCAACTCGGCGGTCATTTTCGCCACCGGTTCGATCGTCGGCGCCACGCTGGCGCCGAACGTCTCGTTCGCGACCGTACCGCTCTCGATGTATGTGGTCGGTCTGGCCGCCGGCACGCTGCCGACCGGCGCGATATCGCGCCGCCATGGCCGCCGCGTCGCCTTCATCATCGGCACCGGCTGCGGCGTGCTGACCGGCCTGCTCGCGGCGTTCGCGATCCTGCACAGCTCGTTCGTGCTGTTCTGCGGCGCGACGTTTCTCGGCGGACTGTACGGCGCGGTGTCGCAATCCTACCGTTTTGCCGCCGCCGACGGCGCCAGCGCCGCGTACCGCCCGAAGGCGGTGTCCTGGGTGATGGCCGGCGGCGTGTTCGCCGGCGTGCTCGGCCCGCAGCTCGTGCAGTGGACGATGGATATCTGGCCGCCCTACCTGTTCGCCTTCAGCTTCGTGGTGCAGGCGATGGTCGCCGTGGCCGCGATGGCGGTGCTGGCCGGCGTCGATGCGCCGAAGCCGGTGCCGGCGGATTTCCATGGCGGCCGCCCGCTGTTCGAGATCGTGCGGCATCCGCGATTCATGGCCGCCGCGCTGTGCGGCATCGTCTCCTATCCGATGATGAATCTGGTGATGACGTCGGCGCCGCTGGCGATGAAAATGTGCGGCCTGAGCATCAGCGACTCCAATTTCGGCGTGCAATGGCATATCGTGGCGATGTACGGGCCGAGCTTTGTGACCGGCGCCCTGATCTCGCGTTTCGGGGCGCCGATGATCGTCGCCATCGGCCTGCTGCTCGAGGCCGCCGCCGCGACCGTGGGGTTGTCCGGCATCACGGCGCTGCATTTCTGGGCCACGCTGATCATCCTCGGCATCGGCTGGAATTTCAGCTTTGTCGGCGCCTCGGCGCTGGTGCTGGAGACCCATCGGCCGCAGGAACGCAACAAGGTTCAGGCCTTCAACGACTTCCTGGTGTTCGGAGTGATGGCGCTGGGCTCGTTTTCCTCGGGCCAGTTGCTGGCGAATTACGGCTGGTCCGCGGTCAACCTCGTGGTCTATCCGCCGGTGCTGCTGGGACTTGCGGTGTTGATGCTCGCTTCCTTCGCCAGGCGCCGGGCGCGGCCGCAGGTGCTTCCCGGATTTCCCGATCCCAGATTCTGATCTGGGCTCACCCGATGCCCCCAGAGCGGTTTTTCTACGGTCTGCCGACGGGTGGCATCCTGACGGCTGCGATTCCAAACACTTCGGCGGCGATCGAAGCATTGCGGCCGCCGGTTCTGCAAGCATGCGATCTCGATTTTCAGCAAAGGTCGGCATGGACGCCTCGAGTCAGATCGCCGTCGACGAGGGCTCGGCGCATTACGACGGCTGGCGGATCGTGGCGGTGTGCTTCCTGCTGGCGACGTTCGGCTGGGGCCTCGGCTTCTACGGCCAGACCGTCTATCTCGCCGAGCTGCATCGCCTGCATGGCTGGCCGGCCTCGCTGATCTCGTCGGCAACGACCTTCTTCTATCTGTTCGGCGCGGTGCTGCTGGTCGCCTTCGTCAGCGAGGCGATGCGATGGTTCGGCCCGCGCAACTGCCTGCTTGGCGGCGTGGTGGCGATGGCGACCGCCGCCGCCCTGATCGGCCAGGTCACCGCGCCGTGGCAGCTTTACGCCGTCAGCGTGCTGCTGGCATTCGGCTGGGCCGGCACCAGCCTCGGCGTCATCACCAATACGCTCGGGCTCTGGTTCGATCGCCGGCGCGGCATGGCGATCAGCCTGGCGCTGAATGGCGCCAGCTTCGGCGGCATCATCGGGGTGCCGCTGCTGGTGACGGCGATCGGTCGCTTCGGGTTTTCCGGGGCCATGATGGCTGCGGCGGCGGCCATGCTGGTGCTGATGCTCCCGGTGATCCTGATATTTGTCGGGCGGCCGCCGCTGCGCGCGGGCGTCGCGGCCGAAAGCGCGGCCGAGGCGCCGTCCGCCTCGCGGCTGCGTGCCGCGGCGTTCGGCGACCTCGCATTCCTGACGCTGTCGATCGCGTTTGCGCTGGTGCTGTGCGCGCAGGTCGGCTTCATCGTCCACCTGATCTCGTTTCTCGATCCCGTGATCGGACGGGGGCCCGCCGCGGTCGCGGTCGCGCTGTTGACGGCCATGGCGATGGCCGCCCGGGTGCTGTTCTCAGCCGTGATCGACCGGCTCAACCAGCGGCTGGCCGCGGCGATCTCGTTTGCAAGCCAGGCTCTGGCGCTGGCGATCATCATCAATTCGCGCAGCGAAATCCTGCTGATTGCGGCCTGCGGGCTGTTCGGCTTCTCGGTCGGAAACCTGATCACGCTGCCGTCGCTGATCGTGCAGCACGAGTTCGATCCGCGCGCGTTCGGCGTGCTGGTCAGCCTGATCACGGCGATCAACCAGATCACCTATGCGTTCGGCCCGGGCATCATCGGCCTGCTGCGCGACGCCTCGGGGAGCTATACGCTGCCGTTTTACGGCTGCATCGCCCTGGAGCTGACCGCGGCCATGCTGATCCTGGTGCGCGGCCGAGGCCGGCGGAATTCGATGGCGTCGCTGCGACCCCTCGGCTCGCCGCAGTGACCAAGGATCACGTCTCCCGCTGGCGCAGCAGCTCGTCGAGATCGAGCCGGTGCGTGAACATCGCCAGCGATCCGTCGGGCTTGAGCGGCCATTGCTGCTTCGGCCGGTCCCAATACAGCTCGACGCCGTTCTGGTCGGGGTCGCGCAAGTAGAGCGCTTCGCTGACGCCGTGATCGCTGGCGCCGTCGAGCTCGATTCCGGACTGGATCACCCGGTACAATGCGTCGGCGAGCGCGGCACGGGTCGGATACAGAATCGCGGTGTGGAACAATCCCGTCGTGCCCGGCGGCGGCGGGACGCCGCCCTTGCTTTCCCAGGTGTTGAGGCCGATGTGGTGGTGATAGCCGCCGGCCGCAATGAACGCCGCCCCGGAACTCATCCGCTGCATGATTTCGAAGCCGAGCACGCCGCAATAAAACCCAAGCGCGCGATCGAGGTCGGCCACCTTGAGATGGACATGTCCGATCCGCGTTGCCGCCGCGATCGGTGAAGGGTTTTCCGGCATGTTCTGTTCCTGGGCGGCGGTGGCGTCAGTCCCGATCTAGGCACGGCGATTTGCTACGCAAGATCCGACAGCTCGCCGTCCGGCAGGTCGAATTCGAAGGTGTTGAGGGTCATCGAGACCATGGTGTAATAGCCGCACAGCCCGATGATTTCGACCAGTCCGCGCTCGCCGAGCAGCTTCACCGCCTCGTCATAGAGCGGCCTGGCGACGCCGTGGCCCTCATGCAGCGATTTGCTGACGTCGTGGATCATCCGGGCTTTCGGGTCGTCGAAACGCGGGCTGCGGCGATTGCGGATGTCTTCGATGATGGCGGGATCCAGGCCCGCCTTGAGCGCGAGTCGCTTGTGGGCGTACCACTCGTAATGCGAGGTCCAGTGCCGCGCGGTGACCAGGATCGCGATCTCGGACAGCTTTGCCGGAAACGAGGTGTCGAAACGCAGGAAGGCGCCGAGCCGCGTGGCATGCCGCGCCATCTCCGGGCTGTTGAGCCAGGCCATCATCGGCGGCGGCGGGGCGCCTCGCTTGCCGGCGATCGATTCGTCGTAGGTCTGCTTCTGGTCCGGGCTCATTTCGCCAGGCGAAAGCAACTTCAGGCGCATCGCGGTTTCCCTCCGGTTTTCAAAACGCTGCGGCCCTCCGATACACCCGATCCGGGGCCGGGGCCACATTCGCCGGACCGCAGAGCGGGCGCCATAGATGTATTGAATTTCGCGATGCGGCCGCTAAGGTCGACCGCCACAACGATGGAAACGCCGCCATGTCCGATCCGGAAAATTTCCGCCGCGAAACCCGCGCCTGGCTTCAGGCCAATTGTCCGCCGGAAATGCGGCGGCCGATGACTTCGGAGGAAGACACCTTCTGGGGCGGCCGCAACGCCAAATTTTCCTCCGAGCCGCAGCGCATCTGGTTCGAGCGGATGCGCGACAAGGGCTGGACCGTGCCGCACTGGCCGAAGCAATATGGCGGCGGCGGCCTCGACCCGGAAGAAACCAAGATCGTGCGCCAGGAGATGGCGGCACTCGGCGCGCGCCAGCCGCTGGTGTCGTTCGGCATTTCCATGCTCGGGCCGGCCTTGCTGAAATACGGCACCGACGCGCAGAAGCAGGAGCATCTGCCGAAGATTGCCGCCGGCCTGATCCGCTGGTGCCAGGGCTATTCCGAGCCGAACGCCGGATCCGACCTCGCCTCGCTGCAGACCCGCGCCGAGAGCGACGGCGACGATTTCATCATCAACGGCCAGAAGATCTGGACCTCGTATGCGAATTATGCCGACTGGATTTTCTGCCTGGTGCGCACCGATGCGGCCGCGAAAAAGCACGACGGCATCAGCTTCATCCTGTTCGACATGGCCTCCAAGGGGGTCTCGACCAGGCCGATCCTGCTGATTTCCGGCCGGTCGCCGTTCTGCGAGACGTTTTTCGACAACGTCCGGGTGCCGAAGGCCAATGTGGTGGGCACCGTCAATCGCGGCTGGGATGTCGCCAAATACCTGCTGCAGCACGAGCGGGCGATGATTTCCGGGATGGGCGAGCGCGGCGTCGGCCGGCCGCTCGGTCAGGTCGCCGCCGATTCGATCGGCAGCGACGAGCAGGGCCGGCTGGAAGATCCGATGCTGCGCGGACAGATCGCGACCTTCGAGATCGACGAGGCGGCGCTGGCCTGCGCCGCCGAGCGCGCGGTCGATCTGGCGAAGGTCGGCCAGGCCCATCCGGCGTTCTCCTCGGCGATGAAATATTACGGCACCGAGCTGAACAAGCGCCGCTACGAGATCCTGATGTCGGCAGGCGGCATCGATGCGCTGGAATGGGAAAGCGAGCGCTCGAAGGGCGGCGCGCGTCCGCGCGCCTGGCTCCGCACCAAGGCCAATTCGATCGAGGGCGGCACCAGCGAGGTGATGCTCGGCATCGTGGCCAAGCGGATTCTCGATCTGCCGGGCGCGTGAGGCGTGATTCCGAGTTCGACGTTTCGCACCGCCCCGGAATGACGGTACTGAAAATACTTCGTCGACCCTCCTGAGCCGGAAACTGCCATGGCACTCGTCCTCAACGAAGAACAGACAATGCTGCGCGACAGCGCGCGCGGCCTCATCCGCGACAAGGCGCCGGTGTCTCATCTGCGGCAGCTGCGCGATACCAGGGACGCCACCGGATTTTCCCGCGATCTGTGGCGCGAGTTCGCCGAAATGGGGTTTTCCGGATTGCTGGTGCCGGAGAATTTCGGCGGCAGCGGGCTGGGCTGCGTGGAGGCCGGCGTGGTGATGGAGGAAATCGGCCGCACCCTGATGCCGTCGCCGTTCCTTGCCAGCGCCGTGCTGGCGGCGTCGGCCTTGTCGCGCGGCGGCAGCGCCGCGCAAAAATCGGAATATTTGCCGAAGATATCGGACGGCTCGCTGCTGGCCGCGCTCGCCATCGACGAGGGCACCAAACATCGCCCGCTGATGACGAAAATGCAGGCGGTGCGTTCCGGCAACGGCTTCAGGCTGAACGGCGACAAGGCCTTTGTGGTCGACGGCCACACCGCCGACCTCATGATCGTGGCGGCCCGCACCGCAGGGGCCGCCGGCGAGCGCGACGGCCTGACGCTGTTCCTGGTCGATCCCAGGGCGCGCGGCATCGCGACCGAGCGCACCGAAATGGTCGATTCGCACAACGCGGCGCGGATCCGGTTCGACAATGTCGAGGTCAATGCCGACGGCGTGCTCGGCGAGGTCGATCAGGGCGGCGCGCTGCTGCAGGGCGTGCTCAACATCGGCCGGGCGGCGGTGGCCTCGGAAATGGTCGGGCTGAGCGAGGAGGTGTTCGGCCGCACCGTCAGCTATCTCCGGGAGCGCCGGCAGTTCGGCAAGGCGATCGGCGAATTCCAGGCGCTGCAGCACCGCGCCGCGCAACTCTACATCGAGATCGAGATCACCCGCGCCGCGGTGCTGAAGGCATCGCAGACGCTCGACGGCGATTTTGAGAATGCCGGTGCCGCCGTCGCGGTCGCCAAGGCACGCGCCGGATCAACCGCGACGCTGGCGGTGCAGGAGGGCGTGCAGATGCACGGCGGCATGGGCATGACCGACCAGTTCGATATCGGCTTCTTCATGAAGCGGGCGCGGGTCTGCCAGGAACTGTTCGGCGACAGCAATTTTCACGCCGATCAGCTGGCGCGGATGAAGAGCTATTGAGATGGGCATGGAAAGCCGTCATCACCCGGCTTGACCGGGTGAACCAGTAATCGCAGGCGCCGACGCTTGCTGGATCGCCCGGTCAAGCCGGGCGACGACGGGCCGGGATCTACCGGATCGGCGGCGCGTACTGGATGCCGCCGGCGCTCCACAGCTGATTGAGGCCGCGCGGAATGCCGAGCTTGGACCCGCTGCCGACGTTGCGGTCATAGACCTCGCCGTAATTGCCGACGCGGCGGATGATGCGCGCGGCCCAGTCCCTGGTCAGGCCGAGATCCTCGCCGTAACTGCCTTCGGTGCCGACCAGCCGCATCACGTCCGGCTTCTTCGACTTCAGCGCCTCGTCGATGTTTTTCGAGGTAATGCCGAGTTCTTCGGCGTTGATCATCGCATACAGCGTCCACTTCACGATCAGCATCCAGTCGTCGTCGCGCTCCCGCACCACCGGCGCCAGCGGTTCCTTGGAAATGATGTCGGGCAGGATGATGTGGTCGCCCGGCCTGGCAAGGTTGAGCCGCAGCGCGTAGAGCTGCGACACGTCGGCGGTGAAGACGTCGCATTGGCCGGAATCATAGGCCTTGATGACATCCTCCAATTTCGCGAATTTCTTCTCCTGGTATTTCATGTTGTTGGCGCGGAAATAATCGGCGAGGTTGAGTTCTGTCGTGGTTTCCGACTGCACGCATACCTTGCTGCCGTCGAGCGCCAGCGCCGAGTCGATGTTTCGCGCCTTCGGCACCATGAACCCTTCGCCGTCATAATAGGCCACCGCGGGGAAATACAGGTCGTAGGAGGTCTCGCGCGACATGCTCCAGGTCGAATTGCGCGACAGGATGTCGACCTTGCGGTTTTGCAGTTCCTTGAAGCGTTCGTTGGCGTCGAGCGGAACGAACCTGGCCTTGCTCGGATCGTCGAAAATGGCGGCGGCGACGGCGCGGCAGAAGTCGACGTCGAAGCCGCTCCAGTTGCCCTTGTCGTCGGGAATCGAGAAGCCGGGCAGGCCGGTATTGACCCCGCACAGCACTTCGCCGCGCCGGATCGTCCGTTTCAGGGTCCGCGTGTCGTATCGTTCATAGGTGATGGCAGCCGCCGCGATCGCGAAGGCGATCAGAAGCCCGATCAGCAGGCCGCCTCGAAATGTGCGCATGATATGTCTCTCGCCAATAACTGGAAAAAAATGGTCTGCTGTGCAGGGCGGTCGGGAAAACAGGGCGGAGTTACAATTCCGGCTTCTGCCGCACGATGACCTTGGTGCCTACCGGGACCCGATCATAGAGGTCGGCGACATCGGCATTGACCAGCCGGAAGCAACCGGATGAGATGGCGGTGCCGATCGTATCGGGCTGGTTGGTGCCGTGGATGCGATAGACGGTCGAGCCGAGATACATGGCGCGGGCGCCGAGCGGGTTGCCGGGGCCGCCGGCCATGAAGCGCGGCAGATAAGGCTGGCGGGCAATCATCTCGGGCGGCGGCGTCCAGTCCGGCCATTCCGCCTTCCTGGTGATGCTCAGCAATCCCTGCCACTGAAATCCGTCGCGGCCGACCCCTATGCCGTAGCGCAGCGCGCGGCCGTTGCCCTGGATCAGATAGAGATGACGCTCCGCGGTGGAGATGATGATGGTGCCCGGCGCCTCGGTGGTGCGATAGAGCACCATCTGCTTCTGATATTCCGGATCGAGCTGCATGGAGTCGTCGGGTATCAACCCCGGCTGGTCGCCGGCATCGGGCTGCTGGGCAAAGCTCTGCGAGGCCGAGAGCATCAGGCCGGCCGTGGCAATCATCGTCCAGATCAGACGCCGGAACTTGATCATGCAAAGCTCTCCTCGTTGGGGCTGCAGCTTGTGTATCATTGTTTGCCAAATCACGAAGACCATCAAATCCCAGCGATGGCGCGATGGCAAGCGGGACAGCTTGATGAGAGTGATACCTGCCCGGAAATGCTTGCTATTTCGTTGATCTTCGATGCCAAAAGGTTCTCCCAAAGAGTGTCGGCACCTGGGTCGCAAGCGTGGAATGGGCAACGCAGCCCCAGACACAGAGCGACCCGGAAGGGGGGCATCCCGTCCGGGTCGTTGGAGGTGGTTGGGAGGTTGAAGAACTAAATCAGCAAGGTCGGTGTAGCAG
>Ga0302202_10000344_pt1 | contig 60035 bp, 61 predicted proteins | sample II_Bog_N3_3_FD_194579 | JGI IMG/M metagenome (GOLD analysis project Ga0302202, IMG submission 194579) | Peat permafrost microbial communities from Stordalen Mire near Abisko, Sweden - II_Bog_N3_3 | ecosystem: Environmental > Terrestrial > Soil > Wetlands > Peat | place: Sweden: Abisko... | reverse complement strand
CGCCCTCAGATCCCGCTCGCTGCCCGATGCGAGCCGCCTGCCTCCACGGCGTGAAACGCCGCGCCAATTGAAAAAGCCCTGGCACCGCAAGGCGCCAAGGCTTTCTTCATTCAAACCGACAGATGCGTGTCAGTAACTGCAGTCGCGAGCAAGGTGCTCAGTAGCCGCCACGGCCACCGCCGCCGCCACCACCGTAGCCGCCGCCGCCGCCGGAACGGCCACCGCCGCCGCCGCCGTAGCCGCCGCCACCACCGGAACGGCCACCGCCGCCGCCGCCACCACCGTAGCCGCCACCGCCGCCACCACCACCGTAGCCGCCGCCACCACCGCCGCCGGAACGGCCACCGCCGCCGTACGGGCTGCGCGGAGCGCCGCTGAAGCCACCCGGACGCTCTTCGCGCGGACGTGCTTCATTGACGACCAGGGGACGGCCTTCAAGAGGTTGGCCATTCATGCCATTGATGGCAGCTTGCGCTTCCGGATCCGAGCTCATTTCCACGAAGCCGAAGCCCTTGGAACGACCCGTTTCGCGGTCCATCATGACCTTGGCGGACGTGACGGTGCCGAATTGGCCGAAAGATTCTTGCAGCGATTCGTCGCGGACGCTATAGGCCAGGTTGCCTACGTACAGTTTGTTTCCCACGGGGGAAGCCCTTTCAAAGATAAAAAACCATGTGGAGCTTCAACCCAGCGTGATCCATCAAGCGAAGGCGCCGCAACCAGACACAGCATCAACGGGCGACAGTTGCGCGAAGCACCCGCTGCCCTGGAATGATTATGAGCCTAACAAATCACGAAATGCAAAGCGCAGTCAAGGAAATTGTTGTTTTGTCGTTTCGGAACGCTGAACCTCCATCCTTGCAGGCGGAAGAGTTCCGGTTTCGCGCAATTGCTGAGGGTTTGAACCAACGGGTTTTCCCGCAAATCGGGTGGGCATCGGGGTCCGCGATCGGAACTTCGTGGTTGGCAAGGCCTGCGGCGCGGCGAGAATCGCAGACATGGACCTGCACCCGCTCAAGCCCCTTGTCGCCCTGCTGGCCATCGTGAACCCGATTGGCGCGATTCCGTTCTTCCTGCACTTCACGCAGAACCTGACGCGCGAGCAGCGCCGGCGCACGATCCGCGTCGCGGCCGTCGCCTCCTTCCTGGTGGTGGGCCTCAGCGCCATCTGCGGCCTGCAGATCATCGAATTCTTCGGCATCACCATCGCGTCGTTCCAGGTGGGCGGCGGCCTGCTGCTGCTGATCTCGTCGCTGAACATGCTCAACGCCCAGCAGGCCGAAAGCCGCGGCTCCGATGTCGGCGACGGCCAGGCCAAGGCCGACGCGGGCGACTCCATCGCCATCGTGCCGCTGACCATCCCGCTGCTCACCGGCCCGGCCACGATCTCCACCATGGTCATCTACGCCGACAAGTCGCGCAGCCTGCTCGAGCACGCGGTGCTGGTGGGCTACGGCCTGGTCATCGGCGCGGCCACCTTCGCGGCGTTCTCGGCCGCCGGCCGCATCGCCCGCCTGCTGGGCCGCACCGGCATCAACGTGATGACGCGGCTGATGGGCCTGATCCTGGCCGCGATGGCGGTCGAGCTGCTGTCGGACGGCCTGCTCAAGCTGTTCCCGGCGTTGTCCGGGGTGTCGGGCAATTGAGCTCGCGCATCCTCCTGCTGGAAGACGATCCGGCCATCGCCGGCACCGTCGCGTTCGCGCTGCAGCGCGACGGCTTCGCGGTCGAGCACGTGCTGCTGGCGGGTGCCGCACGGGCCAGCGTCGCCGCGCAGCCGCCGGCGCTGGCCATCCTCGACGTCGGCCTGCCCGACGGCAGCGGGCTGGACCTGTGCCGCGAGTGGCGCCAATCCGGCACGGACGCGTTGCGCGCGCTGCCCGTGCTGATGCTCACGGCGCGGGCCGAGGAGCTCGACCGCGTGGTCGGCCTGGAACTGGGCGCGGACGACTACCTCACCAAGCCCTTCAGCCCACGCGAGCTGGTGGCCCGCGTGCGCGCGTTGTTGCGGCGCGCTGCGCTGCCGCCGGCCGGGGCAGCGCCCGCGGCGGCCCTGTTCGAGCTCGATGCCGACGGCCAGCGCATCCGCTTCGCGGGCCAGTGGCTCGCTCTGACGCGGCTGGAGTACGGCCTCCTGCGTGCGCTGCTGCGCGCGCCCGGGCGCATCCGCTCCCGCGAGACGCTGCTCGACGAGGTGTGGGGCACCGACGGCGAGGCCACCGACCGCACCGTCGACACGCACGTGAAGACCTTGCGTGCCAAACTGCGTGCCGTGCGCCCCGAGCTCGAGCCGATCGCCACGCATCGGGGCATGGGCTACGCCCTCGATCCCACTCTCTTCTAGTCAACGATTCCCCGATGCGCCTCGGCCTGCGACTGCTGTTCGCGTTCTTCGTCATCACCGGCCTGGCCGGCTTCTTCGCGTTGCAGGTGTTCCAGAGCGAGGTCAAGCCCAGCGCGCGCGAGGTCATGGAGGACGCGCTCGCCGATACCGCCAACCTCGTTGCCGAGCAGGCCACGCCCGCGCTGCGCGCGATGCCGCCCGGCGGCACGCTGGTGGATTCGCAGCTGGCGCGCGACGTGGCGGCCTACCGCCGGCGCCCGGTCGACCTGCAGATCTGGGGCCTGCACAAGCGCTCGCTGGACCTGCGCATCTACGTCACCGACGCCACGGGCCGCGTCGTGCTCGATTCCGGGTTCGCCCCGGGGGCCGCGGGCACGGCGGTGGGCGCGGACTACTCGCAATGGCGCGACGTCCACCTCACCCTGCGCGGCGAGTACGGCGCGCGCGCCACGCGCAGCGAGCCCGGCGACGATGCGAGCTCCGTCATGTACGTGGCCGCGCCGGTGCGCGACGGCAACCGGGTGATCGGCGTCGTCTCGGTGGGCAAGCCGCTGGCCACCGTGCAGCAGTTCATCGACCGGGCGCAGCGCCGCATCTTCGTGGCCGGCTTCTGGCTGCTGGGCCTGTCGGCGGCGGTGGGCGTGCTGGTGACGATCTGGATGGTGCGCGCCGTGCGCCAGCTGAAGGCCTACGCCACCCAGGTGCATGCGGGCGAGCGCGTGCCCGTGCCGCGGCTGCCCGGGGAGCTCGGCGACCTCGCGGTGGCCGTCGACGAGATGCGCGAGCGGCTGGAGGATCGCGAGCGCCTCGAGCACACCGTGCGTGCGCTCACCCACGAACTCAAGAGCCCGCTCACCGCCATCCAGGGCGCGGCCGAACTGCTGGGCGACGAGCTGCCGGCCGAGGATCGCGAACGCTTCGCGCAGCAGATCCAGGACCAGTCGCTGCGCCTGCGCGACCTGGTCGACCGCATGCTGGAGCTGTCGCGCCTGGAAGGCCAGCGCGCGATCGCCAACCCGCGCGAGCTCGTGCTGCTGGCGCTGATCGACGAGGTCGCCACCGCGAACGTGCCGCTCGCGATCCAGCGCGGCATCGGGCTGGTGTGGGAGGCGCGCGCCGACATCGTGCTGCGCGGCGAGCACGACTCGCTGGTGCTGCTGTTCTCCAACCTGTGGGCCAACGCGCTGGACTTCGCGCCCGAGGGCTCGGACATCGCCGTGTCGCTGCGCCGCGTCGGGCACGAGGCCGTGTTCACGATGCGCGACGTCGGCCCGGGCGTGTCCGACTTCGCCCTGCCGCAGCTGGGCCAGCGCTTCTTCTCGCTGCCGCGCCCGCGCGACGGCCGCCGCGGCAGCGGCCTGGGCCTGGCCATCGTGCGCCAGGCCGCGGCGCTGCATGGCGGCAGCGTGGTCTTCGAGCCGGCGTCGCCGGGGCTGCGGGTCACGGTGCGCCTGCCGCTCTGATCGGCGCTTCACCCTCGAAACACAAACCTCATCGCGCCCTCACGGCACGCCCGCATCGTCGCCACTTCGGTGCCGACTTCCGGCGCGCAGGAGGAGCGAAAGATGAAGTTTCCTTTGCTGGCCAAGGTGGGCGCGATCGCGCTGGTGGGCCTGATGCTGCTGCTGGTGCTGGGCCGCATCGAGGGCCTGGTGCAGGAGCGCAAGGGGCGCGGCGAGGAGGCCCAGCGCGGCGTGGAGCGCTCGCATGCGGCGGCGCAGTCCGTCCTCGGCCCCGTGCTGGAGCGCGATTGCGTCGAGCAGTGGGATGCGGTCACCGACACCGACAAGGGCCGCGTCGTCACGCCGGCCAAGCGCGAGTTCTCGTTGATGCAGGTCCCCAACCAGCTCGCCGTGGACGGCCGCACCAAGGCCGATCCGCTGTGGCGCGGCCTGTACAAGATCAATGCGTACGGCGGGCACTTCACGGTGGCTGCCGACTTCGCGTCGCTGGCGCCGCTGCAACCCAAGGCCGAACATGCCGGCGGCAAGCTGCAGTGCACCGCGCCGGCGCTGCTGCTGGCGCTGAGCGACGTACGCGGCGTGCGCGCGGCCACGGTGATGGCCGACGGCCAGGGCATGGCCGTGGAATCGGGCACGCCCAGCACGTCCTACCCGCATGGCTTCCACGCGACGTTGGCCGCGGGGCGCGCGGACGGCGACGCCGCCGCGCATCCGCTGTCGGTGCGGCTGGAGCTCGACCTCGTCGGCACCGCCCAGCTGGGCTGGGTGCCGGCCGCCGATTCCACGCGCTGGACGCTGAACGCCGACTGGCCCAGCCCGTCCTTCGGCGGCCAGTTCTCGCCGGCCGACCGCACGGTGCGCGCCGATGGCTTCACGTCCAGCTGGAACCTGTCGTCGCTGGCCACCAATGCGCCGGCGGACGTCGGCCGTGGGCTCGCGCTGTGCACGCCCGTTGCCGTCGGAGGCAGCGATGCGTCCGACGACGCCGCCGCGAAGCCCGACAAATGCCTTGACCTGATGAACGTGGCTTTCATCGACCCCGTCAATCCGTACGTGCTGAGCGACCGCGCGGTGAAGTACGACCTGCTGTTCATCGTGCTCACGTTCATCGCCGTGGGCCTGGTCGAGGTGTTGTCCGGCCGTCGCGTTCACCCGGTGCAATACCTGCTGGTGGGCCTGGCGCTGTCGCTGTTCTTCCTGCTGCTGCTGTCGTTGTCGGAACATCTGCCGTTCGAGCGCGCGTACGCGGCGGCTGGCACCGCGTGCGCCGCGCTGCTGGGCTTCTACGCGAGCTCGATGCTGGGGCGCCTGCTCTCGGGCGTGCTGTTCGGCCTGGGCATCGCGCTGCTCTACGGCCTGCTGTACGTGCTGCTGCAGATGGAGCAGAACGCGCTGGTCATCGGCTCGGTTGGCCTGTTCGCCGCCCTGGCGGTGGTGATGGCGCTGACGCGGCGCATCGACTGGTATGCCTTGTTCGCGCAGCTGCGCGCGCCGGAGGCGCCGTCGCGGACGGATCGGATGGTCGCTCCCGACTAGCGGGGCTGAGCGTGCTGACCGCGGTCCGCCGTACCTCGCTCCACGCCTGGGCCGACCTGTGCTTCGCCCTTCCGGGCGCGCTGCCGGCCGCGTCGCTAAGATGCGGTCCCATGCACCTCGGCGATCCGTTCGACTTCATCGTGATCGGCGCCGGCACGGCCGGTTGCCTGCTGGCCAATCGGCTGTCGGCCGATCCGCGCCATCGCGTGCTGCTCATCGAGGCCGGCGGGCGCGACACCTATGCGTGGATCCACATCCCGGTGGGCTACCTGTACTGCATCGGCAACCCGCGCACCGACTGGCTCTACAAGACCGAGCCCGACCCGGGCCTCAACGGCCGCGTGCTGCGCTATCCGCGCGGCAAGGTGCTGGGCGGCAGCTCCAGCATCAACGGCATGATCTACATGCGCGGCCAGGCGCGCGACTATGACGGCTGGGCCCGGCGCACCGGCGACCCGGCCTGGGAATGGGCCAACTGCCTGCCGTACTTCCTGCGCCACGAGGATCACTGGCGCGGCGACGAGGCCGGCGCGCAACCCATGCACGCGGGCCCGGGCCACGACGCCACGGGACGTCGCAGCGGCGGCGAATGGCGCGTGGAGAAGCAGCGCCTCTCGTGGCCCATCCTCGACGCGTTCGCGCAGGCGGCCGTGCAGGCCGGCATCCCGGCCAGGGACGACTTCAACCGCGGCGACAACGAAGGCGTGGGCTACTTCGAGGTGAACCAGCGCCGCGGCGTGCGCTGGAACTCGGCCAAGGCGTTCCTGCGGCCGGCTTTGAAGCGCGCCAACCTGCAGGTGCTCACGGGCGCGCACGTGACGCGGCTGCTGCTGGAGGACGCGCCCGCGGGCGCCGCGGAGCGGCTCGTCGCGCGCGGCGTGGAGCTGCGTATCGGCGCCGACGCGCCGGTGCAGGTGCGCTGCCGCGGCGAGGTGCTGCTGTCGGCCGGAGCGGTGGGCTCGCCGCAGATCCTGCAGCTCTCGGGCATCGGCGACGGGTCGCGGCTGAAGGCCGTGGGCGTGCAGCCGCGCCACCAGCTGCCCGGCGTCGGCGGCAACCTGCAGGACCACCTGCAGGTGCGCGCCGTGTTCGCCGTCGACGGCACGCGCACGCTCAACACCCTGTCGGCCACGCTGCTGGGCAAGGCGCGCATCGCGGCCGAATACGCGCTCTCGCGCAGCGGGCCGATGAGCATGGCGCCGTCGCAACTGGGTGCCTTCACGCGCTCGGATCCCGCTCGCCGCTGGGCCAACCTGCAGTACCACGTGCAGCCGCTGTCGCTCGATGCCTTCGGCGAGCCGCTGCACGCGTTCGAGGCGTTCACGGCCAGCGTGTGCAATCTCAACCCCGAATCGCGCGGCGAGATCCATATCACCTCGGCCGATCCGGCGCAGGCGCCGCGCATCGCGCCGCGCTACCTGGCCACGGAGGGCGACCGCCGCGTGGCGGCCGACTCGTTGCGGTTGACCCGCCGCATCGTGGCGCAGCCGGCACTGGCCGGCTTCCATCCGCGCGAGGTCAAGCCGGGCCTTCAATTCGAGAGCGACGACGAGCTCGCGCGCCTGGCAGGCGACATCGGCACGACCATCTTCCATCCGGTGGGCACCTGTCGCATGGGCCGCGACGACGAGCCCGAAGCGGTACTGGACTCGCGGCTGCGCGTGCGCGGCGTAGCCGGCCTGCGCGTGGTCGATGCCAGCGTGATGCCCGACATCACCAGCGGCAACACCAATTCTCCGACGCTGATGATCGCGGAGCGTGCCGCGCAATGGACGCTCGAAAATGTCACACCCTGAATGCGGCATGAACGTGCACTGAACAATGTTGGTGCACGGCCACAGCGGGAAACCCCCGATGTGCAGCTGAGTGATGCGCTCATACAGTGCATATACTTTCTTGTCATATGCACCCACAAGGTGCGCATATGACGACGAAGGGGGTACGAGGAGACATAACACGCCGGCTCGAACGCTTATCGAGCCAGGCAGGCGGCGCCTGAAGGCGACTGCCAGACAGAACAGACGAAGGGCGCAGCCTACAGGCCGCGCCCTTTTGTCCTTTCTGGGGCGCGAATCCGCACCGTGCAGGCCCATTGCCGGCACCCATCGATAATGCCGTGATGATCGAACTCATCACCGTGGCGGCCGCCTCGGGCCTGGCTGGCTTCGTCGACGCGGTGGTGGGCGGCGGCGGACTGGTGCTGATTCCCGCGCTGTTGGCCACCTACCCCGACGCCGTCCCCGCCACGCTTTTCGGCACCAACAAGGGCGGCGCCATCTGGGGCACGGCCTGGGCGGCGTTGCAGTTCGCGCGTCGCGTGACGCTCGCGCGCGCGACCATGGCCTGGGGCATGGCCGGCGCGCTCGTCGGCAGCTTCTTCGGCGCCTGGGTGGTGACGCTGGTCAGCGCGAAGCCGCTGAAGCAGGCGCTGCCCTTCGTGCTGCTGGCGATCCTGGTCTACACCGTCGCCAAGAAACAGCTGGGCCGCGACCATGTGCCACGCCTGGCCGGCCGCGCCGAGGCCGTCGCCGCCGGCGTGATCGGCCTGGGCATCGGCTTCTACGACGGCTTCTTCGGTCCGGGCACCGGCAGCTTCTTCGTGTTTCTGTTCGTGCGCGTGCTGGGCTACGACTTCCTGCACGCGTCCGCGGCCGCCAAGCGCCTGAACACCGCCACCAACTTCGCCGCGCTGGTGCTGTTCGCGTGGACGGGCCACATCTGGTGGCACGTGGCCGCCGTGCTGGCCGTGGCCAACGTGATCGGCAGCCTGCTGGGCACGCGCCTCGCGCTCGCGCGCGGCGCGGGCTTCGTCCGCGTGGTGTTCATCGTGGTCGTGTCGGCGCTGATCCTGAAGACGGCCTGGGATTCGTTCGGGCCGTTGATCGTCGCGCACGCCTGAGGTGTCGGCCTCAGCCCTGGCCGTCGATCGCGCGCAGCGTGTTGCCTTCGACGTTCACGCGCTGGCCCACGTTGGGCACGTAGGACTGACGCACGGTGCGGATCGAGCCGTCGGCCATGCGCACGCGCACGTCGTAGGCGGTAACCGTGCGTTCGTGCGACTCGATGGCGTTGCCCAGCAGTCCGCCGCCGACGGCACCGATGACGCCGCCCAGCGTGTGGTTGCTGCGGCCGGCGATCTTGCTGCCCACCAGCGCGCCGCCGAGGCCGCCGGCCACGGCGCCGACGCCGTTGTTCTGGCCCTTGAGCTGCACGGCGCTGTAGCCGTCGATGACGCCGCAGGTGGTGCACGCCGGGACGGCGGCCACTTGCTGCGAGTCGCCGTTCGGCCCGTTGTACGGCGGCACGTGATGCACCGGGCGCTGCGCGACCACCACGGGGGCGTTGGCCACCGACGATTGCTCGGCGGGGGGCGCACCCGGCGTGGTGACGGTGGAGACCAGCGGCGAGGTGGCGGCGTTGGCGTTGTCGCCCAGGGAATCGCTGTTCTTCACGACCAGCGTGGTCGCGAGGGCGATGATCGTCAGGCCCATCAGGCCGCCGCCGATCCAGACGCCGCGGTGGATGCCGGCGGCTGCGGAAGGGGTGGGGGTAGTGGTGGTGTTCATGTTCAGTGTCCTCTTTCGTGCCCGCTCATCGGGCTGACACCGATTAAACGAGCCGAAGCCGGGTCGGGTTGTCAGCCAACGTGCCGAGTTGCGTCAGAACGTGAACATACGGCAGCTCATCCGTGCGCGGACTACACGGACGTTGCCGTTTGTCCTACAAGCGGGGCGGTCGCATCCCGTCGGGTACGCTTCGCGCCATGTTGAAAGACCTTTCGTTCTCGGCCTTCGTTGCCGGCTTCATCGCGGTGCTGGTGGGCTTCACCAGTTCGGTGGCGATCGTGTTCCAGGCGGCGCAGGGCCTGGGCGCCACGCCGGAGCAGATCACGTCGTGGATGTGGGCGCTGGGCGTGGGCACCGGCCTCACCAGCATCGGCCTGTCGCTCTGGTATCGCCAGCCGGTGCTCACCGCCTGGTCGACGCCGGGCGCCGCGCTGCTGGTGGCCACGCACGGCTTGTCGCTGCCGGCGGCTACCGGCGGTTTCATCATTTCGGCCGTGCTGATCACCATCGCCGGGGCTTCCGGGCTGTTCGAGAAGCTGATGGATCGCGTGCCGGTGGCCATCGCCGCGGCCCTGCTGGCCGGCGTGCTCACGCGCTTCGGGCTGGACGCCGCGCTCGCCGCGCACGCCGACCCGTTGCTGGTGGGCGCGATGGCGCTCGTCTTCGTGCTGGGACGCCGGCTATGGCCGCGCTTCGCGGTGCCCGGCGTGCTGGTGGCCGGCATCGCGCTGGCGGCGGCGCGGGGCGGCATCTCGCTGGCCAACGTGCAGTGGGGCTGGGCCAGGCCCGTGTTCGTGATGCCCGAGTTCAGCCTGGCCGCCGCAGTGGGCCTGGGGCTGCCGATGTTCATCGTGACGATGGCCTCGCAGAACCTGCCCGGCGTGGCCGCTCAACGTGCCGCGGGCGTCACGGCGCCGGTGTCTCCGGTCATCGCGACCACCGGCATCGCCACGCTGCTGCTGGCGCCGTTCGGCTCGTTCGGCCTGAACCTGGCCGCCATCACCGCGGCGATCTGCATGGGCCCCGAGGCGCATCCCGATCCGAAACGGCGCTACATCGCGCCGGTGTCGGCGGGCGTGTTCTACCTCTTGATCGGCCTCGGTGGCGGCGCCGTCGTCGGGCTGATGGCCGCGTTCCCGCACGCGCTGGTGGTGGCCGTGGCCGGGCTCGCGCTGCTGGGCACGATCGCCGGAGCGCTGTCGTCGGCGCTGGCGGTGGAAAGGCACCGCGACGCCGCGGCGCTGACCTTCCTCGTCACGCTGTCGGGCGTGAGCCTGGGCGGCATCGGCGCGCCCTTCTGGGGCGTGGTGGCCGGCGCCGTCGCGCTGGGTGTGCAACACTTCCGGACTGCCGCGCGGCCGGCGCCCTGAAAAGCCCCTGCAGGCCCGCCGCCGACGCGCCGCGCGCGATCATGGCGTGCCGCGCCTCATCCCTCTCATTCCAATGCCCCGCGTCCCGCGCGCGGGGGCATGCCCAGGTATTGCCATGAAGCTGCTGTTCGTCGCCGATCCGCTCGACACATTCAAGATCTACAAGGACTCCACCTTCGCCATGATGCGCGAGGCGAGCAGGCGCGGCCACGCGCTGTGGGCCACGCAGCCGGTAGACCTGAGCTGGCAGCGCGGCGGCCGCGTGCAGGCGCGCGCGCTGCCCGTCACGCTCACCGGCGTGGACACGCACAGCCACGACGCCTGGTACACCACCCGCGGCCCCGAGACCGTGGTCGTCGCCGAGTTCGACGCGGTGCTGATGCGCAAGGATCCGCCCTTCGACAGCGAATACTTCTATGCCACGCACCTGCTGAGCCACGCCGAACGCGATGGCGCCCTCGTGCTGAACTCGCCGGCCGCACTGCGCGAACACCCCGAGAAGCTGGCCATCCTCGAGTTCCCGCAATTCATCGCGCCCACGCTGGTCACGCGCTCGGCCACCGACGTGCGCGCGTTCCACGCCGAGCACCGCGACATCATCCTCAAGCCGCTGGACGGCATGGGCGGCATGGGCATCTTCCGCGTCAAGGACGACGGCCTGAACCTCGGCAGCATCGTCGAGACGCTCAACGTGGGCGGCGCGCAGACGCTGATGGTGCAGAAGTTCGTGCCGCAGATCGTCGACGGCGACAAGCGCGTGCTGGTCATCGGCGGCAAGGCCGTGCCGCACACGCTGGCGCGCATCCCGCAAGGCGGCGAGGTGCGCGGCAACCTGGCCGCCGGCGGCCTGGGCGTGGCGCGCGACATCACCGACCGCGAGCGCGAGATCGCCGGCATCATCGGCCCCAAGCTCGCCGCGCGCGGGCTCATGCTGATCGGCCTGGACGTGATCGGCGACGTGCTCACCGAGATCAACGTGACCAGCCCGACGTGCTTCCAGGAAATCACCGACCAGACCGGCTTCGACGTGGCGGCCGTGTTCGTCGACGCGCTCGAAGCCAGCATCAACCGCGCACGCGGCAACCCAACGACTGAAGGCAATGACCCTTTCTGACCGCATGGCGATCGAGACCCGCTGATGGCCCTGCTGACCCTCACCAATGCCCACCTCGCGTTCGGGCACGTCGCGCTGCTGGATGGCGCCGATTTCTCGCTCGAGACCGCGGAGCGCGTGGCCCTGATCGGGCGCAACGGCACCGGCAAGTCCAGCATGCTCAAGATCCTCGCGGGGATGGACAAGCCCGACGACGGCCTGCTGCAGGTCGAGCGCGGCTTGCGCCGCACCTACGTGCCGCAGGAGCCGCAGTTCGCGCCCGGCATCAGCGTCTTCGACGCCGTGAGCGAAGGCGTGCGCGAGGCCAAGGAGACGCGCGAGAAGTTCGAGAACCACGACGGCGTCGACCACGACGACATGGATCGCCTGCAGACCCGCCTGGAGGCGCTCGGCGGCTGGGACTGGGAGCGCCGCGTCGACGAGACGCTGCATCGCCTGGATCTCGATCCGCAGGTGCTGGTCGAGAAGCTGTCCGGCGGCGTGCGCAAGCGCGTGGCGCTCGCGCAGGCGCTCGTCGCCACGCCCGACGTGCTGCTGCTCGACGAGCCGACCAACCACCTGGACCTGGACGCCATCGACTGGCTCGCCGACCTGCTCAAGAACTACCGCGGCTCGCTGATCCTGATCTCGCACGATCGCGCGTTCATCGACGCCACGGCCACGCGCATCGTCGAACTCGATCGCGGCAAGCTGCGCAGCTATCCGGGCAACTTCACGACGTACGAGGCCACCAAGCAGCGCGAGATGGAGTCCGAGGCGCTGGCCAACGCCCGCGCCGACAAGCTGCTGGCGCAGGAAGAGATCTGGATCCGCAAGGGCGTCGAGGCGCGCCGCACGCGCAGCACGGCCCGCATCGGCCGGCTCGAGGCCTTGCGCGCCACGCGCGTCGCGCGCCGCGACCAGGTCGGCCAGGTCAAGCTCGAGGTGGCCACCGGCGGCCAGTCGGGCAAGATCGTGGCCGCGCTCGACGAGGTGACGATGCGCTACGGCGATCGCACGCTGATCGACAAGTTCACCACCACCGTGCTGCGTGGCGACAAGATCGGCCTGATCGGCCCCAACGGCTGTGGCAAGACCACGCTGCTCAAGCTGATCCTGGGCCAGCTGCAGGCGACGGCCGGCACGATCAAGCTCGGCACCCAGATGAACGTGGCCTACTTCGACCAGATGCGCGCCGGCCTGAAGCTCGACGCCACGCTGGCCGACACGATCAGCCCGGGTAGCGAGTGGGTCGAGATCGGCAACTCGCGTCGCCACATCATGAGCTACCTGAGCGACTTCCTGTTCGCGCCGGAGCGCGCGATGGCCAAGGTGTCGTCGCTGTCCGGCGGCGAGCGCAACCGACTGCTGCTCGCGCGACTCTTCGCGCTGCCGGCCAACGTGCTGGTGCTGGACGAGCCCACCAACGATCTCGACATCGACACGCTGGAGCTGCTGGAGGAGCTGCTCGCCAACTACAGCGGCACCGTGTTCCTGGTGAGCCACGACCGCCGCTTCGTCGACAACGTCGTCACCAGCACGCTGGTGTGGGAAGGCGACGTGAGCCCCGGGCTGTGGCGCGAGTACGAGGGCGGCATCGAGGACTGGCAGGCCCAGCGCGCGCGCAGCCGCGCCAGCGGTGGCGCGTCCGCGCGCGTCGCCGCGCCTGCGGTCGCATCCACGCCGGCGCCGGCGCCGGTGTCCGCGCCCGCAGCGCCCGCTGCCAAGCCCAAGGCCAAGCTGAGCTACAAGGAACAGCGCGAGCTCGACGAGCTGCCGAAGAAGATCGAGGCACTGGAGGCCGAGCACAAGACGCTGGAGGCGGCGCTTGCTGGCACCGAGCTCTATGGCCAGGGCAAGGACAAGATCGCCGAGACGCAGGCGCGCTTCACGAAGGTCGACGAGCAGTTGCTCGCGATGATGGAGCGGTGGGAAGAGCTGGGCAAGAAGTAGGGAGCGCCACCATCCGGATCGCCCCCGTCACGCCCGGTCGAGTCGCCGCCGCCCTGGGGCTCGTGCTGCTGGCGGGTGCCGGATGGTGGTTGGTGCGCGGGCCGGCCGTCGCGCATGGCGCGCCGCCGCACGCGCCGGACATCGACATCGATACGCCGTCGATGCGCGCCCAACGCGAGGCCGTGATCGCGCTCGCCACGATGCCCGACGATCCATGGACGCTGGCCGAAACGCTGCCGGCCTCCGCGCCCGACAAGGCTGCCGACAAGGAGGCCTGCGGTCTCGAGGACGGCCCGCAGTTGTCCAAGCCGGGGTCACATGACGAGGAGCGGGTGCAGACGCGAGCGCCGACGCCTCGGTTCCTGGGCGCGCAGGCGCGCATCGACGCGGCGTTGCGCACGAGCGCCGATCCGCTGGACCGGATCGCAGCCGACTTCGTCAACGCTGGGGACATGCGCACCTGGGATGGCAGCGACGAGGCCGTCGTGCAGCAGGCCACGGCCTCGACGGACCCGCGCGTGGTGTCGCTGGGCCACGCCGTGTGCATGCGCGCCCCCGCGATCGACGGTTGCGCCGCGCTGACCGCCGCGCGCTGGGCCCAGGCCGACCCCGGCAATGGCATGCCCTGGGTCGAGCTGCTGGCGCAGGCCCAGGCTCGCGGCGACGATGCCGGCGTGCAGCAGGCGATGGCCAGCCTGGCCGCTTCGACCCGCTTCGACATGCACCTCTTCGCTGTCCCCGGCGCCGTCATCCGCGCGTTGCCGGAGAACGACCGCGACCTCGCAGCCGGCGGCGATCTGGTCACGCGCACCGTGGGCCGCGCCGCCGCGTTGCCGTACCCCACTTTCAGGCCCCTGCTGGACGCTTGCCGCAACGAGGGCGGAGGCGATGCGCAACGCGCGCGTCAGTGCGTCGCGGTCAGCGACACGATGTACGCGCATTCGGACACCCTCATTCCCTACCTGATCAGCGGCAATCTATTGCAGCGGACCACAGGCGACGCCACGCGGCGCGAGGCGACGCGGGCCGAGTACCAGGTCTTCACCGCGCACTGGTCGCCCGCCACCGGCCTGTCGCCGTGCGGCATGATTCGCGAAGAAGTGCGCAGGCTGCGGCGCAACGCCGAGATCGGTGAGGTGGAGGCGATGCGCGAGGAGTCGCGTCGATTCGTGCCGCCCTGATTCTTCTCAGGCCCCGCGCGCCTTCTCGAACGCCCGCCAGAACCGCGGATCCTGCGTCGTCGCGAAGTTGATGCGCATCAGCGTCGACGGCCGCCTGCCGGGATGGAACACCGTGCCGGGCGCCAGCAGCCAGCCCTCGTCGAGCATGTCGGTGGCCAGGCGCTCGGTGTCGACGCCGGTGTCGACCCAACCGAACAGGCCCGCGGGGGGTGTTGCCAGGCGGCAGCCGGCGGCCAGCGCCAGCTTCACGCTGCGGGTGCGCGCGGCGCCCAGCCGGGCGATCACGCGGTCGGCGTGGCGGCGCAGCCAGCCCTGTTCGAGGCATACCGCGACGGCCTGTTCGAGCAGTGCAGGCGTGGTGAGCGTGCCCAGCAGCTTCACGTCGACGAGGCGTTCCACGAGGTCGGGCGGCGCTGCCAGGAAGCCGACGCGCCAGCCCGGCGCGAGGATCTTGGCGAAGCCCGAGACGTAGATCGTGCGGCGCAGGCCGTCGAGCGCGGACAGGCGCGGCGCGTGCGCGGGCGCGAGGTGGGCGTAGGTGTCGTCCTCCACGATGCGGAAGTCGTGCTGTTCGGCCAGGCGCAGCACCTGGTGGGCGGCGGCAAGGCTCAGCGAGACGCCGGTCGGGTTGTGCAGCACCGAGCAGGTGACGTACAGGCGCGGCTGGTGGGCCTTGGCGAGCGCGGCCATCGCCGCGAGGTCGGGGCCGTCGACGCCGCGCGGCACCGGCAGCAGGCGCATGCCCAGCTGGGTGAGGCGGGCGAATTCCACCGACCAGCCGGGGTCGTCCACCAGCACCGCGTCGCCGGGCGTGAGCAGGCCGCGCGAGACGATGTCCAGCGCGTGCGTGGCGCCGTTGGCGGTGACGATCTGGGCGGGCGTGGCGGGCACGCCGAAGTCGGCCAGGCGTTGCGCGACCGCGTTGCGCAGGCGCGTGTCGCCGGCGGGCTCGCCGTAGCTGAGGTAGCTGGATGGCAGGTGCGTGTCGTTGGCCGAGCGAGGAGGCGCCATCACGCGGCGCAGTGCCGTCTGCAGCATGGCTGCGTCCAGCCATTCGGCCGGCAGCGTGCCCAGGCCGGGGGCAGGATGCTGGGCGTCGACCGCGAACATGCCGCGGATCAGCGCGGTGGCGTCCACCGGCGGCGGGCGCAGCGGTGCCGAGGGGCGCAGCGAGGTCTCGGTGGTGATCGCCAGGTGCGTCGCCTTCTCCAGCGGCTCGGCGAGCGTCGCGCCGCCGGCGCGCGGCGTCATCGTGTCGCCGTCGCGCACGAAGAAGCCGCGCTGGCGCTTGGCCTCCACCAGGCCCTGGGCCAGCAACTGGTCGTAGGCCGCCACCACCGTCGACGGGCTGACGCGGTGGCGGCGCGCGCTCTCGCGCACCGAAGGCAGCCGGGCACCGGGCAGCAGCAGGCGTTGGCGGATGCGGGCGGCGTAGTGGTCGGCCAGCTGTTCGGCCAGCGTCTGCGCGGCGCTGCGGGCGAGCACGGCGGCTCCCACGGCGGCGGCGATCGGTGCGGTGGGAGAGCCCGGCGCGCGGCGTGCGCGCGCCGAGGCGGGCGTGTCGTCCTGCATGGAAAGCGATCCTTCGCGAAGGTCTGTACTGTCAAAGGCAGCGATACAGATCACCGAACTGCACCAAAGACTGTACTGCTCGTGTATTGATTATCCGCCTAGACTGGTTGCACTGCACGCCGTTCGTCCGCTTTCTCCCGAAGGCACGGCGCGCCCGCCGCCCGCCATGCGCCTCGTGCCCGAACCCGCCCTGCCGTTGCCGACGTCCGCCCGCGCTGCGGCGCAGGCGGTGGCGACCGAGCATGCCCGCCGCACGCGCGCGGGCCTGTGGCTGGGCGCGCTGGGCATGCTGATCTTCGCGGGCACGATCCCGATGACGCGGCTCGCGGCGGGCAGCAGCGAGGCGCCGCAGCTGCCGGCCGTGTTCGTCGCCATCGGCCGCGCCGGCGTGGCGGGCCTGCTGTCCGTGGCCTACCTGCTCGTCACGCGCGCGCCGTGGCCGCGCCGCCACCACTGGGCCATGCTCGCGCCGACGGTTCTCGGCAACGTGCTGGCCTGGCCGCTGCTGCTGGGTCTCGCGGTGCGCCGCGTCGACGCGATGCATGCGGCGGTCATCACCGGCCTGATGCCGCTGGCCACCGCCGCGGTGGGCGCGCTGCTGTTGCACCAGCGGCCGTCGCGCGGCTTCTGGGGTTTCGCACTGCTCGGCGCCGCGCTGGTCGTCGCGTTCGCGGCGTGGAGCGGCGCGGGCCGTCCACGGCTGGCCGATCTCCTGCTGGTCGGCGCGGTGATCGCGTCGTCGATCGGCTACATCACCGGCGTGCGCGTCACGTCGGGGCCCGACGCGATGACGCCCGAGCAGACGATCTCGTGGGTGCTCGTGCTGGCGCTGCCCGTCACGCTGCCGGTGCTGGTCACGCAATGGCCCGCCCAGCCCGTGCATCCGTCGGCCTGGGCCGGCTTCGCCTACGTGGCCCTGTTTTCCATGTGGATGGGTTTCTTCGCCTGGTACCGCGGCCTCGCATGGGGCGGCACGCTGCGCGTGAGCCAGGTGCAGTTGCTGCAGCCCTTCGTCTCGATCCTGCTGGCCGTGCCCTTGCTGGGCGAACGGCTGCGCCCGGCCACGCTGGGCTTTTCCGTCGCCGTGATGGCGTGCGTGTATCTCGGCCGGCGCATGTCGGCGGGCGCGCCACGACCGCGCATCTGATGTTCGAATCCCGTTTCCTGTAGAAGGCTCTCCCATGACTGGTTCCACCTCGTCCTCTTCCGATTCGACCCGCTCGCCCTGGCAACTGGCCCGGCGCTGCGAACGCATGAACCCGTCGGTCATTCGCGAGATCCTCAAGCTCACCGAGCTGCCGGGCGTACGCTCGCTGGCCGGCGGCCTGCCCTCGGCCGAGACCTTCCCGGTGGACGCCATGCGCGAGGCCACCGCCAAGGTGCTGGCCGATTCGCCGCGCGAGGCGCTGCAATACGCGTCCAGCGAAGGTTTCGCGCCGCTGCGCGAGTGGGTCTCGGCCACGCTGGGTGGGCGCGGCATCGATGCGCCGGCCAACCGCGTGCTGATCACCAACGGCTCGCAGCAGGGCCTCGACCTCATCGGCAAGGTGATGCTCGACGAAGGCAACGTGGTCGCCGTCGAGACGCCCACCTACCTCGGCGCGCTGCAGGCCTTCAATCCGAACGAGCCGCGATTCGTCTCGGTGGCCGGCGACGCGGACGGGCCGCTGCCCGACGCCATCGCGGCGCTGCCGCAAGGCACGCGCTTCATGTACGTGCTGCCGAACTTCCAGAACCCGACGGGCCGGGTGATCCCCGACGCCCGCCGCGACGCGATCATCGCCGCCGCGCAGCGCGCCAACATCCCGCTGGTGGAAGACAATCCTTACGGCGACCTCTGGTACGACGACGCGCCGCCCAAGCCGCTGGCCGCGCGCTGGGGCGAGGGCGTGCTGTACCTGGGTTCGTTCTCCAAGGTGCTGGCGCCGGGCCTTCGCCTGGGCTTCATGGTGTGCCCGCCCACGCTGTACCCGAAGCTGCTGCAGTCCAAGCAGGCGGCCGACCTGCACACCGGCTCGTTCAGCCAGCGCGTGGTGTACGAGGTCATCAAGAACGGCTTCCTCGACCAGCACATCCCAACCATCCGCGACCGCTACCGCACCCAGCGCGACGCCATGGACGCGGCGCTGACGGCCTCGATGCCCGCCGGCTGCGAATGGCTCAAGCCCAGCGGCGGCATGTTCTTCTGGGTGCGGCTGCCCGCCGGCTGCGACGCGATGGCGCTGCTGCCCAAGGCCGTGGAGGCCGGCGTGGCCTACGTGCCGGGCGCGGCGTTCTATGCCGACCACCCCGACACGCGCACGCTGCGCCTGTCCTTCGTCACGCTGTCGCCGGCCGACATCGCGGACGCCGTGCAGCGCCTGGGCAGCGTGGTGAAGGCGCATCTCGCGTCGCTGGCGACCGCATGAGCGCGGACGCTGCGCCGCGCCAACGTGGCTTCAGCCAGGTCGACGTCTTCACCGCGACGGCGCTGCTGGGCAACCCGCTGGCCGTCGTGCACGACGGCAGCGGCCTCGACACCGAGCGCATGGCCGCGTTCGCGCGCTGGACCAATCTCTCGGAAACCACGTTCCTGCTGCCGCCCACCACGCCGGAGGCCGACTACCGCGTGCGCATCTTCACGCCCGGCGGCGAGCTGCCGTTCGCCGGCCATCCCACGCTGGGCTCGTGCCACGTGTGGCTGCAGGCCGGCGGCCAGCCGAAGCGCGCCGGCACCGTGGTGCAGGAATGCGGCATCGGCCTGGTGCCGCTGCGACGCGCCGAGCGCCTGGCCTTCGCCGCGCCGCCCACCACGGTGGAACGCGCCGACGCCGAGCTGCTGCATCGGGTCTACGCCGCGCTCGGGCTCGATCCTGCGCGGGTGCGCGACGCCGCGTGGCTGTCCAACGGCTTTCCCCAGCTCACGTTGCTCCTGGACAGCGCCGCGACGGTGCTGGCGCTCAAGCCCGACCATGCGGCACTGAAGGCGCATGGCAAGGTCGGCGTCGTCGCACCGCATCCGGCCGGCAGCGAGTCGGATTTCGAAGTGCGTTTCTTCGCCGCGGCCATCGGCATCGACGAGGACCCTGTCACAGGCAGCCTCAACGCCAACATCGCGCAGTGGCTGATCGACACGGATCGCGCGCCGACGCGCTACGTGGCGGCCCAGGGCGCCGCGATGGGCCGCGCCGGCCGCATCCACGTGCAGCGCGACGCCGAGGGCACCTGGATCGGCGGCGACGTGGCGGCGTGCATCGCCGGCACGGTGCTGCTGTGAGATCGCCCGCATGACCGAGGAACTGTTCCGCATCGACGCCACGCTCACCGAGTGCGATGCGCTCGTCTGCGTGGTCGACGAGCGCGGCGTGCAGCTCGATCGCACCGTGTTCTATCCGCACGGCGGCGGCCAGGCCGGCGACCGTGGCGAGCTGGTGCTGGGCGACGGCCGGGCCATCGCGATCATCGACACGCGCAAGGGCGAGCGGCCTGGCGACGTCGTGCACGTGCTGGGCAATGACGACGACATGGCCGCGTTCAAGGTGGGCGACAAGGTGCGCGCTCGCATCGACGTCGCGCGGCGCCGTGCGCACATGCGCTTCCACACCGCCACGCACCTGCTGTGCGCGCTGATCCCGCATCCGGTGGACGGCTGCTCGATCACCGCCGACTACGCGCGGCTCGACTTCCACATGACGGACCTGCTGGACAAGGAGGCGATCGAAGCCGGCCTGGCCCGCCTCGTGGCCGAGGCGCATCCGGTGTCCATGCGCTGGATCAGCGACGCCGAGCTCGACGCCAACCCCGGCCTGGTGCGCAGCATGAGCGTGCAGCCGCCGCGCGGCACGGGGCGCGTGCGTCTCCTGGAGATCGAGGGCGTCGACTTGCAGCCTTGCGGCGGCACGCACGTATCCAACACGGCCGAGATCGGCGCGCTGTTCGTCAAGAAGATCGAGAAGAAATCGGCGTCGACGCGGCGCGTGGTGCTGGCGTTCAAGGACTGACTGGTCCGTCGATCAGGGGCACGGCGCGCCGTTGCCGGCCACCCAGATCTCGTACCAGGTCTGCGCGTCGATGGCCACGTCCAGCGCCGCGACGGCCTCGCGCATCGCGTCGAGGCGGCGCGAGCCGGTGAGCGGGATCAGGCGCGCGGGGTGGCGCAGCAGCCAGGCGTAGACGAGCGTCGTGACGCCGATGCCGCGTTCGCCGGCGATGCGTTCGAGCACGCCGCGCACGCGCCGCGCGTCGTCGTCGTTGCCGGTGAACAGCCGTCCGCCCGCGAGCGCCGACCAGACCATCGGCGCGACGCCCAGGTCCTGCGCCTGGTCCAGCGTGCCGTCGTGGAACGGCGCGATGCGCAGCGGCGAGACCTCGATCTGGTTGGTGACCAGCGGCACGCGCCTGTGCAGCAGCGCGAATTGCGAGGGCGTGAAGTTGGAGACCCCGAAGTGGCGCACCTTGCCCGCGGCGCGCAGCCGCTCGAAGCAGGCCGCGAGCGCCTCGGCGTCCATCAGCGCGTCCGGACGATGGATCAGCAGCACGTCGAGATGATCGGTGCGCAGCCTGGCCAGCGAGTTGTCCACCGAGCGCTCCACGTGCTCGGCCGAGCTGTCGTAGTGGCCCAGGCGATGCTCCGGCCGCGCGCCCGACATCATGCGGATGCCGCACTTGGTGACGATCTGGATGCGCTCGCGCAGCTGCGGCGCGGCGGCCAGCGCCTCGCCGAACAAGCCTTCGACCGCGTAGCCGCCGTAGATGTCGGCGTGGTCGAACGTGGTGAGCCCCAGGTCCACGCAGCCCTCGATCCAGCGCACGCGCTCGGCGACGGAGAAGTTCCAGTCACCCATGCGCCAGGCGCCGGCGACGATGCGCGAGAGGGTCGGGCCGCCGGCGGCGGTGACGAGCGTGGGGGCGTGGAGCATGGGTCGGATTCGATTGGTCAACGCCGAATTCTGGCCCAGGCCGTCAGAACGCCGCGCGCGCCCCCGCCGACACGCTGCCCAATGGCAGGCCCCGGCCCTGGTCTTCGGACCAGATCAATGCCTTTTCCGGAAGTCGTCGTGGCACGACTTGCAGGTGTCGGCGGTGGCGCTGAACGCCGCCTTCAGGTCGTCGGCCGTGGTGGCCTTCGCGGCGGCGGCGGCCAGCCTGGTGGCGGCGTCCTGGAACTTCGCCGACGCCGCCTTGAACTTGTCGGGCTGCGACCAGACCTCGGGCTTCGCGCTGGTGTCGCCCTTGTCGCTGCCGTCGATGAACGCTGGCCAGGGCAGGTGCGACAGCGTGAGGACCAGGTCGGCGTTGGCCTGCGCGGCCTTCGCGTCGAACGGCACCTTGCCGCTGACCATGGCGCCGATGCGGCCGAAATGGTTGCCCATCACGGCCAGCGCGCCCTGGCGGTACTCGATCGCGTCGTCGGGACTCTTGAATTGCGCGGCGGCCTGGCCACAGGCCAGGAGGGCGGTGGCAGCGGCAGCTGCGAGCGACCAGGATTTCATCGTTGTTCTCTCGGAGGATTCGGGGGTGGGCATCGATCTCGCCCGGACGGTGTGCCGAGTGTACGGAGTTCGGCCGAGGTCGGATTCAGCGCTGGGGTATCGTCGCCGACTTGTCCATGTACGGCGCCTTGCATCCTTGACGACCTCCGCTCCCACCCGGATCTGGGACCTGCCCACGCGCGTGTTCCATGCGGCGCTCGCCGCGGGCGTGACCGCGGCCATCGTCACCGCGAAGCTGGGCGGCGACTGGATGGCCTGGCACCTGCGTTGCGGCGAAACCGTGATGGCCCTGCTGCTGTTTCGCTGGGCCTGGGGCGTGGTCGGCGGGCGCTGGTCGCGGCTTGCCACGTTCTTGCCCACGCCCGCGCGCCTCGCGCGGGCGCTGCGCGGGCGGGCGACGGCCGAGGATGGCATCGGTCACGGCGCGCTCGGCTCGCTGGCGGTCTGGGCCTTCCTGCTGCTGCTGTCGCTGCAGGTGGCCACGGGCCTGGTGGCCGACGACGACGTCGCGACCACCGGGCCGCTCAACGCCCACGTGGCGGGCCGTCTCGCAAAACGGGCCAGCGCGTGGCACGCGGGCTGGGGCGCCGACCTGATCCTGGCCCTGATCGCGCTTCACGTGCTGGCCATCGGCTGGTACACGTGGCGCCGCGGTGCGCCGCTGCTGCGGGCGATGTGGACGGGCGACAAGCCGTTGCCGGCAGGCACGCCGGCGAGTACCGACAGCGTGGCGTCGCGCGGCCTCGGCCTGGCGATCTGGGCGGCGGCCGCGGGGGCCGTGTGGGCGCTCCTGCGCTGGGCTGGCTGAGCCGCGCGCGCCGTCAGCGGCGCGACGGTTTGGCGTGCTTGCACCCGCGCCACGCCCGGTCGCGACCCGTCCGGGTGCATGCCCCATCGGGGTGGCGCCGGCGCACCCTTTCGGGTTAGAATCGTCAGGCTTAGTTCAACTAAAGCAGGTTTTTCTCGAGCAATCGAGGCGAATTTGTCAGGTGAGCCGCAGGGCACCGATCCGGGGGCCACGTTCAGGAAATGAACGCAACCCTTGTCCGACACCCATGAGTTCTCAGAGTTCCGCACCGCAGCAAAAAAACCCCAGCGAGCAAGCCGGCGACGTCGTCGGATCGCCGAGGTTCAACGCCGCGAACTGGGATGACGAGGATCCGCTGCCACGCCGCTTGTCGGCAACGGAGGCCGAAGCGTTTCGCGATCAGCGAAGCGCGCCGTCTCCGTGGCGGGTGGTGCTGGTTCAGCTCGAGGCCGGCGCCGTCATCTCGCTGCTGCTCTGTTTCGTGGGGCTGTACCGGGGCGAAGGGTTGTCGTGGCTGTGGTCGGCCGTCTACGGTTCGGCGGTGGTCATCGTTCCGGGTGCCTTGATGGCGCGCGGCGCGACGCGGATGGCCGACAGCCGTTCGCCGATGGCCACGATCCTGAACCTGCTGGGTTGGACTTCGGTGAAATTGGTCTGCACCGTGGTGATGTTGTTCGCCGCGGGAAGAGTCTTGCATCCGGTCAGGTTTCCGGCGTTGTTGCCGGCCCTGGCGGTTTGCCTGGCTGTGTATTGGGTGGCGCTCGCGTGGCGCTCGCGTTGAAGATCTGATCGGGAAGCTACGGACACCACATGGCCGCAGAAGAACTTGCACCGACCTCCGGTGAATACATCCAGCATCACCTGACCCACCTCTCGAACATCGAGAGTTCGTTGCCGGTGAATTTCCACGTGGTCCATTGGGACTCGGTGGTGTTCTCGTCGCTGCTCGGGCTGGTGTTCCTGGTGGTCGGCCTGATCGCCGCCCGCCGCGTCACGTCAGGCGTGCCGAACCGCTTCCAGGCCGCCGTCGAATTCCTGATCGAGATGGTCGACAGCCAGGCCAAGGCGATCGTGCACAACGCCAACAGCCGCAAGATGGTCGCGCCGTTGGCGCTCACGGTGTTCGTGTGGATCTTCCTGCTCAACGCGATGGATCTGTTGCCGGTCGACCTGCTGCCGTTCCTGTTCCAGCATGCGTCGGGCGATCCCGAGGCGCACCTTCGCGTGGTGCCGACGGCCGACATCTCGGTCACGATGGGCATGGCCGTGGCCGTGCTGATCATCTGCCTGTACTACAACGTCAAGGTCAAGGGCGCCGGCGGCTGGGCGCACGAACTGGTCGTCGCGCCGTTCGGCACCAGCAAGAACCCGATCGCGGCCGTGCTGCTGGGCGTCGTCAACTTCGCGATGCAGATGATCGAGTTCGTCGCCAAGACCGTCTCGCACGGCATGCGGCTGTACGGCAACATGTACGCCGGCGAGCTGATCTTCCTGCTGATTGCCTTGCTGGGCGGCGCGTTCACGTTCACGGCGGGCGGCTTCGGCCTGGCCCTGCTTCACATCTTCGCCGGCAGCGTGTGGGCCCTGTTCCACATCCTGATCATCACGCTGCAGGCCTTCGTGTTCATGATGTTGACCCTGGTCTACATCGGACAAGCCCACGACTCGCACTGAAAACCGCGCGCCACCGGCACGCCGGTGACGCGGTCTGCGCTGTCCGCACAACAACGTTCTTCTTTCAATTTCTCAACTGGAGTCAACATGGAACTCATCAGCTACGTCGCCCTGGCCGCCGGCATCATCATTGGTCTGGGCGCTTGCGGCGCTTGCATCGGCATCGGCATCATGGGCAGCAAGTACCTCGAGTCGGCCGCTCGCCAGCCGGAACTGATGGGCGAACTGCAGACGAAGATGTTCCTGCTGGTCGGCCTGATCGACGCGTCGTTCATCATCGGCCTCGGCATCGCCCTGTGGTTCACCACGACGAACCCGTTCCTGGCCCAGCTGGCGCAGATCGCGAAGTAATTCGCCCTGCACTGAAGTCGCCGGCGCGACCTCTTCCGCTGAAATGGAACTGGCGCGCCGCACTCCGGCAACAGCTTTCGAGGCAATAACGTGAGCATCACCGCAACCCTGATCATCCAGATCATCGTTCTCCTGATTTTGGTCGGGGTGACGATGAAATACATCTGGCCGCCCATCGCGGCTGCCCTGGACGAGCGCGCCCGCAAGGTCGCCGAAGGCCTGTCGGCCGCCGACAAGGCCCGCAGCGAGCTGGCCAGTGCCAACAAGCGCATCGAGGCCGAACTCGGCGCGGCTCGCAACGACGCGGCCCAGCGCCTGGCGGCTGCCGAGCGTCTCGCGCTGCAGATCGTCGAGGAAGCCAAGTCCAAGGCCTCCGACGAGGCCGCGAAGATCGTTGCCCAGGCTCAGGCCGAGGCGCAGCAGGAATCGTCCAAGGCGCGCGACGCGCTGCGCGACCAGGTCGCCGCGCTCGCCGTCAAGGGTGCCGAGCAGATCCTGCGCCGCGAAGTGAGCCCGGCCGTGCACGCCGAGCTGCTGAACCGCCTGCAGACCGAGCTGTAAGACCATGGCCGAGCCCTCCACCATCGCGCGGCCGTACGCCGCGGCGCTGTTCCAGTCGAGTACTGCCGCCGACGGCGCGCAGCTCGTGGCCCAGCTGGACACGCTCGCTGGCATCGCCGGCGACGCCGGCCTGCGCCAGTTCGCCTCCGACCCGAAGGTCAGCGACGAGCAGGTCTTCGGCCTGGTGTCGGGCATCGCCCGCTCTGGCCAATCCGGCGAGCTCAGTCCCAAGCTGCTGAACCTGCTGAACGTCGTCATCGACAACGGTCGCCTGGCCGTGCTGCCCGAGATCGCGTCGCAGTTCCGCTCGCTGGTCAACGACCGCGGCGGCGTGGCCGATGCGCACATCGTCAGCGCGTTCCCGCTCGACGCGACGCAGCAGGCCGACCTCGCCAAGGTGCTCGAGAAGCGCTTCGGCCGGCAGCTCAAGACCTCGGTCTCGGTCGACTCGTCGTTGATCGGCGGCGTGCGCGTGACGGTGGGCGACGAGGTGCTCGACACCTCCATCGTCGCCCGCCTCGAGCAGATGCGCGTCGCGTTGACCCACTAAAGAGCCGGCCCGCTCGCACAGAATCGTTCTTCAACCCGGGCGGCCTTGCGGCCTCACCTTTGGGAGCTAAGTCATGAATTTGAATCCCGCTGAAATTTCCGAACTGATCAAGAGCCGCATCGAAGGCCTGGGGGCGTCGTCCGACATCCGCAACCAGGGCACGGTCGTCTCCGTCACCGACGGCATCTGCCGCGTGCACGGCCTGTCCGACGCGATGCAGGGCGAAATGCTCGAGTTCCCGGCCACCGCTGCCGGCGTGCCGACGTACGGCCTGGCCCTGAACCTCGAGCGCGACTCCGTCGGCGCCGTGATCCTGGGCGAGTACGAGCACATCTCCGAAGGCGACACCGTCAAGTGCACGGGCCGCATCCTGGAAGTGCCGGTCGGCCCCGAGCTGCGTGGCCGCGTGGTCAACGCCCTGGGCGCCCCGATCGACGGCAAGGGCCCGATCAACACCAAGATGACGGACGTCATCGAGAAGGTGGCTCCGGGCGTGATCGCCCGCCAGTCCGTCGACCAGCCGGTGCAGACCGGCCTGAAGTCGATCGACTCGATGGTGCCCGTCGGCCGTGGCCAGCGCGAGCTGATCATCGGCGACCGCCAGACCGGCAAGACCGCCGTGGCGATCGACGCGATCATCAACCAGAAGGGTCAGAACATGACCTGCGTGTACGTCGCCATCGGCCAGAAGGCGTCGACGGTGAAGAACGTCGTGCGCGCCCTGGAAGCCAACGGCGCGCTGGAGTACACGATCGTCGTGGCCGCCACCGCCGCCGAATCGGCCGCGATGCAGTACGTCTCGGCGTACTCGGGCTGCACGATGGGCGAGTATTTCCGCGATCGCGGCGAAGACGCGCTGATCGTCTATGACGACCTGTCCAAGCAGGCCGTGGCCTACCGCCAGGTCTCGCTGCTGCTGCGCCGCCCGCCGGGCCGCGAAGCCTTCCCGGGCGACGTGTTCTATTTGCACAGCCGCCTGCTCGAGCGCGCCGCGCGCGTGAACGCCGACTACGTCGAAGCGTTCACCAAGGGTGAAGTCAAGGGCAAGACCGGTTCCCTGACGGCGCTGCCGATCATCGAGACGCAGGCCGGCGACGTGTCCGCCTTCGTCCCGACGAACGTGATCTCGATCACCGACGGCCAGATCTTCCTGGAAACCAGCCTGTTCAACGCCGGCATCCGCCCCGCCATCAACGCCGGCATCTCGGTGTCGCGCGTCGGTGGCGCCGCGCAGACCAACCTGATCAAGAGCCTGTCGGGCGGTATCCGTACCAACCTCGCGCAGTACCGCGAGCTGGCCGCGTTCGCGCAGTTCGCGTCCGACCTGGACGAGTCCACCCGCAAGCAGCTCGATCGTGGCGCGCGCGTCACCGAGCTGCTCAAGCAGAACCAGTACTCGCCGCTGCCCATCAGCCTGATGGCCGCCACGCTGTTCGCCGTGAACAACGACTTCATGGACTCGCTGCCGATCCCGCAAGTGCTGCCCTTCGAGCACGGCCTGCACCAGCACCTGAAGTCCAACCACGCCGCGCTGCTGGCGACGATGGAAAAGAACGGCGCCAAGTGGAACGTCAAGTTCAAGGACTCGGACAAGCCGGAAAAGATCGAGTTCGCCAAGGCCTGCAAGGCTGCGGAAGATGAACTGCGCGGCGCCATCGGCGCGTTCAAGAAGTCGTTCGCCTGATTCCCCGTCCACGACCCTCTGCTAAAGGAGAACCGTCATGGCGGTAGGAAAGGAAATACGCGGCAAGATCAAGTCGGTGGAAAACACCCGCAAGATCACCAAGGCGATGGAGATGGTCGCCGCGTCCAAGATGCGCAAGGCGCAGGAACGCATGCGTGCGGCCCGGCCTTACGCGGAACGCATCGCCGGCATCACGGGCAACCTGTCGAAGGCGAACCCGGAATACCGCTCGCCCTACATGCGCGAGATCACGGACCAGGGGGGTCGCGGCCACAACGTCGGCTTCATCGTGATCACGACCGACAAGGGCCTGTGCGGCGGCATGAACACCAACATCCTGCGCGCGCTCACCGTCAAGATGCGTGACGTGCAGGCCGCCGGCGGCAAGGTCAGCGCGGTCGCGATCGGCAACAAGGGCTTCGGCTTCCTGAACCGCTCCGGCGCACAGGTGGTCAGCCACGTCACCCAGCTTGGCGACGCGCCGCAGCTCGACAGGCTGATCGGCCCCGTCAAGGTGATGCTCGAGCAGTTCGTCGAAGGCAAGCTGGACGCGGTGCAGCTCTGCTACACCCGCTTCATCAACACGATGAAGCAGGAGCCGCAGATCGTTTCGCTGCTGCCGCTCACGTCCACCGGACTGCAGAGCGGCGCACAGGGCGACAAGGCCGGCTACGCGTGGGACTACATCTACGAGCCGGATGCGCCGGGCGTGATCGAGGAACTGCTCAAGCGCTACATCGAGGCCCTCGTCTTCCAGGGCGTCGCCGAGAACATGGCGTCGGAGCAGGCCGCGCGCATGGTGGCCATGAAGGCGGCCACCGACAACGCGGGCAACCTCATCGGCGAGCTCAAGCTGATCTACAACAAGACGCGTCAAGCTGCGATCACCAAGGAATTGAGTGAGATCGTCGGCGGTGCGGCTGCGGTTTAAATCTTTCGAGAATCAAGGAATACAGATGACGACTTCCAATGCCTTGGGCAAGATCGTTCAAACCATCGGCGCCGTGGTTGACGTCGAGTTTCCGCGCGACCAGATGCCCAACATCTACGACGCGCTGAAGATGGACGGCACCGCGCTGACGCTGGAAGTCCAGCAGCAGCTGGGCGACGGCATCGTGCGTACCATCGCGCTGGGCTCGTCCGACGGCATCCGCCGCGGCAGCATGGTGCGCAACACCGGCGCCGGCATCACCGTGCCGGTGGGCAAGGCGACGCTGGGCCGCATCATGGACGTGCTGGGCAACCCGATCGACGAACGCGGCCCGGTCGACCAGACCCTGACCGCCGTCATCCACCGCAAGCCCCCGACCTATGACGAGCTGAGCCCGTCGCAGGAACTGCTCGAGACGGGCATCAAGGTCATCGACCTGATCTGCCCGTTCGCCAAGGGCGGCAAGGTGGGCCTGTTCGGCGGCGCCGGCGTCGGCAAGACCGTCAACATGATGGAGCTGATCAACAACATCGCGAAGGCGCACTCGGGCTTGTCCGTGTTCGCCGGCGTCGGTGAGCGCACCCGCGAAGGCAACGACTTCTATCACGAGATGGCCGATTCGAAGGTCGTCGACCTCGACGATCTGCCGAACTCGAAGGTCGCGATGGTCTACGGCCAGATGAACGAACCCCCGGGCAACCGCCTGCGCGTCGCACTGACCGGCCTGACGATCGCCGAGTCGTTCCGCGACGAAGGCCGCGACGTGCTGTTCTTCGTGGACAACATCTACCGCTTCACGCTGGCCGGCACGGAGGTCTCCGCGCTTCTGGGCCGCATGCCTTCCGCCGTGGGCTACCAGCCGACGCTGGCCGAGGAAATGGGCCGCCTGCAAGAGCGCATCACGTCGACGAAGGTCGGCTCGATCACCTCGATCCAGGCCGTCTACGTTCCGGCCGACGACTACACCGACCCGTCCCCGGCGACCACCTTCGGCCACCTGGACTCCACCGTGTCGCTGTCGCGCGAAATCGCGTCGCTGGGCATCTACCCGGCCGTCGACCCGCTCGACTCCACGTCGCGCCAGATCGACCCGAACGTCATCGGTCAAGAGCACTACGACACGACCCGTGCCGTGCAGGCCACCCTGCAGCGCTACAAGGAACTGCGCGACATCATCGCCATCCTGGGCATGGACGAACTGGCGCCGGAAGACAAGCTGGCCGTGTCCCGCGCCCGCAAGATCCAGCGTTTCCTGTCGCAGCCGTTCCACGTCGCCGAAGTCTTCACGGGCTCGCCGGGCAAGTACGTGCCGCTGAAGGAAACCATCCGTGGTTTCAAGATGATCCTCGCCGGCGAATGCGACCACATGCCGGAACAGGCCTTCTACATGGTCGGCACCATCGACGAAGCCATCGAAAAGGCGAAGGGCATGCAGTAAGGCGCCCGGCCGCCGCCGCGCTTTTTCAAAAGCTCGCGCGGTGGCCACCGTCGTGCATCCCTTGTCCTTCATCGAACTGGAACCCACATGGCCACCATTCACGTCGACGTCGTCTCCGCCGAAGAGCAGATCTTCTCGGGCGAGGCGAGCTTCGTCGCGCTGCCGGGCGAGAACGGCGAGCTCGGCATCATGCCGCGCCACACGCCGCTGATCACGCGCATCAAGCCGGGTGCCGTGCGCATCAAGCGCGCGTCCGACGGCGGCGAGGAGTTCGTCTTCGTCGCCGGCGGCATCCTCGAGGTGCAGCCCGATCGCGTCACCGTCCTGGCCGACACCGCGATCCGCGGCAAGGACCTGGACGAGGCCAAGGCCAGCGAAGCCAAGAAGGCCGCCGAGGCCGCGCTCACCAACGCCAAGGGCGACTTCGACGTCGCCAAGGCGCAGAGCGAACTCGCCGTGCTGGCTGCCCAACTGTCCGCCATCCGTCGCTTCCGCGGCAACGCCGGTCACTGACGCGGCGCAGCAAAGCCGCCGAACAGCCCGCCCACGGCAACGTGCGCGGGCTTTTTCACGTCCCGTCGCCGCGGCGCTGCCCCGTCGGGCCCCCACCCATGAAACCGGGGATTGGCGCCGGCGATACTGCGCGACACAATGAAATCCGTGACCGGCCGCGCCGGCGTGGTGGAGACCTCGATGAACCAGATTTCCAGCGAACAGTGGGCCCGGATGGGCCGCGACTCGTTCGATGCGCGCCTGATCGCCATCATTCGCCGCAATCATCCGGAGCAGGCCGCGAAGATGGACTTCGCCGCGCTCGTGGGCGCGTTCCGGCGCCAGGCCACGAAGGCGCAGCACCACGGCCTTACCGACGAGCATTCGGCCGCCACCTACGTCTACACGGCGTGGTTGATGGGCGAGGAGTTCGACACGCGCATTCCCGCCGTCGCCCAGATCCTGGCCGACCGGCGCATGAAGGCGCGCGAGAAGGCGAAGGCGCTGTCCAACTTCAGCCGCCTCGTCTTCCGCACCTTGTCGGGCGGCGCGGCCGCCAAGGAAGCCCCCAGGAGCGCCGCATGAGCTTGCCCACTCCTCCCGCCCTCGGCGGCCCGCTCGGAGACGCGCTGGCCGGCGCCGAACCCGCGGCCACGCAGCAACTGCAGCAACTGGCGGCGCCTGCTGCCGACGCCGCGGGCAAGGCGGCCGACCTGCAATCGCAGGCCGCGGCGGCCCCCGACACGGCCGCCGGCCCGGCCGAAGCCGCCACCGCCAACGCCGCCAAGGACCTGGGCAACGAGTTCTCCAGCGCCACGCCCACCGGCGCGCCCGCAGTGCCGTGCGCGTGTGGCGACTGCATCAAGAGCGCCGTCGACCCGGCCCTCCCGGCCATCCCCGGCACGCCGGCACTGCCCGCGATGCCCGACATGCCGGCCATGCCCGCGATGCCCGCCATGCCCGCGATGCCGGCCACGCCTGCCGTTCCGGCGATGCCCGCGACGCCGGCACTGCCCGCGATGCCCGCCATGCCGGCCATGCCCGCGATGCCGGCGATGCCTGCGATGCCGGCCATGCCTGCCACGCCCGCGATGCCGGCCACGCCGGCGACGCCCGCCATGGACGGCCTGCCGGCCCTGCCCGCGCTGCCCCCCCTGCCCGCGCTTCCGGCGATGCCCGCGATGCCGGCCATGCCGTCGATGCCGGCGATGCCCGCCATGCCTGCGATGCCCGCCACCCCCGCGCTGCCCGCCACCCCGGCGATGCCTGCGATGCCGGCCATGCCCGCGATGCCGGCGATGCCGGCGATGCCGGCCACCCCGGCCGCTCCGGCCATGCCCGCGGTGCCGGCCCTGTAGGGCTCGCTGCTTGCCGGACGAGGGCCCACGAACCAGGGCATCATCCGACCATGAGCAAGAAGAAATCGAACAAGGACGAGAACGGCGACGGCCACAGCTACGAAGACCAGCTGCGGCCGCTGCAGGTGGAGCTCAACGGCGTCATGCGCCTGCTCAAGGATCGCGGCGAGCGCGTCGTCGTGCTGTTCGAGGGTCGCGACACCGCCGGCAAGGGCGGCGCCATCAAGGCGATCACCGAGAAGCTCAACACGCGCCAGTGCCACATCGCGGCGCTGGGCATTCCCACGGCGCGCGAGACCGGCGAGTGGTATTTCCAGCGCTACGTCGCCTACCTGCCCAGTGCCGGCGAGATGACGCTGTTCGATCGAAGCTGGTACAACCGCGCCGGCGTCGAGGCAGTGATGGGCTACTGCACGCCGGCGCAGACCGACGCCTTCCTGAAGGCCGCGCCGATCTTCGAGAAGATGCTGGTGGACGATGGCGTCCGCTTGTTCAAGTACTGGCTCGCGGTGGACCAGGCCGAGCAGGAACAGCGTTTCGCCGATCGCCAGGACGACCCGCTCAAGCAGTGGAAGCTCTCTCCCGTCGACCTGCAGGCGCGCAGCAAGTACGACGAGTACGGCCGTGCCCGCGACCGCATGCTGGAGGCCACGCACACCAAGGCCGCGCCGTGGACGCTGGTGGACTTCAACGACCAGAAGGCCGGCCGCCTGAAGCTGATCGCCAACCTGCTGTCGCGGCTGCCCGTCGCCACGGCCACGGCGCCGGAAGTGGAGATTCCACCACTGCTCGGCAAGCCGCTGAAAGAGAAGTTCCGCGGCCCGCTCAAGCCGATCTAGGAAGGGTCGTCCAGCGCGGAGATAATTCAACGCATGTGGCCCGCCCTGAAAAATGACACCTTCCTGCGCGCCTGCCTGCGCCAGCCCACCGACTACACGCCGATCTGGCTGATGCGCCAGGCCGGTCGCTACCTGCCCGAGTACAAGGCCACGCGCGCCCGTGCCGGCAGCTTCATGGGCCTGGCCACCAACACCGACTACGCCACCGAGGTCACGCTGCAGCCGCTGGAGCGCTTCCCGCTCGACGCGGCCATCCTGTTCTCGGACATCCTCACGGTGCCTGACGCGATGGGCCTGGGCCTGTCGTTCGCGGAAGGCGAGGGTCCGCGCTTCGCGACGAACGTGCGCGACGAGGCCGCGGTGGCCAGGCTGGCGGTACCCGACATGGACAAGCTGCGCTACGTCTTCGACGCCGTCAGCTCGATCCGCAAGGCACTCGACGGCCGCGTGCCGCTGATCGGCTTCTCGGGCAGCCCGTGGACGCTCGGCTGCTACATGGTGGAGGGCGCGGGCTCCGACGACTACCGCCAGGTCAAGACGCTGATGTACGCGCGGCCCGACCTGATGCACCGCATCCTGGCGATCAATGCCGACGCCGTCACCGCCTACCTGAACGCCCAGATCGACGCCGGCGCGCAGGCCGTGATGGTGTTCGACAGCTGGGGCGGCGTGCTGGCCGACGCCGCGTTCCGCACGTTCTCGCTGGCCTACACGCAGCGCGTGCTGGCGGGCCTGCAACGCGAGAAGGATGGTCGGCGCGTCCCCGCCATCGTGTTCACCAAGGGCGGTGGGCAATGGCTGGAGGCGATCGCGGGCATCGGCCCCGACGTGGTGGGTCTCGACTGGACGACGGATCTCGGCGCTGCACGCCGTCGCGTGGGCGACCGCGTCGCGCTGCAGGGCAACCTCGATCCGATCGCGCTGTTCGCGCCGCCGGAGGCGATCCAGGCCGAGGCGCGTGCCGCGCTCGACAGCTTCGGCGCGACGCGCAACCCCGACGGCAGCACTGCCGGACATATCTTCAACCTCGGCCATGGCATCAGCCAGTTCACGCCGCCTGAACACGTGGCGGCGCTGGTGGAGGCGGTGCACGGGCATTCGCGCAGACACCACGGGCGGTAGGAGACCACTTACAACCGTCGAACGCAGGCAGCACGCGATTTGTGCGGTAAGTGAGCGCTCAGGTGTTGACTTATCCCCAATATTCAGAAAGCGATGAAGTTCGCCCTGCGGGATATCCGGCACCCTCTGGAAACCGCGAAGAATGGTGCCAAGTTGTTGATTCACCTGTTTTTTTCCGCGGTGCATCAAATTTGAGCGATCCGGCACCCGACCCGGCAAAGCCAGGCTTTTGCGGCGCTGGCACCAGCTTTCCCACAAAGTTATCCACAGAAACTGTGGGTGACTTCAAAAACACTTACGGATCATGAGCTTACCGCTCGCAGCTCATAAATCTGACAACTTCCGCCCGCAAGTCTGCTCATCCATGGAGCGGCCGCGTTGACGCGCATCGCCGTCGCCATCGATGCGCCACAGTACGCGGGCATGAGCTCGCTGCTCACGTATGAAAGTGAGCAGACGCTCTTGCCTGGCACATTGGTACGTGTCCCCCTGGGGCGGCGCGAGGTGACCGGGCTGGTGTGGGACGCCGACTTCCCCGCGATGGATGCGGTGGCCGCCGAAGGGGCCGTCGTGACGCCGACCATGGTGTTGCGCCCCATCGTCGAGGCCATCGCCGCGCTGCCGCCCTTGCCCGCCGATTGGCGCGCGCTCGTCGAGTTCACGGCCCGGTACTACCAGCGCAGCCTCGGCGAGGTGGCGCTGGCCGTCTTGCCGCCCGAGCTGCGCAAGCTCGACGACACGGCGATCGCCAAGCGCATCAAGAAAAGGCGCGACCACCTGTTGCCCGATGCCGTGGGCGCCTCCGCGCAGCGGCCGTCGCTGACGCCGGAGCAATCGGCGGCCATGGACACGCTCACCGCCTGGGCCGCCGCGCCGGCGCCGCCGCCCACGCTGCTGTTCGGCGTCACCGGCAGCGGCAAGACGGAGGTCTACCTGCGCCTGGCGGAACAGGCGCTGGCCGCGGGCAAGCAGGCGCTGATCCTCGTGCCCGAGATCAACCTCACGCCGCAGCTGGAGCAGCGCTTTGCCGCGCGATTTCCCGGTCGCCGCCTGGTATCGCTGCACAGCGCGCTCACGCCGGCGCAGCGGCTTCAGCACTGGCTCTCGGCGCACCTGGGCGAGGCCGACCTGGTGCTCGGCACGCGGCTGGCCGTCTTCGCGTCGTTGCCGCGCCTCGGGCTGGTCGTGGTCGACGAGGAGCACGACCCGTCGTACAAGCAGCAGGACGGCGCACGCTACTCCGCACGCGACCTCGCGGTCTACCGAGGCCATCTCGCACGCGTGCCGGTGCTGCTGGGCTCGGCCACGCCGTCGCTGGAGACCTGGGCGCATGCGCAGACCGGTCGCTACAGGCAGGTCATGCTGTCGGAGCGCGTGGGCCAGGGCGCGCTGCCCGCGGTGCGGCTGCTGGACATGGCCACCGTACCGCGGCCCGCGCCGCGCTCGCCGCCGCAGGCGCTCGCGCCGCAGCTCATCGCGGCGATCCAGGCGCGCGTCGCGCGCGGCGAGCAGACGCTGCTGTTCCTGAACCGCCGCGGCTTCGCGCCGGTGCTGCACTGCCCCGCCTGTACCTGGAAGAGTGGGTGCCCGCACTGCAGCTCGTTTCGCGTGTTCCACAAGGGCGAGCGCATCCTGCGTTGCCACCACTGCGGCACGCAGGAGCCGGTGCCGCGCGCCTGCCCGGACTGCGGCAACCTCGACATCGAGCCGATGGGCCGCGGCACCGAACGGCTGGAGGAGCAGGTAGCCGAGCTGTTGCCCGGCGCGCGCGTGCTGCGCATCGACGCCGACACCACCCGCGCCAAGGGCACGCTGGAGTCGCAGCTCGCGTCGGTGCACGCCGGCGAGGTGGACGTGCTGGTGGGCACGCAGATGGTCACCAAGGGCCACGACTTCCGCCGCGTCACGCTGGTGGCCGCGGTGAACCCCGACGGCGCGCTGTTCGCCGCGGACTTCCGCGCGCCGGAGCGCCTGTTCGCGCTGCTGATGCAGGCGGGCGGGCGCGCGGGACGCGATGCGGACATCGCGCGCGGCAGCGAGATGTGGGTGCAGACGTACAACCCGGGCCATGCGCTGTTCGAGGCCCTGAAGAAGCACGACTTCGCCGCGTTCGCCGCCACGCAGCTGGCCGAGCGCGAGTCGGCCGGACTGCCGCCGTATTCGCATCTGGCGCTGCTGCGCGCCGAGGCCCGCACCGAGGACGTGGCCGAGGCCTTTCTGCGCGCGGCGCGCGACCTGGCCAGGACCTGGCCAGAGGCCGCCGAGGTCATGTTCTACGCACCGGTGCCGCCCTCGGTGGCCAAGGTGGCAGGCTTCGAGCGGCGCCAGATGCTGATCGAGTGTGCGTCGCGCGCGACGCTGCAGCGGCTGCTGGCGCTGTTCACGCCGCAGCTGCCGGGGTTGAAGAATGCGCACCGCGGCATCGTGCGGTGGGCGATCGACGTCGATCCACTTGGAATATGAGAATCCGCATGGCCGCCTCCGTCCGCTTCGTCCCCTTCACCGACGTCGAATACCACGCCTGGCTCGTCCAGGCGATTCCCGCCTTCGCGCTGGCCAACGTGGAGGACGGACGCTGGACGCTGGCCGAGTCCCTCGAGAAGTCCATGCAGGCGCACGCGGAACTGCTGCCTCACGGGTTGCAGACCCCGGGACACTTCTTCGTGCGCCTGCAGGATGCCGACAGCGGTGCGGAGGTTGGCACGCTATGGTGGGAAGAGTCCGCCAGGGCGGGCGAGCGCCAGGCCCACGTCTACAACGTCGAGATCGACGAACACGCACGGCGCCGCGGCTTCGCGCGCGCCGCGTTCCACGAGCTGGAACGCGTGGCCCGCGAGCGCGGCATCCATCACCTGGGCCTGCACGTGTTCGGCCACAACCACGGCGCACGTCGTCTCTACGACGAGCTCGGGTTCGAACCCACCAGCATCACGATGCGAAAGATCCTGTGATGAAGACTTCCCTGTTGCTCGCCGCCACGCTGCTGGCGGGCGCCGCCTCCGTCCGGGCGGCCGATACGCCCGACGACGGTGGCCCGGCCGTCGTGCCCTACCGGCCCAGCGTCTCGACCCCGGCGCAGCTGTCGGCGCCGGGCTGGCTCGAGCTGGAGGCAGGCGGACTTCGCGCCACCGACGACCGCGCTTCGCGCACCACGCTGCCCTACACGCTCAAGCTCGCGTTCACGCCCGACTGGGGCATCCGCATCGGCGGCGATGCCTGGGTGCGCCAGGCCGAGCCCGGCGACACGCAGGCCGGCGTGGGCGACACCTCGGTGGTGCTCAAGCGCCGCTTCGCAGTGAGCGATGCCACCGCCTGGGGACTGGAACTCGGCGAGACGTTTCCCACGGCCAAGACGAGCATCGGCGTCGGCCGCGCGGCCACGACGGTCAACGCCATCTTCAGCAGCGACTTCGCGCCGGCCTGGCACACCGACATCAACCTCGACGAGACGCGCCTTGGCGGCCAGCAGGGCGCCTGGCAGCTGGGCTGGGCGGCCGCGTTCTCGCGCACGCTGACCGACGACTGGGGCGCCGTCGGCGAGTTCTCCGGCACGCACCAGACCGGCACGACCGATACCGCGCAGTTCCTCGCCGCCGCCAGCTGGAACCAGTCGCCCGCAGCGGTGTTCGACTTCGGTTTCGCGCGCGGCCTGGCCGGCACGACGCCGCAGTGGCAGGTGTTCGCGGGCATCACCGTGCGCCTGGGCAAAGTGTTCTGAGGAACCTCGGCCCCGCGATTCGATCAGAATCGCCTCATGAGACTGCTGCTTGTCGAAGATGACCGGATGATTGGCGAGAGCCTGCGCGCGGCGCTCAAGCTCGAGGGCCATGCCGTCGACTGGGTGACGGACGCGCAGGCCGCGGCCACCACCACCGCCACCGAGCGCTTCGATCTCGTGCTGCTCGATCTCGGCCTGCCCAAGGGCAACGGCCTCGACGTGCTGCGCGGCATCCGCGCCCGCAACGACTCCACGCCCGTGATCGTGCTCACCGCGCGCGACGCGCTGGGCGAGCGCGTCGCGGGGCTGGATGCCGGCGCCGACGACTACCTCACCAAGCCCTTCGAGCTCGACGAGCTGCTGGCGCGCATGCGCGCCGTGCTGCGCCGTCACAGCGGACGCACCGCCACGCGCCTCACGCACGAGGACCTGAGCTTCGACCCGGCCACGCGCGAGGTGGCGCTGCGCGGCGAGCCGGTGATGCTGTCGGCGCGCGAGCTGGCGGTGCTGGAGGCCCTGCTGCAGCGCCCCGGCGCGATCCTGTCGCGTGCCCAGCTCGAGGACCGGCTGTACGGCTGGGGCGAGGAAGTGGAAAGCAACGCCGTCAGCGTCTACGTGCACCAGCTGCGCAAGAAACTGGGCCCCGAGCTGATCCGCACGATGCGCGGCGTGGGCTACTACCTGGGCAAGCGCGAGGTGGTCGACGGCGCCGGCGGGGCAGGCTCTTGACGGCATCTGCGCGCGGGCTGCGCCGCTTCGGTTTCAAGTCGGGCAGTACGCTGCGCCTGCGCCTGCTGCTGTCGCTGCTGGCGGTGCTGATGATCGCGGCGCTGGCGATGGGCGGTTCGGTCTACTGGAACGTGCTGCGCCAGACCGAGAGCCTGTTCGACTACCAGCTGCGCCAGATGGCGCTGTCGCTGCGCGACCAGGGCGAGATCGGGCCCGAGGACGCGCGCGCGCTGGCCGACGGCCAGCTCGACTACGTGATCCAGATCTGGCGCGAGGACGGCCACGAGGTCTACGCGACGCAGCTGCAGACCGAGCCGCCGGCACGCGCGGTGATCGGCTTCGCGGACATTCCCGCGGGCGGCATCGTCTGGCGCACGTTCGGCGTCGAGGCGCGCGATCGCGTGATCCAGGTGGCGCAACCTCAGAACGTGCGCCACGACCGTGCGGTGCAGGCCGCGCTGCGCAGCGTGGTGCCGCTGCTGGCCGTGGCGCCGGCGCTGGCGCTGGTGATCGGGTGGCTGGTGTCGCGCTCGCTCGCGCCGCTGCAGCGCCTGGCCGGCGAGGTGCGCTCGCGCGACAGCGGCTCGCTGCAGGCACTGCCCGAGACCGGCCTGCCCGACGAGGTGCTGCCGCTGGTGCAGTCGCTCAACGCCCTGCTCGATCGGCTGGGCGCGGCGCTGGCGGCGCAGCGCCACTTCGTCGGCGACGCGGCGCACGAGCTGCGCTCGCCGCTCACCGCGCTGAAACTGCAGGTGCAGGTGATGCGGCGCGCGCCCGACGAGGTCACGCGCGACGAGGCCGCTCGCGCGCTCACCGCGGGCGTCGACCGCGCGACGCGCCTGGTCGAACAGCTGCTGGCGCTCGCACGCAGCGAGGCCGGGCCGCCGCGCGAGGCCAGGGCCGCGCCGCTGGCCGAGATCGTGCGCCTCGCGATGGGCGACGTCGCGCCGCTGGCCGACGCGCGCGCCACCACGCTGGAGCTCGACGTGGCCGACGGCGCCGAGGCCACGAGCGTGACGGGCGATGCCGAGGTGTCGGTGCTGGCTCGCAACCTGATCGACAACGCGGTGCGCTACAGCCCGCACGGCGGCCACGTGTCGGTGTGGGTGGGCCGCGAGGCGGCGGGCCCCGTGCTGCAGGTGGACGACGACGGGCCGGGCATCCCCGAGGCCGATCGCGAGATGGTGTTCGACCGTTTCGTGCGGCGCGACAACGCGGCCGACCAGACCGGCTCCGGCCTGGGCCTGGCCATCGTGCGCCAGGTGGCGCTGCGCCAGGGCGCGAAGGTGGTGCTCGCGACGTCGCCGCGCGGCGGCCTGCGCGTGCGGGTGACGTGGACAGCCTCCTAATCTTGGCCTCATGTTGAGCTAACGATGCCTTCATCGTCGGCGCGCACATTGCGTCTCATGCGCTTGAAAAGCGCCTGATCCAAGCCGACAAGGAGTCGAACATGAACAAGACCAACCTGAAGCCGCTCGCCTGGGGCCTGCTGGGCGCGGGCGTGGCCGTGATGGGAACCGCCGGCGCGCTGGATCTCCCGTCCTGGCTGCGTCACACCACCGCTGCTGGCACGGGCGGCAGCACCGCCGCGATCGCGGCCGCAGCCACCGGCCAGCAGGTGGCCCCGACCCCGGTCACGCCGCCGCTGCCCGCGCTGCCGCCCGGCACCGCGCCGAACTACCGCGCCATCGTGCAGGAGTTCGGCCCGTCCGTCGTGCACGTCAGCGTGGAAGGCACGCACAAGCAGACCGCCCAGGAGCTCCAGGACGAAGGTGGCGACAACCCCGACGATCCGATCCAGCGCTTCTTCCGCGGCATGCCCGGAATGCCGCAGATCCAGCGCGGCGGCCAGGCCGCCGAGCAGCCGTTCAAGGGCCTGGGCTCGGGCTTCATCATCGGCTCCGACGGCCTCATCCTGACCAACGCGCACGTCGTCAAGGAAGCCAAGGACGTCACCGTCAAGTTGCAGGATCGCCGCGAATACGTGGCCAAGGTGCTGGGCGTGGACACCGCCACCGACATCGCCGTGCTCAAGATCGACGCGAAGAACCTGCCCGTGGTGCGCTTCGGCCAGCCGTCGAATTTGATGGTGGGCGACTACGTGCTGGCCATCGGCGCGCCCTACGGCCTCGACCAGACCGCCACCTCCGGCATCATCTCCGCCAAGGGCCGCTCGCTGCCCAGCGAGGGCGGCGAGAACTTCGTTCCGTTCCTGCAGACCGACGCCGCGGTGAATCCGGGCAACTCCGGCGGCCCGCTGTTCGACGCCGCGGGCAACGTGGTGGGCATCAACTCGCAGATCTACAGCCGCACCGGCGGCTTCCAGGGCGTCAGCTTCGCGATTCCCATCGACGTGGCGCTCACGATCAAGGACCAGATCGTCGCCACGGGCCATGCCACGCATGCGCGCCTGGGCGTCTCCATCCAGGCGCTGACCCAGGATCTCGCCGAGAGCTTCGGCCTCGATCGACCCGACGGCGCGCTCGTCTCCACCGTGGCGCCCAACAGCGCCGCGGCCAAGGCCGGCCTGAAGTCGGGCGACGTCATCGTCAAGGTCAATGGCGAGGCGATCCAGGAGCCGGGCATGCTGTCGTCGCGCGTGGGCCTTGCGCGTCCGGGCGACAAGGTCACGCTGGAAGTGTGGCGCGACAAGAAGCTCGAGACCGTGGTCGCCACGCTGGGCGCCAGCACCGACAAGCTCGACGTCGCCAAGAGCGGCGAGGCTGGCAGCGGCGAGAGGCTGGGCCTGGCGTTGCGGCCGCTGAACCGTGACGAGCGCGGCGAGGTCGGCGCCAGCGGCCTGGTGGTGGAGAACGCCGACGGCGCCGCCGCCAAGGCCGGCGTGCAGCAGGGCGACGTGGTGCTGGCCGTCAACGGCAAGCCGGTGGCCTCGATCGACGAGGTCAAGGCGATCCTGGCGTCCAAGCCCAAGCGTGTCGCGCTGCTCATCTGGCGCGACGGCGAACGCATCTTCTTCCCGGTCAACCTCGGCTGACACTGACGCGCGCGGGGTCGGGCCCGCGCCGTCCACCATGCGAAAGGGCGCTCACGACGAGCGCCCTTTTTTCATGGTGCGCCCGGCAGGGCGCACCTACTTGGAGGTGAGAGTCCTCTATCCACCCGGCAAGGGGAAGGATTGGCCGAAGGCAAGGGTGTCGCGGGCGACTGCGAATCTGAAGGAAGCTGGATGCAAAGCGCTGGCCTGACGAACAGGAACTGGAGCGTCGAGGGCATGCCATCGCGCGCTACGCGGATGATTGCAACGTGTACCTCGGCCGCCGCAAGGCCGCCGAGCACGCGTTCGAGGCGATCGAAGGCTACCTGGAAAACGAGCTCAAGCTGCAGGTCAACCGGGACAAGAGCGCGGTGGCGCGTGCGAGCACGCGTGACTTCCTTGGGTACGGGTTGATCGGGCGGGGAACGGCGAGGTTGAAGGTTGCTGCGGCCAGCGTTGCGCGACTACGGCAAACGGGTGTGGGACGACTTGGACGGGTGGCTCAGACGCAAGCTACGGTGTCGCCTCTGGCGCTACGGCAAGCGTGCAGGTGCCCGTGCCAGGATGCTGATGAAGCAGGGACCGACGAGGGAACGCGCGTGGCGTTCGGCGACCAACGGGCGCGGTGCCTGGTGGAATGCCGGAGCCAGCCACATGAGCGTGGCCTTCCCGAAGGCCTTCTTTGACCGCATGGGGCTCGTGTCGCTGGTGGATACCCATCAGCGCTTCCAGCGTCACTCATGAACCGCCGTATGCGGAACCGCACGTACGGTGGTGTGGGAGGACGGAGGGGGCAACCCCTCCTCCTACCCGATTGGCCTCAGGCGGCGTGCGCAGGCTCTCGTGGCGGATGGCCATCCCACTTCGTCGCCGGGCTCAGGCAGAAGTTGAAATGCGCCGGCATCGCGTCGAACGACAGCTCCTGCGGCGACCACAGCCCCGCGTCGACGGCGTCCGCGGCCGCTTCCATGTCCTGCGTGTGCACCAGGCCGAAGCCGGCGTCGGTGGCCAGGAACAGGCGTCCGCGCTCGTCGGTCCAGGCCGCCTCCACCGCCGCCGCCTGGCCGGTGTGCGAGCGCACCTCTGGCGCCGCGCCGGCCCGGGCGGCGAGCCGCCAGACGTGCGGAGCCGCCTCCAGCTCCACGTAGACGCGCTGCGGCCCGTTCTGGAAGTACCAGGCGCCGTCGGGCGTGCCTTCGTAGTTGCGCTCGATGAATTCGCGCAACTGGCGGTGCTCGATGCGGCTGCCCTTGGCCAGCGGGAAGGCACCGGCGGCCTGCGTGCGGTCGTCGCGCATGTACCAGTCGCCGCGCGCGTCCAGCGCCAGCCAGCCGGTGCAGGCCGGCACATTGGGCCACTTCTTCAAGGCGGCGCGAACCATGTCGTCCATGCGGGCGGTCTCCTGATCTTTCAGCGGTCGTGGCTCTTCAGCCAGCCGAACACCGAGGTGGGCATCTTCATCGCGTTGCCGGGCGGCAGCAGGCCATCGGCGAAACCCACGTGGCCCCCGTGCTGCGGCTGCCACAGCGTGACGTGCGCCCCCACCTCCGACGGGTTGGGCAGCGAGCGGCCCGGCACGAACGGGTCGTTGAGCGCGTTGAGCACCAGCGCCGGGATGCGGATGTCGGCCAACCGCGGCTTGGCCGACGCGCGCGTCCAGTAGTCGTCGGTGTCGCGGAAGCCGTGCAGCGGCGCGGTGAACACGTTGTCGAACTCGTAGAGGGTGCGCGCGGCACGCAGGCGCTGCTCGTCGAACAGGCCCGGATGCTGGCGCAGCTTGGCCAGCGCCTTGGGCTTCATCGTGCCCAGGAACATGCGCGTGTAGGTGTACAGCCCGAAGCCCTTGCCGATCGCGTGGCCGCCGGCGGCCAGGTCGACGGGCGAGCACACGGCCGCCACGGCCAGGGCCTTGTGCGCGGCGGACGCGCCGGACTCCTCGGCCCAGCGCAGCAGCATGTTGCCGCCCAGCGAGATGCCTACCGCCAGCACCGGACCGCCGCGGCGCTCCGCGAGGCGCCGGAGAATCCATTCCACCTCTTCGTAGTCGCCCGAGTGGTAGGCGCGCGGGGCGAGGTTCAGCTCGCCGGAGCAGCCGCGGAAGTGCGGCACGGCGTACGACCAGCCCTGGTCGCGCGCCAGGCAGGCGAAGGCCTTGGCGTAGCCGCTCTTCGATGATCCCTCGAGGCCGTGGAACAGCACCAGCAGCGGGCGCGCGGCGGCATCTGCGCTGGTGCCGGGCGGATCGGCCAGGAAATCGACGTCGATGAAATCCTGGTCGGGCGTCGTCCAGCGTTCGCGCCGGAACGTCGGCGGTTCACCGACGGTGGCGCGCGAGAACAGCGACGGCCAGATGGTTTGCAGGTGCCCGCCCGGCAGCCACCAGGGGGCGCGGTGCGAGGCGGCGGCAGGCAAGGAGGGCATCACGGCGGACATCGGAAAATCTCGGCGAAGGCGGATGAGCGCGCCGAGCAAACGCTGTGCCTAGCGCCTAGTGGAGCACCGACGGGGTGTCGATGATCTCGGGAATCTCGTCCGGCGCGCCCGGGCTCGCATGGTGGGCCACCATGCGCCAGCCCTCGCCCGTCTTCACGTAGACGTTGGTGGCGACGATCCAGCCGGTGCGCGGGCCTTCCACGGTGACGACGTCGATGCGTTCGAGCACGCTGTGCACCGCGCTGCCCATCGCGTTCACGCGCTTGACGTGCTCGGGCTGGACCGCGATGGAGCCGCTGGCGAAGATCGCCTCGAACGCCGCGCGCACCGCCTGCGGTCCCACCACGCGGGTGCCGCCGGGGTGCACGCAGACCACGTCGTCGTCGTCGGCCCACACGGCCATCAGGCGCTCCAGGTCGCCGTCGCGCACCGCCTCGTAGAACTGGGCCTCGGCGTCCTCGGGCGAGGCGTTGAGCGCGGCCGCTCGGGCCTTCGGATTGGGCATGCGGCGAAGTCCCGAAGATGTCAGTTGAACACGACCGTCTTGCGGCCGTTGCGCAGCACGCGATGCTCCACGTGCCAGCGCACGGCGCGCGCGAGGACGACGCACTCGACGTCGCGTCCGATGGCCGTGATGTCCTCGGGCGTCAGGGTGTGGTCCACGCGCTCGACGTCCTGCTCGATGATCGGGCCCTCGTCCAGGTCGGCGGTGACGTAGTGCGCGGTGGCCCCGATCAGCTTCACGCCGCGGTCGTGTGCCTGGTAGTACGGCTTCGCACCCTTGAAGCTGGGCAGGAAGCTGTGGTGGATGTTGATGGCGCGGTTGTCGAGCGCGGCGCACAGCTCGGGCGACAGGATCTGCATGTAGCGCGCGAGCACCACCAGGTCGACGTTGTGTTCCCCGACGATGGCCTGCACCGCCTGCTCCTGCGCGCGCTTGGCCTCGGCGCTGGCGCCCGGGGCCAGCGGCAGGTGATGGAACGGCAGGCCGTAGCTGGCGGCGAGATCGGCGAACGTCGCGTGGTTGGACACGATGGCCGGGATGTCGATGTCCAGCTGGCCGCTGTGCCAGCGAAACAGCAGGTCGTTCAGGCAGTGGCCATGCTGGCTCACCATCAACAGCACGCGCGGCCGGCGCGCCAGCGAATGCAGCTGCGAGTCCATGTCGAACTTGTGCGTCACGTTGGACAGCATGCGGTCCAGCGTGGCGACATCGGCCAGTTGCGGCGGTGCCTCGAAATGCACGCGCATGAAGAAGCGTCCGGTGGCGCCGGGGCCGATGAGGTCTCCGAACTGCTGCGAGTCGATGATGTTGCAGCCGGCCTGGAACAGCAGGCCCGAGACGGCATGGACGATGCCCTTGGTGTCGCGGCACGACAGCCGGAGGATGAATTCGCGCTCGCGAGAAAGGGTGGCCTGCATACCCGGCATTGTAAGGAGGCCCCGCTGCTGTCGGGCACACGGGTTGCCAAACCGACCTTCGCCACCCGGCCTCTCGCCCGTTCGCCACAAGAAGACAACGATGCACCCCGTCCCCTCGCTCCTGACCCGCGCTGCCAGCGCCTGCTTCCTGGCATTCCTGGGAGCCTGCACGGCGCTGCCGACGATCGCGCCACCGCCGGCTGAGGCCGCCGGCACCACCGGCGTGCTCATCGACGGTTCGCACGGACCGCTGTCGGAGGATGCCCGCAACCGCGTCCTTGCCAGGTTGAACGCCGCCGGGCAGGACACCGACATCCTCGAGCGCCACCTTGCATTCGAGCAGGAGATCGTGGGCACGCCGCTGTCGGCCGGCAACAAGGTGAGCCTGCTGCAGGACGGCCCGTCCACGTACCAGGCGCTGTATGGCGCGATGGCCGGCGCGAAGAATTCCATCGACATGGAGAGCTACATCATCGAGGACGACGAGGTGGGCCAGCGCTTCGCCAGGGAGCTGAAGGCGGCGGCGGCGCGCGGCGTGGTCGTCAACCTGATCTACGACGGCGTCGGCTCGCTTGACACGCCCAAGGCCTACTTCGACGATCTCGCCGCGGGTGGCGTCAACACGCTGCAGTTCAATCCCGTCGACCCGCTGAAGGCCAAGGCCGGCTGGGACGTCAACCAGCGCGATCACCGCAAGCTCACGATCATCGATGGGCGCACCGCGTTCGTCGGCGGCATCAACATCAGCAGCGTCTACTCCGGCGGCTCGTTCAGCCAGCGCTCGAAGGAGCGCCCGGGCCACGGCTCGAAGGTGCCGTGGCGCGACACCGACCTGCAGATCGACGGCCCGGTCGTCGGCGATTTCCAGAAACTGTTCATGGACACGTGGCGGCGCCAGAAAGGCAGGCCCCTGGCGAGCGCCGACTATTTCCCCGAGATCGGCCGCCAGGGCGACGTCGTCGTGCGCGCGATCGGCGGCACGTCCACCGAGCCCTCCAGCCAGATCTACGCGACGCTGGTGTCGGCCATCCGCAGCGCTTCGACGTCGATCCTGCTGGCCAACGCCTACTTCGATCCCGACCCGCAGCTGCTGGGCGCGATCGCGGACGCCGCCAGGCGCGGCGTCGACGTGCAACTGCTGCTGCCCAGCGTCAGCGACTCGTGGCTGGTGATGAGCGCCGGCCGCCGCCACTACGGCGAGCTGCTGGAGGCCGGCGTGAAGATCTACGAGCGCCAGGGCGCGCTGCTGCACGCCAAGACCACCTTGATCGACGGCGTGTGGAGTGCCGTCGGCTCCACCAACCTCGACTGGCGCAGCTTCCTGCACAACGACGAGATCGATGCGGTCGTTCTGAGCGCGAGCTTCGGCGACCAGATGCGCGCGGCGTTCCAGGCCGACCTGGCGCAGTCGCAGGCGCTCACGCTGGAGCAGTGGTCGCACCGCGGGCTGACGCAGCGCGTGCAGGAGATCACCGCCGGGATGTGGGAATATTGGCTATGAACTCGCAACCACGATCCGTCACCGCACTGGCGCTGTGCGCCCTGCTCGCGGGCGCCGCGCATGCACAGGACGCGGCCGCGCTCCATGCGCGCTTCGACGCACTGCAGGACAAGCTCGCGCACAACCCGTATGGTCGTCCGCTGGTGCTGCAGTCCACGCAGACCTCCGACCGGCTCGAAGGCGAGGTCTACGCGCGCGTAGACCAGCCCTACGCATCGGTGCAGAAGGCGCTGGAAGGCACGCAGAACTGGTGCGGCATCCTGATCCTGCACCTGAACGTGAAGATGTGCCACGCACTGCCTGCGGGCCTGGACATGGCGCTGGGCCGCAAGTACGACCAGCCCGTCGACGACGCCTACAAGCTGCACTTCGACTGGAAGCCGGTGGCCGACGGCGCCGACTACCTCAAGACCGAGCTCACGTCCGGCGACGGCCCGCTCGGCACCAAGGACTACCGCATCGCCGTGGAGGCCGCGCCGCTGGACGCCACGCACACGATGCTGCACATGAGCTACGCTTACGGCTTCGGCTTCACGGCCCGCGTGGCGATGAACGCCTACCTGTCCACCGCGGGCAGCGACAAGGTGGGCTTCAGCGTGTCGGGCCAGGACGGCGACGGCAGGCCGACCTACGTGGGCGGCGTGCGCGGCCTGGTCGAGCGCAACACGATGCGCTACTACCTCGCCATCGACGACTACGTCGCCGCCCCCGCGCCGGCGCAGCTCGAGCAACGCCTCGACACGTGGTTCGACGCCACCGAGCGCTATCCGCGCCAGCTCCACGAGATGGAAAAGCCCGAGTACCTGGCGATGAAGCGCGACGAGGCCAGGCGCTGAGCCTTCTTCAACGCAGCTCGTACGCGAACGTCCGCACCGTCATGCCGCCGCCGTACATGCCGCGGCACAGCGGCTCCTCGTGCGCGTTGTACAGCTCCAGCTCGCGTCCCGTCCAGGTCCAGAACGCGTCGTCGCCGCAGTCGTTCTCCGCCCGGCCCTTGCTGATGGATCGCAGCGAGCCGCCGCTGCCCTCCCACTGCGCGTTCATGGCCAGCGGGTGCGAGGAGCCGTCGGCCTGGGGGAACGCGAGGCGCCGGGCCGCATGCGGCGGGCGCTCGTCCACCAGCCAGGCCGCGTAGGCCGACTGGAAGGCGCCGCGCTGGCATTCGCGCAGCACGATCACCTGCTCGTCCGAGACACGATGGATGGAGACGTCGGCGCCATCGACGCCGGTCCCGGCCTGCAGGTCGCAGTCGCGCGCCAGCTCCGGCAGCACGAGCTGGAGCAGATCCGCGTCCGTGGACTTCAGCGCGAAGTTCGGTGCCGGATGCGGCCTGAGGGCGGGCAGTGGCGCCGGCACGCCGTGCTCGCCGCGCGCGCCCTTGCGCACGAGCGCGCCGCGCGTCCCGATCCGTCCCTGCAGGTCGTCCATCTTCAGCAGCGCCGCCTTCAGCCCGTTGAGCGACAGCGTGAAGCGCTCGCCTTCGAATTCCACGGCCACGTCCGAGCGTTCCAGCAAGGCCGGCAGCACGCGGGCGAAGGCCGCCGCATCGAGGTCGCCGTCGATGGGCGCCGCGACCCGGGTGCGCTCGTCGACCACCAGCCGGAACGGGCCGGTGCGCGCGCCATGCGCCGTCTCCACCTTGAGGCGGCCCCGCACGGGCGTGCCCGCGCCCGCCGCGCGCGCGATCCACATCATGACCGGCTGCGAATCGCTGCCTTCGGCGCGGAATCCCGCGGCCTCGCAGCCGCGCGTGTTGTCGCAGCTGACGACCCAGTCCTTGAAGACGAACACCTGCGCGTGGGCCGGGGCGGCGACGACGAGGGCGGTGGCCGCCAGGCACAGGAAACGGCGGAGCTTGAACAGGCAAGAGGGCATGGGCATCGGGCTGAATTGCCAAGGGCGCCAGCCTACAGCAAGCTGACTTGCGACAATGGCGCGATGAAGCCGCTTCGCCCCCTATGACCATCGCCCCATACCTGCGCGAGATCGGCCGCGGCAAGGACGGCGCTCGCTCGCTCACGCGCGAGCAGGCGGCCGACCTGATGGCGCGCCTGCTCGATGGCCAGGTGAGCGACGTCGAGGCCGGAGCGTTCGCCATCGCGATGCGCATCAAGGGCGAGACGCCCGCGGAGCTCGCCGGATTCATGGACGCCGTCGCGCCGCGCCTGCTGCGGCTGCCGGCGCCGTCCCCGGCGGGGGCCGGGGCCGTGGTGCTGCCGTCCTACAACGGCGCGCGCAAGTTGCCCAATCTCGTTCCGCTGCTCGCGCTGCAACTGGCGCGCGAAGGCCTGCCGGTGCTGGTGCATGGCCTGGAGGAAGACCCGGGGCGCGTCACCACCGCCGCCATCTTCGACGCCCTGGGCCTGCCGCCGGTGCGAGACGCCGCCGGCGTGGCCGCGCGCTGGGCCGCCGGCGCGCCGGCCTTCATCGCCACCGCCGACCTGCATCCGTCGCTGGCGCGCGTGCTCGCGCTGCGCCGGCTCATCGGGCTGCGCAATCCGGCGCACTCGCTGGCCAAGCTGCTGCCGGCGCTGGGCCTGCAGCGCAACGTGGTGCGCGTCGTCAACCACACGCATCCCGAATACGCCGCCAGCCTGGGCGAGTTCCTGGCGCTGACCAAGGCCACGGCGCTGCTGATGCGCGGCACCGAGGGCGAGCCGGTGGCCGACGCGCGGCGCTGTCCGAAGCTCACCGCGTTCCTGGACGGCGTGGAGCAGCCGGCGCTGTCGGTACCGGCGCAGGCCGGCTCGCTCGTGGCGTTGCCGGAACTCCCGGCCGCAATCGACCCCGCATCGACGGCGGCCTACATCGCCGAGGTGATGGCAGGCGCCAAGCCGCTTCCCACGCCGATCGCCACACAGATGATGGCGCTGCGCGCGCTGGCCGATGCAGGGCGTTAGGCCGCCGGCAGGCTGACACGGAACACCGAACCGACGCCCAGCACGCTCTCCACGGTGATGCGGCCGCCCATCAGCTGGGCGAGCGACTGCGACAGCGCCAGGCCCAGGCCGGCGCCGGAGATGCCCGAGGCCTCGCGGCCGAGGCGGTTGAAGGGCTGGAACAGGCGGGCGCGATCGGCGGGGCCGATGCCGTGGCCGGAGTCTTCCACCTCGATGTGCCACTCGTCGCCCGCCGCCTGCGCACGCAGCGTGACCTGGCCACCCTTGCGGTTGTACTTGACGGCGTTGCTGAGCAGGTTGGTCAGCACCTGGCGCAGCCGGGTGGGGTCGGCGCGCACGACGGCGGCGCCGTGCGACAGCGCGGCGCCGGCGTCCGGATCCTCGCATCTGACGCTCACGCCGGCGGCACCGGCCTGCGGCCGGCACCAGGCTGCGCACGAATCGAGCAGCGGCGTCAGCGCCACGTTCTGCAGGTGGATGGGCAGGTGTGCGGCCTCGGCCAGCGACAGGTCAAGCAGGTCGCCGATCATCGCGAGCAGGTGGTCGCCGGCCTCGTGGATCATGCGCACCTGCTGGCGCTGCGTCGGCATGCGGGCGAGCGCTGGGTCGGTACCCAGCAGCTGCGCGAAGCCCAGCACGGCGTTGAGCGGCGTGCGCAGCTCGTGGCTGATGCGCGAGAGGAACATGGTCTTGGCGCTGTTGGCCGCCTCGGCGGCGAGGCGGTCGCGCTGGGCCTGCTCGAGCTCGCGCAGCAGCGTCGCGTCGGTCTGCGTGCCGAACATGCGCTTCGGGCGGCCGAGCCGGTCCCATTCGACGACGCGGCCACGCTCCTCGATCCAGCGCCACTCGCCGTCGGCGGCGCGGGCGCGGTACACGGCACGGTACATCGGCTCGTCGCCGCGCACGTGGGCGTCGAAGGCCTTGTCGATGATCGCGCGGTCGCCGGGATGCACCACCCGATCCCAGTCGGCCTGCGTGTGTCCCAGCGTGTTGCGCGCGTAGCCCAGGAGGAGTTCGCCCTCGTCGATGTCGCCCAGCACGTCGGTCTGCAGGTCCCATTCCCACACGTAGGTGCCGGCCTCGTGCATCGCCGTGCGTTGCAGCGCGAGCGAGCCCGGCAGCGCGTGGCCGGCATGCTCGATGAGGCCGGCCAGCAGCGCGGCGGCGGCGTCGCGGGCCGGGGCGAGGCGGTCGCCCCACTCGTCGTGGTCGAGGCCCGCCGGCAGGGGCGTGCGCAACTCGCCGACGACGATGCCGGAATGGCTGCAGGACCAGGCCGTGTGCGCGGGCGGCGACGTGATCGACACGGGCAGCAGCACGGGCGGACGTGCATGGATGGGCGGCATCGAGAGGCTGCCGTCGGGCGGCTGCGGCCACAGCCAGCATTCGGCGCCGATGAGCGAGGCCAGCGCGCGCACGAGCGTGGCCAGCCCGTGGGCGTGGTCGCTGCGGCGGGCGTGGTCCAGCAACGCGGCATAGGCCAGCGCGCGGACCTGGTCGAGCGTGGGCGCTGACGCCCCGGCCGCCGCGGCGTCAGCGGGTGGCGCCGGCGGGATGGTGCCGGCGCCCTGGCTCAATGGCCTGCCGCGATCTTGACGCCGGCGGCGAGCTGGTAGGTGGTGCCGCAGTACGGGCAGCGGCCCCGGCCTTCATGGCTCAGGTCGATGAAGACCTTCGGGTGGCTGCTCCACAGCGGCATCTTCGGGTTGGGGCAGAAGACGACGCCGGGGCCTTGCAGGTCGCTGGCGGTGACTTCGACGACGGACGACGATTTTTCGGTCATTGCGTGCTCTGTGATCTCTTGGATTAGACCGCGGTCAGCCATTCGGCGTACTTCGGATTGCGGCCGTTGACGATGTCGAAGAACGCGGCCTGGATCTTCTCGGTGATCGGGCCGCGCGAACCTGCGCCGAGTTCGATCCGGTCGAGTTCACGGATCGGCGTGACTTCGGCGGCGGTGCCGGTGAAGAAGGCCTCGTCGGCGATGTAGACCTCGTCGCGGGTGATGCGCTTTTCAACCACCTTCAGCCCGAGATCCTGGCAGATCGCGAACACGGTGTTGCGCGTGATGCCGTTGAGCGCGCCGGCCGACAGGTCGGGCGTGTAGACGATGCCGTTCTTGATCACGAAGATGTTCTCGCCCGCGCCTTCCGACACGAAGCCGGAGGCGTCGAGCAGCAGCGCCTCGTCGTAGCCGTCGTCCACCGCCTCGGTGTTGGCGAGGATGGAGTTGGTGTAGTTGGACACCGCCTTGGCCTGCGTCATCGTGATGTTGACGTGGTGGCGCGTGTAGCTGGACGTCTTGACTCGGATGCCGCGCTTCAGGCCTTCCTCGCCGAGGTAGGCGCCCCAGGGCCAGGCCGCGACCATCAGGTGGATGGTGTTGCCCTTGGGGCTGACGCCCAGCTTCTCGGAGCCGATCCAGGTGAGCGGGCGCAGGTAGCCGCTCTCGAGCTTGTTCTCGCGGACGACGGCGCGCTGCGCGTCCATCACTTCCGCGTGCGTGAACGGAATCTTCATGCGCAGGATCTTGGCCGAGTTGAACAGGCGCTCGGTGTGCTCGCGCAACCGGAAGATGGCCGGGCCGTTGACGGTGTTGTAGGCGCGCACGCCCTCGAACGCGCCGCAGCCGTAGTGCAACGTGTGGGTCAGGACGTGGATCTTGGCGTCGCGCCACTCGACGAGCTTGCCGTCCATCCAGATCTTGCCGTCGCGATCGTCCATGCCCATGGGAATGCCTCGAGAAAAGGGGAAACCCGAATTCTACGAGTCTTGGTCCCGCGGCGTCCTGCAGAATCCCGACCGTGACGCTCCCCGCCAACCTCCAGCTCGATCACTCCAGCCACCGCGGGGCCGGCACGCTGCCCCTGCGCCTGCTGGCCCACGACGTGGAGATCGCTGCCAACGTGGGCGCGCTGTTCCGCCTCGCCGATGCGCTGGGCGTGGAGCACGTGCACCTGTGCGGCGCCTCGCCGGTGCCGCCCGATGCGAAGATCCGCAAGACCTCGCGCTCCGCGGAGCGCCACGTCGCCTGGTCGCGGTCGGCCGATCCGCTGGCGGTGGTCGCCGGGCTGAAAGCGCAGGGCTGGCGCGTCGTGAGCCTGGAGCTGAGCACGCGCAGCATCGCGCTCGACGCGCTGCCGGTCGCGCCGGGCGATCGGATCTGCCTGGTGCTGGGCGCCGAGGACGCCGGCGTCTGCCAGGCCTTGCTGGACGCCTCCGAAGCGACGGTGCACATCCCGATGCGGGGGCACAACTCGTCGATGAATGTCGCCACCGCATGCGCGATCGCGACCTACGAGATCGCGCGCCGGCTAGCGGGTTGAGTCCTCCGTTCGCGTGACGAATCCCGTGCCCAGCGCGTCGGCCCAGTCGCCGCGGCCGTTGGCCTGCGCACGCGCGGCGGCGGCGCGCCAGTCGTAGGGCGTCGCGCGCAGCTGCACATGCCAGTCGCCGTGCGGGCCGCGCTCGACCAGGGCCCAGCGCGCCTCGGGCGAGCCGTTCTCGATCCAGTGCGGGTGCGGGTGGATGTCGTCGTAGGCCGGGACGCCGACGCTGCCCGGATTGACCACCAGCGGACCGCCCGGCACGGCCATCGCGCGGGGCACGTGGGTGTGACCGCACAGGACCAGCGCCGCGGACAGGCCGCTGCGCGTGTCGCCGGCCGGCATCTCGGCTGCGCGGGTCGCGAGTTCGTCCAGGCTGGCCGCGCGCACGCCGCGCTGGCCGTCGACGCCGAAGCCAGGGATGACCGTCTCCATGAAATAGACCAGGTCGCTGGCGGGCGTGCCGTGGCACAGCAGCACGTCGTCGGCCAGCCACTGCGTGGTCGGCAGCGCGCCCAGCCACGCGCGCTCGGCCGCGCCCAGCGCACGTGCCGCGTAGGCGTCGGATGCACCCATGCGCGAGACGTCGCTGCCCAGCGCCTGGCGTTCGTGGTTGCCGGCGATGGTGCGCCAGCGCCCGGGCTCCGCGGCCTCGCGTGCCATCAGCCATTGCACGGTCTCGCGCGGCCACAGCGGGCCGGAGGCGATGTCGCCGAGGTTGACGACCAGCCCGGCCCCTTCGCGCTCGATCTCCGCCCAGAGGCACTCCAGCGCGGGCAGGTTGCCGTGGATGTCGGAGACGATGGCGAGGCGTGGGTTCGTCATTCGGAGGGATGTCCTTGTGGAACTGTCCCGCTAGCATACGCAGGCTCGGGCGTGTTGTGCCCGCGGCATCCCATCCCGGCCATCCAAGGAGCCCGCATGCCCATAGATATCCACGTCCGCGTCGCCGCCTGGCTGCACATCGTCTTCGGCGTGCTGGCAGTGTGCACGCTGCTGTTCATCGGCCTGTTCTTCGGCGTGTTCGGCGCCATCGCCGTGAGCGCGTCGCACGATGCGCAGGCTGCCGGCGTGCTGGCCTGGATCGGCAGCCTGGGCGCTGCCGTGCTCGTCTTCTTAATCGCCTTCGCCGTGCTGGAGATCGCGGGCGGCGTGCTGTTGCTGCAGGGCCAGGCCGCCGGGCGCATCATCACCATCCTGTTCAGCATCCTGAGCCTGCTGAACATCCCCCTCGGCACGGTCGCGGGCGTCTACTCGCTGTGGGCGCTGCTGCGCCAGGTGCCCCCGGCGCCGGTGCAATCGGGCGTCGTCAACACGTTCTGACGCCGACGGTGGCTGCGAGCGCGGCCCGGGGCGTCACAGCCCGCGCAGCACCTCGATGGCCTCCTCGATGCGCTCCACCGCGTGGATGATGAGCCCTTCGACGGGCTTCTTCGGCGCGTTGGCCTTGGGCACGATGGCCACCGAGAACCCCAGCTTGGCGGCCTCCTTCAGCCGATCCTGGCCGCGCGGCGCCGGCCGCACCTCGCCGGCCAGGCCCACCTCTCCGAAGGCCAGGAAGCCGCGCGGCAGCGCGCGGTTGCGGATGGAGCTCTGGATGGCCAGCAGCACCGCCAGGTCGGCGGCCGGCTCGGTGATGCGCACGCCGCCCACCGCGTTGACGAAGACGTCCTGGTCGCCGGTGGACACCCCCGCGTGCCGGTGCAGCACCGCCAGCAGCATCGCCAGCCGGTCGCGCTCCAGGCCCACCGACAGCCGGCGCGGGCTGGGGCCGCCGGCGTCGACCAGCGCCTGGATCTCCACCAGCATCGGCCGCGTGCCTTCCAGCGTGACCAGCACGCAGCTGCCCGGCACCGGCTCGCCGTGCGTGGACAGGAAGATGGCGCTCGGGTTGGCCACGCCCTTGAGCCCGCGCTCGGTCATGGCGAACACGCCGATCTCGTTGACCGCGCCGAAGCGATTCTTGAAGGCACGCACCAGGCGGAAGCTGGAATGCGTGTCGCCCTCGAAGTACAGCACCGTGTCGACGATGTGCTCCAGCACCCGCGGCCCGGCCAGGCTGCCGTCCTTGGTGACGTGGCCCACCAGCACGATGGTGCAGCCGCCCGACTTGGCGGTGCGCGTGAGCTGGGCCGAGCACTCGCGCACCTGCGCCACCGAGCCGGGCGCCGACGTGAGCTGCTCGGAATACAGCGTCTGGATGGAGTCGATGACGCAGAACGACGGCTGTTCCGCCTCGATGGTGGCGAGGATGCGCTCGAGGTTGATCTCGGCCAGCACCCGCACGTTGGCGCCCGAGAGGTCGAGCCGGCGCGAGCGCAGCGCCAGCTGCGCGCTCGATTCCTCGCCGGTGACGTAGAGCACCTTCATCTGCGTGGCCAGCGCGTCGATCGCCTGCAGCAGCAACGTGCTCTTGCCGATGCCCGGGTCGCCGCCGATCAGCACCACGCCGCCGGACACGATGCCGCCGCCCAGCACGCGGTCGAGCTCGTCGATGCCGGTGGGGATGTGGGCGACGTCGGTGGCGTCGATGTCGGCCAGCGTGGCCACCGGCTGGCTCTTGGCCAGCGACTGGAAGCGGTTCTTGGTGGCCGCCGCGCCGGTGGGCGCGCCCACGCCTTCCTCCAGCGTGTTCCAGGCCTCGCAATGCGGGCAGCGGCCGAGCCACTTCGGATTGGTGCCGCCGCAGGCGGAGCAGGTGTAGACGGTCTTGGGAGCAGCCATGGCGCCATTGTCGCCTACTGTTGAAATCCACAGGTCGGAAAATAGTGCCATTTCCGATCTTGGTGCGGGAGTGAATGGAGGATTCGGGTGAGGATCGTCCGAGGAGCGCCTCCTGCGCCGAGCGCACGCGCCGCCTCGTGCCTGGCTGGGACGACCTGAACAAGATGGCCACGCTGCTGGTGGCCGAGCACGCACCCGAAGATGCCGCGGTGCTGGTGGTGGGCGCGGGCGGCGGCACCAGCCTGCCGCTGCTGGGCCCGGACGACGAGGAGGCGCTCCTGGGGCAAGCCGGCTTCTCGGGCACCCGCGTGTTCCACGCCGGCCTGGCGTTCCGCGGCTGGGTGGCACGCGCCTGAGAGCTGAGAACCTGAGCCGCGGCTACGATGTCGGCATGAGTTCCCTGACCATCCGCCACGCCACGCCCGACGACCTCGACGCCCTGGCCCCGCTGTTCGACGCCTACCGCCGCTTCTACGAGCAGCCGGGCGACATCGCCCTGGCCAGCGCCTTCCTGAACGACCGCATGGAGCGGCGCGAGTCGACGATCCTGGTGGCGCAGTCCGACGGCGAGTTGCTGGGCTTTTGCCAGCTCTATCCCGGCTGGTGCTCGGTGGCCGCGGCGCGCATCTTCGTGTTGTACGACCTGTTCGTCGACCCGGACGCGCGCCGCGGCGGCGTGGGCCGCGCGCTGATGCTGGCCGCGCAGGACTTCGGCCGCGCGGCCGGCGCGGTGCGCCTGGACTTGACCACGGCGCACACCAACGCCCGCGCCCAGGCGCTCTACGAATCGCTGGGCTGGCAGCGCGACGACGTCTACCGCACCTACAACCTGCCCCTCGCGGAAGCCGCATGACACTCGCCACCTGGATCACGTTCTTCCTCGCCTGCTGGGCCATCAGCCTGTCGCCCGGCCCGGGCGCGATCGCCTCGATGACCGCGGGCCTGAACCACGGCTTCTGGCGCGGCTACGTCATGGTGCTGGGGCTGGTGCTGGGCATCTGGACGCAGGTGGCGATCGTCGCCGCCGGGCTCGGTGCGGTCATCGCGGCGTCCAACACCCTGTTCACGGTGCTGAAGTTCGGCGGCGCGGCCTACCTCGTGTGGATCGGCATCTCGCAATGGCGCGCCAGCGACAGGCCGCTGGTGGCCGCGTCCGGCGACGCCCCGGTGCTGAGCCGCTGGCAGCTGGTCGTGCGCGGCTGGGCGATCAACGCCACCAACCCGAAGGCCACGGTGTTCATGCTGGCGGTGGTGCCCAGCTTCATCGACCTGGGCCGTCCGCTGCTGCCGCAGTACGTGGTCATCGCGCTGTCGCTGTCGTTCACCGACCTGGTGGTGATGGCCGGCTACGTGGCGCTCGCCGCCAAGGTGCTGCGCGCGCTGAACGAGCCGCACCACGTGCGCATCATGAATCGCTGCTTCGGCGGCCTGTTCGTCGTGGCCGGCTCGCTGCTGGCCGCGTTCCGCCGGAGTGCGACATGAGCGTCGGCACCCTCGTCATCGTCACCGGCGCGTCGCGCGGCCTGGGCCAGGCGGTCGCCGCGCAGTACCTGGCGGAGGGCGCCTTCATGCTGGGGCTGTCGCGCCGGCAGTCCGCCGAACTGGTGCCGACCGGCGCCGGCGGGCTGGAGCAATGGGCCGCCGACCTGGCCGATCCGCTGCCGCTGGCCGAGCGCCTGGGCACGTGGCTGGCCGACCTCGAACGCCGCGCCGCCGGGCGCCTGCCGGCGCGGGTGCGCGTGATCCACAACGCCGCCATGCTGAGCGAGCCGGGCGGCGTGGCCGAGGGCGAGCCGGCCGACCTGGCGCTGAGCCTGCGCATCGGCCTCGAGGCGCCGGTCGCGCTCACCGCGGCTTTCCTGCGCGCCACCGCGCACTGGGCGGCGGCCGATCGCCGGGTGCTGTTCGTCTCGTCCGGCCTGGGCCGCCGCGCCATGGCCGGCAGCGCCGCCTACTGCGCGCAGAAGGCCGGGCTCGACCACTTCGCGCGTGCGCTCGCGCTCGAGGAACAGGCGCGCGCGAACGGCGCCCGCGTGGCGTCGGTGGCGCCGGGCATCATCGACACCGACATGCAGAAGCAGTTGCGCGGTGCCGACCCGAAGCGCTTCGCCGAGCAGGGCGTCTTCGCCGGCTTCCACAGCAGCGGCGCGCTGGACAGCCCGGCCACGGCCGCCGCCAAGGTGATCGCGCTGCTCGAACGCGCGGACTACGGCGCCAATCCGGTCACCGACGTCCGCAGCTGACACGGTCATCCTGCGACTGCGCGCGGGATGACGCTGTCCTACTGAGGAATCACCGTGACCGGCACCCGCGGCGCCAGCGCGCACATCAGCTCGTAGCCGATCGTGCCTGCGGGCCGGGCGACCTCGTCGATCGGCAGCAGCGCGCCGCCCGGACCGTTGCCCCACAGCGTCACCTCCGAGCCGATGCCGGCGCGCGGCACCGGGCTCAGGTCCACCGTGATCATGTCCATCGACACCCGGCCGACGATGCGCGTGCGCACGCCGTCGACCAGCACCGGCGTGCCCGTGGGCGCGTGGCGCGGATAGCCGTCGGCGTAGCCGCAGGCCACCACGCCGATGCGCAGCGCGCCCTCGGCCGTGAAGGTGCTGCCGTAGCCCACGGTGTCGCCCGCCTTCAGCTCCTGCACGCCGATCAGCCTGCTGCGCAGGGTCATCGTCGGGCGCAGCTGCCAGTCGGCGATCGTGTGCGCCGGGTAGTCGGGAGCGCTGCCGTAGCTCATGATCCCCGCGCGCACCCAGTCGCCGCCGACGCGGGGCGCCCTGGCCAGCGCGTCGGCACCGTGGCGCAGCGTGGCGGCGCTGTTGGCCAGCGTGCGTTCGCCGGCCATGTCCGAAGTGACGGCCTCGAACACCGCCAGTTGGTGCGCCACCCCGCGGTCGCCGTCGGCGTCCGAGAAATGCGTCATCAGCGAGATCTCGTCGACCTGGGGCAGCAGTTCCAGCCGGGCCTTCGCGCCGCGGAACGCGGTGGGCGTGAAACCCAGGCGGTTCATGCCGCTGTTGAGCTTCAGGAAGACCCTGTGCGGAGTGTGGGTCTTGTGCTCGGCGAGCCAGTCGACCTGCTGTTCGCAGTGCACGGCGTGCCACAGGCCCAGGCGCGAGCAGAGCTCCAGGTCGCGCTGCTCGAAGCAGCCTTCGAGCATGAGGATGGGGCCGCGCCAGCCGAGCGCGCGGATGCGTTCGGCCTCGTCGAAATCGAGCAGCGCGAAGCCGTCCGCACCTCGCAAACCATCGAACGCTCGTTCTATTCCGTGGCCGTAGGCGTTGGCCTTGACGACCGCCCAGATGCGCGCGTCGGGCGCCGCTGCGCGGGCGCGTCCGATGTTGTGCGCCAGGGCGTCGGTGTGGATGAGGGCTTCGATGGGACGGGGCATCCGTGAATTCTGCCAGCCGCGCTGGCGCCGCCGTCGCGCCGGGGCGCCCGGGTGGCCGAAATGTCCCGCATGCTATAAAGCCGCTCGCCCTATGGAGAGATTTCCCAGGCGCGGGGCCTCTCGGGTGGCCTCGACGCCGACGATGCCGAACGAATGAAAAGAGGTTTCTTCACCATCATGTCGGCGCAATTCTTCAGCTCGCTGGCTGACAACGCCTTGTTCGTTGCCGCCGTCGAGATGCTGAGGACCGCCGGTGCGCCGACCTGGCAACGGACGGCGCTCGTGCCGATGTTCGCGCTGTTCTACGTGGTGCTCGCGCCATTCCTGGGTGCGTTCTCGGACGCGGTGCCCAAGGGCCGGGTGATGTTCTACGGGAACGCCCTGAAGGTCGCGGCGTGCCTGATGATGCTCTACGGTGGCCATCCGCTGATCGCCTACGCGTTCGTCGGGCTGGGCGCCGCGGCCTACTCCCCGGCCAAGTACGGCATCCTCACCGAGCTGCTGCCCACCTCCCAGCTCGTGAAGGCCAACGGCTGGATCGAAGGCCTGACGATCCTGTCCATCATCCTGGGCGTCGGACTGGGCGGCCAGCTGATCGGTCCGCGCCTCTCGCCCTGGTTGCTGTCGGTGCAGGTGCCGTTCATCGACTTCAACATCCACACCCCGGCGCAGGCCACGGTCGCGTTCATGGTGGTGCTGTACGTGATCGCGGCGGTCTTCAACCTGCGCATTCCGCGCACCGAGACGCCGCTGGAGCCGTTCACGGGCCGGGTCAGCGAGCTCGTGCGCGACTTCAGCCAGTGCAACGCCCGCCTGTGGGACGACAAGCTGGGCCAGATTTCGCTGGCCACCACCACGCTGTTCTGGGGCGTGTCGGGCAACCTGCGCTACCTGGTGCTCGCCTGGGCCGGCGTGGCACTCGGGTTCGACACGCCGCATGCCACGCTGCTGCTGCTGCTGGTGGGCCTGGGCACGGCGGCCGGCGCGGTGATCGCGTCGGTCACGGTGAGCCTGGTGAACGCGACGCGGGTGATCCTGCTGGGCGCGGCGCTGGGCGCGTCGGTCATCGCGATCAACGGCATGCACAGCGTCTGGGTGGCCGGGCCGTTCCTGGTGGTGCTGGGCGCCATCGGCGGCTTCATGGTGGTGCCGATGAACGCGCTGCTGCAGCACCGTGGCCACAACCTGATGGGCTCCGGGCGCTCGATCGCCGTGCAGAACTTCAACGAGCAGGCCGCGATCCTGGGCCTCGGCGCGTTCTATTCGGCGCTCACGCGCGGCGGTCTCTCGGTGTTCGGCTCGATCGCGATCTTCGGCATCTTCGTCACCTGCACAAGCTGGCTGATCTGGCGCTGGCACAAGCGCAACCTGGTCAAGCATCGCGAGGAGGTCGAAGGCCTGCTCGCAATCGCCCGCAGCGATTCCCATTGAAATGACATCGGCCTCGATCCCGCGGCCCGGCTCCGCGGGGCCGGTGCTCGCCCTGCTCGCCAACGCCTTCGTGTGGGGCGTGTCGTGGTGGCCGTTCCGCCA
>Ga0302202_10000342_pt1 | contig 60216 bp, 55 predicted proteins | sample II_Bog_N3_3_FD_194579 | JGI IMG/M metagenome (GOLD analysis project Ga0302202, IMG submission 194579) | Peat permafrost microbial communities from Stordalen Mire near Abisko, Sweden - II_Bog_N3_3 | ecosystem: Environmental > Terrestrial > Soil > Wetlands > Peat | place: Sweden: Abisko... | reverse complement strand
CGCATCGGTCTACGCCTCGTCGAAGGCGGCCATCAGCTGCTTCACCGAGGCGCTGGCCCACCAGTTCGTGACCCAGAAGACCAAGCTGTCGGCCGCCGTCTTCTACCCGTCGGGCGGCCTGCTCGAGACCGGCCTGTGGGAGGCCCAGCGGAACCGGCCGGCCGACCTCGCCCGGGTGCGGCCCCGTCCGCCGGCACCGGGTACGACGTTCGCCGAGTTCAAGGCGGCGCTGGCCGCCGCCGGCCGGCCGACCGACGTCGTCGACCTCGACGAGCTCGGCCGGTTCGCGGTCCAGGGGGTGAAGGACGGCCGGTTCGTGATCAGCCACAACCTCGAGTCCGCCGGCGCACTGCTGCACGCCCGGGCCGACGCCATCGCCCAGGGGAAGCTGCCGCCCTCGGCCCTCGAGGGTCTCACGTGAGCAACGCACCCGCACCCGCACCCATGACCGGGGGGACCCCATGACCATCGAGCTGGCACCGGACAGCCGCTACACCGTGATCAGCGCCGACGCCCACGCCGGTGGTGACATCGCCGACTACCGGCCCTACCTCGCCTCCACGTGGCACGACGAGTTCGACGCCTGGGCGGCCGCCTACGTCAACCCTTACGCCGACCTGCAGGCGCCGACCGCCTACCGGAGCTGGGACTCGGACCGGCGCCTGGCCGAGAACGACGCCGACGGGATCGCCGCCGAGGTGCTCTTCCCGAACACGGTCCCGCCGTTCTTCGAGGAGGGCAGCCTGCTGGCCCTCCCCCCGACGGCGGCCGACTACGAGCGCCGGTGGGCCGGCGTCCAGGCCCACAACCGCTGGCTGGCCGACTTCTGCTCCCTGGTCCCGGGCCGGCGGGCCGGTGTGGCCCAGATCTTCGCCAACGACATCGACGACGCCGTGGCCGAGGTGCGGTGGGCGGCGGCCACCTTCGACCCCTTCGGCGGCATCCTGCTACCCAGCCTGCCGCCCGGGGCCGACCTGCCCGGACTGTGGGACCCGGCGTGGGAACCGCTCTGGTCGCTGTGCGAGGAGCTCGACGTGCCGGTCAACATCCACGGCGGCGGCGGGCTGCCCGACTACGGCGACTCCGAGGTGGCCCGGGCCATGATGCTGGTCGAGCTCCCGTGGTTCTCCCACCGGTCCATGTGGCACCTGATCTTCGGCGGCGTGTTCGAGCGTCACCCGGCCCTCAAGGCGGTCCTCACCGAGCAGGGGCTGGCCTGGCTGCCACGGGGGCTCGAGACCCTCGACTGGTTCTACGGCCGGATGACCATGGGCGGGGCGGCCGAGGCGTCCTACTTCGGGGTGGCCGCCCAGGGCATGTCCATGACCCCGTCGGAGTACTTCGCCCGCAACGTGTGGGTGGGGGCCAGCTTCCTGCGGGCCACCGAGTCGGCCGTGCGCCACGAGGTCGGGGTCGACCGGATCATGTGGGGCTCCGACTACCCGCACACCGAGGGGTCCTACCCGCTCAGCACGCTGGCGCTGCGGGCCGCGTTCGGCACGTGCGACCCCGTCGAGACAAAGGCCATGCTCGAGGACAACGTGGCCTCCGTCTACGGGTTCGACCTCGAGGCCCTGCGCCCGGTGGGCGACCGGATCGGGCCGACGGTGGCCGACGTGGCCACCCCGCTCGACGTCGCCGACTACCCGACGAACTCGACTTGCAACGCCTTCGACCGCCACCAGGTGCTGCGCTCCTGGTGAGCCGGGACGCCCCCGGCGGTCGGCCCTAGCTGCCGGCCCGGCGGGCGACCAGGAGCGGGATCACCCGGGTGGTGGCGGCCTGGTACTCGTCGTAGGGCGGATAGGCGGCGGCGGCCCGCTCCCACCAGACGGCCTTTTCGTCCCCGGTCACCTCACGGGCCACGTAGTCGTGGGGCTCGGAGCCGTCCTGGATGACCAGCGCCTCGGGGTCGGCCACCAGGTTGTAGTACCAGGACGGGTTGGTCGGCATCCCTCCCTGCGAGGCGACCAGGGCGTATTCGCCCTCGTGCTCGACGCGCATCAGGGCCATCTTGCGGACCTTGCCGCTCTTGTTCCCCCGGGTGGTGAGCACGATGACCGGCAGCCCGGTGTCCATGAGCGTGTTGGCCCGCTCACCACCGGAGGCCTCGTATTCGGCCACCTGGTCCCGTACCCAGTCCCACGAACTCGGCTCGTACTCTCCGTCGATCGGCATGCCCCGAGCGTAGGGGAGCCGGTGGCCGGCCGCGTCCCGGCCGGCCTCAGACCGGTGGGCGCACCCCGTACTCCTCCTTCCACCAGCGGGCCTCGGCCCGGGCGGCGGGGTCGGAGCGGAGCGTCGGGTCCTGGCCCAACGACGCGGGGGTGGGCCCGATGTGGGCGGCGATGGGACGGAGCTCGTCGAGGTCGAAGCCGTAGACCCGCGCCGCGGTGAGGCCCAGGAGCTCGGCGGTGTCGTCGACCGGCACGTCGGCGAAGTCGGCCCGCAGCTTGGCCGCGGTGTGCGGCCACGTACCCTCCGGGTGCGGGTAGTCGGTGCCCCACATGACCACGTCGGTGCCGATCACGTAGCGCCGGCGGATCTCCTCCTTGGACATGGTGGAGGCGCCGATGAAGATGTTGGTACCGAAATAGTCCGAGGGCAGTTTGGAGATCTTGCCCTGCAGTAGCGCGGCCATCTTCTTGGTGGTGTGCCCCCCACCCATGTACTGGTCCCACTTCCACATCATGTCCGGGGCCCAGTAGGCGGCGGCCTCGGTGACGACGAACTTGAGGTCGGGGTAGCGCTCGAACGCCCCGCCGAACAGGAGGTGCCACGCGGGCCGGACCGTCCACCACACCACCTCGGCCAGGTAGGCGCCGATGTGCTCGCCGTACTCCTCCATCGGCGCCTCGCCGGAGTGGGTGTGGACCGGCAGGCCGGCTTCGGCGCAGGCCGCCCATACCGGGTCGTAGGACGCGTCGTTGTAGGGCGTGTGGTCGCGCCACATCGTCGGGATCATGATCCCCCGGATGCCGGGCTGGGCCGCCACCCACTCGATCTCGGCGACGGCGCGGGCGATGTCGTGGGTGATGGGGACCAGGGCGATGCCGCCGCGGCGGTGCGGCGAGTGCGAGCACATCTCGGCCAGGAACCGATTGTGGGCGTGCGCCCCGGCGAACGCCTGGTCGGGGTCGACGATCGCCCCGGCGAACAGCCCGGCGCCGAAGGGCGGCGAGGCGGCGCCGGTCACGGCGTCGGCGTCGGCGAACAGCACGTCGGCGGCCACCCCGTCGGCGTCGAGCTCCTTGTCACGCACCGCCGGGTCGAAGGCGCCCTTCAGGCCCTCCTCGTTGTCGGTCTCCCAGCCCATGATGTACTCGAAATTCATCTTCAGGGACTCTTGGCGGTGGGCGTCCCGCTCGGCCACGTACTCGTCGAACGCCGGGTGAAATCTCGACTCGAGGTACGGGCGGTAGTCCTCGCAGGCCAGTCCGGCGTGGCCGTCGGCGGACACGACGATGTAGCGGTCGTCGGCGGCGGTCGGGATGTCGCCGGCGTCGCTCACGACTTCGCCCCCAGCACGCTCAGGTCGTCGTAGCGCTGGTGCATGAAGGGCACCAGCCACTCCGCCGGGACCCGCTGCACGATCTCGCCCCGCTGCGACGAGGACAGCTCGGCGTACTCGAAGGAGAGGACCTTGGTGACGGGGAAGTCGGCGATCGGGTCGAGCGGGGCCTCGAGCAGCTTGCACTCGCCGGTGACCGGGCGGACCACCCGGGCGGTCTCGTGGCGGTGGCAGTAGACCAGGGCGGGGTCGCCGTCGAGCCCGTCGCCCGACGGGTTGGGGAGTCCCTTGAAGTAGAAGTCGAGCTTGTCGATCTCGTAGCCCGGCTGCTCGGCGCCCATCGTGCCGGTGACCTCGGCCACCGCGGCCCCCATGCGGGACACCTCGGCGGCCAGCGAGTCGCCGTCGGTGGTGAGCGAAAGCCGGGCGATCTTCTTGGGCTCGCCGAAGGTCTCGCGGCCACCGGTGGTGGCCTGTTCGGTGCTCATCGGCATGAAGAGGGCGTACTCGCCCTCGACGTCGCCGTGCCGGGCACGTACCCCGAACCATCCGGCTCCGAAGGTGGCCAGACCGGTCCCCATGTCGACGACCGCGATCCGCAGCCGGGCCGTCGGCGTGGCGGGTTCGAGCGGCCGGGGCAGGACGGCGGCGATGACGTCCGGATCGGTGCGGAAGACGACGGTGACCGCCGTCGACCAGATCGGGCTGCGCGTCGCCTCGACCTCACGGTTGGGCTGCTGGGCCGCGGCGCGGGCCCCGTAGCGGACGTTCCCCATGGCGTTCCCTCCCCCGGCGGCCCTGCGGCCGCCGGGAAAAGTGTGGCACGTCGGCCCCCGGCGTGCCCGGGTGCCGGCGTGACCGGGGCCGCCGCCGTGCCCGGGGCCACGGGGACCGTCGACACCGGTTGCACGAGGACCCGTTGTACCACCACGTCCCGGTCGCTACGGTGCCAGGCGATGTCCACGGTGGATGGCGGTGACACGACGGCGGGAAGGAGCGACGGGAGCCGGGCGGGGCGGGCGCGGATCCACCACCGGAAGGCGATCGTCCTCGTGGTCGTCGGCGTGCTCGTCGCCGCCCTGGCCGCGACCACCACGGCGGTCCTCATCGGGTGGTCGACCCAGGCGGCCAGCAGTTGCGACAACCGGGTGGACAACTCCCGCGAGATGATCGTGGACGCCACCGTGATCGCCGTGGACACCTCCAACCAGCAGGCCACCATGCGCCTGGACTTCGCCCCGACCGGGAGCCTGACCGACAGCCGGAGCGGAAACATCGCCCCGCCGGTCGACGTCATGATCCAGGGGCTGACCGCCACTCCCTCGTCCGTGGACTCCGTGTCCACGTTCACGTAGGCCAAGGGCGAGTTCATGCAGAGCCTCCCGGTGACCGTCCCCCTGGGCGGTATCTCGCTGCTGACCTCGGGATCCACCAGCCAGCTCAACTCCAGCCAGTTCGGCATCTACCCGTGGGACCACTACACGATCCCCAACTACCTCGACGTCGAGGTCACCACCCCCGGGGAGCCGGCGCCGTACACCTGCGTTTACATGAACTCGCAGGCGGAGGGATGGAGCTCGACCATCGACGCCGTGCCCTCGAGCACCAACCAGTTCAACCTGACCCTGTGGCGGGCGCCGTCCGTGCTCATGTACAACTACTTCATGATGGCCCTGGTGTGGACGTTGGCCATCGCCGGCGTGGCCATGGCCGTCATGCTCGTCCTGCGCGACCGGGACCTCGAGACCAAGGAGAAGATCGAGGTCGACGTGTTCGTCTACCTCGCCGCCCTGCTCTTCGCCTTCCCCCTGATCCGGGGGACACTCCCCGGGGCGCCGGAGTTCGGCACGCTCGTCGACATCGTGTCGTACTTCTGGGCCGAGGTCATCGTGGCCGCGACCCTGCTGTCCATGGTCATCATCTGGATCGTCCGCGAGGACCGCCGCCACAGGGACCACGTCCGTGATGGGCTCGCCACGGCGGATCCCCGGGCTCCCACCGATCCGGAAGCCGACCCGGCGCCCTGACCGGCGGTCCCCGGTGATCGGCGGTCCCCGCCGTGACCGACCACCCGGGACGCCGGGCCCCCGGGGTGACAGGATGCGCTCCGAGGGGGGGCTCGACACGCCCCCGACCGGAGGACATCCATGGACAGCCCAGCCACCCACCACACGACCGCCGGCCCGGCCGGCGACGGTGCACCCCGGACGGCCGGGCCGTGATCCTCGACCGCTTCACCCTCGGAGGTCGGGTGGCCGTCGTGACCGGCGCCGGCCTCGGGATCGGACGGGGCATCGCCATCGGCCTGGCCCAGGCCGGTGCCGACGTGGTGGTGGCGGCCCGCACCGGGACCGACCTGGATGAGGTGGCCGGACAGGTCCGGGCGCTCGGACGCCGGGCCCTGGTCGTGCCCACCGACGTCACCGACCAGGAGCGGTGCACCCACCTGATCGATGCGGCCGTGGAGGAGTTCGGCCGACTCGACATCCTGGTCAACAACGCCGGTGGCGCCATGCCCCGGGCGGCCATGGACACCAGCGAGGGGTTCATGGCCCGCACGTTCGCCTTCAATGTGACCGCGCCCCTCACCCTGACCAAGCTGGCGGCGCGCCGGATGGTGGACACCGCGGGCACCGGATCGGTGGTGAACATCTCCTCGCGGTCGGCCAGCATGACCCAGCCGATGTTCGTCGCCTACGGCGCGGCAAAAGCGGCCCTCGACCGGCTGACCAAGAACATCGCCTCGGAGCTCGCCCCCCGGATCCGGGTCAACGCCCTCGACGTGGGCGGGGTGGCCACCCGATCACTCGAGATCGTGCTCACCGATGACGAGTTGCGGCGGCAATTCCTGGACGGCACCCCGATGCAGCGGCCCGGTGAGCCCGAGGACATCGCCTGCGCCGCGCTGTTCCTGGCGTCGGACGCGTCGTCCTGGGTGACCGGGAAGGTCTTCGAGATCGACGGCGGCACCGAGGCCCCGGCCATCCTGGTCCCCGTGACCCCGCTGGAGCCGACACCGACGGACGGCGCCGGGTGACCGACCGCGCCGGGCCGGCCGCGCCCCTGACCGGGCTGTCGCACGTGCAGCTCAACGTGACCGACCCGGAGGCCAGCGCCGCCTGGTACTCGGCCGCGCTCGGCCTCGAGCCGTTCGCCGCCGATCCGGCGATCGGCTACGTCGCCCTGCGCCACCGGGCGGCCCGCCTGGTGGTGGTGCTCACCCGTCGGACCGGGGACGCGCCCGACCACGATGCCGGGGTGCTCGACCACCTGGCATTCGCCGTGCCCGACGGTGACTCGCTCGAGGACTGGGCCGCCCACCTCACCCGGATCGGGATCGACCACCCCGGCGTGGTGCCCGAGAACGGGAATCCGTCGCTGCAGCTGCGCGACCCGGACGGGACCGCCGTCGAGCTCGTGGCGCCGAAGCCCTAGCCCCGGCCGAGCCGGCGCGGGGGCTCACGCGGCGGCGTCGGGGTCCGGTGGATCGAGCTTCAGCGGTTGGTGGTGCTTACGCCGGCGATCCATCAGGGTGGCCACGCCCCCGCCACCGACAGCCAGGGTCACCAGGAGGACGAAGAGCGGCGTGTTCAGGAATCCCCAGATGGGGTGGTACCAGGGGACCGGGTCCGACGTGACGAGGATGTTGGCGTAGTAGTCCTTGAGGGCTCCCTGCAGGGTGACCCCGGTCCCCTCCTCCCAGTCCGACTTGACCTGCAGCTCGAGACTGTCGTGGCCCGACGTCTGCGGGGTGACCTGCCAGGTCCACGTGAGCGGCGCATCGGTGGTACGGGTCGGGTCCCCGAACGTCTCGGACTGCCACCCACTGGGTGCGATCTGGAATGCCGTTCCGACGAGCTGCACCTCGACCTGACAGGTCGTCCGGACCTGGATGATCACGGTCGGCTCGGGGCCGCTGATGGCGTTCGCCGGCAGCCGCCCGTTGCCGATGACGACCGTGATCTGGGTCGGTTCGCCTTCGGTCATCTTCTTGCGCGGCTGGTAGGCGAGGTCGTTGGTGAAGGTCTGGGTCGTGGCCTGCTGGCAGGCCACACCGGGGGATGGTGGGACAGTGGTGGGCGGAGCGGCACCCGAGACCGGCCCGGTCATGGGCAGGGTGGGCGTTCCGTTCCCGTCCGTGCCCGTGGACCCCCCACCGCCGGCCGGCGACGGCGGCGAGGTCGCGCCGGCCGTGACCGGGATCGGCGTGTCCGGGCTGGTCGGCGGGGACACGGGAGGCGGCGAGGTGGTGGTGGTGGTCGGCGGAGCGGTCGTGGTGGAGGTGGTCGTCGTCGGCTCGCACGGTGTGGAGGTCGTCGTGGTCGACGCCACGGTGGTCGTCGTGGTGCTCGTGCAGGGACCGGTGTCGCTGGGGGAGACCACTGCCGCGGCCGACCCAGTCCGCGCCTGTGACGGTGCGCCGACCGCGAGTCCCCGGCCGGGTGACAGAGTCAGTGCGGCCAGGAGGACGAGCGGGGCGGCCACCGCGCCGACGAGTGCGGTCCGTCGCACGAACCTGCCCTTCGGATTCCTCACGCCACCGCCCTCCACATCGTCGCGGACCACACCGACCGTCCACAGGTGTGATCGTGTCACCGCTTACGCCTGGGGGTAACCGGTGGCGGCCACGTCGTCGCAACAGGTGATGACCGGCCGGCCAGCGCCTCTGGGGCACACCAGGCACCGACCGGCGTAGATTCGGCCACGGACGAGTGCGGACGGAGGGGAACATGGGCGGCACGGGGACGGACGAGCGCTACGTGTTCCGCGGCGGCGAGCGCTGGCGCGACCCGTGGGACGACTACCGGCTCCTGCGCGACGAGGACCCGGTGCACCGCCACCACGACGACCGCCACGGCGAGTTCTGGGTCCTGTCCCGCTTTGCCGACGTGTGCGAGGCGGCACGCGACACGGCGACGTTCTCCTCGGCCCGGGGCCTCACGCCCGACCCCGACTCGATGGCCATGTTCGAGGGACGGGCCGCACCGCTGGTGATGATGGACCCTCCCGAGCACACGGCCATGCGCCGACGGGTCAGCCGGCCGATGACCCCGCGGGCGGTCGCCGGTGTCGGGCCGGCCATCCGGGACTTCGTCGACGCCCGGTTGGACGAGGTGGCCGACCGGGGGACCTGCGACATCGTCGAGGCACTGTTCAAGCCCCTGCCGAGCTTCGTGGTCGCCCACTATCTCGGCGTGCCCGACGAGGACCGGGTGCGGTTCGACGGATGGACGGGAGCCATCGTGGCCGCCGCGGCGTCCGGCGCCATCGCCGCAGCGCCCGACGCCGCCCTCGACCTCTTCAACTATGCGGGCGGGCTCATCGAACGCCGCCGCTCCGGGCCCGGCGACGACCTGGTGTCCGACCTGGTCCGCGCCGGCGACGACCAGGTGTCGGCGGAGTGGATCATCGGCTTCGTCTTCACCATGGTCACCGGGGGCAACGACACCACCACCGGCCTGCTGGGCGGCGCCGCCGAGCTCCTGACCACCGACCTGGACCAGCGGCGGCGGCTGCTCGACGACCCGTCACTCGTCCGGCCGGCGGTGGACGAGTTCCTGCGGCTGACCACCCCGGTCCAGAACCTGGCCCGGACCACCACCGGCACCGTCGTGCTGCACGGGGCCACCGTCCCGGCCGGGGCCAAGGTGCTCCTGCACTACGGGGCGGCCAACCGGGACGAGCGCGAATTCGGGTCGGATGCCGGCGCACTCGACGTGGGCCGGGTGATCCGCCGCTCGCTCGGGTTCGGTCACGGCGCGCACCAGTGCCTGGGGGCGGCGGTGGCCCGGCTCCAGGCCGGCATCGCCCTCGAGTGCCTCCTCGAGCGCTTCCCGGAATTCGCGGTCGACGCGCCGGCCGGCGTCTTCGCTCCGGGACCCTACGTACGCCGCTACGCGTCCCTCCCGTTCACCACCCGGGGCTGACCGCCGCCGGCGGGGACCCACCGGGACCGGACCGGTACTACTGTGCATCGGGCCGAACCGGCCGCGAGGGGGGAACCGGAACGATGCAGCTGATCGTCGCAGTGATCAAGCCGTTCAGGCTGGAGGACGTCAAGCACCGCCTGAAGGAGCTGGGCGTCCACGGCATGACCATCACCGAGGTCCGGGGGTTCGGACGCCAGCACGGCCACACCGAGGTGTACCGGGGCGCCGAGTACCGGGTCGACTTCGTGCCCAAGATCCGCATCGAGCTGGCCGTCGACGACGCCCGCACCAGCGAGGTGGTCGACGCCATCGTCGCGTCGGCGCGCACCGGGACGATCGGCGACGGCAAGATCTGGGTACAGCCCCTGGACGACATCCTGCGCATCCGCACGGGCGAACGCGGTCCGGACGCCCTCTGATCCACACCGACGGCCCCGGTGGCACGGGCGCCCGTCCGCCACGGTGGGGCGACGGAACGAAGCCCGGGTGGGGGCTACCCGGCGTCCGCGGACCCCGCTAGGGTCGTGCCCGATCGGTGCGGCGGACCTGGACACGCACCGGAAGGGGGACGGGCCTGATGGGTGACGGTGGCTGGAGGTGGGCGACGGTCTTCGTGCTGGCGTGCACGGCGGTGCTGGCCTCCGCCTGCAGCTCCGGTTCGACCTCGGCGTCGGGCGGCTCCTCGGCGACGACCGACGCCTCGGGCGGCGTGACGTGCAGCCACGTCACCGGCGGCCTGTCGTTCTCCCCACCGCTGACCGCCACCGGCACCAGTCCCGAGACCGCCACCATCGAGTTGCACTCCAGCGGGTGCACGACCGTGGGCTCGAACTCGTCGACCGTGAGGAGCGGCACGGCCGCGGTGACCCTGACCAGCCCCACAAACGCGTGCAGCGGCGTCCTCACCCTCCGGTCGGTGGCGCTCGTCATCCACTGGTCCCCGGCGACCATCACGCCCAGCGTGCTCGACTTCTCGGGCTACAGCATCACGTCGACGCCGGCCGGCAACGGCGGGTTCTCGTTCCCCGACCCGGGCGGCACGGCCAAGGTGACCGGCTCGTTCGCCGGCTCGGACGCCGGGGCGTCGTCGACCGCCGCCCTCTACTTCGATCCCTCGGTCGCCCAGATCCAGTCGGTGTGCCGGTCGAGCGGGCTGTCGTCGCTGCCGGTGACGTCGGGTACCGTCACCCTGAAGTGACCAGCTGACCGGCTGACCGGCCCGGCCCGTCAGTTGACGCCGCGCTGCCGGCCCTCCCAGTACGGGTCCCGCAGCTCGCGCTTGAGCACCTTCATGGCCCCCGACAGCGGGAGCGGCTCGGCCCGGAACTCGATGCTCTTCGGCACCTTGTAGGCGGCGATCCACTCCCGGGCGTGGGCGGTCAGCTCCTCCTCGGTCACCTGGTGGCCCTCGCGGAGCACCACCACGGCGTGCACCGCCTCGCCCCACTGGTCGTCGGGGATGCCGATCACCGCCACCTGCAGCACGGCCGGGTGCCCGGCCAGGGCGTTCTCCACCTCGGAGGAGTAGACGTTCTCGCCACCGGTGACGATCATGTCCTTGACCCGGTCGACGAGGTAGAGGTAGCCGTCCTCGTCGAGGTAGCCGGCGTCGCCCGTGTGGTACCAGCCGTCCCGGAACACCTCGGCGGTGGCCTCGGGCTGGCGCCAGTACTCGATCATGTAGTTGCCACCCCGGGCGCAGACCTCGCCGGTCTCGCCCGCGGGCAGCGGCCGGCCCAGGGCGTCCTGGATCGACAGCTCCACCCCCAGCAGCGGATAGCCGGCGGACTGGAGGTACCGGTCACCCATGCGGTGCTCCTCGGGCCCGAGCATGGTGATCACCGAGGCGGCCTCGGTCATGCCGTACCCCTGCAGGATGTTGATGTCGGGGTAGAGCTCGAGCAGCGTCTCCAGCAGGGCCTTGGGCATGGGGGAGGCGCCGTAGGCCAGGTCCGTCAGCCCGCCCAGCCGCTCGGGCCGGAAGTCGGGGTGGGCCATGACCAGCCCGATCATGGTGGGCACCATGGTGGTGCTGGTCGGTCGGTAGGCCTCGATGGCGTCCATGACGGCGCCGGGCTCGAACATCGGCAGGATCACGAGGTGGCCCCCGAGCGCCGGCCCACCCACGACGGGGTACATCGAGGCGGCATGGAACATCGGGGTCTGCAGCAGGTTCACCGAGTCGCGGCCCCGCTGGTAGACGAGGGTGATGTGGTAGGCGTTGAGCAGCTCGGCCCGCTGGTCGAGCAGCACCCCCTTGGGCATCCCGGTGGTGCCGCCGGTGTACATGAGGACGACCGGGTCGGTCTCCTCGCCTTCGGCCGGCAGCATCGGCCCGGCGTCCAGCAGCTCGTCGAAGGTCACGGTGTGGGGCACGTCACCCGGACCGATGCGCACCACGTGCTCGAGGCCGGCCTCCTCGCGGATGGACTCGATCACCGGGCCGAACACTGCATCGACGAAGCAGACCCGGGTGTCGGAGTCGCGCAGCACGTGGATCAGCTCACGGGGGGCGAAGCGGAGGTTGAGGGGGTTGACGATGCCGCCTCCGAGGAACGCGGCGTGGTACAGCTGCAGGTACTCGGGTGAGTTGAGCGCCAGGACGGCGAACCGGTCGGTGCGTCGGATGCCGAGCCGGTGCATACCGCCGATGAGACGTTCCACCCGGTCGAGGTGCTCGGCGTAGGTGAACGACTCGCCGGTGCCGGCGTTGGTGGCGAGCGGCCGGTCCGCGTTGCGGGTGACCGAGGGCAGCAGCAGGCGGTGGTACACGAGTTCCTTCATCGCCTCATGGTAGGAGGGCCCCGTCGGCCGGTGCCGGGTGGATCGGCGATTCGTCGCAACAGCTGATGACACGTCGACGCCGGCCGGCGGGCCGGACGGGAGCCACCTCCCCACCCACCGGGGACGCCACGGGCCATACTCTCCTGCGATGGCCGACCGCCCCTCCGCAGCCCCCCGACCCGGCACCTCGGCCGGCACGACCATCGGACTGACCGCCGCCGACTCCACGTCGCCGCCGGCCACGTCGCCGTACCGGGCCGGTGCACCCAACGTCGTGGTCGTGGTGCTCGATGACACGGGCTTCGCCCAGCTCGGCTGCTACGGCTCCGACATCGCCACCCCGGCCATCGACGGCCTGGCCGGACGCGGCATCCGGCTGACCAACTTCCACACCACCGCCATCTGCTCGCCCACCCGTGCCTGCCTGCTCACCGGGCGCAACCACCACCGCGTCGGTGTGGGCATGCTGCCCGACCTGCCCATGAACTTCCCCGGGTACGAGGGCCGGATCACCGACGAGGCCGGCACCCTGGCCCAGATCCTGCGCGCCGACGGCTACGCCACGTTCTGCGTCGGCAAGTGGCACCTCACCCCCCGCGACCAGCGGTCCCCGTCCGGTCCGTTCCACAACTGGCCGCTCGGCAAGGGCTTCGAGCACTACTACGGGTTCCTGGGCGGCGACGCCAACCACTGGGCGCCCGAGCTGGTGCGCGACAACTCCTACGTCGACCCGCCCCGGACTCCCGAAGAGGGCTACCACCTGACCGAGGACCTGGCCGACGAGGCCATCGCCCGGCTGCGCGAGCTCCGGCGCAACCAGCCGGAGCGGCCGTTCCTGCTGTGGCTGGGGCTGGGCGCCACCCACGCCCCCCACCACGTGGCGTCCGAGTGGAGCGACCCGTACCGCGGCCGGTTCGACGCCGGGTGGGACGAGTGGCGCCACCACACACTGGGGCGGCAGGTCCGACTGGGCATCGTGCCCGAGGGCACGGTGCTGCCCACCCCGTCGGACCACGTGCCCGACTGGGACGGCCTCCCGGCCGACGAGCGTCGGCTGTACGCACGGATGATGGAGCTGTTCGCCGGGTTCCTGACCCATGCCGACGCCCAGATCGGCCGGGTGCTCGCCACCCTGGAGGAGCTGGGGGAGGCCGACGACACCGTGGTCGTGCTGGTGTCGGACAACGGGGCGTCCGGCGAGGCCGGGCCCCACGGATCGGTCAGCGAGTTCCGGTTCGCCCAGGGCCGCGACGAGGACGTTGACCTGAACCTGGCCATGATCGACGAGCTGGGCGGGCACAAGGCCTACAACCACTACCCCTGGGGGTGGGCCGAGGCCGGCAACACCCCGGTGCGCCGGTTCAAGCGCTACACGTTCGAGGGCGGGGTGCGTGACCCGTGCATCGTGTCGTGGCCGGCGGGGCTGTCCGCACGGGGTGCGGTACGCAGCCAGTACTGCCACGCCGTCGACGTGCTCCCGACGCTCCTCGACCTCGTCGGCCTCCCGGCGCCCGACGTGCTCGGCGGGGTGGTGCAGATGAGCCTCGACGGGGTCACCCTGCGGAACATGCTCGACCAACCCGACGCGCCCGATCCGCGGACCAGCCAGTACTTCGAGTGCTGGGGCAGCCGCGCCCTCTACGAGGACGGTTGGAAGGTCGTGACCGACCACGTCAACCAGCTCACCCACGCCGACCGGGAGCTGATCGCCGGCAGCGACGACTTCGCCCGCGACCACTGGCACCTGTTCGACACCCGGCGTGACCTGGCGGAGAACGACGACGTGGGCGACCGGCACCCCGACATCCGGGACCGGCTGGTGGCCCGCTGGTATGAGGAGGCCGAGCGCAACGGCGTCCTCCCCCTGAGCGACGGGGTGACCGACCGTCTGGCCCACTTCTTCGTGCCGTGGCCCACCGGCGCCCGGCGGGTCGAGCTCCGGCCCGGCGAGCGGGTGTTCGAGGACAACGTGCCGCTGCTGTCCAACGGGTTCACCGTGACCGCCCGGCTCGGCGCGCCGTTGGTGGCCGACGCGGCCGGGGTCGTGGCGGAGCAGGGTGACTTCAACGGCGGGTGGGTGTGGTTCGCACAGGACGGCGAGCTCACGTTCGCGTGCAGCTTCGTCAGTCAGTACGTGACCCGGCTGTCGGTGCCGCTGCCGGCGGGGGCGGTCGAGCTGCGGCTCGTCGGCCGGCGGGCCGACGCCGGGTTCGACGTGGCCTGCGCGGCCGACGGGCGCCCCGTCGGCCATGTCCGGCTCCCGCACGAGTGGCCCGGGCTGTGGACCCCGAACTCGGCGGCGTCGCTGCTGGTCGGGTGCGGACGGCCCCTACCGGTGTACGACGGCTACGACCCGCGGGTGGCCTTCGACGGGACGCTCGAGCTGCTGGTGGTCGAGTCCGACGGCGGCGACGGCTTCACCGACCTGGCCCACCAGGTCGAGACGGCGTTCCGCAGCCAGTGAGCCGGGCATCCGGTTCGTGACCCGACGGCAGGAGGACCGATGAGCGGTACGACACAGGAGGACCGATGACGGAGGACGACACGCACGGGGCCGACGGCCGGGTCCTCGACCCGGGCCGGCTGGCCGACCACCTGGCCATCCAGGACCTGGCCACCGCCTACGCCTACGCCGTCGACGACCGGGACTGGGTGCGGTGGGAGGCCCTCTTCGAACCCGACGGGCTGGTGGACTACCGGTCGGCCGGCGGCATCGCCGGGACGCCGGCCGAGGTGGCGGCGTGGATGCCCGGCGCCATGTCGGTCTTCGCCTTCTGCCTCCACACCACCTCGACCCACGAGATCCGGTTCACCGGACCCGACACGGCCGTCGGGAGGGTCCACGTGTTCAACCGGAACGGCGTCGAGTGGGAGGGGGCGAACGAGCTCTTCGACGTGGGCGCCTGGTACGAGGACACCTACGCACGATCGGGCGCCGGCTGGAGGATCGCCCGGCGGATCGAGCACACCACCTACGTGGGCGGCGGCGGGTTCGCGGCGATGATCCTGGAGATGGCCCGGGCGGCGGCCACCGACGACCGCCCGGCCCCGTTCGGCTGAGCCCCCGGCCGACCACCGGGATCCGGGTTACGGTGCCCGATGGATCCGGATCGCCGGTCGAGTGGGACAGCGGCGGACGGGCCGGCGCGCCGTGCACCCACCGGTGACGCCGGGACAGCGGAAGCCGGCACGGCCTAGGTGTGCTTCTCCCCCGAGGGAGACCTGGTCGGTGGGGTCGTGGTGGTGGCCATCGGCGTCGACGCCTGCCTCCACCTGGGTGACCGAAGGGAGTACCTGTTCGTGGCCGGGCTGCCCCTGCTGCTGGGCCTCCACCAGATCACCGAGGCCTTCGTCTGGTGGGGGCTGCAGGGCAAGGTGTCCCCGACCCTCGGCAACGTGGCCATGTGGATCTACCTGCTGTTCGCCATGGTGGTGCTCCCGGTGGTCGGGCCGCTGCTGGTCCTGGGCCTCGAACGCACCCCGGCCCGACGGTGGCGGATCGTGCCCTTCGTGGCCGCCGGCGTGGTGACCTCCGGGATCCTGCTGGCCACCATGGTGGCGACACACCCCACCGTCCACCTCGGCTCGTATCACCTGGCCTACTCCCTCGGCCTGAGGCACGGGACCCTGGTGATCGGGCTCTACATCGTGGCCACCTGCGGGTCCATGCTGGCGTCGGGTTTCCGTCACGTGTTCTGGTTCGGGGTGTCCAACCTGGTGGCCATCGCCGTGCTGGCCCGGCTCAGCGCCGACGGGTTCACCTCGCTGTGGTGCTTCTACGCGGCGCTGGCCAGCGGGGCCATCGCCCTCTGGCTGCGGTTCGGCCATCCCACCGATCCGACGCTCCCGATCTTCGCCACCGGCACCGCTGCCTGATCCGGGCGGCGACGGCGGCCCGTGCACCACGCCGGGGCACGGTGGGTGAGCACGCCTCCGCGTCGGGAGTGCCAGAATCGGGTGGTCGCGGTCGGGCCCAGGTTGGGCACGACATCGGGGACGTCACCAAGGAGCACCGCACCATGCCAGGAGTGCACATCGTCACGGACAGCTCGTCGGACCTGACGGAGGCCGACATCACCGACCTCGACATCGAGGTCGTCCCGCTGAGCGTCCGGTTCGGCGACGAGGAGTTCACCGATGGCCTGGATCTGACCGTCGCCGAGTTCTACAGCCGCATGGCGGCCTCCGACGAGCTCCCCCAGACGGCCTGCCCGCCCCCCGGCGCCTTCGAGCAGGCCTTCACCCGGGCCGCCGACGCCGGTGCCGACGCCGTCGTCTGCGTCAACATCTCGGGCGACCTGTCCAACACGCTCCAGTCCGCCCAGACGGCGTCCGACGCACTGGCCGGGCCGATGCCCGTCCACGTCATCGACAGCCGGTCGGTGTCGAGCGGCCTCGGGACCATCGTGCTGGAGGCTGCCCGGGCCGCCCGGGCGGCGGCCGACGTCGACGCCGTGCTGGCCAAGGTGCGCTCGCTCGTGCCGAGGACCCACGTCATCGCCGCGCTGAACACCCTGGAGAACCTGAAGAAGGGCGGCCGGATCGGCGGGGCGCGGGCGATGCTCGGATCGATGCTGTCGATCAAGCCGGTGATCGACATCACCGGGGGCGAGGTCCACGAGGAGGGCAAGCCCCGGACCCGCAAGCGGGCCATGCAGATGCTCTACGACCACATGGTCGCGGCCGGGCACATCGACCACGTGGCCGTGATGCACGGGGGGGCGCCGGACATCGGCGAGTTCCTGGACCTGATCGCCGCCAAGTTCCCCCGGGAGTCACTCCGGCTCGGCCAGCTGGGCTCGATCATCGGCACCCACGGCGGGGCCGAGATCATCGGCGTCAGCTGGGTCGCCGGGGCGTAGCCGCCCCGCCCGTCCGCCAACGGACCGTGGGGGCGGTCCCGTTCAGAAGCTGACCGGGCACGACCGGGGGCCGCGGACCTGGCCGCCGGCCCAGGTCACCGACGCACCGTCGGCGATCCCGAAGTCGGGAATCCGCCGCAGCCACTCGCCGATGCCCACCTCCAGCTCCATGCGGGCCAGATTGGACCCCGCGCACCGGTGGATGCCCGCCCCGAAGGCGACGTGCCGGTTGACGGCGCGGTCGACGCGCACGCGGTCCGGCTCGGGGAAGGCGTCGGGATCGCGGTTGGCGGCCGGGAAGTTCATCAGCACGCGGTCGCCCGCCCGCATCGGGCACCCGGCGAACTCCACGTCGTCGGCCACGATCCGGGCCATGGTGACCGGCGAGTAGGCCCGCAGGAATTCCTCGACGGCCACGGGCAGAAGCGTGGGGTCGGCGGCGAGTCGCGCCCGGTCCTCGGCGTGGGTGGCCAGGTGCCAGAGGGAGGAGCCCAGCGCCGACCAGGTGGTGTCCGCCCCGGCGATCAGGGTGAGGCCGACCATGCCCAGGATGAACTCGTCGCTCACCGGCCCGCCGTCGACCTCGGCGCGCAGCAGCGTGCTGATCAGGTCGTCGGCGTCGCCCCCCCGCCGTGCCTCCATCTCGCCCCAGAAGTAGGTGATGGCCTCGTCCCGTGCGGCGATGCGCCGCTCCTCGTCGTTGGCGAACTCCAGGATCGACCGCACCCAGCCGGTGAAGGTGTCGGACATCTCGTCGGGAACCCCCAGGATGCGGCCGATGACCCGGACCGGGATCTGCTGCGCGTAGTCGGCCGCGGCGTCGGCCGACCCCCGGTCGACGAACCCGTCGATCAACCGGTTGCACAGGACGCGCGTGTACGGCTCGTAGGTGGCGATGCGGGTGTGCGAGAACCAGGGGAGCAGGAGCCGGCGGGTCCACGTGTGCACCGGCGGGTCGGACTGGATCGGCGGCGAGCCGGCCGGCAGGACGTCGCTGTCGCCGTCCGCCGGGACCACGAGGATCTCCCGGGAGCTGAAGTGGGCGATGTCCCGGGCGATCTCGGTCACGTCGGCCATGCGGGTGGGGAGCCACGACCCCCCGTAGCGGTCCGAGTGGGCGACGGGGCACCGGACCCGCAGGTCGTCCCAGACGGCGTAGGGGTCGGCGACGTAGGACGGATCGAAGATGTCGTAGTCGGTCGCCCAGTCGGACACTGCCTCGGTCATGTGGTGCACTCCTGCCGATGGCGGACGCCATCCTCGCCGGGGTGGTGCCTTCGCATCGTGGCTCCGATCCGCGCCACTCCCCTTGTTTGTAGTTTTGACTACAGATGAGCATAAATGAAGTCCGCACTACAATCAAGGGCATGGGCTACCGGCACTCCCCCGACGAGATCCTGGAGGCGGCGGTCGGGCTCGCCCTGGAGTCGGGGCTGGGCGCGCTCACCTTCGGCGGCGTCGGCCGGCGGCTCTCCATCAGCGACCGCACCGTCGTCTACTACTTCCCCACCAAGACCGACCTGTTGAGCGCCGTGGTCGCCGCGCTGGTCCGTGACACCGAGGCTCTCCTCGAGGAGGCCTTCGGGTCGAGCCCGCTCTCCCCGCAGGAGATCGTGCAGCGGGCCTGGCCGGTGCTGGCCAACCGCTCGGCCGACCCGGTGTTCCGTCTCTTCTTCGAGCTCGTCGGCCTGGCCAGCACCGGCCAGCACCCCTATGTCGGACTGGCCGCCGGAGTGGCGGCCGGCTGGGTGACCTGGCTCGAGCCCCGGATGCTCGGCGAGCGCGCCGAGGTCCGGCGCTGCCGGGCCCTGGCCACGGTGGCCCAGATCGAGGGGCTGCTTCTGGTCCGCCAGATGCTCGGACCCGAGGACGGCGATGCCGCCGCCCGGGAGGCCGGGGTGGCGGGCTGATCCCGGTGGAGGGTGCCGCCCGGGGGCGGCCGAGGTCGTTCCCTCAGTCGTCGTCGGACCAGCCGAGTTCGTCGGCCAGCAGGAGGAGCACCTTGTTGGGCAGCCGCTCGCCCCGCTCCAGGAGCTTCAGGCAGCCCTGCACGTAGGCCTTGCGGGCCTCCACCATGCCCCGGGTCACGGTGGGCGCGGCGGCCGGGGGACGGATCCCGATGATGTCGGCCAGGTCGTCGGACCGCTCGCCGACGGCCGGCTCGTCGACCATGGCCTCGAGTGTGCGGAGCAGGTGCCGGCTCGGCGGCGAGCCCTGCTCCCACCGGGCCACCGACTGCTGGGTCACCCCCAGCTGGTCAGCCAGCTCGCGCTGGGTCATCCCGTGCCGCATGCGGTAGGCACGGATCTGGACGGCGAGCCCGTGGTGGGACTCCGGTGCGTACTCGTGTGTATCCACCAATTGTCAACGGTACTCCGGCGCGTGTGCCGTCCACAAGGGGCAGATTGGCGGCTGCACACGGGAATGGTCGAACTACAACGGTGGCGTTCACACGTGGCGGGTAGGTGTGCCCGGCGGGTCCGGCCCGTCGTGCCCCCCCGGGGTGAACGCCCGGGGCGGGTCGGCCACCAGTACGTGGGCCGCACCGGTGCGGATGGCCAGCACGACCGCCTCGGCGGCCAGCTCCGGCGGGTCGGGGGTGATGGTGCGGGCCCCGGCCAGGATGCGCCCGGCCCGCAGGTGCTGGTGGAACTCGGTGGCGGTCACCGACGGATAGACGACCGACACGGACACCCCGGCGTCCGCCAGCTCGATCCGCCCGACCTCGGACAGCATGTTGAGTGCCGCCTTGGTGGCCGAGTAGCCCCCCAGGCCAGGGAACACCCGCAGGGTCGTCGCCGAGCTCACGTTGACGATCGACCCGCCGCCCCGCTCCCGCATGGACGGCAGCACGGCCTGCATCGCCCGCAGCGGTGCGACGCAGTTGAGCTCGAACACCGCCCGCAGGTCGTCGGGGTCGAGCTGCTCGAGCGGCACGTGGAGACCCTGGCCGGCGTCGTTCACCAGGACGTCCACCCCGCCCAGGCGGTCGATGGTGGTGGACACCAGGTGCTCGAGGGCACCGGGGGCGACCACGTCGGTGGTGACGGCCAGCGATCCCGGTAGCTCCCGGGCCAGCTCGTCGAGGCGGTCGGCCCGCCGGGCGGCGAGGACGACCCGGGCCCCGAGCCCGCTCAGCCGCCGGGCCGTGGCCGCTCCGATGCCCGACGACGCCCCGGTGACGATGCACACGGCCCGGTCGATCTCCATCGTCGGCTCCCCTACTCGGTCTTGGACAGCCCGCGGAAGGCAAGCACGAAGAAGACCACGGCGAAGACGACGACGATCGCCAGCTCCATGCCCATCGACAGCGTGTACCCGAACAGGGTGACGTTGGTTGGGAAGCGCGCCCGGGCCGCCGGTGACATGTCCTGGGCGGCGAAGACCACCTGGCGGAACGGGGCGACGGCGTAGGTCAGCGGGTTGAGCCGCGTGATCACCGTCAGCCAGCCGGGCAGGCCGTTGAGCGGGAACAGCGCCCCGGACAGGAAGAGCATGGGCATGAGCAGCATCTGCATGACGACCTGGAACGACTCCATCTTCTGGATCCGGCTGGCCACGAAGACGCCGAACGTGGTCATGGCCACCGCCATGAGCAGCTCCAGCAGGATCATCTGGACCACCAGGACCGGCGTGAGGTGGATGCCCACCAACGGGGCCAGCACCAGCATGATCGTCCCCTGGACGGCGGCCACGCTGGCCCCTCCGGCGGTCTTGCCGAGCACGAGGGAGACCCGGCTGATCGGGGCGACCAGCATCTCCCGGAGGAAGCCGAACTCGCGATCCCAGACGATGGACAGGGCGGAGAACATGGCGGTCATGACCACACTCATGGCCACCACCCCCGGGTAGACGAACTGGCGGAAGTTGAAGCCCCCGGTCGTGCCCACCAGGCCGCTCATGCCGTAGCCGAGGACGAAGAGGAAGAGCACGGGCTGGACCAGGCCGCTGATGATCCGGGTCCGTGTCCGGACGTAGCGGATGATCTCCCGCTCCCACACCATCCCGACGACGCGGATCTCGTCGGACACGACGGTCTCGGACGTCCCCGCCGGGACGCCGGCGGGCACTGCTGCGGCCGGTCCGGTCGAACCGGTGGTGGACAGGGTGGTCATGGTGTCCTCTCGATTGCTGCGGGTCGATTGCTGCGGGTCGATTGCTGCGGGTCGATTGCTGCGGGTCAGTTCCTGCGGGCGCCACGGGCCCGCGCCATCATGGGCACGGCCTCGCCGTGCTGCTCGCGGATCTCGCGGCCGGTGAAGTGGAGGAAGACGTCGTCGAGCGTGGGTCGGTGGGCCCGGACCGTCCGCACCGGCACGCCGGCGGCGGCCACGATCGGCCCGACCGCCGCCTCCTCGTCAGCCACGAAGGCGGTGAGGCCCTGCTCACCGCGCTCCACCCGGTAGCCGGCGGCGCGCAGGGCGTCGAGCGCGGCGGCATCGTCGGCGGTCTCGATGGCGACCGTGTCGGAGCCCACCGAGGCCTTGAGAACGTCGGGCGTGTCGAGGGCGATAATGGCGCCGTGGTCGATGATGGCGATCCGCTCGGCGTACTCGGCCTCGTCCATGTAGTGGGTGGTGAGGAAGATGGTCACCCCCTCCTCCTTGCGCAGCCGCTGGATGTCGTCCCAGATGAGCGCCCGGGTCTGGGGGTCGAGTCCGACCGTGGGCTCGTCGAGGAAGAGGATCTTCGGCGTGTGCAGCATGCCCCGGGCGATCTCCAGGCGCCGGGCCATGCCGCCCGAGTAGGTCGACACCAGGTCCTTGCGACGGTCGGCCAGCGCCACCAGATCCAGGACCCGGGCGATCCTCGACTCGACCTCGGCGTGGGGCACCCCGTAGAGGACCGCGTGGAACCGGAGGTTCTCCTCGGCCGTCAGCTGGTCGTCGAGCGTCTGCTCCTGGAACACCAGGCCGATGTGCCGACGGACCGACTTGGCCTGGGTGGCCACGTCGAACCCGGCCACCGTCGCCCGGCCCGAGGTCGGGCGGGCCAGCGTGCACAGCATCTTGATGGTCGTCGACTTGCCGGCGCCGTTCGGGCCCAGGAACGCGAACACCTCGCCCTGGCCGACCGTGAAGTCGATCCCGTCCACCGCGGCCAGGTCGCCGTAGCGTTTGGTCAGCGCCGCCACCTCGACGGCCGGGCCCGCGTCGGACAGATCGACGGCCGACCGGCGCGCCACTGCCCCACCCGTTCGTTCCATGGGTCGAGCTTCGCCCCCGATCGTGGAGGCCTGTAGGGCCGAAGGTCACGACAACACCGCAAGCCCGTAGGGTCGCGCCATGGTGCACCACGGGATCGTCGGGCCGGTACGTGCCGACCGGTGACTCCGTGCCGTCGCGGATCGACGCCATCCAGGCCGAGGCGACCGCCCTCCAACAGGAGGACCCGGAACTGGTCGACCGGACGGCCACCGCCTGCCGGGCGGACGCGGAACGGGATCTGGCCAACGGCATCCCCCGCGGGAAGGCCTACGTGCTCGGCCTGCGCGACCTGGCCGTCGAGCGCCCGCCCCTCGCCATCGCCGTCGGCCGGTCCCTCGGCCTCGAGCACCTGGTGGTGGACCTTCTGGAGGGGAGGTCGGTGGACGGGGTGACCGGCATCAGCGCCCGAGGTGAGGTCCTCCCCCCGAGCCGGTCGGACCGGCGGAGGCGCCGGGGCGCCGTCCTGCTCCTCGTGGGCGGGCTGGTGCTCCTGGTCGGGGCCACCACCGCCGACTCGCTCTCGCTGCCCCTGGTGATCGCCTGGACGGTCGCCTCGTTCGCCCTCATCTTCGGTGGGCTGCGGGACGTCCTCCACTGGGGGTGAGGACCGCCGGGCCCGACCGCTCAGACCACCACGGTCCGGCGGTCCCGGCGCAGCGCCAGCAGGTCACCGCAGACGAAGGTGGCGGCCAGTCCCGCGGCGGCCAGCGCATCGCGCCGGCCGATGGACCGGAGCGCCAACAGGCTGACCACGGTGTCGAGTGCATCACTGGTCAGGGTGGCCTGCAGCCAGCGGGCCGACCCGTCGCCGTCGGCCGAGGTGGCGGCGACGGTCCCGAGTCCCAGCACCAGGTCGCGGATCCCGATGGTCCGCATGAGCAGGAGCGACGCCCCCGTCGGCTCCTCGGTCCCGGCCATCCGCATCGGCACCCCCGGAGCCAGGATCAGGGCCACGCCGACCGAACTCCGCAGCCACCCCATCGATCTCCTGGTGAGGGTCGGCATGGCGCGAGCGTAGCGGGAGGCTGGTCCGGGCACCCGGGGTTGACCCTGCCGGCCCCGCACCCGATAGTGGGGCACTGGCCATACGCGGCCCGCGGGCCGGACGCACGGTCGAGACAGAACGCACGGTCGAGACAGAACGCACGGTCGAGACAGAAGGGGGTGCCCCATGGGTCGCCGATCCGACACGCCGGGCCGCGTCCCGCGTCGAGCCGCCCGTGCCTGAGCTCCCGGAGATGCAGGCGCTCGCCGAGCGCCTCGACGCCGCGGTGACCGGTGCGGTGCTCACCGCCATCGATCCCCTCGGCTTCACCGGTCTCAAGACCGTGTCGCCCCCACCGGACGACCTGGTGGGCAGCCGGGTGACCGGCGTCGGCCGACGGGGCAAGTACCTGGTGCTCACCTTCGGATCCGGGGTGCGCCTCCTGGTCCACCTGTCCCAGGCCGGGCGGCTCGACCTGGAGACGCCGGCCAAGACGACCCGGCCGAAGGGCAGTGTGGTGCGGCTGGGCCTCGACAACGGCTCGGCCCTCCTGGTCCGCGAGCACGGGAGCCAGCGCAAGGCCGGCTGGTGGGTGCTCGGACCGGGGGACGACGGGCCGCTGGCCGCCCTCGGGCCGGAGCCCGACGACCCTGCGTTCGCCGAGTACCTCCTCACCGCCGACTCCACCCGCCGCGTCCACACGGTGCTGCGGGACCAGCGCACCCTGGCCGGGGTGGGACGGGGCTACGCCGACGACGCCCTCAACCGGGCCGGCATCTCGCCGTTCGCGCCGCTGCGGTCGTTGACCACCGAGCAGCGGTCGCAGCTGGTCGACGCCGTGCGCTCGGTCCTGGACGAGGCACTGACCGGGGAGCGGGGCCGGACCGGCGGGCTGTCGGCGCCGAAGCTGGGCCTGCGGTTCGCCGTCCACAACCGGTTCGGCCAGCCCTGTCCGCGCTGCGGCCAGCCGCTGCTGCGGGTGTCCTACGAGTCGCACGAGATCGTCTACTGCAGGCGCTGCCAGACCAGGGGCCGCACCCTGGCCGACCGGCGCCTGTCCCGTCTGCTCCGGTAAGTCGGGCGGCCTGGACCACACCGAGCGGGCCGAGGTGGGTAGAGTCGGGCGACGCCGGTCAACGGTGGATGTGCAACTGCAGTCCGCGGGGCCGGCCCAGGGGAGGGGCGGTCCCCGGAAGTGCGGAACAGACCAGGGGGAAGTCCATGCCGATCGATCGTTCCGAGCTGTCCCGCGTGGCGGACGGCATCCGCCGTCGGGCGACGCTGGTCCTGGCCGTCCTGGCCGTGGGGGGCGCCACCCTGACCGCGTGCTCGTCGACCAGCAGCTCGAGTCCGAGCACCTCCGGCGCGTCGGCGACCTCGGCGGCCTCGGCGGCCTCGGCGGCCTCGTCCCACCGGGCGCCGATCCCGGCGTCGGCCTTCACCAGCACCACCGGGCTCAGCCCGTCGACGGTCACCATCGGGAACGTCTCCACCGAATCGGCCGGCATCTTCACCGGCTCGGTCGTCGGGACACAGGCCTACGCCGACTATGTCAACTCGACCGGTGGCGTCAACGGGCGCAAGCTGGTGGTCGACGTCCGGGACGACCAGTTCACCGGGGCCGACAACAAGCAACAGACCCAGGCCGCGGTGAACAGCGACTTCGCTCTGGTGGGGAGCTTCTCGCTCGAGGACAGCTTCGGCCAGACGGTGCTCGCCCAGTACCCACAGGTACCGGACGTGTCGACCACGCTCGACCCGGCACTCAACAAACTGCCCAACACGTTCAGCGCCAACCCGACGGGGCTGGGGTGGCCGACCGGCCCCCTCGACTACTTCAAGAAGCTGTACCCGACCCAGGCGCTCCACACCGCGGCCCTGTCGTCGGAATTCCCGTCGGCACTGGCCAGCTGGAAGCTCGAGCAGCCGGTCCTGAAGCAGGCCGGCTACAAGATCGTCTACTACGCCGGGGTCCCGCTCACCCAGACCGACTTCACCCAGAACGTCGTCGACATGCGCAGCCAGGGCGTCCAGCTCATCTACATCGACCAGCTCCCCGAGAACTACGCCGGGGCGCTGCTCAAGGCGCTGGACCAGCAGAACTTCCACCCGGCACTCGTCATCGGGACCGCGTCCTACAGCGAGGCCCTGGTGCCGGCGGCGGGCGGTGCGGCGGCTGTCAACGGGAGCAACCTGGAGATGCCCAACGCCCTCTTCCTGGGCGAGGACGCCTCGCAGATCCCGGCGGTGGGCACCTTCCTGAAGTGGGTGCAGAAGGCATCACCGGGGTTCAAGGCCGATTACTACACCCTGGCCGGCTGGGCCAACACGCAGCTGTTCGTGCAGGCCCTGCGGGCGGCGGGCACGAACCCCACCCAGGGCTCCGTCCAGCAGCAGCTCCGCAAGATCACCTCGTTCAACGCGTCGAACCTGTTGGCCACCACCAATCCGGCGGACCGCAAGCAGGCGACCTGCTACCTGATCGCCAAGGTGGTCAACGGCCAGTTCGTCCGCTCGAACGACCCACCGGTCAGCGGGCCGACCAACGGGTACCGGTGCGACGGCGGTTTCATCACCTCGTCGAGCTGAGCCCGGACCGGGGGTCGGGTACTGTCCTGGCCTGTGACCGATGAACTGGCGCTGCCCGAATCGGGACTGATCGAGGACCTCCCGAGCCGGCAGTTCCTGCGTGGCATCTTCCATCTGCTGTTCGGTCGAGAGCCGGTGGTGGACGACGACGACTGGTACGTGCAGCAGCTCGAGTCCGGCGCCCTCTCCCCCCGCCAACTCGTCGAGTGGCTGACCAACTCGCCGGAGTGGACCCACGGCTCCCCCATGACCGAGTTCGGCCCGTCACTCCACTACGGACGGGGCGTCTTCATCCGCAGCCTGCCCCGCGCCCGTCGGATCCTCGACATCGGTGGCGCCGCCCTGGGCGACCCGTCGGGGGCCCTCATGCTCATGGGCTACCCCTACGCGTTCGACGAGCTGGTCATCGTGGACCTGCCGAGTGAGGACCGGCACCCGCTCTACCAGGACGAGAGCCGACCGAGCTCGGTGGAGACCCCGCAGGGGCGGGTGACCTACCGCTACCACTCGATGACCGACCTGAGCTCCTACCCGTCCGGGTCCTTCGACCTCGTCTACAGCGGCCAGAGCATCGAGCACGTGACCCGGCGCCAAGCGGACAGCGTGCTGTCCCAGGCCCGTCGGGTACTCGCCCCGGGCGGATTCCTGGCCCTCGACACGCCCAACAGCCGGCTCACCCGCCTCCAGCAGGACGCCTTCATCGACCCCGACCACAAGTACGAGTACTCCCACCGCGAGATGGCCGCCCTGCTGCGGGGTCACGGCTTCGTCATCGAGCAGGCGCTCGGGATCAACTACGGCGGGGCGTCGGTGGCGGCCGGCGTGTTCGACGTCGCCGAGGTGGCCACCGAGCGCGGCCTCTTCCACGAGATCGCCGACTGCTACCTGCTGAGCTACGTGTGCCGGCGCCCGGTCGGACTGCACCCCGGCATCGAGTTCGACCGGGCCGCCTGGACGGTCGCCGGCCCGACGACCCTGCCCGCCCGGGTGCTCCGGCGCGGCCGCCGGCTGTTGGGCGGCTGACTCCTAGGGGCCGACGGCGATGCCCATGGCGTCGGAGAAGCCGTTCGACCGGTCGCCGAACGAGCGGACCGGAGCGACATTCCCGCACCGGGTGGCCGAGAACGCGTCGACCCGCCCTGTTCCGCCGAACTCCTTGGTCTTCGCCATCACGTAGATCGTCCCGGTGGTGGGACTCACGGCGATACCGGTGAGCACCTTGCGGGCCAGCCGGGTCCGGGCCCCGCTGATCGTGCACGTCGGGGCCACGTCGCCGGCGGCCCCCACCGGGAACACCTCGATCCGGGTGGCCGCGCCGTCGTCCACCGCCACGTCGAGCTGCTGGGCGACCGGCGAGTAGGCCACCGAGACCTGGGTGCAGGTGCCGGTCCCGCACGAGCCCAGCCCGGTCGACGCACCGGAGATCGAGCGGACCGGGGCCGCGCCGCCGCCGGACCCGGAGGCGAACACGTCGACGGCGTTCCCCCCGGCCCCGACCAGGGCCGCGGCCACGTCACCCGGGCCGGCGAGGCTCAGGATGTCGGGCCAGGGGTGCCACACGGCCTCGGAGGTGGGGACGGCGCGCACCGGTGTCACGTCGTAGAGGTCGGCGGCCCGACCGGACGCCCCGGGGGCCGCGATGTCGATGACGGCAGCGGCCTCACCCGTGGCGACCGCGGCGTAGCCGGCGGCGTCGACGGCGATGCTGCGCGAGTCGGGGCCTCCGACCCGGAAAACCCGGGTCGGCGCCGTCGTGCCGCTCGAGCCCGGGGCGAAGACGAGCGTGGTGGCATCCGAGAGGAAGCTCTGCACGTAGACCGACCCGTCGGGGCCGAGGGCCACCCCCCAGGGGTCCCACACGGTGCCGGCCAGTCCCGGGTCCGCCAGGGTGCGGGCCGGCGGGACCTTGCCGGTGCTCGACGTCGGGTACGCGGTCACCGGTCCCGACGAGGCCCGGGCCACGTAGACCGACTCGCCGGCTCCGGTGGCCGGGTCCACCGACGTAGCCGACGACAGGGTGGCGGGCACCAGGCCGACGACGAGCAGCGCCGCCGCCACCGCCGCCTCCATCAGCCGGGTGCCGGCACGAGCCTTCGGCGTCGTGGCCCGACGGTGCACGCTCACCCCTCGTCCCGATAGCGCGCCACCAGCTGGCGGGAGATGCCGAGTCGGTCGGCGAGCTGGAGGGTGGTCATCCCCTCGGCCAGGGCGAGGCGGATCATCGCCCCCCGCCCGACCCGGCGTGAGGCGTTCGTCCGGTCCAGGGCCTCGGTGAGCCGCGGGATGACCCCGCTGGTCCCACCGCGCGACAGGATCGTCGTCATGGTGTAGCCCTCGCCCATGAGGATCAGCGACTCACTCAGTTCGTCCTGCATCCGCCGGCAGGCCTGGATCAGGTGCTCGAGCTGATCGATCTCCTGGGTGGCCCCATCGATCACCGCCTGGCGCGCCGCGTCCGTCCCGTCCATTGCCGTTCCTTCCGCTGGGACCGCAATTGTGACACGCCGGCCCGCGTGAAGCCCGGGGCCCGCCCGTGGCGGGCCGCGGGACGTGCGGGCACCTCCGGTGGCAGGATCGGTGGATGGCCGATGACCGACGTCCTTCCGCCGGGATCGGGTGCCTCAGCACGATCATCGGTGCGGTGGTGCTGGCCGCCGTGGTCGTCCTGTTCTTCTTTGTCGGGCTGGTCGCCCTGGTGGTCGTCGCCGGACTGGTCGTCCTGGGGCTGATCGTGTGGGCGGTGGACCGGGTGCTGCTCGCCCTGAGCCCGGCCCGCCGCGAGCGACGGGCCAGCCAGACCGGGATCTTCGTCTGGCAGTCCGGGCAGTTCCCGCCGGGCCAGGTGATCGAGACGACGGCCACCGAGTCGACGGGGACCGGGGACGAGCCACCACCCGACAGGCTCGGGCCCGGGTAGCGGGGGCCCGGGGGCCGCTCCGGCTGGTGGGGCCCCGGGTCGGATGGGATGCTCGGGGCACACGACAGAAAGCAGGGCGGCCATGAAGAACGACATCACCGAGCTCCTGGGCATCGACGTACCGATCTTTGCGTTCAGCCACTGCCGGGACGTGGTCGCGGCCGTGTCGAAGGCCGGGGGCCTCGGGGTACTGGGGGCCGTGGCCCACAGCCCCCGACAGCTCGAGATCGACCTGGACTGGATCGAGGCGGAGGTGGGTGACCGTCCCTACGGGGTCGACCTGATCATCCCGGCCAAGTACGCCGGCGACGAAGGTGGCGGTTTCACGGCGGCGGACATCGCCGCCCTGATCCCGGCGGAGCACTGGGAGTTCGTCAACGACATCCTCCGGCGCTACGACGTCCCCGACCTGCCCGAGGACGCCGGAGGCGGCATCTTCCGCATCGACGAGGGCACACCGGCACCCTTCTCGGCACTGTCCGCCGGTCCGCAGCTCGACATCGCCCTCAGCCGCCGGACCGCGTTCGTGGCCAACGCGCTCGGCTCCCCTCCGCCGCACATGATCGAACGGTGCAAGGAGGAGGGCCGCCTGGTGGGCGCGCTGGCCGGCAAGGCCGTCCATGCCGAGCGCCACGTCCAGGCCGGGGTCGACATCATCATCGCCCAGGGGGGCGAGGCCGGCGGGCACACCGGCGACATCGGGTCGATGGTGCTGATCCCCGAGGTGGTCGACGCCGTGGCACCGGTCCCCGTGCTCGGTGCCGGCGGCATCGGCCGGGGCCGCCAGATGGCCGCGGCCATGGCGCTCGGGGCCCAGGGCGTGTGGTGCGGCTCGGTGTGGCTCACCACCGACGAGGCCGAGACCCATCCCGCGGTCAAGGCCAAGATGCTGCAGGCGACCAGTGCGGACACCATCCGCTCGCGGTCGCGGACCGGCAAGCCGGCCCGCATGCTGAAGTCGGCGTGGACCGAGGAGTGGGACGATCCCACCCATCCGGCGCCGCTGGGCATGCCGCTGCAGCCGATCCTGACCGCCCGGGCCATCGACCGCATCGACCGGGGGGCATACCGCCCCGGCTCCGGAGCGGAGAAGCTGGCCAACTATTTCGTGGGTCAGATCGTCGGCAGCATGAAGGAGACCAAGTCAGCGGCGACCGTTGTCTACGAGATGGTCGACGAGTTCATCGGGGCCATCGAGTCGGTGTCGGTCCAGATGAACGCCTGAATCCTCGCGGTGCGCCGTTCCGTTCTGGCATGCTCGGTGCCGTGACCACCCCGACCGTGACGACCCGTGGAACACGCCGCGCCGGGTCGGCCCGATGACCGATGCCCCCGCCGTGAGCACCGGTCGGTGGTGGAGGTCCCGTCCCGCGGCGGTCGGTGCCGTGGGCCTGGCCGTGCTCGTGGCTGTCGGCCTGACCATCGCGTTCACCACCTCGGGGTCGTCGGGTGGCGGGAACTACCACGGTCCGTTGGGTGCCAACCCGAACGGGGTCGGGGTCACCGCAGGCTCGGGATCGTCCGGATCGTCCGGCAACACCGGGGCATCCGGTCAGGGTGCCGGCGCGGCTACCGGGTCCAGCGGCAGTGGTGGGGCGGCATCGGGGGCGGCGTCGGGGGCGGGAGCAGCGTCGAACTCCGGGTCCACCGGCGCCGGGAATTCGGGCGCCGGCTCGTCCCCAGGCGCCGCGACGACCGGTGGCGGCGCGGCAACCTCCGGTTCGGGGAGCGCTTCCGCCGGGGCCGGAGCGGCCGGGGCGGGAGCGGCTCCGGCCACCGGGGGCTGAGTGCCGGTTTCGGGAAGCGGACGGGGGCGCCGGCTCCACCGTCGATCGGCCACGAACGCCCCGACCAGCACCAGGAGCGACAGGAGCAGCAGGGCCGGATAGCCGGCGAAGCCGGTATAGCGGAACGCCACCCGGTGGACGCCCGGGGACACCCACACCGCCACGAGCGCCGGAGCGACCATCACCGGGGTGGTCCGGTGCCCGTCCACGGTGACCTGCCACCCCGGATCGAACGACGCCGACAGCACCACCAGCCCCGTACGGACCATGTGCACGGTGGCCCCGGCGGTGCCGACCGCCAGGTGCGCCTGCTGGGTCGACACGACGCCCGGCGTCCCCGCCCCCGCGTCCGGGCCGGTGGCACCTGTCCCCGGCGGTACGGGCGGACGGGTGCCGCTCCAGTCCACCAGCAGCGTCCGGCCCGTTCCCGGGAGCCCCGACGACAGGAACGGCACCGACACGGAGCCCACGTCGGCCCGGTCCTCGGCCACCGTCCCCACAGCCCGGGCCACGGATACGTAGCCGACGGCCGGGAGCTCCCACAGCGAGTACCGCCCCCGGACCATGACCGGGCGGGCGGGCACCGGAGGCGGCGTGCCGGTGGGCAGCAGCAGGTAGCGGGCGCCGAACAGGGCGTAGTCCCCCGGGTTCGACTGGTCGAAGTGGTATTCGGGATCGGTCATCAGCGAGGCGGTCCGGAGCGTGTAGCCGACCTCGTCGACGTCCTGGCTCTCCAGGTACTTGAACACCGGGACCTGGCCCACCAGGAACCCGGCACCCCAGTTGTCGGGCAGGCCGGCGTAGACCCGCCCGTCGCCGGCGGCCCGCACCCGGTCGAGCAATGGTGCGATCGTCGCCCCGTCGAGTGCGTCGCCCGCCACCTGGGCGTGGATGGCGGCGGCGTTACCGGCGTCGTAGCGGCGGGCCTGGGCCAGCGCGGGCCACAGCGCCAGCACCGCCACGACCCCCAGCCCCGTCGCCACGGCCACCCGCACCCCGGTGGACGACGGGAGCCGTTCCCCCCCGGTGCCGTGCCGGCGCCGCACACCGGCCACGACCAGGGCGCCGACCGTCGATGCCCCGACCCCGGCCAGCAGCACCGAGGTGAGCTGCACGCCCATCATGAACCGCCGCAGGAAGAGGTCCGTGCTCCCGGGGAGGGCGTCCACCAGCGGCCCGAACGTGGTCCGGCCGAAGGACAGCACGAGGCTCATGGCCAGCAGGGCCAGGAGGGCCCGACTGCGCTCGTCCCGGCGGAACCGGACCACGCAGGCGCCCAGCCCGATGCCGGCCAGGACGGTGACGACAGGCAGTCGCCCGGCGTCCAGGAGGCCCCCCGTCACCAGCCACCCCATGACCCGGCGGGCGCCGTACCCGTTCTCGAGCGGCGTGTTCCGGAGGATCTCGTTGACCGAGGCCCACCGGGCCGACAGCAGCACCGGGACCGTCACCCACGCGGTGGCGGCCAGGGTCCCGGCCAGCACCACCAGGGCACGGACCACCCGCCGGCGCCAGGCGGCGGGCGTCAGCCACGGGAACAGGACCAGCGGGAGCACGGCGAGGTAGCCGGTCTCGAAATGCAGCATCACGGTCAGCGACGCGAACAGGACGGCCGCCCCGTACCGGCGCCCCTCACTGACGGCCTGCCAGCAGAATCCCCAGGCCAGCGGCAGGGTCCACATGGCCCACAGCTGGGTCCACACGCCGAAGCCCACCCAGACGTAGGCCTTGGCCTCGAACCCGACGCCGACGGCCGAGACCACGAACGGCGAGACGGCGGCGGCCAGGGCGGCGGCCCACCGGCCCAGGCGCAGCGCCCGCGCCCCCCAGTAGACGCTGACCGGCCAGAGCGACAGGAGCAGGTACAGGCTCCAGGAGAACGCCCGGTCCGGGCCCACGACGATCCCCACCGCGCCGGCGATGGTGGACGGGAGGCTCTGGTAGTGGAGGAACTGCGGCGAGCCGAGGCCGAGGTAGGGGAACCAGCTGGCCTGGGGCAGGTGCCCGGCGCGCAGCCGGGTGGTGGCGAACCGGACCATCTGTTCGTGGACCGAGCTGTCGTCCAGGGTGGCGACGGGCAGCGTCTCGGACCGCAGCCACCAGTAGTTCCACAGCACGGCGGCCGCCACGACGAGCCACTGCGGGTGGAGCGTGCGCGCGTGACCGGGACGGCCGGTGGGCATCCTCAGCCCAGACGGAGCGTCTCGAGCGGTTCGAGCCGGGCCGCCTTGATGGACGGGTAGAGGCCCGCCGTGATCGACACCAGGAGCGCCAGTCCCATCCACAGGGGGATCTGCGCGTAGTCGATGACCACGACCCATCCGGAGAAGGCGGACACCGTGTACACGACGACGATGCCCAGGAGGGCCCCGACCAGGCCGCCGAGCACCCCGACGAAGAGCGACTCGAGGAGGAACTGGGCCCCGATCTTCGACCGGCTGTGCCCGACGGCCCGGCGGATCCCGATCTCGGGCGAGCGCTGGATGACCGAGATCGACATCACGTTGGCGATGCCGATGCCCCCGACGGTGAGGGCCAGGAGCCCGGCCAGCAGGGCGACCTGCTGCAGGGTCTTGTTGGCCTGGGCCTGGGCCTGGAGCACGTCGCTCGGGATCTGGGTCGACGACTGGGCCGGGCCGCCCAGGTTGATGGCGGTGGGGATCACCGCGGCGGTGGCCTGGGTGGCGTCCGGCTGGGTGCGGATGTACAGCTGGTTGGGCTGCCCGTTGGTGTGGAAGACGTTCTGCGCCGCCCACTGGGTGACGAAGGCCGCATTGTCGAGCTCGGGATCGAGCGGGACGGCACCGAGGACGCCGACCACCCCGAAATTGGTACCGCTGAGGTCGATGGTCCGGCTCTCCCCCGGCAGGTAGCCGTACTGCTTGGCGATCCCCTCGCCCAGCACGACGGACAGGGTGTGGAGCCGGGTGTCCGAGGCGTTCAACCACCGCCCGCTGACCATGGGGACCCCGAGGACCCCCGGGAGCTGGTCGTCCGAGGCCCGCACCGGCACCGGAAACGCCTCGTAGTAGGTACTGGCCCCTTTGATCGGCAGCGCGATCACCCCGGAGAGGTTGGTCGTGGCCGACGCGCTCTCGACGGTGGAGACGTTCTCGACGCGCTCGACGGCGTCGCCGGGGAACGTAGGGGTCTGCGAGCCGAACGACCCGCCGGCCTGGGCGATGACCAGGTTGGTGCCGAGCTGGGAGAGCTGCTGCTGCAGGGCCCCCTTGGCGCTCTCGGTCAGGCCCACGGCACTGACCATGGCCGCCACCCCGATGATCGGGCCGAGCATGATCAGGAGGGTCCGGATCTTCCTGGCCCGGAGCCCGGACCAGGCCACGCCGACCAGGTCGTCGAAGTCGCTCATCGCGGTTCCTCGCCCCGGTACTCGTCCCCCACGATCCGGCCGTCGCGCATGGAGATCATGCGGTTGGCCCGGCGGGCCACCGTGGCGTCATGGGTCACCATGACGACGGCCCGCTCGGGCGACTGGAGGTTGGCGAAGATCTCCAGCACGTGGGCGGCGTTGGTCGAGTCGAGCGCCCCGGTCGGCTCGTCGGCCAGGATCATCAGCGGCTCGGTGACGATGGCCCGGGCCAGGGCGACCCGCTGCTGCTCGCCGCCGGACATCTGCACCGGCCGGTGGTCGGCCCGGGCGCCGAGCCCGAGCTCCTCGAGCGCGGCGCGGCAGCGATCCCTGCGCTCCTTCGGCCGCAGGTCCCGGTAGAGCAGGGCCGTCTCCACGTTGCCCACGGCGGTCAGGTGCGGGATGAGATGGAACTGCTGGAACACGAAGCCGATCGAGTCGCCGCGGAGCTTCGACCGGGTGGGGTCGTCGAGGAGGCTGACGTCCTGTCCGGCCACCCGGATCGTCCCCGATGTCGGGAGGTCGAGGACGCCGAGCAGGCCCAGCATGGTGGACTTGCCCGACCCCGACGGCCCCACGATCGACATGAACTCGCCCGGGTGGATCTGCAGGGAGACCTCACGCAGCGCGTAGACCTCGATCTCCTCACCGTAGACGCGCGATACCGACTCGAGCTCGAGCAGCGGGTGCGGGCGCACCGCCCCGGTACCGGCCGGCGGGGTGTCCGCCATCGTGCCCGTCACGTGCCGGACCCGGTCATGGTTGGGCTCCCACCATCAGCCCTGGTTCACCTGGACGATGACCAGCTGTCCGAGGCGGAGCCCGCCGGTCACCTGGATGTAGGAGCCCTCGGTCAGCCCGGTCGTGACCGGGACCTCGATCACCCGGCCGCCGCGGGCCAGGCTCACCGTGCGCACGACGTCCCGGCCGGTGCCGTCCTGCTTCACCGCGGCGATGGGCACGGTGAGCGCGTCGTCGATCTGCTGGTCGACGACGGTGATCGACACCTGGGATCCGTCGGCACCGGTCAGGCCGGACACGGCGATGGTCCCCTCGTAGACCTGGGAGGTCCCTACCTGGGTGGTACCACTGTCGAGCTCGGTGATGACGCCGGTACCGGAGGTGTTCGAGCCGCTGATCTGGACCGTGCAGGTCTGGCCCACCGCCAGCTTCGTCCGGTCGGCCGCCGATGCCTGCAGGGTGACGCTCAGGTCGGGCTCCACCAAGGACAGGATCGGCACACCGGGGGCCACCGTGGCGCCGGCCTTGACGAAGACCGTGCCGACGCGCGTCGGCCAGGGGCCGACGATCATGTCCGTCGGCTCGAAGGTGATGTTCGTCTGCAGCGACTGCAGGGTGACCGACACCTGGGTCTGCCCGGCCAACAGCAGAGCGGCGCCGGAAACCGGCACGTAGCTCTGCCCGGGCTGGGCGGTGCCCTGGACGGCGAAGCTGATGGAGGTGTTCTTGACCGGCGCCTGGCTGGCCGTGATGGTGAAGGTGGCCGACCCGCCCTGGGCCACCGTGCCGGTGGAGCCGGTGATGCTGAGCGTGGGGAGCACGGCGGTGGTGATGATGACCGCTGTGCTGGCGGGGTTGCCGACGCCGTAGGAGCCGCTCGGCGCCACGGTGACGGTCAGGATCCGGTCGGGCTCGACCGCATTGGTCGTGATGGTCGGGATCTCGACCTGGGTCGAGGTCTGGCCGGCCGGGACCACGATGCTCCCGGCCGGCGGGTTGAAGTCCGTCCCGGCGACCGCGTTGCCGCCGTAGGTCAGTTGGATGGTGAGCGGGGTGCTCGACGCCTGGCTCAGGCCGACCGACACCGGATACGGCTGCCCCTTCTGCAGGTAGGTGGTGGACGAGGTCACCGTCACCACGGGCCGCGCCGTGCTGCCGGCGATGGTGACCACGGCCGAGCCCTGCGCACTGACCGAGTAGGAGCCCGGTGCGGGCTGGAGGGCCACGACGACGTAGGTCGACGGCTGGATCACGTTCTGGGCGATGGTGTCGACGGTGACGGTGGCCGAGGTCTGCCCCGGCGCCAGGGTGACGACCGGGTTCACCGGGTCGTAGGCGGTGCCGGGCTGGGCGCTCCCGGCCACCTGGAGCTGGACCTGGGTGGTCTGTACGGGCGCCTGGTCGGCGGTGATGGTGAGGGTGGCGGCCCCGCCGCCCGCCACCGTGGTCCCGCCGGTGATGCTGAGGGTGGGCACATTGGTGTTGTGGATGGTGGTCGAGGCGGTCGCCGGGGACCCGACCGTGTACCCGGTGCCGTCGGCGACCGACAGGGTGAGGACCGTGTCGGGGGCGATGGTCGGGTCGACCCGTGTCTGCACCGTCACCGACGTCTCGGTGGCCCCCGCGGCCAGTACGACCTGGGTGGGCGGAGTCACCACGTTCTGGCCGGTGGCTGTGCCGCCGCTGGTCAGGTCGACCGTCACCGGCGACGAGGGTGCCTGCGACGCCACGATCACGAATCCGGCGGACTGGCCCTGGTCGACCTGCGTCGCCACCGACTCGATGGTGAGGACGGGCCCGTCCACGTGGGCCGTGTCGGCGTCGAGCGTGTCGGCCGAGGCGGCGCCGGTGCGGTGCGCGGTGGTCTGGGCGGCGGGCGGTCCGATGGTCAGGGGCGCCGAGTCCTGGGTGCCGAGCTGGTAGCCGGTGCCCTGCTCGAGGGAGACGGTGGCCGACTCGGGCACGGCCGGCGTCGAGTTCGGGTAGCCCTGCTGGGCCTGCCACTGGGCCAGCGCGAACTGCGTCTGCTCGGTGAACGCGTCGTCGACGGTGCCGGGGTAGTCACCGGCCGCAGCCAGGATCTGCTCGAGCTCCAGCACGTCGGGGCCCGAGTCGCCGGGGACCAGGGCCCGGAAGAACGGGAGCGTGCCGGGTTCGGCGACGGCGTTCCTCCCGCCCAGGGCGAACATGGTCTGGCCGGCCTGCGTGGTGTCGCCGCCGGCCGAGGTCATCGAGGTCACGATCCCCTGGTTGGCGGCGTCGACGTTGCGGATCGACTTGCGGCTGAGGGTACCGGTCAGCGTGACCGTGTCCTGCAGCGTCCTCGACTGGACCCGGCTGAACACGGCGACCTCCCCCTGGGTGCCCGCACTGCTGCTGCCGGTAACCGCGTACGTGATGGCCACGGCGGCCACCACGGCCACGGCCGCGATCACCACCACGGTTCGAGTGCGCGTCATCGGTTCCCCCGGGGTCTGGTCAGGAGCTGCCAGCCTGCGCCTTGGCGGCGCAGGCCTGCAGGTCGGAGCTGGACAGGACGTTCTGACCGGGGGGCGGCGTGAAGTTCGACGTGCCCCCCGAGGTACCACCGAACGAGAAGAGCAGGCCCTTGGCGTTGGGCGTCGGTTCCGGGATCCCCCACCCGCGGCCGATCATGCAGGTCCGCCACTTCAGGTAGACCTGGTTCTCCTTCTTCACCTGGGCGAGCGTCAGGTTGTCCTGGGCGGTCTGCTCGGCCTTGAGGGCCTGGAGGATGTTGCTCTTGGCCGCGCAGGTCTGCAGCGCCTTGATGTAGGTGGGGTTGTCCTGGGCGGCATTGGGGCTCGACGCGCTCGGCACACCGATGAAGGTGACACCGAGGCCGGCCAGGCACGACTGGAAGATGCCCACCGCGGTGAACAGGCTGGTGGTCGGGTTCTGCTTGGCCAGGGGCACGGTGGCGGTGGTGATGCCGTGCCCACCCGGCCCGGCGGCCGCCGGGATGGCCCCCGGCGGCAGCTGGCCCGAGGCGACGAACGTCACGCTGTTCGGTGCGGAGGCGCTACCGCACCCGCCGGCCACGGCCGCCAGGGCGACCACGGCGAGGGCGAGGCCGCAGCGCCGGTACATGGACAGGGACGCTACCAGCGTGAACTCGGGGAACACGGGTGGCGTGTCGCTGGCAACATGGGAGCCTCCCGGATCACCGATGAGCGAGGCGAGGTGGACGATGACGGCTGACGGCGACGACGCGGTGCGCACAGGGCTGCCGGATTCCGCCTACGTCGACCCCGAGCGCCACCAGCGGGAGCGCCGGGCCGTCTTCGCCCGGGAGTGGGTGGCCGTGGGCGACACCGAGCAGCTGGCCGGGGCCGGGTCCTACCTGGCCCTCGAGGTGGCCGGCTACCCCGTCGTCGTGGTCAACGACGGGGGCGTGCTCCGCGGATTCCACAACGTGTGCCGGCACCGGTCGGGTCCGCTGGTGTGGGACGGGACGGGCAGCTGCCGGTCGCTGGTGTGCCGGTACCACGGCTGGTCGTACAACCTCCGCGGCGAGCTGCTGTCGGCCCGCGACTTCGGGGCCGAGCTGCCCGCCGGGGAGTTCTCCCTGGGAGAAGTGGCCGTCGGGTCGTGGCGGGGCCTGCTCTTCGTCAACCTGGACGGCGGGGCGCCACCGCTCACCGGGTGGCTCGGTGCCATCGTCGGGCGCTGTGCCCCGTGGGACATGGAGGGGTTCCGGGTGCTCCATCGGAGCAGCCACGGGATCGCCGCCAACTGGAAGGTCTACGCCGAGAACTACCAGGAGGGCTACCACATCCCCCTGGTGCATCCCGGACTGCACCGCCAGGTGGACTCGTCGCGCTACCAGGTGGCGCTGGACGGGCCGGTGGCGTTCCACTCGGCGCCGGCCCGCGACGGGTCGGTCACCACCGGGGAGTGGCTGTGGCGGTTCCCCGGGTTCGCCCTCAACCTGTACCACCGGGGCATGTCGCTCGAGACCTACTGGCCGACCGGGCCGACCGGCACCCGCGTCGGGTACACGTTCTTCGCGGCGGCCGACTGCCCCGAGGACGAGGCCGTGGCCACGGTGACCAACTCGGTCACGATCCTGGAGGAGGACCGGGTGATCTGCGAGTCGGTGCAGCGCAACCTGGCCTCGGGATCCAGCCGGTCGGCTGTGCTCAGCCCCCGCCACGAGGGCGGGGTGGCCCTGGTCCACGAGCTGGTGGCCCGGGCCCTGTCCGCAGGGTAGGGCCCGGTCCGGTGCCACCGTGCATCCACCGGAACCGCGAACCCCGCTGGTAATTTCTGCCCTTCGTCGACGAGTCCCCATGCTCGAGCGAGGTGGTGCGCAGTGCCAGGACGGCCGAAGTGGCGTACGGGGCCCGCTCGGGCCGGAGCGGTGGCCGTCGTCGTGCTGTCGGCCGTGGTGGCCTGGAGTCCTGCGGCCTCCGCCGGGCCGGGGCCGGCCACCGTCACGGTCAGCGTCACCGCGTCGGCCAACCCGCCCAACCCGCCCAACCCGCCGAACCCGCCCAACACGTCCAACTTCGGCGAGGACGTCACGTACACCGCGACAGTGGTCACGTCGGATTCGCAAGACGTCAGCCCGACCGATACCGTCGATTTCCAGGACAACGGGGGGGACATCAACGGATGCAGCAACCAGTCGCTGGCCTCCACCCCGACCCCGGGAACGTACACCGCCACCTGTGACGAACAGGCCAACCAGATCTCGGTCGGACCGCACGACATCGTGGCCAATTTCGACGGTGACCCCACCTACGGATTCGCCAGCGGGTCGCTGACCCAGACGGTCGTCCCCGGTCCCACGACCACGACCATCACCTACCCGTCCCCGGGGTCCTCCCTCCCCTACGGCAACGAGAACCAGAATCCGTTCACCGTCACCGTGACCGCCGACCCCGGCGTCAACCAGGACCCATCGGGGAACGTCACCATCTACTCGGGTGCGCCCGGACCCGACACGTACCTGTGCTCGACCGGTCTCGGCGGGTCCGGCAACGGGCAGTCGAACGGCAACTGCGACCTCAACTCGAACCCCCTCGATGCCGGCGACTACCAGCTCGTCGCCCAGTACTCGGGCGATCCCAACTTCGCCCCGTCGAACTCGACGCCGCAGGCCCTCACCGTGGAGCAGGCCACCACACAGATGAACGTGTTCCCGGTCCCCGGGTACGCCTTCTACGGCGCCGAGAGCGGCAACTTCTTCATCGTCGGGGCCGGCGGCGGCAACAACGGCAACCCCACCGGGTACTTCTCGATCGAGGCCGACGGCACCGATCTGGTCGCCCCGGGCCAGTGCTCGGCCGGAAACGGGGGCGGGAACCCGTGCTACATCGACTCGGCCACCGCGCTGCCGGCATCGACGACGCCCTACACGGTCCGGGTGTCCTACCCGGGCGACGTGAACTTCACGGCGGCGTCGACGACCGTCCCATTGGTCGTGTTCCCGGCCACGACCACGACCAGCCTCACCGTGACCCCCCCGTCGGTGACGTACGGGCGCGAGGGCACCGTGGGCATCTCGGTGACCGTCACCTCGGGCACCAGCGGGTCGCCCACCGGCGTGGTCACCGTGCGGCGCGACGGGCACACGGTGTGCACGGTCGACAACCTCCTTCCGTCGGGACCGGACACGGCGACCGGGACCTGCCCGCCGCTCGGCCCGGACCAGCTGTCGACCGGTGACGGCGCCCTGACCGCCGACTACCAGGGCGACGGGAACTTCCAGACCTCCGTGTCCGCCGCACAACCCCTGACCGTCGCCGACCAGGGGTACTGGCTGGTGGGGTCCAACGGTGCGGTCTTCCCGTTCGGGGCGGCACCGTCCCTGCCATCGGTGGCCGGGCTGCCGCTGGGCGCCCCCGTCGTCGGCATGGCGTCGACATCCGACGGCCAGGGGTACTGGGAGGTGGCCGCCGACGGGGGTGTGTTCGCGTTCGGCGACGCCCGGTTCTTCGGGTCGATGGGTGGCGTCCCACTTCGGCAGCCCATCGTCGGGATCGCCCCCACCGCGGACGGCGGAGGCTACTGGGAGGTCGCCCGGGACGGCGGAGTGTTCGCGTTCGGCGACGCCCGGTTCCTCGGGTCGATGGGTGGTGTCCACCTCAATCAGCCCGTGGTGGGGATCACGCCCGACCCGGCGACCGGGGGCTACTGGCTGGTGGCCCGGGACGGGGGGATCTTCTCCTTCGGTGCACCGTTCCTGGGCTCGACCGGGTCCGAGCAGCTGAATGCGTCGATCATCGGGATGGCCGCGGAGCCGGACGGCCTCGGGTACTGGGAGGTGGCCACCGACGGCGGGGTCTTCGCATTCGGGGATGCGCCGTTCCTGGGCTCGCTCGGTGGACAGCAGCTCGCCCGGCCCATCGTCGCCGTGTCCTCGACGGCGGACGGCGGCGGCTACCGGATGGCCGCCTCCGACGGTGGCGTCTTCACGTTCGGCGATGCCCAGTTCAGCGGGTCCAAGGGGTCCCAGCCGTTGCTGGCGCCGATCGTCGGCATCGCTGGCTGACGGCACCGTGGCCTGCGCCGATGCACCCGCTCAGGACGAGACGCCGCCGATCCAACCCCGTCGACGGAAGTAGTACAGCAGGACGAACACGGTGGCGAGCTCGATCCCCAGCCCGAAGATGAAGAATGGGAGCCGTCCGGAGATGTGCCCGATCAGGAACGTGAAGTTCTGACCGAAGAATCCGGTGAGGTAGCTGAGCGGCAGGAAGATCGTGGCGATGATCGTCAGCTGCTTCATGACGACGTTGAGCCGGTTGGACACCGTCGACACGTGGGTGTCCATGACCCCGGACAGCAGGTCGCGGTAGCCGTCGACCATGTCGGCGATCCGGATGAGGTGGTCGTAGATGTCGCGGAAGTAGCGCTGTCCCTCCTCGGTCATGCTCGGGAGCTCCACCACCCCGGACGCCAGCGCCGCGAACATGTCCCGTTGGGGCGTGATCACCTTGCGCATGGCGATCAGTGACCGCTTCAGGTCGAAGAGGACCCCGAGCTGGGCTTCCGTCGGCTGGCGGAGGATGTCGTCCTCCAACTCGTCGATGCGGTCGTCGAAGCGGCTCAGCACCGGGAAGAACGAGTCGATCAGACTGTCGACGACGGCGTAGAGCAGGAACACCTGGGGGGTGACCCCGGTGATGAGGTGCCGCCGGGACATCCGGGCATGGACGTCGGCCAGCGCCGGGCACTCCCCGTGGTGGACGGTGATCACCGAGTGGGCCAGGAGGAAGATGTGCAGCTCCGAGGTGGCGAAGCTCTCGGGGACGGCGCCGTGGACGACGAAGTAGGTGAAGTCGTCGAACTCGTCGATCTTGGGTCGCTGACCGAAGTGCTCGGCGTCCTCGACGGCCAGCGGGTGCAGCTGCAGCGTGTCGGACAGGAGCCCCGTCGCCTCGGCGTCGAGTCCGTCCAGGTCGAGCCAGTACGGGGTTCCCGCCGCCACGGCACGGTTGACGGCGTCCACGGTGGCCCCGGTCACCACTCCGTCCACGGCCAGCGTTCCCTGCATGATCCGATTCTGGTCGTGAACCGACCCGACGCCGAGGATCCCCCGGGCACCGAAGACGACATGGTGCCCTTCGACTCTGGTCGCGGGGGGCCGGCTTGGGTCGAATGGATCCGTGAGCCTCCAGTCGCCACAACCGACGGTCCACCACCCCCACCGGTGGAGCGCCCTGCTCGTCGTGTGCGTCTCGGTCCTGATCGTCAACGTGGACAACACCATCCTCAACGTGGCGCTGCCCACGCTGGTGCGGGACCTGCACGCTACGTCGAGCGAGCTGGAGTGGATCGTCGACGCCTACGCCATGTCCTTCGCCGGGCTGCTGTTCGTCGGAGGCAGCCTGGCCGACCGGTTCGGGCGCAAGCGCTTCTTCCTCCTCGGCCTGGCCACCTTCGCCGGTGGGTCGGTCGGGGCCGCCCTCTCCCCGTCGGTCGGGCCCCTTATCGCCTGGCGCGCCGTCATGGGAGCGGGCGCGGCGCTGGCCATCCCGGCGTCACTGGCCATCATCAACGACATGTTCCGGGACCCGGTCGAGCGGGGCCGGGCCATCGGCGCGTGGGCCGGGACGATGGGGCTCGGAGTCGCCATCGGTCCCATCGCCGGTGGTCTCCTGCTGGCCAACTTCTGGTGGGGCTCCATCTTCCTGGTCAACGTTCCCATCGCCGTGGCCGGCCTGATCGGCGCCGTGGTGCTCGTCCCCGACTCCAAGAACCCGGACGCCGACCGTCCCGATCCGCTCGGGGCGCTGCTCTCGATCGTGGGCCTCGGGCTCCTGCTGTGGGCCATCATCGAGGCCCCGGCCCAGGGGTGGACCTCGGACATCGTCCTCGCGGTCGGACTGGCCAGCCTGGCCGTGATCGGCGCCTTCCTGGCCTGGGAATTCCACTGTCCCCATCCGATGCTGAAGCTGCAGCTGTTCGGGGAACCGCGCTTCTCGGTGGCCATGGCCGCCGAGAGCCTGGGGGTGTTCGCCCTGCTCGGGTCGCTGTTCGTCCAGACCCAGTTCCTCCAGTTCGACCTCGGGTACTCACCCCTCCAGGCCGGGCTGCGGATCCTGCCCATCGCCGCCGTGATCTGTGTGGTGGCGCCGCTGTCCCCGGTCATGGGCCGGCTGATCGGGATCAGGCTGACTGCCACCGCCGCCCTCGTCGCCATCGGCGGCGGTCTGTGCTGGATCGCCGCACTGTCCACCGACTCGACCACCTACGGGAGGATCGTCCCCGGGATGCTCCTCATCGGCCTGGGCGCCGGGCTGCTGCTGCCCACGGCCACCAACTCGGTGCTCGGGTCGGTCCCGACGGGTGACTCGGGTGTCGGATCGGCCACGAACACGGTGGCACTGCAGGTCGGGGGGGCGCTGGGCGTCGCCGTGTTGGGCAGCATCCTGTCGACCCGCTATCAGGAGCACCTGACGGCATCGCTGGCCGGGCACAACGTGCCCCCCGACATCCTCCAGGTCATCCTCGGGTCGTTGGGGGGGGCGCTGGTCGTGGCCGAGCGGGCCGGCGGTGCCACCGGGGCCGAGCTGGCCCGTGCGGCACGGGCCGCGTTCATGAGAGGCAGCTGGGTGGCGATGGCCGTCGGCGGTGCCGTCGCGCTGGGCGGTGCCGTCGTCACCCTGGTCGCCCTGCCGTCACGGGCAGCCGACCGTCCGGCGGGGTCCGACCGCGACGACCCGGTGGCGGGTGACCACGCGGTGGCGCTCCCGGATCCCGACCAGGCGTCGACCGGTGCCTGAGCCGTCCCGACGGGCCGGCCGGGGAACCGGGGCGATGGGTCCGGATTCCCGTCGGGTGTGGTTTGCTGGGCTGCGGTGACCGCCGTACCCGACATCGTCGAATTCCTCCTGCGGTGCCCGCCCTTCGACGCCCTCGACCCCGGGGTGGTCGAGCGGCTGGCCGAGGCCGTCGAGGTCGAGTTCCACCCGGCCGGGACCACCATCTTCCCCAAGGGGGCGGAGGCGGTCGAGTTCCTGCGGGTGATCCGGGCCGGGGCGGTGGAGGAGCTCGACGACGGCCGGGTGCTGGACATGATGGGGCCGGGCGAGATGTTCGGGTATGCGTCGCTGCTGTCCGGCCTCCCGACCGACTTCGCCACCCGGGCGTCCGAGGACACCCTCACCTACCGGATCCCCGCCGACGCGGCGTCCGAGGTGCTCGCCCAGCCGCAGGGCCTGCGCTACCTGACCCGCTCGATGCTGGAGGACCAGCACCGCCTGCGTCCGGAGCTCGGTGCGGAGGTGGCCCGGGACCAGCTGCGCCGACCGGTGGCGGCCGCCATCCGGTCCGCCCCGGTCATCTGCGACCCCGGGACGTCGGTCGGCGAGGCGGCCCGACGACTGACCGCCGCCGGGGCGACCGCCCTCGTCGTCGACCTGGGTGACTCGGTGGGCATCGTGACCGACAGCGACCTGCGCTCGAGGGTGGTGGGGGGCGGGCTGCCCAGCGACTCGCCGGTGTCGGCGGTCATGACCGCACCGGCCTTCACCGTGCCGAGCGACCGGTCTGGCAGCGAGGTCCTGGTGGACATGCTCGACCGGGGCATCCGGCACTTCCCGGTGGTGTCCGCCGCCGGCCGGGTGGTGGGGATCATCGAGGACCATGATCTCCTGGCCGTCGAACGGAGCTCGTCGTTCTACCTGCGCCGGGCCATCTCGCGGGCGGACACGGTCGACGAACTGGTGGAGGCGTCGTCGAGGCTGCGACCCACGGTCATCGGCATGAACCAGGGCGGGGTGCCGGCCGCCGAGGTCATGTCGGTCTACTCGGTGGTGGCCGACGCGCTCACCCGCAAGGTGCTGGATCTCATCGTGGCCGAGGCGGGCGAACCGCCCACCCGCTTCACCTGGCTGACGCTCGGGAGCCAGGCCCGGCGGGAAGCGCTGCCCAGCTCCGACCTCGACACCGCCGTCGTCTGGTTCGACGAGGAGCGGGCCGACCCGGCATCCATCCGTCGGTACGTGAGCGCCGTCGCCACCCGGGCCACCGAGGTGCTCCTGCGCTGCGGCTTCCACCCGGACGAGCACCGGGTGAGCGCGGCGGACCCGCTCTTCGTCCGGTCGCTCTCGTCCTGGCAGCGGTCGGCCCGCTCCTTTCTCGACGACCCCACCCAGGAGAAGGCCCTGGTCCTGGTGTCCGTACTGGTGGACAGTCGTGCGGTGTGGGGTGACGAGACCGAGCCGCTCATCGCCGAGACCTTCCGCCTGGCCACGGCCCGTCCGCGGCTGCTGCGCCTTCTGGCCGAGTTCGCCCTGGCCCACCGGCCCCCGACCGGGTTCCTGCGCGGCCTGGTGGTCGAGTCCTCCGGTGAGCACCGCAGGCGGCTCGACCTGAAGAACGGGGGGATCGTGCCCATCGTCGACATCGCCCGATGGGCCGGTCTGGCGTCGGGGGTCACCTCGGCGTCGACCATCGCCCGGCTGGGGGTGGCGGGGGCGTCCGGCACGCTGTCGTCGTTCGACGCCGTCACCCTGCAGGAGGCCTTCGAGCTGGTGTGCCAGCTGCGCCTCGACCACCAGGTGGCCCAGCTCCAGGCGGGGGTCGACCCCGACGACTTCCTCGATCCCGACCAGTTGAACCCGCTCACCCGGAACTACCTGAAGGAGGCGTTCCGGGCCGTGGCGTCGGTGCAGCGGCACATCGCCGGTGACCTGGGCCTGGCCGCCCGGTGAGCTTCCCCTTCCGGAGCCGGGTCGGGGTCACGGGCTCAGGGTTCCCCCACGGTGCGGTCAACCGGGGTCGGACCCCGTGGCGGCTGGCCCACTTCTGCGTGGTCGACCTGGAGCTGAGCGGACTGGACCCCGGGCGCGACGAGATCATCGCGTTCGCCGCCGTGCCCATCGACGCCGGACGGATCGTCGCCGGCAACGCCGTCTACGGGCTGTCGCGCAACACCCGACCGTTGCCCGAGGAGTCGGTGCTCGTCCACGGGATCCGCACGGTCGACCTGGCCGGGGCCCCGCCGCTCGACGAGGCGATCCAGCCGCTGGTGGCCATGATGGGCGGCCGGGTCCTGGTGGCCCATGCCTCGTGGATCGAGCGCTCGTTCCTGGAGCCGGTCGTGCGCCGACAGGGGGAGCGGCTCCGGGGGCCCATCCTCGACACCCGGGACCTCGGCCACCTGCTGGCGCGGGAACGGGGGGTGCCCTCGGAGGCGTCGTCGCTCAGCGACCTCGCCCGCAGCCTCGGACTGCCGGTGCACCGGCCCCACCATGCGCTGGGGGACGCGCTGACCACGGCCCAGGTGTTCATCGCGCTGGCCACGCACCTGGACGCCTACGCGCCCCAGACGGTGCGGACCCTGTCGCGGGCCAGGGAACGGGCCCGGACCCTCGCCGCGTTCTCGGCGGGTGGAGCCGGTCCGGTCACGGGCCACGGCCGGACGGAGGGGCAGCGGCCGCACTGACGTGACCGGGCCGAGGCACCCCCCGCTCACGAAGGTGGCTGCGCCTCCTCCAGTACGGACAGCTCGTCCCCGGTGAAGACCCGCGAGCGGGTGAGGAAGTGGTGGCCCTCGCCTGCGGCGATCGAGAACCCCTCGGGGTCGCCGGCGCCCACGTCGAGGATGAGCTGCGTGTGCTTCCACGCCTCGAACTGCCGGTGGTCGATCCAGAACGGACAACCGCCGACCGTGCCCAGTCGGACGTCGTGGCCACCGATGACGAACTCGCCCTCGCCGAAGCACATCGGCAGGCTGCCGTCGCAGCAACCCCCCGACTGGAAGAACATGATCGGCCCGCGTTCGGCGACCACACGGCCGATGGCGTCGAGCGCGGCCGGCGTACCGACGACACGGGACATCGTCACCGGCACGCCCCTGTACACCTCGTCCAACGTGATCCCCCCGGTCCGTCCCGGACCGTCAGAAGAATCCGAGTGGCTCGTCGCTGTAGCTGACGAGCAGGTTCTTGACCTGCGAATAGTGGTCCAGCATCATCAGGTGGTTCTCCCGGCCGACGCCCGAGATCTTGTAGCCCCCGAACGCCGCCCCTGCCGGGTAGAGGTGGTAGCAGTTCGTCCACACCCGTCCGGCCTTGATCGCCCGTCCCATGCGGTACGCCAGGTTGCCGTTCCGGGTCCACACGCCCGCACCGAGTCCGTACAGCGTGTCGTTGGCGATACGGACGGCGTCCGCCTCGTCGGTGAACGTCGTGACGGCGAGCACGGGTCCGAAGATCTCCTCCTGGAAGATCCGCATGTCGTTGTGGCCCTTCATGACGGTGGGCTCGAAGTAGTAGCCGTCGACGAGATCGCCGTCGAGGAGCGTCCGCTCCCCCCCGATCAGGACCTCGGCGCCCTCCTGGACCCCGATGTCGACGTACCCGGTGATCTTCTCGAGCTGCTGGGCCGAGTTCTGGGCACCGAGCATGGTCGTCGGATCCAGGGGGTCACCCTGGGTGATCCGACCGATGCGGTCCAGGCAACGCTCCATGAACCGGTCGTACATCGACTCCTGGACGAGTGCCCGGGACGGGCAGGTGCAGACCTCGCCCTTGTTGAAGGCGTAGAGGACCAGGCCCTCGATCGCCTTGTCCAGGAACCGGTCGTCCTGGTCCATTACGTCCGAGAAGAAGATGTTCGGCGACTTGCCGCCCAGCTCCACCGTCGAGGGGATCAGGTTCTCCGCGGCGTACTGCATGATGAGCCGCCCGGTGGTCGTCTCCCCGGTGAAGCCGATCTTGGCGATCCGCGGGCTGGAGGCCAGCGCCTTGCCGATCTCGCCACCGGGACCGGTCACGATGTTGAGCACCCCGGGCGGGACGATGTCGGCGATCACCTCGGCCAGCTTGAGGATCGACCACGGGGTGGGGGACGCCGGCTTCACCACGGTGCAGTTGCCGGCGGCCAGGGCCGGAGCGATCTTCCAGGCGGCCATCAGGAGGGGGAAGTTGAAGGGGATGATCTGGCCCACCACACCCAGCGGCTCGTGGAAGTGGTACGCCACTGTGTCCTTGTCGATCTCGGTCGACCGGCCCTCGAGCGACCGGGTGGCTCCGGCGAAGTACCGGAAGTGGTCGACGGCCAGCGGGATGTCGGCCGCCAGGGTCTCGCGCACCGGCTTGCCGTTCTCCCAGCTCTCGGCCACCGCCAGCATGGTCAGGTTGGCCTCGATGGCGTCGGCCACGGCGTTGAGCACGGCGGCCCGCTCGGCCAGCGATGACTCGCCCCAGGCGTCCTTGGCTGCGTGGGCGGCGTCCAGCGCCAGCTCCACGTCCTCGGCGGTGGACCGGGCCACCTCGGTGAAGGGGTGCCCGGTCACCGGCGAGATGTTCTGCATGTACTGACCTTTCGCCGGCGGCACCCAGCGCCCACCGATGAAGTTCTCGTACCTCGGCTTCACGTCCACCAGGCTCCCGGCCCGACCGGGCGCCACGAAGGCTCCACCGGACGTCTTCCCGTCCCTGACGACATCCTCGACAACAGCCATGGTGACCTCCTCGATCCGGGAGACCTCGCCACGCCGCTTCCGGCCCCGTCACAGCAGGGCACTGGCGCTTCCGGCCTCTCCTCCGAGGGTAAGCGGGGAGTGGTCCACCCACCAGGGGCGAACGACCGTAAGTGGGCCGGTGCAGGAGGGCTGCCCTACGCCAGCACGTCGACCGCGGTCGGCAGGTCGGCGCAGGTGGCCAGCACCGACTCGGACCAGACGACGGAGCCGGCGGTCAGGCGCATATCGAACTCGAGGTAGGCACCGCCCAGGAACGTGTCGACCTCCAGCCGGTGCACGGGGTCCACGCCCGACCGGGCCGGATAGGTGATCGACGCCGGGCCGGTGAAGCGCAGCTGGTCCCCGAAGGCATCGGTGCGGATGGCGAGGTCGCAGTTCCAGCGGATCAGCTCGTGGACCTGGGTCCCGCCGGGAGGGCCGGGCAGGTGGCGCAGCGAGAACATCGGGGTGCCGCTCGGGAGCAGGGCGTCGAAGAGCTCGGCCGGGAGCCGCTCGGCCGGGGCCACCTCCACCCGGGTCAGCACGCAGTCATCGGGTCGGGCCAGGGTGCCCACCGCCGCGGCCGGGGCGAGGTCGACGGTGATGTCCGCCAGCTTCTTCGGCGCACCGAGCAGCTCGCGGCCGGCGGCCAGCGCGGCCTCGTTGGTCACGTAGATGTAGGGGATGTAGAAGCCCGGCCGGCCGTCGTCGTCGACGACGTGCAGGATCGAGACGTACTCGCCATAGGGGCCGAGCGTGCTGGCCCCGTAGTCCGCCACCAGCACGGCGCCGAACGCCGGGTCGTCCAGGTGGAGGCCCCTCGGCACCAGGTCGGAGATGTCGCCGGCCACGGTGAACGTGGCCATCACGGCCCGGCATCCCCAGTATTCGATGCCCCGCTCGGAGTCCATCTGGAACAGGGGGGCATCCAGCGGCGTGCCCTTCCAGGTCACCATGTGGCCATCATCTCCTCGAGGTCGTAGTCGGTGCGCTCGTAGTTGTCGATCAGGTCGCGGGCGGCGTCGAGGGCGAGCACCTCGAGGGTGCCGTCCTCGATGAGGAGGCTCCGGGCGTCGCGGAACAGCTTCTCGATCAGGGCGTCGCGACTGAGGCCCTGTGCGCCGATCACCTGGAGCGCGTCGTGGGCCACCTCGTAGGCGGTGCGCTTGGCGAAGATCTGGGCGGTGCGGGCGTGACGGGGCGACGCCCCAGTGGCCTGCTCGGTCGCCCCCGGCAGGTTGGCCTGGGTGTGGGCCAGCGCCGCACGCGTGTAGGCCCGGGCCGTCTCCACCCGCTCGAACATCCCGTACAGGGTGAGCTGGATGTTCTTGTGGCGAGACAGCGGCCCGCCGCCCTGGACCCTGGTGCGGGCGTGGTGGAGCGCCTCTTCGAAGGCGGCCCGGGCCACCCCGACGGCCACGTTGGAGATGACCGAGCTGGTGAGGCACAGCAGCTGGTCCTGGAAGGCCGGGTAGAGCGGCCCCGGAGGGACGAGGACGTTGCGCTCGGGCACGGCGACACCGTCGAAGAAGATCTCCCCCTGCGGGTCGTCGCGGACGCCCATCATGTCGGCCGGAGGCCCGCGGCGCACACCGGGCTGGTCGAGGTCGACCACGGCGAACAGGCTGTGGGCCACGTCGCCGTCGCCCCCGGCCTGGGCGTGCACCGCGGCATGGGTGGCGATGGGGCCCGAGCTGACCCAGGCCGACTTCTGGCCCCGCAGCAGCCAGCCGCCGTCGACCGGCTCCGCCACCAGCTGGGCCCGCCCGTAGGCGGCCGAGTCGGCGTCACGCACACTGAGGAAGTCGCTCCCGTGGTCGGGTTCGGTGATGGCCCAGCACCCGTGGTAGGCACCGGTCTCGTCGTCGACCCACGGGGTCATGAGGTCGTCCTTCAACTCCTGGCTGCCGAAGTTGGAGATGCACATGACCGGGAGCATGTCGACCAGGAAGGCGGTGGCCAGACCGAGGCTGCCCCAGCCCAGCTCCTCCAGGACGACCGACTGGGTGAGGGCGGAGAGCCGCTCGTCGGGGCCACCGGCCCCGGGAGGCAGCAACAGGCGGTGGTAGCCGAGCGACTTCAACGTCGACATGGCCACGAAGAAGGGGGACCCGGGGCGGATCCGTTCCTCGGGCGTCATCCTGTCGAGCGCCCACGCCGCCGGCCGGAGCACGTCGGTGGCGATGCGGTGCGCCTCCTGGCGCAGCACGCGCTCGTCCTCGTCCAGGTCGGCCAGGTCCAGGAATCGCCCACCCCCGGGGATGCTCACATGGCCACCGTAGGGATCGGCGATCGCGTGGGCTAGGGCCGGAAGGCCCTACGCCACCGGGGACGGGGAGTCAGCCGATCCCGACCCGCTCCGTCGCCTGGAGCAGCTCGCTCAACCGGGCCATCACGGGGATGGTCCGGCGGATCACCGTGCGCTCCGCCGGCGTCAGCTGGGACAGGGCGTGGCGCAGCGCCTCGGTGTAGTGGGCCCGCAGCTCGTGCACCAGGGCACCGCCCTCGGGGCTCAGCTGCACCAGGCTGGCCCGGCCGTCGAACGGGTCGGGCACGCGTTCGATGAGATCCCGGTCCGCCAGGCTGTCGATGACACGGCTGGTGGTGGCCGCCGTCGTCCCCTCCAGCTCGGCCAGGGCCCCCAGCCGGAGCGGCCCGTGCTGTTCGATGCGGGCCAGTGCCGAGGACTGGGACGGCGTGATGTCCGACCCCGAGCGGTCCCGGAGCTGCCGCTGGATCCGGACCATGGCCACCCGCAGGCCGGTGGCCTCCTCGATCGCATCGAGACCGTCCCCACTCCCGCTGTCGTCGCCGTCGACCATCGCCGTCATCATCTCCCATCGCCGGGCCCTCACGCGGCAGGTGCACGACCCCGGGTGACGACCAGTATAGTTAGTTAGCACAAAGCAACTAGTTCGTCCCAACGCCCCGTGCCGCCCCGGTGCCGTCCCCGGTCCGGTGCAGGTGGGTGTCCGGAAGGGGTGCGCATGCCGCAGGCCGTCGAGTCCAGGAACTACAAGTGGGTGGCGCTGACCAACACCACGATCGGCACCCTGATGGTGACGATCAACGCGTCGATCCTGCTCATCGCCCTGCCCAACATCTTCCGGGGCATCGAGCTGAACCCGCTCTCCCCTGGCAACACCTCCTACTTCCTGTGGATCCTGATGGGGTTCCTGCTGGTCACCTCGGTGCTGGTCGTCAGCTTCGGGCGGGTGGGGGACATCTTCGGGCGGGTGAAGATGTACACGCTGGGCTTCGCCATCTTCACCGTCTTCTCGGTCCTTCTGTCCGTCACCTGGATGTCCGGTCCCAGCGCGGCACTGTGGATCATCGTGATGCGGGTCGGCCAGGGCGTGGGCGGCGCCTTCATCTTCGCCAACTCGAGCGCCATCATCACCGACGCCTTCCCGGCCGACGAGCGGGGCTTCGCCCTCGGGATCAACGGCGTGGCCGCCATCGGCGGCTCCTTCCTCGGGCTGCTGCTCGGCGGACTGCTCGCCCCGATCGAGTGGCGTCTGGTGTTCCTGGTCTCCGTCCCGTTCGGCATCTTCAGCACGGCGTGGGCCTACTTCCGCCTGCACGACAACGGCGTCCGGATCAAGGCCAGCATCGACTGGATCGGCAACATCGCCTTCGCCGTCGGGCTGGTCGGGGTGCTGACCGGCATCGTCTACGGGCTCCAGCCCTACGGCGGCCACACCATGGGATGGACCAGTCCCTTCGTGCTGGCCGCCCTCATCGGCGGCGCCGCCGTCCTGGTGGGCTTCGTGGTCATCGAGCACCACGTCGACGACCCGATGTTCCAGCTCCACCTGTTCCGCAGCCGCTCGTTCACCATGGGCAACCTGGCGGGCCTGATGGCCGCGCTGGCGCGCGGCGGACTCCAGTTCATCCTGATCATCTGGCTCCAGGGGATCTGGCTCCCCCTGCACGGCTACAGCTTCGAACGGACGCCGCTGTGGGCCGGCATCTACATGATCCCGCTCACCGTCGGGTTCTTCATCTCGGGTCCCCTGGCCGGCCGGCTGGCCGACCGGTACGGCCCGCGCCCGTTCGCCACTGCCGGACTGATCGGCAGCGGTCTCGCCCTCCTCGGGCTCCAGGCCCTCCCCATGAACTTCTCCTATCCCCTGTTCGCGCTGCTGCTCCTGCTGGTCGGACTGTCCCTCGGTCTGTTCGCCGCCCCCAACACCAGTGCCGTGATGAACAGCCTCCCGGCCAATCAACGGGGAGCCGGCGGCGGCATGCTGAACACCTTCCAGAACTCGGCCAGCGTCCTGTCCATCGGCTTCTTCTTCACCATCATCACGCTCGGACTGGCCACCGCCCTCCCCCATGCGCTCTACAGCGGCCTGACCGCCCAGGGGGTCCCGACCTCGGCGGCCCGGTCGATCTCCCACCTGTCGCCCATCGGCAGCCTGTTCGCCTCGTTCCTCGGGATCAATCCCATCCACCAGCTCCTCGGCACCCGTCTGCTGACCCAGCCCGGCGTCCACGGGGCCTTCCTCACCGGCCGCAGCTTCTTCCCCAACCTGATCTCCGGTCCCTTCGGCAAGGGCCTGCGCCTGGCCTTCAGCCTGGCCGCCGTGCTGTGCTTCATCGGCGCGGTGTTCTCGTGGATGCGGGGGTCCGGCCAGTCCGAGGTGCACCACTCGTTCCTGGAGGACGCCGAGGAGGGCCTGGCCGAGGTCGGCGACGTGGCCATGGCCGAGGTCGGCGCCTGATCCGTCCGCCGGTCCGTCCGGGCCCGTCACGCGACGTGCCCCCCGTGGCGGCACCCCACGGCGGGCGGTACTGTCCGGGGACATCGTGCGACGGCTGTGGGTCCCGGATACCGGCTGCCCGCGGGCACCGACGGCATCTCCGATGAGCCCCATCGGCACGGGGCACCCCGGACGACCTCCCGCCACGCCACGACCCGACGAAAGGTGACGACCGTGGACATCGACCTGATCGAGCCCGACCAGTGGACGCGGGGCATCCCGCACCAGCAGTTCGAATGGCTGCGCCAGGAGTCGCCCGTCCACTGGCACGAGACGGACGATCCGGCCGTCCCCGGATTCTGGGCCCTCACCCGGCACGCCGACGTGCAGGCGGCGAACCGGGACATCGACCGCTTCTCCTCCCAGCGGGGCGGGGTGTTCCTGAGCGAGCAGACCGAGGAGCAGCGCGATCTGTTCCGTTCCATCATCGAGACCGACCGGCCCGAGCACACCCGGCTCCGCCGGCTCGTCAACCGCGGCTTCACCCCCCGGGCCATCGCCCAGTTCGAGGCCAGCTACCGCCAGGCCGTCCGCGACGTCCTGACCGACGTCGTCGCCCGGGGCACCTTCGACTGGGTGACCGAGGTGGCCAGCGTCCTCCCCGCCTTCGCCATCTCGGAGCTGCTGGGCGTGCCGGTCGAGGACCGTCCCCAGGTGATCGAGTGGACCAACATCATCTCGGGCGCCACCGACCCGGAGTTCGCCGTCGACGCCGACGCCCCGATGAACGCCGCCATCGCCCTCTACACCTACGGCACCCAGCTGGCCGAGCAGCGTCGGGCCGAGCCCCGCGACGACATCGTCACCTCGCTGATCACCGAGGTCGACGACGATGCCCTCGGGGCCCACGAGTTCGAGGTGTTCGTGCTGGCGCTGGCCGTGGCCGGCAACGAGACGACCCGGACCGCCATGTCCCAGGGGATGCTGGCGCTGCTGGACAACCCGGAGCAGATGGCTCGGCTGCGCGCCGACCCGGCGCTGGCGCCCACCGCGGCCGACGAGATCATCCGGTGGTCCACACCGATCGTGTACTTCCGTCGCACCGCCAGCTGCGACCTCGAGCTCCACGGGGTGACGATCCGCGAGAACGATCCGGTGGCCCTGTACTTCATGGGCGCCAACTACGACGACCAGGTCTTCGCCGACCCCCGGCGGTTCGACATCACCCGGACGCCCAACCCCCATGTGTCCTTCGGCGGCGGGGGCCCGCACTACTGCCTGGGTGCCCATCTGGCCCGGTTCGAGATCTCGGTCCTGCTGGAGGAGCTGCTCGGTCACGCCCCCCGTGTCGACCAGGCCGGCGACGCCGTCCGGCTGCGTTCGAGCTGGATCAACGGGCTCAAGCACCTGCCGGTGACGGTCGGCGCCTGAGGGCCGCACGTCCGCCCCCCGCCGGGCCGGACCCAGGCGCTACTGTGCCCCTGGGTCCGAGCCACGTCGTGGCCTGTCGGTACCCTCGGGGGAGGCCGGGAAGCATCATGGAACACCGCAACGCGAGCCGATGGAGCGCCGTCCTCCTGATCGTCGCCGGGACCCTGGCCGCCTGCGGCAGCGCGGCCTCCTCCTCCCCCACCACGTCGGCGGTACCGTCGACCGCCTGGCGGGCCGCGGTGTTCACCCCGCCGCCGGACACCGGGTACGTCAACGAGCCGATCTCGGCCAACTCCCCCGATCTGGCCTCCTACGGCTACCAGGAGCAGGAGTACTTCGCCTCGGGCACCGCCTCCTCCTTCAAGAGCCTGTCCACGCCCTCCGACGGGAGATGGACCATCGCCGCCATCGGGTCGGCGCCCTACCGGACCCGCGTGATCGTGCGGCGCCCGAGCGACCCGGCCAAGTTCGACGGGAACGTCGTGGTGGAGTGGATGAACGTCTCGGCCGGTGAATCCGCCCCCGACTGGAGCTACCTCAACCCGTCCCTCATGGATTCGGGCGCCGCCTACGTGGGGGTGTCGGCGCAAGCGTTGGCCGTCGACGGCGGCAAGGCGATCCTCGGTACGGGGACGACCAACGGGCTGAAGCAGGAGGAGCCGGCCCGGTACGGGAGCCTGGACCACCCCGGCGACCAGTACTCCCTCGACATGTTCGCCCAGATCGGTCAGGCGCTGCGGGCCCCCGCCCCGTCGGTCCTGGGCGGGCTGCGACCGAAGCACGTGCTGGCCTTCGGCGAGTCCCAGTCGGCCTTCTACCTCACCTCCTACGCCGACGCCATCCAGCCCCTCGACCCTGCGTACCAGGGCATCTTCATCCACTCCCGGGGGGGCGGGGCCGTCCCGTTCGACAGCAAGGACGTCACCTCGGCCGTCAACGGCAGCGTCCGCATCCGCACCGACCTGGCCGTCCCCGTCTTCATGTTCGAGACCCAGACGGACCTGATCCAGCTCGGCTACGCGGCGGCACAGCAGCCCGACACCCCGAGGATCCGGACGTGGGAGGTGGCGGGGACGTCCCACGCCGACGCCTACGAGCTGGGTGGGGCCGCCGGCCTCATCGGCTGCACCACCCCGATCAACTCGGGGCCCCAGCACGAGGTGGCCCAGGCCGCCTCGGTCGCCTTCTTCCACTGGGTGGACGACGGGACGCAGCCGCCCTCACCGCAGCCGTTCACCCTGACCTCCGCCAAGCCTCCGGTGCTGGTGCTGGACGCCCACGGCAACGTGGTGGGTGGCGTCCGCACCCCCGACGTGGACGTGCCGGTGTCGACCCTGAGCGGTGCACCACCCCCGGGCAGCACCCAGCTGTGCGGCCTGTTCGGCTCGACCGTGCCGTTCAGTACGCAGACCCTGGTGGCGCTGTACGGGACCCCGGCCGGCTACGTGGCCGCCTACACCACCGACCTCGACCGGGCCATCAGCGCCGGGTACGTCCTCCCGGCGGACCGGGCCCCGCTCCTGGCCCAGGCCGCGCAGGTGTCGTTCCCCTCCTGATTCGGCCGCCTCGGCACGCCGCGGACCCCGCCCCTACCTCGGCGGGGCGCAGAGTCCCCCGTAGGCGTCCGGGCGTCGGGTGGTCAGGAACGGGAACAGCGTGAGCCAGTCCTCCCGCTGCCCGAGGTCGAGGTCGGCCACGAGCACGGTCGGCTCGTCACGGGGCGCCTGGACCAGCTTGCGACCGTAGGGGTCGGAGATGAACGAGGAGCCGTAGAAGGTGAGCGGGTCCTCGGTGCCGATGCGGTTGACGGCGATCATGAACAGGCCGTTGGCGATCCCGTTGCCGAGGATGACCGCCTCCCACAGGGGCTCGGTGTCGAAGCCGGGGTGGTCGGGCTCCGACCCGATGGCCGTCGGGTAGACGAGGACGTCGGTGCCGGCGAGGGCGTACGCCCGGGCCAGCTCGGGGAACCACTGGTCCCAGCAGGTGGGGAAGCCGACCTGGGCAGCGTCGATGGCCAGCGGACGGGCCACCTCCTCGGCCGGCCCGCGTTCGAAGTAGCGGTCCTCGTAGTAGCCGGTGGTGATCGGGATGTGGAGCTTGCGGGTCCGTGACGCCAACCTGCCGTCGGGGGCCACCACGATGGCGGTGTTGTACCCGAGGTCGTGTCCGGGTCGGGCTTCCCACAGGGACGCGTGCACGTGGACGCCCGTCTCGACGGCGAGCTCGGCGGCGAAGGTCAGGGTCGGACCGCCCCCGAGCGGCTCGGGCTCGACGCCGGGCCGGGGTCCGTCCGGGGTGACGGCGAAGTACGGGGACAGTGTCAGCTCCTGCAGACAGACCAGCCGCGCGCCTTCGTCGGCCGCCAGCCGCACGCCCTCGGCCAGTGCCGCACGGTGCTCGGCCGGATCGGGGTGCCACCGGTGCTGGACGGCACCCACCCGCAGCAGGCTCGGCCGCCGGACCCCTACCTGGGCGTACGAGACGCCCGCCGATGCCACCAGGAGCTTCATCGGATCGTGGTGCGGAGCGGCACCTGCTGGGTGATGCAGTGCGGTCCACCGCCGCCGTGGGCGATGACCAGGCCGGGCACCCCGATCACCTCGCGACCGGGGAAGGCGGCGGCGATGCGCTCGAGTGCGTCCTCGTCGCTCTCGATGGACGCACCGCCGGCGATGGGTACGATTGCCGCTCCGTTGCACAGGGTGAGGTTGAGGTAGGCGTTGGGAACGCTGGCTCCGGCCACCTCGCCGTAGGCCAGCGGGGGGAAGCTGATGACCTCGAGTCCGGCGGCCACGGCACGCTCGTGGTTTTCCGCCATTCCCTCGTGGTCGGGATCGCCGGCCGGCCGCGACTGCAGGAGCAGCTGGCCGTCGTCGGTGAAGGTGGCGAATCCGTCGAGGTGGCCGTCGGTGTCGCGGTCGTCGACCAGGCCCAGGCCGAGCCAGATCACCTCGGTCACCCCGAGGTACGCACGCAGGGCGTCCTCGATGGCGGACCGGTCCAGCTCCGGGTTCCGGTTCGGATGGAGCAGGCACTGCTCGTTGGTGACCAGCCTCCCCTGCCCGTCGACGAGGAACGAGCCGCCCTCGAGCACGATCGGAGCATCGACGACCACGTCGCCGTACCGTTCGGCCAGGACACCCCCGGCGGCCTCGTCCCGGTCCCAGCCGACGTACTTCCCGCCCCATGCGTTGAAGCGGAAGTGGACCCCGGCCCGGCGTCCGGCCGCATCCAAGGTGAAGATCGGCCCGTTGTCGCGCATCCACGAGTCGTCGAGCGGGATCTCGAGCAGTTCGACGGCTCCGGTGAGCCTGGCCCGGGCCTCGACGGCGGCGGCGGCGTCGGCCACCACCATGGTCACCGGCTCGAAGGCGGCGATGGCGTTGGCCACCTCGGCGTAGTCACGCCAGCCCGCCTCCAGCTCACTCCCCCAGAGCTCCGTCCGGCAGGGCCACGCCATGAGCATCCGCTCCTGGGGGGCCGTCTCCGGCGGCATCCGGAATCCGTGGTCCGCAGGGGTTCCGGTCAACGCGTCGGTACTCATGACCAGCGATGGTACTCATCGTTCCGGCCGCGACCCGTGCCGGTCCGGGTGCGCGGGGACGCCGTCCACCCGGGCCGTCCGCCGGACGCCCGTCCACCCATGGACCCGGCCGGTCATCCATCATCTCTGGTGCGGGGGACCAGATCCGGTCGACCCGGGACAGGCGTCCGCCAGCTGCACCGGTCGGATCCACAGGCCGGAGGAGGATTGGTGGACACAGACGATCCACACGTCGACGAGGAGCAGGTGGCCCGGATGATCCACAGGACGGTGGAGACCCACCCCGGGGTCCCACCCCGGCGATGAGCAAGGCGCTGGTCTTCGTGGGGGGCTTCGCCGCTCCGGGCAACGAGTGGCCGCTCACCCCCATCCGCCGGACCGCCCGGGAACAGGGCTGGCGTACCAAGTACTTCAACGAACGACTGGTCTTCGGGCCGATCGCCACATCGGCGCAGCGCCTGGTCGGACTGCTCGATCAGCAGCACGAGGTCCACGACACCATCGTGGTCGTGGGACACTCCATGGGCGGCCTGGTCGGTGAGCACGCCGGCGGCCTGGGGGCACCGATCGACGCCCTGGTCACCATCGGCACGCCGCACCAGGGACACTCACTGTCGCGCTTCGGCCCGTTGCCGGTGATGCGGGAGATGGCCACGAACAGCACCTACCTCACGGGCGTCAAGGCGCTCCCGGGACCACGCCCGCCACTCCTGGTGATCACCGCCGAGAAAGACCGCCTGGTGTCGAGGAGCGCATCGCGCCCCGACCGGCCGCACGAGCTTCTGCAGGTGCCGGGCACCGGGCACCTCAGCGTGATCTTCGAACAGGCCACGGCCGACGCCATCCTGGACTGGGCCGACGCCCACACAGAGGAGCCGCGATGACCGGCGAACCCGTCGGCGGCATTCCCGGACGGTGACGTCGACGCCCGGGATCCACCCGGCCCGAGGTGCGGATGCCCGGCCCGTCAGCCGAGGATCGGGAATCGCCGCTCACCGGCCAGCCGGTCGAGTGTCGACTGCATCACCCCGGTGAGCTCCTCGAAGCAGGCCCGGACGATGGCATCGTCGTCGGCTGCGTCCGGGCCGTACCGGGTCGACCAGTCGATCGGCTCGCCCAGCTCCACGGTGATCTTGGCCGGCAGTGGCCAGGTGGGGATCCCTCCCGGGACGACGCCGAACGGTGGGCCGAGCACCAGTGGCATCACCTTGATGCGGAACATCCGGTCGAGACCCAGGAGCTTCGCCACCCGCTCCCCCCGCGCCAGCACGACCACCGTCTCATGGGCGCCGACGGAGACGGAGGGGACCACGGGAACCTGGGTCCGCAGCGCGAGGCGCACCACACCGAGCCGGTCGGCGAACTCGATGGTGTTCCGTCGCCACCACGGCCGGAAGACCTCGTAGTCGCCTCCCGGGAAGTCGATCAGGATGCCTCCTCCTCGCAGCACGGACTCGGCCGCGGCCGGGGTCGCCTCGACGCCACCGGCACGCGCCATGGCGCGTCCCACCCCGGGAAGCCCGAGGAAGAAGGAGTGGAACAGGGCGAAGACGGGCTCGTCCTCGCCGCGCTGGCGCCACCATGCGGTGAGGAGTACCGGGAGGTCCGGGGGGATCTGGCCTCCCGAGTGGTTGCCCACCACCAGGAACGGCCCGTGTGCCGGGAGCCGGTCGAGTCCCCTCACTTCGGAACGGAAGTAGGAGGCGAAGCGTTCGAGCACCGGCCGGGCGGAACGGAGGAAGCCCGGGTCCCGCAGGGCCCCGACGTCCCCGCCACTGCCAGTTGTCTCCACCACGCACCAACTATGCACCGCACCAGGCGCACCGGTCGACCCCGTCGGGTGGCGGCCGCCCGGCATCGACCGGGGTGGAGGCTCCCGCGGGCACCACCCGGACCGGCACACCCAG